>CEAF01040374.1_pt1 | contig 157216 bp, 120 predicted proteins | sample 557431 | NCBI WGS metagenome assembly CEAF01 (sample SAMEA3182068, study PRJEB8094) | gut metagenome | biome: human; feature: gut; material: Stool; isolation source: human stools | place: Canada | collected 2013-11-18 | reverse complement strand
CGCCTGCCGCTGCGACGAACGCTCCAATGGAGCGGTAATATCCCGATTATCCAAAATATATACTCATATTTTCATTGATGAGGTGCAAGATCTTGCCGGATATGATTTGGAATTTTTAGATAAGTTATTTCTTTCTCCACTGGAAATTCTATTAGTAGGAGATCCTCGTCAAAGAACTTTCTCAACAAATAGTTCTGCTAAACACAAACAATTCAGACGGTCTAATATATTGGATTATTTCAAAAGTCGCAAAATGAAATTTAACCTCGATATTGATTCACAATCTTTGAATGTAAACCATCGGTGTGTATCTGAAATCTGAGATTTTTCAAATAAACTATATCCTGATATGATTGCAACAACGTCTGATAATACATCTGAAATAGAGCATAAAGGGGTATATTTTCTTCGGCAAACAGATGTGGAAGAATATTTACAGAAATACAGTCCTATTCAGTTACGACAGAGTAAAAGTACCGATACCCATCCTGCATACCCGACATTGAATTTCGGGGTATCCAAAGGTTTGTCATTCGATAGAGTTCTCATATATCCAACAAAGCCTATTTTAGATTGGATTATCAGAGGAATAGAATTGAAACCGACAAGTAAGTGCAAGTTATATGTCGCTATAACGCGGGCACGATATAGTGTCGCCATTTTATATGATTATAACGACAATGTAAATATATGTGGAATAACAAAATATAAATGATAAATCATGGTTGCATTAGACAAAAAGAAGCTGTCTATGAATGCATTAGACAACTTCTCTTTATTCGAATTTCCATTATTCGAGGCCTTTTCTTGAATATGCAATTCTTAATGAGGTAGAAATCTGTTAGACAGTATTTTGAATAAATACTTCAGAATAGATTATTCTCGCTTAATTATAATTGCGGTATCCGGCACCGCTTGTTCCATTGTCTGATAAAAGATACGCTTACTCTCCTGCATGTCTTTCAGATTGATGAAATCCAGTACATTGTAGTATTGCTTGCCATCCTGATCCTCAACGGGACAGAGTTTCCCGCGACGTTTGTATTTCTCGACGAAATCCGGATCGAGTCGGATGAGCTCGCAGACTTCCTCCTGCGTCATCGAAAGAGAAATACGGCGCTCCCGGCAGACATGCTGCAATACGAGGAGCATGTTCGAGGCTTTCATGTGGCTGCGAACGAGCAGAGCGAATTTGCTTCGCTCGATAAGAATCATCTTTTTCATGACTTCTTTACTTTATTAGTTGATGTGGTGTTGGGTTCATTCCGGAGGGCTTCGAGAACGCGCGATCTGCTGTAATAGATTTTGCCGCCGTGCTTGACATAAGGGATCGTACCGTCGCTCCGACGACGGGAAAGGGTACGGTCGGACATCTGGGTAAGCATGCGGACTGCCGGAGTGTCGATCAGGTCATCGGGTAAAGGTCGAGAATTGTTTTGGATCAGTAGTTCGAGACGATTGAATCGTCGCAATACCAGACGTAACAAACGCAGAGTCGGATTACCTTTTAATGGCTTCATTACAGTGATCGTTGGTTAGACGATGCAATGATAGGAAACATCCCGATAGCAATAATTTAGTTAAAACAGGCAACTAAATAATCAACCCGCTCGGAGCACAAAAAAGCATATCCAAGTTGGATATGCTTAAATAGTACTTAATGCTTTTCTATTCGTTAATTTGCTTATGTATAATATTTTAACTATCTTTGTCGTGAGTTCTTGGATTTATTGTATAAGGGTGCAACAGAATGTAAGACTTCCGTCACCAATTCGTAACCCTTCCTCTTTTCAATAAAAATACCGTCCTGATTTACAGAACGGTATCTCAAAAACAGTCAGCCCCAAGGAACGGGGATGTCTTCCACGGGACGTGCCGCTTCCGCTATTTGTCCAGATCGACCAACTCGTACTGCCGGCTGCCGATGCCGATGGCCTCGGCGTGTTCGAGCGTGTGGATGCCGTGGCGCGACTCCATGCGTTCGATCAGATGGACCTTGCCCTCGTCGGGCGAGGCGTACACCAGGTCGACGCACGCCTGGTCCAGCGCCACGGGGTCCAGCGAGGCGAGGATGCCGATGTCGCCCATGCGGGGCGGTTCGGGATGCGCGTCGCAGTCGCAGTCCACCGAGAGGTTGTTCATAACGCTGATGTAGAGAATCCGTTCGCCGCAATGGGCGGCGATCGCTTTGGCCGCTTCGGCCATCGACTCCAGAAAATCGTCCTGCGCGGGCAGGCTGCTCCACAGTTTCTCGGTGTCCTCGGTCTTTCCGGCCGAGTGAATCCACGCTTTTCCGGCCGACGAGGCGATGCCGATGGAGATGTTCTTGATCGCGCCGCCGAATCCGCCCATCGCGTGCCCCTTGAAATGCGAAAGAACCACCACGAAATCGTACTCCGGGAAGTGAGAGCCTACGATGTCGTATTTGAGGTGCCTGCCGCCCTCGACGGGCAGGCGCACTTCGCCCTCGGCGTCCATGATGTCCACCGGAGCGATGGCCGTGAACCCGTGGTCGGCGGCGGCTTTCAGGTGGTCTTCGGTCTTGGCGCGTCCGCCGCCGTAGGCCGTGTTGCACTCGACGATCGTGCCCTTCACCGACTTCACCAGATCGCCGATCAGGGCCGGTTGCAGGAAATTGTTGCCTCCCGGCTCTCCGGTCGAGAGTTTCACGGCGACCTTCTTCCCTTCGGCCTTCCGGCCCAGGGCCTCGTAGACGGCTTTCATTCCCGCGGGCGAGATGTCGCGGGTCATGTAGACTTTGGCGGGAGCCGCCTCCGCCGCCTTTTTGTCGTTGCCCGACGCACAGCCGGAGCCTGCGGCCGCGAAATGCAAAACAAAGGAGATCATACAGATTTTTTTCATCATGGCTATTTGCGTATTACGTACTTTATAAAGAGGTATCCGCCGAACACCTGCAATAACATGCCGGGAATCCCGATCCGGAAATCCTGCACGGCGGCCGTGAAGCTGCCCGTCAAGGCCCATTCCCCGGCCGATCCGACGATCTGGTAGAACAGCACGACGGCGGCGAGCAGCGCCACCGACACGCGGTTGAAACGCCGGGCCGCATACCCTGCCGCTCCGGCCAGCAGCGCCGATTTCACGAGGATCGCCGGCAGCGCCGTGACGGCGGGCATCCCGAACAGCGCGGCGTTCACGAGCGGCGAAGCGAGGGCTGTCAGCAGTCCCGTGCGCCAGCCGTATTTGTAGGCGCCGACGAGCGTGAAGAAGTAGATCGGCAGCATCGTGGGACCTCCCAGCTGCACGAGGTGGCACAACTGCGGCAGGACGATGTTGCCCGCCGCGAACAGGGCTGCCGCGAGGTATGTACGCGTCTACCGGTAGCCGGTCGAATAGAGTGTTACAGAGGATGTTTCCATGATTATTTCAATTAAAGGTTTAACTTCAGTCCGCCGAAGACCGTCGCCCGGGGCATCGGGTATCCGGCATTGATCTCATAACGTTCGGCCAGCAGGTTTTCGCCCCGGACGAAGATCGTCAGCAAACGGTTTACGCGCAGCGACGCGCGCAGGTTCCAGAGCACGAATCCTGCTTCCCGGACTTCCGGATCGGGAGCCGCCGCCGTGTAAAGCCCTGCGATGTACTGCACGCCCGTCGACACCGACCAGCGGCCCTTCCCGAAATCGCCTCCGGCGTAGAGTTTGTGTTCGGGGGACGCCGGCACGGGATACTCCATCCGGAGCCAGCTGTAATTGGCATTGACGCTCCATCCCCCGCCGATGCGCCATGCGGCGTCGGCCTCTGCGCCCCAGTTTTCGATCCGGGCCTGGTTGAGCAGGATGTTGCGGCCGTCTGCCCTGCCGCGCCGGATGATGTCCTCGCCCTTGATATAAAAGAGGTTGACGCCGTACGACACGCTTCCTCCGGCCAGCCGCTGGGTCCACGAAAGTTCGTAGTTCCACAGCCGTTCGGGCTTCAGATCGGGATTCTTCACCCCGAACATGTAGAGTTCGCGGAGCACCGGGTTGCGGAAGCCCTTGCTCACCATCGCCTTCAGCGCTCCGTCGCGTGCGGCCCGCAGCGAGATGCCCGCCTGCGGAACCCACTCCGTGCCGGTGCGGGTGTGGTGGTCGATACGCACCCCGGCGTCGACGGTGAGGCGTCCCAACGACTGCCGGAAATCGGCGTATCCGGCGATTTCGTCCTCCGTCTGGTCCACGATCGGCTCCTCGCGGCCGTCTGCCGTGAACCGGTTCCACGCCCGGCCCCCGAAGCGCTGCCAGTCGATGCCCGCCGTCAGGCGGCTGCCGCGCCACAGTCCGGCGCTCTGATACCATGAGACGCCCAGCATCCGGTCCTTCGAGTTGAAACGGTAGTCGCGCGGCTCCTCGCCTGCGCCGTAGCCGTCATTGATCCGGTGACGGCCCCAGTTGTAGAAGAACTTCAACGCGCCCGAAGTCCGGTCGTACGAGTTTTCCAGTGAGACGGATGCCATGCCGCGCGTGATGCGGGAGTCGTTGTCGAAGACGGGCGCGGTGATTTCGCCCGGATTCGAGGCGTTGAAGTGTGTCAGGTTCACATCGGCGTAAGCGTTCCAGCGGCGGCTGATCTCGTAGCCGACCTTGGCATATCCGCCGTACTGCTCGAAACCCATGTCGGCGCGGTGGCCGTCCGTGCGGTTGTACGAGCCGGTCACGACGCTCGTGAAGCGGCCTTTGCGGATGCGGTTGGCTGCTTCGGTCTGCAAGGTGTTCCACGAGCCGTAGCCCACGTTCAGGTCGGTTTTCACGCCTTCCTCGCGCTGCCGGCGGGTGACGATGTTGATCACCCCGCCCATGGCGTTCGAGCCGTAGAGCACCGACGCCGGTCCGCGCACCACCTCGACCCGCTCGGCGAGCATCGACTGGTAGGCGTCGGCGATCGGATGGCCGAACAGCCCCATGTATTGCGGATGCCCGTCGATCAGCACGAGCATCTGGGCCGCCGACCCTCCGCCGATGCCGCGCAGGCTGATGCCTCCGGCCGCGCCGTCCGAGACGCCGTAACCCATCACGCCGCGTCCCGTGACGAACAGCCCCGGAACCTGTTCCGTGAGCAGCGGAAGCACCGATGCCTCCTGCCGGCGGACGATTTCGTCGCGGTCCACGACCGCCACCGACATCGGCAGGTGGCGGATGTCCGAGGCGTAGCGCGCCCCCGTCACCACCACCGAGTCGATCGCGACGTTCTTCGCCGCCTGCCCGGTCTCCTGCGCGGTCTCCTGTGCGCCGTATGCGGCGCCGGCAGCCGTGCAGGCCAGTAAAATCGAAAGAATCTTGTTCATTGTTCCGTATTTGATTTGTTTTTCGGTCTCCCCCGCCGCAGGCTTGCGGACGAAGGCTGTGGACGGTTCTTTCCGCCCTTCGCCGGAATCAGGGCGCGCCCTTGCCGGCCGTCAGAAACCCTTCGATCAGCGGCAGGCACTCCGCGGCGGTCCGCGCTCCGGCGCAGAGCCGCTCCACGGGACAGATGCCGTCTCCGACGCGGTTGATGATGTGGGGCACGGCGACCGTGTAACTTACCGGAATCCCGGCTCCGTTCAGCAGTTCCAGCGCCGCGTGGCTCACCACGTCGGCGAAGAGTTCCCTCACACGGCCCGCGGCCATCAGCGCCGCAGCGCCCTTTCCGACCACCTTGTCGGCCACGAACGCGCCGTCGAGCAGTTCCGGCTCCTCGTGCAGCAGCCTCCAGAGGTCCCGGACGCCCCGTTCGCGGAATATCCGGATCGTGTCGCCGTTGCGCACGACGCACGAGCATCTCTCGGCGAAGAGCAGGTCTATGGCCTGCCGGTCCTTGTTTGCGTTGTCTGTTCCCATTTTTTCCGAATTTGCGGTCAATAGCCGAATCGTTCCGCCGCGCGGCGCATCGACGCTACGATCTCCACGCCGAACGGGCAGCGCGTTTCGCATGCGCCGCACCCGATGCACTCCGATGCGTGGTGCGTGAGCGCGGCGTAATGTTCACGCACGGTTTCCGGGATTTCGCCCTGCGCCACGGCGAGGTTGTGGAATTTATGGACCGTCGCGATGTCTATTCCCGCCGAACAGGGGGCGCAATGGCCGCAGTACATGCAATGCCCTTCCCAGGTAAACCGCTCCATGCCGGCCATTGCGGAGGCATAGTCCCTTTCGGCGGGCGATGCGCCGCACCAGTCGAGTGCGGCCCGGATTTCGTCCTGCGTCCTGCATCCGACCATCACGGAAGCCACGCCCGGCCGCGTCAGGGCGTATTCGATACACTGCACCGGCGTCATGGCCTTCCCGAACGGGGAATTCTCCGCATTCAGCAGGTCGCCGCCGCCGTAGACCTTCATGGCGTCGATGCCCACGCCCGTCCTTTCGCACAGTTCGTAGAGCCGTTCGCGGTCGGGGTCGATGTTGCGCAGCGCGCCGGCGTAACTCTCCTCGGCCCACAGGGCCTCGACGTCGTCGCCGGCCGGTTGCAGGTCGTAGCAGGGGTTTACCGAGAACATCAGCACGTCCACCAGTCCCGTTTCGACGGCCATCCGGGCCACCGCGGGGTTGTGGCTGCTGATGCCGATATGGCGGATTCGCCCCTCCTCCCGGAGCCTTTGCGCGATTCGGATGATCTCCCCGCCGAAGACGCGGTGAAAATCCGCCTCGGCGTCGACGTAGTGGATCATGCCGATGTCGAGACAGTCCGTCCGCAGCTGTTGCAGCTGAAGGTCGAACGACGCGAGGGTTTTCTCCGGGTCGCGGGTGCGCAGGTACTGCCCGTTCTCCCAGGTCGTGCAGAGGTGTCCCTGAATGATGAAGTCCCCGCGGCGGCCTTCGAGCGCCGCGCCGATGTTCGTCCGCAGTTCGGGATTCGGCGAGTAGATGTCGATGAAGTTGACGCCGTGCCCGATAGCGAAGTCGAAATCGGCGTACACCTCTTCCGGCGTTTTGTGGATGAAGCCCTCGCAGCCGAGTGCGACGGCGCTCACGCGCAGGCCCGTTCTGCCCAAAATTCTGTATTCCATGATCGTCCTCGATTTTCCGTTTCGCCGGGTTCCGGATTCCGGAACCTTCCGTTCACGATGCAAAGATAGTCCGAAAACAGGATTCCCGAAGTAACCGGATTACGGATGTTTCTACCTGAATTACTGATTCGGCGCTCCGGAAACGAACCGCCCGCCGGTCTCTCGACGGCGGGCGGCTTTGTCTTGCGCGGATGCGGTTATCGGTATATCTCGTTCAGCAGGCGGGCCAGGCGGTGTCCGCCGCGCAGGAACTGCCGTTCGACGACGGGCGTGTACTTGAAGAGGTAGTCGTACGAAATATCGGTCCCTTCGGGGGTGAAGCCGTAAATCTCCTTGCAGATTTCGTGCGTCTCCTTCACCCAGTCGGCCGGCTCTCCGGCGGCGATCTGCGCAGCCTCTTCGTCCGTCAGCCGGTCGATCTGCTGCTGCCACTCGCTGTAACTCCATTTGTGGACCGCCTCGGGAATGTTCGTATCCCAGACCGAATGCAGGTTCGTGTCGCGTCCGAAGAAACGCACGGGCCGCTTGTTGCCGCCCAGGTCGCTCAACCGTCCGAGGTGCATCGGGCAGTGCATGTCCCCGACCAGGTGAATCAGCATCTTGAGCGAGAGCGTCTCCTCCTCGGGCGTGAGGCGTCCCGACTTGAGTTTCTCCGTGAGTCGGGTCACCGCCGTCAGCACGTCGCCCCCGGGATTCCGGGACATGCTCTCCAGCGTCTCGCCTTCGTCGATATTGAGGTAGTGCCAGGTTTTCGAATAGGCGTATTCGGGCCAGTAGCTGGCGAAGTCGAGCCAGTTGGCGATGTAGACGGGCGAGTAGCCGTCGAGCGCCTTGCGGACCTTCTCTGCCGCTTCGGGCGTCAGACGGCATTCGGCGATATACGCCGTCACGTCGTGCCCCTTCTGTCCCCATGCGAACGCCCCGCGGGCGAAAAGAAGACATAAACTCGTCAGAATCAGCCTTTTCATCTGTACCCGGTGTTTGCGCTCCGTGCGGTTAGTGGTTCATCGTGGCGAGGAACTCCTCGTTGGTGTCGGTGAGTCCCATCTGTTTCTGGAGGAACTCCATGGCTTCGACGGGCGTCATGTCCGAGAGGTACTTGCGCAGCACCCACGTGCGGTTCATCACGTCGCGCGGCAGCAGCAGGTCTTCGCGGCGGGTTCCCGAGGCGATCACGTCTACGGCCGGGTATACGCGCTTGTTGGCCAGCTTGCGGTCCAGCTGCAACTCCATGTTGCCCGTACCCTTGAACTCCTCGAAGATCACTTCGTCCATCTTCGAACCGGTGTCGATCAGCGCCGTGGCGATGATCGTCAGCGAACCTTTCTCCTCCGTGTTGCGGGCTGCGCCGAAGAAACGCTTGGGCTTGTGCAGGGCGTTGGCGTCGACACCTCCCGAAAGCACCTTGCCCGAGGCGGGTTGCACGGAGTTGTAGGCGCGGGCCAGACGGGTGATCGAGTCGAGGAAGATCACCACGTCGTGGCCGCTCTCGACCATGCGTTTGGCCTTGTCGAGCACCATTTCGGCCACTTTCACGTGGCGCGAAGCCTGCTCGTCGAAAGTCGAGGCCACGACCTCGGCCTTCGAGTTGCGGGCCATTTCGGTCACCTCCTCGGGGCGTTCGTCGATCAGCAGTACGATGATGTACACCTCGGGATGGTTGTCGGCGATGGCGTTGATGATCGACTGCATGAGCACCGTCTTACCCGTCTTGGGCTGGGCCACGATCAGTGCGCGCTGGCCCTTGCCGATGGGGGAAAAGAGGTCCACGATGCGCGTGGACATGTTGTTGTGGCCGTTGCCCGTGAGGCAGAATTTCTCGCTGGGGAACAGCGGCGTCATAAATTCGAACTGCACGCGGTCGCGGATGTACTCCGGGGCCAGACCGTTGATTTCGTTCACGCGCACCAGCGGGAAGTATTTCTCACCCTCCTTCGGGGGGCGGATCGCGCCGTTCACCGTGTCGCCGGGCTTCAGTCCGAAGAGTTTGATCTGCGAGGGCGAAACGTAGATGTCGTCGGGGGAATTGAGGTAGTTGTAGTCGGCCGAGCGGAGGAATCCGTAGCCGTCGGGCATGATCTCCAGCACGCCTTCGCCTTCGATCTCCCCTGCGAAGTCGTCCTTGGTGATGACCTCCTCTTCGATGTATCGGGGAGCCTGTTCCGTGTGGGTCTCCTGCGCGGCGGCAGGGACCGCCGTTTCCTGCACCGCCTGCACCTCCGGCGCCGCCTGCGCTTTGGGCTTGCGGCCCCGGCGTTTGGGTTCGGCCTTCGCCGGCTCTGCCGCGGGCGTTTCGGCCTGCGGAGGAGCCGCTGCGGCTTCCGGTTCGGCAGCCGTCGCCGGCTTCGTCTCCATCGGGAGTTCCGGCTCTGCCGCGGCCTCCGGCTGCGGGGCTGCGTTTTCGTTCTTCGCCAGTCGCGGACGGCGTCCGCGCGGGGCCTTGGCCTTCGGCGCGGCGGTCTGCGGGGCTGCTTCCTGCGCCGGCTTTGCGGCGGTTTCCGAAACCTCCCCTTTCGCTCCGGCCTCATTTTCCGCAGGAGCCTCCTCCGGGGTGTCCGTCCCGGCTATTTTCTCTATCAGTTCGCGCTTTTTAATCATAACGTTCTTGATACCCAATGCTTTGGCTATCTCACGCAACTCGGCAAGGCTTTTCCCTTCCAGCGCTTTCAGATCTTGCATAGTTTATTTCCGTTGAATGTGATTTTCAGAAACAGGACGGTCGTCCTGTTCGTTGGAATTCGCATGCAAAGATAGTGCATTATTTCGAATTACAAAATAAAAAAGCGCCTTTACTTCCCTGAACGGCAGGGTGAAGGGCATTGTCCGGGGCCGAAATACCTACTAATGGCGATTGCGGGTCCCGGAATTTTGCGCGACCTTTGTCCCGAAAACAATGAAACGAGGATTTTCGGCCATTGCATTGTTTGTATTGTTAATGTTTGTGTGTGAAAAACCCTTCCGCGGCGCGGAAGGGTTTTTTGTGTCAGTTTGCGGTCCGGTATTCGTTGGGCGAACACCCCACCACCTTCTTGAACAGACGCGTGAAGTGCTGCGGGTAGCGGAATCCCAGCGAGTAGGCGATTTCGCTGATCGAGCGTCCGGGGTCGAAGATGCGTTCCTTGGCGATGTCGATCACTTTGAGCTGGATGTACTCCTGCGCCGATTTCCCGGTCTCCTTCTTCACCAGGTCGCCGAAATAGTTCGCCGACAGGTGCAGCTGCTCGGCGCACCAGCGCACCGACGGCACGCCGTCCCGCTCGGGGCGGTCTCCTGCGAAATAGTCGCCCAGCAGACGCTCGAATCCGGCCAGCACGTCGCGGTTGACGTTGTTGCGCGTGATGAACTGCCGTTCGTAAAACCGTGTGCTGTAATTCAACAGCAGCTCGATGTTCGAGACGATCAGCGTGCGGCTGTGTTTGTCGATCGCGTGTTTCAGCTCCGATTGGATGTTTTGCAGGCAGTCCATCACGACCTGGCGCTCCTGCTCCGAAAGGTGCAGGGCCTCGTTCACCTCGTAGGAGAAGAACGTGTAGCCCGCGATGTTGCGCCCGAGCGAGGTGCCGCGCAGCAGGTCGGGATGGAACAGCAGCGCCCGGCCTTTGGGCGGAACCTGCGGCTTATCCTTCACCTCCACCTCGACCACCTGTCCCGGAGCCATGAATACGAGCGTTCCCTCCTGATAGTCGTAGTAGTTACGTCCGTAGCGCAAATCGCCGCACTTCACGTCCTTGAGGAAAACGGCGTAAAATCCGAAGCAGTGGCGGTAATGGCCGGGAGGAATGGGTTCCGCCTTCGAAAAGTCGATGACGCTCACCAGCGGATGCAGCGTCTCCACGCCGCGCGATTCGTTGTACTGGAAGATGTTGTCGTATTTGACCACCGTGCCCATATGCTGAAATAGTTTTGTTTGTCGCAAAATTAGCGGATTTTTCGATACCTGCTCCGCCTTCCGCCCCGAATCGGTAATTATGGTACGACGAACCGTAATCGGGGTATGCCCGGCGCCCGGCGTCCGCCCTACTTTTGCGGTGTGAAACCGTGTAAATGGATAGAACGATGAAAAAGAGACTTATTTTGGCGACGATGGCGGCATTCGCCGTTTCGGGAGCCGGGGCGCAGCAGCCCTCCGGAAAAGTGCTGGTGGCCTATTTCTCCCACAGCGGCAATACCCGTGAGGTGGCGCGGCAGATCAGCGAGGCCACGGGCGGAGATCTGTTCGAGATCGTTCCCGCGACGCCCTACCCCACGGAATACCGGGCTGTGGTCGACCAGGGCAAAAAGGAGATCGAAGCCGGGGTGCGCCCCGCGCTGAAAAACCCCGTCGGCGACCTTTCGCAGTACGACGTGATTTTCGTCGGCTCGCCCTGCTGGTGGGCGACCATAGCGCCTCCCGTGGCGACGTTCCTCACCTCCTGCGACTTGGCGGGCAAGACCGTCGTGCCGTTTATGACCCACGAGGGCAGCGGCATGAGACACAGCGAGGCCGACATCCGCAGACTCTGCCCGCGGTCGACCGTCCCCGACGGACTCGCCGTTCGCGGCAGTGCGGTGCGCAACTCGAAGGATGAGGTCGGCAGGTGGGTCCGCATCCGCTTGAAAAACGGATTTTAGAAAGCGGCCGGTTGCTTCAGCGCGCCTTCCTTCCGTTTCGCGCCCGGATAACCCGAACGATTCGGGTTTCCGGGCGTCTTTATCCGCAGAAATAGACGCAGCCGTAGATCAGTCCGGCCGCCAGGGCGCCCAGCAGCGGTCCCGCCACGGGAACCCAGCTGTAATCCCATCCGCTGCCTCCTTTGCCCCGGATCGGCAGGAGGGCGTGCGCCAGCCGCGGCGGCAGGTCGCGCGCGGGGTTGATCGCGTAGCCCGTCGTGCCGCCCAGCGACATGCCGATGGCCATGATGAGCATCGTCACCGGAAGGCTTCCCAGACTTCCCATCCCGATTTCGGGGGTGTTCTGCTCGTTGCCGATGGCCAGGATCACGAACACCAGCAGGAACGTGCCGACCACCTCGCAGAAGAGGTTGCGCGGTTTGTCCATGATGGCGGGCATCGTGCAGAAGACGCCCAGCTTCGCCGCGGGGTCGTCCGTCGCGTCGAAATGGTCCTTATAATAAAGGTAGACCACGACGGCGCCGCAGAATCCGCCCAGCAGCTGCGCGGCGACGTATCCCGGGACGTACGCCCACGGGAACGACCCCGCCACGGCCAGTCCCACCGAGACCGCAGGATTGAGGTGCGCGCCCGAATAAGGCCCTGCGATCAGCACGCCGCACATCACGGCCAGTCCCCAGGCGATCGTAATCACGATCCAGCCGCCGTCGAAACCTTTCGATCGTTTGAGGACGGTCGATGCGACCACCCCGTCGCCCAGCAGTACGAGCACCAGCGTTCCGATGAACTCGAACAGGCATTTGGTGAACAAGCTAATTTCCATATCCGCTTTCGTTTTAGTCGTTTTTCTCGCGCAAAACCCGCCGCACGGCGTCTTCCCAGCCGGCGACGGCATTTGCGATCTGCGTGCGGTCGGCCGCGGGTTCGAAAATATGCTCCGCCTGCCACTGCTTCCTGATCTCCCCGACGCTTTCCCAATACCCCACGGCCAGCCCCGCCAGGTAGGCGGCGCCCAGCGCCGTGGTCTCCGTCACGCGGGGACGGATGACCTTCGTCGCGAGCAGGTCGGCCTGGAACTGCATCAGCAGGTCGTTGCGCGCCGCCCCGCCGTCGACCTTCAGTTCCACCAGCGAGACTCCGGCGTCGCGCTGCATCGCGCCCACGATGTCCAGCGTCTGGTAGGCGATGCCCTCCAGCGCCGCGCGGGCTATGTGCGCAGCCGTCGTTCCGCGGCTGATGCCGCTGATCGCGCCCCGGGCGTACTGGTCCCAGTGCGGGGCCGCCAGTCCCGTCAGCGCGGGCACGAAGTAGACGCCTCCGGTGTCGGGAACCGACGCCGCCAGCGCCTCCACCTCCGACGAGGAGCGGATGATCCCCAGCCCGTCGCGCAGCCACTGCACCACCGATCCGCCGACGAAGATGCTCCCTTCGAGGGCGTAGTTGACCTTGTCGCCGATCTTCCAGGCGATGGTCGTCAGCAGGTTGTTTTTCGAGGCGATGGGCTTTTCGCCGCTGTTCATCAGCAGGAAGCAGCCCGTGCCGTAGGTGTTTTTCACCGATCCCGGCTCGACGCACATCTGTCCGAACAGGGCCGCCTGCTGGTCGCCGGCGATACCCGCGATGGGGACTTTGTGGGCGAAGATCGTGGTTTTCGTCGCTCCGTAAACCTCGCTCGACGAGCGCACCTCGGGCATCATCGACGCCGGAATGTCGAACAGCTTCAGCAACTCCTCGTCCCATTGCAGCGTGCGGATGTTGAACAGCATCGTGCGTGAGGCGTTGCTCGGGTCGGTCACGTGCACTTCGCCGCGCGTCAGCCGCCAGATCAGCCATGTGTCGACCGTTCCGAACATCAGCTTACCCTTCTCGGCCCGCTCCCGCGCGCCCGGCACGTTGTCCAGAATCCATTTGATCTTCGTGGCGCTGAAATAGGCGTCGATGATCAGGCCCGTCTTTTCGCGGATCCACTCGGTTTTTCCTTCGGCCTTCAGCGAGTCGCAGTACTCCGAGGTCCGGCGGTCCTGCCACACGATGGCGTTGTAGACCGGTTCCTCCGTTTCGCGGTCCCACACGATCGTCGTCTCGCGCTGGTTGGTGATGCCTATTCCGGCTATGTTCAGCCCGTTGATGTCGATGGCCGCGATGGCTTCGGCGATCACCGACGCCTGCGACGACCAGATTTCGTGCGGATTGTGCTCCACCCATCCCGGTTTGGGGAAATACTGGGTGAACTCCCGCTGGGCCATCGAGCAAATCTGCCCCTTGCGGTCGAAAACGATCGCGCGGGAACTGCTCGTTCCCTGATCCAATGACAAAATGTACTGCTCCATATTTTTTCGGTTTAATCGTTGCGCCGGAATCCGGCCGGGCGGTCCCCGGGCCGTCCGATTACAAATCTATGAAAAAATTCCGGGATTCGAAACGAAACCGGCGGGTTTTTTATCGAAACTTTTCGGGAGGCTGTTTTCGGGAATATTCCGCCTGACGGGTCCGCCGACCCGCTGCCCCGATCCATCGGTCCGTTCCCCGGCCTGCTCCGCTCCTTCGGGAAAGACGTTCGCCGGGTCCCGGTTGGAGAAGCCTGCCACTCCCCTCTGCCGTACCGAACAAGGGGTTGCCTCCGGAAAGGCAACCCCTTGCAGGCATATTGATATTTCGCCAATTACAGCACCGTCACATTTTCCGCCGGGGTGTACATATCGGGCAGGTCGCTGCAAAAGAAAGAGTTCTCCTGATTGTACATCTTCACGAAATCACGCTCCGAAGGGTGCCCGGGGAACACCGAGAAATAGTGCGTCCCGCTCTCCATCGGGTCGTACTTGTTGCGCCACGTCACCACCATGCTCACACGGCGTCCCGTCAGCGGAGCATGGATGTTCGTGGTCCAGTAGTCGGTCGCCGTGAAGCCTTCGACGCCCGTCTCGGTTACGCCGCACGGCTTGAGTTTGGCCAGCGAAACCTTCGAAATGGCTTTCAGATTCGTCACGAAAACCGCATTGTTGATACCCTGATAGCAGTCCATGCCTACGAAATCGACCCATTCGTCGCCCGGCCAGCGGAAGTAGAAGTCATCGACGGTCTTCGCGCTGTCCATCTGCGGGGAGATGGCGTAGATGAAATTATGCACGCCCTTCGTGTCGCGCAGATACTTCACCGTGAATTTCCACAGGTTGACGAACTCTTCGGTCGTCGTGCACGACGCGCCCCACCAGGACCAGGTCTGCGTATGTTCGTGGAACGGGCGGAAAATCACGGGAATCAGCTTGCCGTCGCTGCCCCGCAGGTTGTGTGCGATGTCGGCCAGGCGGTCGAGCCACTCCTTGAAAGTCCTATTCGTGGCGCTGCCCTCCGTCAGAATCTCTGCGGCCACCCGATTGCTGGAGTTGTCCCACGAATCGCCGCCGGTAAGCGGATTGTTGATGTGAATGCACGACGTGAGCACCATGCCGCGGTCGTAAGCCTCCCGGCAGCAGCGCAGCCGCAGCGCCTGGGCATCCGGGTCCGAAGCGTGGCGATCGTCGATATGCTCCGCAAAATCGAAACTGTATACGGCGGGATAGTCGCCGCAGACGGCCTTCGTGTCGGAACCGCCTTCGGTGCCGTACCACGTGCGGCCGTACATCAGGTCATCGTGGTGACCGAACATGAACCCCTTGCTCTGGATGGCCCAGAGGTTCGAATAGAGCGCTTTGGTCTCTTCGGTGGCATTCGGGTCCGACAGCGTGAGGGTCACGGGATCGCTCTCCCCCTCCTTTTTCGGCCCTTCGCTGTCATCGCTGCACGCCACGCCGGAAAGCAGCAGCGCCAATAACACAAACGGAATTCTTTTCATGGTTTCAGGTATTTGATTATTCGACATTGGTCAACAGAACGAAACTTTCGGCGGGAACCGTCGTGCGGAAACGCTTCCCCGCAATGCCGCGTTCGCACGGTGCGGGAAATCCGTTTGCGTCGCACGCCCGGTCGCTCTCCGTATAACGGTAAAGAACGCCTCCGGCAAAGTCTCCGGGCAGGACAATCTCAAGGGTGCACGGCTCCTGCGAGAAGTTGACCGCAGCGACGCTGTATGCCGCATCCTTGCGGGCTGCCGCCACGCGCAGCCCCTCGCGCTGCGGGACCTCGCAGGCGAGGATGTCGCACCCGGCGGGAAAATGACGGCACATCAGCGACCAGGTGTAGTACCAGGGCCGCAGTTCCTCCTGCGAAGCGTCGCCGAAGACCTCCTCGCCGAGGATGTTCCACATTCCCCAGATCTTCACGTCCTCCGTGCGGCCCGAATCGCCGTTCGAATGCATGGCGTCGTCGAGCATCCACGCCGCCACCCCCGAAAGGCCGTTGTTCATCACCTCCATCGCCAGCAGCGGCATATCCAGCCCGTAGAAATAGTCGTAGCAGAGCATGTTGCAGTCCGAGCCTTTGGTGAAGGAATGCCCGGCGACCCGACGGTCGTACTCGGCTTTCAGCGGCGAATCCTCCGGCGCCGAGTACTTGTACCCGGCCTCGCCGAGAATCAGTTTTTTCCCGGCCGGAACTTCGGCGCGGATGCGGCGCAGCTTTTCGGCGTAAGCCCCGCTGCGCACCTCGTGCTGGCCGGGATAGGCATGCACGTCGTAGATGCCGATCTGCGCGCCGAGGTCCTGCGCGCTCCGGGCCACCCATCCCGCCGTGTCGTACTCCGACGCCGGGTTCTTGTAACTCATCACCACGTCGGGCGCCGCAAGCGACACCTTTCGTTTCAGGTCCGGATACCGGGCCATTTCGGCGTCGAAACGCTGCGCCATCGAGCGCCACAGGTCGTAATCGCCGTCGGTCGAGGCCCAGTTGCCGTCGGGTTCGTTGAAGATGATGAAATGGCGGATGCAGTCGAACCCGAGGTCGCAGACCAGAAAATTCAGGTAATCGACCGACATCTCCACCCATTGCTGCGAATCCTTCATCGCCCACGTCGGCGGATTGTATTCACCGTAGGCCACCGTGATGCCGTTGTCCTGACAATATTGCAGCAGGCGGCGGAGCGACGCGAGGTTGCGCATGCGGTCGTAACGGCCCGTCGCGGCATCGTAATAGCGGTAGGGGCTGTTGATCATGCAGCGCACATAACCCGGGCGCATGAAATCGAGGCGTTCGGAGAGCTTCGCCCAATCGGCGTCGCTCACCTCCGCGCCCCACGCTTCGGCTTCGTCGTAAGGGTCCCACTCGACGCCGTTGCCGACGTAATCCGAACTGATGACCCGGTCGGTCACTTCGACCCGGAGGGCCTGCCCCGCATCGCAGGCGGAGAACAGTACGGCCGCGGCAAGCGCGGGTGTCAGAAATCTTTTCATAATCAATCGTTTTGTTCGGTCAGTAAAATCATCGACTCTCCGGGCATATCGTACTCCGCGCCGGAGCGGAAATCAATCCGCAGGCCGGTGGCGTCGGGCAACAGCGTGTGGTCGCCCTCCGTGCGCATCAGCCCCTCGCCGTAGCGATAGCGGGTTGCCTGCCTGAACCGCTTCCAGCCCGGACACTCGATCCGCACGCGGCGCGGTTCGCGCGACACGTTCACGACGGCGACGGTGCGCCGTCCGTCTTTCACGGCGGCGACGGCCTTGACCCCGGCGGCACCCCGCACGTCGGCTGCGAAGAAGTCGCTTCCCGGCCGCAGCGTGCGGCACAGCAGCGACCAGGCATAATACCACGGGCGCACCCGTTCCTCGCCGGCTCCGAAAATCTCGTCGCCGAAGATGTTCCAGAAACCCCATATCTTGAGTTTGTCGGGCGCCTCCTTGAAGTGCATCGCATCGTCGAGCATCCACGCGATGCAGCCCGAATAGCCCGCATGAATCGTCTGGAACAACGCATCGGCCATGTCCGTGCCGTACATAGGGTCGTATACGAACATCTGCGAATCGTCCGTCGAGGCGTTCGGATGCGCTGCGGCCCGGCGCAGGTTCTCGGCCTGCAAAAGCGAATCGGCCGGCTCGACGAACTTGAAGCCGATCTCCCCCATCACGATCTTCTTCCCGGCGGGAACCTCCCTGCGGTAAGCCTCCAGGATACGGGCGTACTCCCCCGAGTTGACCGTGCATTTCGACGGATAGGTGTGGATGTCGTACAGGCCGATCCTGTCGCCCAGCTCATCGCGGCTGCGGCTCACCCACCACGCCTCTTCGGGTCCCCAGATCGCGGCGTCGGGACCGACCAGCTCCACTTTCCCGGCAAGCCCCTCGGCGTCGAGCCGCCCGCGGAAATAACTCACGGCCTTCGCCCACAGGTCGAAATCGCCGTCGGCCGCCGACCAGAAGCCGTTGGGTTCGTTGACGAGGTTGTAGTAACGGATGCAGTCATAGCCCTTTTCGCCGACCAGCCAGGCGACATAGGCCGCGGCGTGGTCCAGCAGCGTGCGGTTGACCGTCCCGGCCCGGGCGTCCATGAGCGATCCGCCCCAGTCGCCGAACATCACCGTCACGCCGCGCGACTGGCAGTAGCCGAGTATGTGCGAGAGGTGTTCGAATCCGCGCATGCGATCGAGCCGTCCGTTGCGCACGACCGAGGTCGTGTTGGTCATCACGCGGATAAAGGCCGGCCGCATGAAATCGAGCCGGGCATAGAGTTTCGCCCAGTCGGCATCGCTGATTTCGACGCGCCCCTGTCCGTAATCGAGGGCATAAGGGTCCCACTGGACCCCGTTGCCGATATAGCCGCGATTGACGACGCTGTCGGCGTCGATACGCACCACGGCGTCGCATTTCCCGGCGGATTCTCCCGCACAGGCCCCCAGCAGCGCCGCCATGCATGCGAGCAGAAGGTTTCCGAAGTTTTTCATAGGCATCGGTTATAAGTCCGCATGCAGGCCGGACCTGCATGCGGACGTTATCGGATCATTCGCCGGCTTCCGCCTGCTTGTTGAAGAGCATCACGTAGTTGCGCGGCCCGACGGCGAACCGGTCGTAATCGGTCCAGGGATAGGCCCCCTGCGTCGTCTGCCCGGGCAGAGCGAAGTCGAAGGCGATTCCGGGAACGCTGAGCGTCGAGGAGCCGTAGCTGTAATCCCCCTCCCGCAGGAGCTTCGCCGTGATGGAGACGATTCCCGAGGTGAACACCACGGTTCCGGCTTCGGCGTCATATACGTAGGCGCTTTTGCCGTGGGGCAGCAGGCCGTAATATTTGGTCAGGTCGAGAGCGCCCGTTCCCTCCTTGTTATAGTCGGCTTTGAGGATGTAATTCCAGTATCCGCCGTCCTCACCGGGCAGGTATTCGCACTCGCCCGTCTCGCGGCCGGCGTCGTCGGTGCCCGTGGCGGTCATTGCCAGGATGTTGTCGGACTCCTTCCAGATCGAATCGTCCCACACCCAGCTCTTGTCCACCGGGTTGACGAACGCGGGGTCGACCGAACCGCCGTAGACCGTCAGACGGCCTACGGAGTAGGTTCCGGCGAGCGAGGTCTCCTCCGGATCTGGCTCCGGTTCCGGTTCGGGATCGACCTGCTCCTCGATCGTCTTCGACGCCTCGGGAACCTCGAAACCGGCCGGCTGCTTCACGATCTCGATGTAATACGTCACCGGATTGCGGGCGAAGACCCCGTAATCGTTGTAGGTGTTGTTCCAGTCCTCCGTGCCTTTCAGGTTGAACTTGAAGGCCTCGGATTCGAGCGTCAGCGGAATCGGCGGCACATTGGGCATCTGGTAGGTGCCCTTCGGCACGAGCGTGCAGGAGGTCTTGTTCCCGTCGGCATCGGTGAAGGTGATCGTCCCGTCGGAATAGTTGCGCAGCCAGGTGCTTTCGCCCTTGGGAATCTGACGGTAGAACTGCGTCAGGTCCACCGGCTTTCCGGTGTCGGGGTTCGACGCCCCGGCAAAGACACAGTCCCAGTTTTTGGCGTCCTCGCCGGCCCAGTTCATGCAGGTTCCGGTCGTATTGCCGTCGGCGAGGATCTCTCCGAGCGTGAACACCAGATAGTTGTCCATCTCGGCGGCGGGTCCCCGGCCTTCGCCGTTCCAGCACCACGACTTGTCGGCGGGTTTGTAGAGCTTCGTACAGTCGTAAGCGGCGCCCGTGCCTCCGTAGACCCAGAGGTTGCTGATCGTATACGTCCCGGTCAGCGTCTCCGTGAACTCGGTCATTTCGAGCGTATAGGTGCGCGACTCGCCGTTGGGAGAGGTCACGACGATCTGCGGATCGCCCTTCGTGAAGTCGATCGTCCCGCCCGAGGCGACATTGGCCGTGGCCTTATAGGAGAGCGTCAGCGTTTCGACCCGGACCTTCGACATGTCCGCGACCATGTCCGACGCCAGTTGCAGTTCGATGACGCCCGTTTCGGAATCGGTCTCCGTGATGGTCGGCGTTCCGGCCTGACCCTCGAACTTGACGTCGATGATCGACCGCTCGTGGTTCCAGCCGCCGTCGGCGACATCTTCCCACGGATCATCCTTGCAGGATGCGAAGCACAGCAGGACGAAAGCGCTCAGCAAATATTTCAGCTTGTTCATAATTCTGCGTTTTCTTAAAAGGTTAAAGATTCGGGTTCAGGTCGGACTCGACGGACGGGATCGGATAGAACACCATCTGCTCGGCGCTCAACCCCTGTCCCTTGGCTTCGGCGATGTCCGTGTGCAGGCGGTTCCAGCGGCGCAGGTCATAGCAGCGGTTTCCCTCGAAAGCCAGTTCGAAACGGCGCTCGTCCATCACGCGCTCCCGGAACGTCTCCTTGTCCAGCCCCGGCTCCAGATCGCCCAGCCCGGCGCGGTTGCGGATGAAGTTCACCAGTTCATACGCCTTGACCGTAGGTCCGGCAGCTTCGGCATAGGTCAATGCGACGTCCGAATAGCGGAGCAGGTAGGGACGCGTGGAGGTTTTGTCTCCCGAGAAATTCGGGTCGATGAATTTGCGGCAGAACGGATAGTTCAGTTTGCCGTCGGCCGTCGAAGCCACCACATTGCCCGCGGCGTCGTACACCTTGTCGACGATCAGCCAGTCGTGACGGCGGTCGCCCGAGGCGAACGCATCGTAGAACGACAGCGCGGTCCGGTACTCGCCCCAGCCGTCGTGGGTCGGGACCATCTGGTCGGAATCGCCCTGCTTGAGATAGATCGTGGCTCCCGAAACATAGGGCAGGTACATCTTCGAGATCTTCGAATACTGCCCCTCCGATTCTCCCGTGCGGTCCATCGACATGATGAAGATATGCTCGGGTCCGGCCGGCCGCTCGACGTCGTAAATATCGAGCAGGTTGTCGTCGAAACGGAAGACCGTCTGCTCGGGATTGTCGACCACCAGCCCGGCGTATTTCACCGCCTCGGCATAGTATTCGTCCACGTCGTGCGACATGGCGGCGTACTGGGGCACGCCGTGCTCCTTGGCCGACGCGATGTAGAGATAAGCCTTGGCCAGCATTCCGTAGGCCGCGGCGCGGTCCGCACGGCCCGTTTCGGGCGCCGCGAAGAACGGCAGCAGCGTACCGGCGGTCTTGAAGTCCTCGATGACGAGCTTCCACATGGCGTCGAGCGACTCGGCGGCGGGGACGGCCGTATCTTCGAGCGTCTCGACAGGCGTCGTGTGGACGGGCACGCAGCCGAAGTTGCGCGCGAGGTTGAAATACGAATAGGCGCGCATGAAATAGGCCTCGCCGAGGAAGCGGTTCCTGCGGCCCTCGTCGATGTTCATTCCCGGCACCTTCTTGATCACGGCGTTGGCACGGTTGATCGTGATGTAGGAGTACTTGTAGAAATTGCCGAGCGTGGTGTTGGTCTTGAAATTGTTGATCTTCCATCCGTCCAGCTCCTTGTTGGCCGCCGCGGCGTCGCCTTTCGGCTCCATGTCGTCGGTGTTCATGTCGCCCAGGAAGACGATCGAACGCGAATATTCGATGTAATTGATCGCGTCGTAGATATAGTTCACGGCCGACTCGGCGTCCGCCTCCGTCTTGTAGAAGTTGTCCTCGGAGTAGAAGCCGTAGGGATACTCGTCCAGATTGCAGGCCGCCAGGAGAGAGGCTCCCCCGAACGCAAGTATAAGGTGTTTGATTTTCATGGTTGGCAATGTTTAGAAGGTGAAGTCGGCTCCGAACGTCCATTTGCGCAGGCGCGGATAGCCGCCCGAATAGATACCCGTCATCCCCACTTCGGGATCGTAGCCCTCGAAGCCGGTGAAGGTGTAGAGATTGTCGGCACTGACGTAGAGGCGTATCTTGCGTGCCGCATCCTTCTTCGAGAAGGGGATCGAATATCCCAGCGTCATGGTCTGGATGCGCACGAACGAACCGTCCTCGACCCACCAGTCGGAGAGCTTGGTCTGGCGGTTGGCGTTCAGCCGCGGGTAGGAATTGGTCGGATTGTCGGCCGTCCAGCGCATCGGCATATTGCTCGGCTGGTCGAAACGCTTGGTGTTCAGCACGTCGTTGCCGAAGACGCCGTTGAAGAAGATGCTGAAGTCGAAACGACGCCACGAAACGTCGATGCCCAGCGAGGCCATCCAGTCGGGATTCGGGTCGCCGATGATGCACATGTCGTTCTCGTCGACGGTCTCCAATCCGTCGCCGTCGTAAATATCCACATACTTGAACTCACCCGGCTGGGCGTCGTCGCCCGAAAGACCGGCGCTCAGGCCCTCGGCCAGCGACTGCACGATGCCGTCGGTCCTGTATCCGTAAAAGACGTACATCGGCTGCCCTACGGCGAGGATATTCGTATAGGCGCGGAACTGTTCGCTCTGGTTGCCGTAATATTCATACTGCATGCCGGTCCGCAGGTCGGTTTTCAGACCGGTCTGCACGGCGTTTCCGAGGCTGAGCACCTTGTTGCGGTTGCGCGAGAAGACGAAGGTGCCGCCCACGCGCCAGTCGCGGTTCTGGAACGCCACGCCGTCGATCGTCAGTTCGATGCCGCGGTTGCGGATCTCGCCGTCGTTGACCCACATCTTGTCGTAACCCGACGAAGGCGCGATGTTGCGCTCGCGCAGCAGGTCCGAGGTGCGCTTGTCGTACCAGTCGAAAGTCACGTTCAGACGGTTGCCGAAGAACGACATGTCCAGTCCGAGGTCGACCTGCGCGGTGGTCTCCCATTTCAGCCCCTTGTTCGGGATGCCGCTCCAAAGCGCATAGATGCCGTCCTGCCCCGTGGTGCCCGACTGATAGCCGGGTCCGATGGCCGTCACCCACTTGCCTCCGTTGAAATACTTGTGCTGTCCGTAGCGGCTCAGCGTCTGGTAGGCCGAAATACCCTGGTTGCCCGAAATACCGTAGGAGGCGCGGATCTTCAGCACGTCGAAAACGTTCAGGTTCCGGATGAACCGCTCCTCGTGCATCTTCCAGCTGAACGCCCCCGAGGGGAAGAAGGCCCACTTGTTGTTGGAGCCGAATTTCGAAGAACCGTCGGCGCGGGCCGTGAAGGTGAAGAGGAACCGGTTGTCGAACGTGTAGTTGATACGCGTGAGGGCCGAGACCAGCTCGGTCTTGTAGGAGCCGTTGCCGATCGAATAGGTCTCCGAATCGCCCGCGGCGAGGTTCTCGTTGCCCAGCGATTCGTTGATGAAGCCCTTGGCGGCCAGCGACGAACTGCGCGACTGGTAGTTCTCGTAAGAGTAACCGCCCATCACCGTCAGCCGGTGCTTTTCAGCAAAGGTCCGATCGAACGTGGCGTAAGCCTCGAAAACGATGTTGTCGTCCTTCCAGTTGTCGATCGACCCGTAACCGTCGTTGAACACGCCCGTCTCGGAATACTTCTTCGGGAAATATTTGTCGGTGATCTGCTCGCCGTGCTTGTAGTTGAACTGCGCCATGACGTTCAGGCAGGGAAGCACGTCCCAGTTCACCGAAGCGAACGAGATGATGTCTAACCCCTTCGAATCGTTCTTCTGCAAATTGGTCAGGGCCAGCGGATGCGAATAGTCCTGGGCACCGTACAGCCAGTAATCGCCGTTGTCGTCGTAGACCGGGAAGATCGGGTTGCGCCAGTAGGCCAGTCCGCCGTTGTTGTGACGCTTGTTGCTGGTGATGTTGGCGCTGGCCTTCATGCGCAGGTTGTCCAGCAGCTTGTGCTCGACCGAGAAATTACCGCCGTATTTGCGGTAGGTGTCCTCGATGTACATGCCGTTGTCGAGGTAGTAGTTGGCGCTGGCCTGGAACATCGTGCGGTCGTTGCTGCTCTGCACCTGTACGGTGGTGTTGTTCGACACGGGCGTCGGGCGGAAGACCAGGTCGTCCCAGCGCGTGTTGGTTGTCCAGGTCGTCTGCAACTCCGCAATCGAGGGATAATAGACGCCGTTGGCATTGGTCGCTCCGATGTAGGTCGGCGTCAGTCCGGCGTTGATGCTGCTTTCGTTCGAGAGCATCGCCATCAGCACGGGATCGCGCCAGAGGTTCAGCTCGGAGCTGAATCCCGAAACGGTCGTCTGCTGGCGCAGCGTGATGCGCGTCACGTTCTCCTGCGCCTTGCGCGTGGTGATGAGGATCACGCCGTTGGCGCCGCGCGAACCGTAGATGGCCGATGCCGAGGCATCCTTGAGCACCTCCATCGAAACGATGTCCTGCGGGTTGATTTGTTTCAGGTCGCCGGCATCGCCCCAGGGGAATCCGTCGATGACCACCAGCGGAGCGTTCGAACCGTTGAGCGACGAGTTGCCGCGGATGCGGACCGTCGACGAGGCGCCGGGGTCCTGCGAGGAGTTGACCACCTGCACGCCGGCCACGCGGCCCTGCAACAGCCCGTCGATCGAGTTGGCCGGGATGTCGGTGAGTTTCTCGGCCTTGACCGAGGCCACGGAACCCGTCAGGTCGCTCTTCTTGACCTGTCCGTAACCCACGACCACCACTTCGTCCACGGCCGTGGCCTCCTCGACCAGCACGATGTTGAAAGAGGTGCGGCCGCCGACCTCCACCGTCTGCGTTTTATAGCCGATGAAATTGACGGCAAGGCGGGCGTCCGAAGCCACTCCGGTCAATGAAAAGGCTCCGTCGGCCCCGGTTGTGGTTCCTTTCGTCGTGCCGACGACGACAACCGACGCGCCCGTTACGGCGGCGCCGTTCTGATCCACGACCTTGCCCGTCACGGTCATGCTCCGTGATGCGGACTGGGCGCGGACGTCTCCCGTCCCCCACAGGCAGACCGCCAGCAGGGAGAGAACGATCAGGTAAAATTTCATTTTCATAAGTTTTAGATTAGAGTAGTTTATTGATACGGTCCGGGGCGGTTCCGGGAACTGCACCGGACACTGCAAAGTAACATGCTGCTACGGAAGAACTGTTTTAGAAAATCGCTGATTGATTATACTTTTATGAAAACAAAGCGCAAATGGGCTATTCGCAACGGCATTTCTCCGTCAAATAATTTAATAATTCCTCCAGCCGGCAGGTTGCAACGCCTACATATTTGTCCGCTCCGCCGTAATAGACGTACAGCACGCCGTCGACGACCACATTGCCGGTTGGGAAGACGCAATGGCTGTAAAAACCTTCGGTTTCATAGAAAAATTCGGGTTCGAGGATCGGTTCCGGCGTCCGGGCCAGCACCCGCAGTGGATTCTCCCGGTCGAGCAGCAGCGCCCCGACGCGGTATTCGGCCGTGCCGCCGTCGGCAACTCCGTGGTAGAGCGTCAGCCACCCTGCCTCGGTCAGGATCGGCGGCGTGCTTCCGCCGATCTTCTCCTCCCAGGTTCCTTCGCGGCCGGCGATAAGCAGATGGCTGGGCTTGTCCTCCCATGCCAGCAGGTCGTCGGAGAACTTCAGCCAGATCGAAGGGTATTTCACCCCGTAACGTTCGCCCACGAACTGTTTGGGACGGTGCATCATGGCGAACTTCCCGCCGATTTTCTCCGGGAAAAGGATTACGTCCCGATCGTCGAGCACGGGCGACGTAAGCCGCCCCAGCCGTCGGAAATTCCGGAAGTCGGTCGTCACGGCAAGCCCCGTATTTCCCAGGTTCTGCGCCATGGCGGCCGGCGCATAAGCTCCGCATTGGGGCAGACGCACCACGTCGTGCGCGAAAGTCCAGTACTGCCCGGGGGCATGGGCGCGGTAGGCGTAGGTAATGTAAAACTCGTTGTCGAACTTCACGATGCGCGGATCTTCGACGCACCCTCCGTCGGGACCGTCCGCGCTGGGACCGAATACCGGCGAATCGCCGACACGGCGGAAGTCGAAGCCGTTCTCGCTGACGGCCAGCCCCAAACGGATGACATGTTCCTTGTCGTCGCCGGCGGCGCGGTAGAGCATGTAAAACCGGCCGTCGTCGTAGATGACCCCCGGGTTGCAGGTTACGAGATTCTCCCAGGCATTGGCCGGATTGGGAGCGATGATCGGATTTTTTTCGTATTTCTTCAGTTTCATATCAACGGAATATTATGAGAATAAGCATACACAGAACCAGCAGCACTCCGCCCCATACGCGGTAGTTGCGCCACCAGGAAACCTCCGCGAGCGAGCGGGTTTCAGCCCGGAAATCCGCCGCCGAAAAGGTCGTGTCGATCAGTTTGTCGGGCCGGGGCGCGGGAGCCGTACGGCTTACGGCCCAGATCACCGACAGGCTGAAGACCAGCAGGAACGGCACGATCAGCAGAAAGTGCATCCCGCCGAAGATCTCCGTGCGCCAGAGGAGCATCGCCGCCGCGACGACCAGTCCGGCGATCAGCCCCGCAAAGGCTCCCCGCCCGTTGGCGCGGCGCGAGAAAACGCCCATCAGGAAAGCCGCCACGACGGGAGGCGCAATGTAGGAGAGCATCTCCTGGTAATATTTGAGCAGCGAACCGAAACGTCCGATCTGCGGAGCCCAGAGGGCGGCGATCACGATGATGACCAGCGAAGCCAGCTTGCCGACGCACACCAGCTTGCGTTCGTCGGCCCGCTTGTCGATCTTGGCGTAGAAATCCATCGTGAAGAGCGTCGACGTGGAGTTCAGAATGGCGCTCAACGTCGACGTCAGCGCGGCGAGCAGCGCCGAAAGCATGATCCCCAGTAACCCCGTGGGCAGCAGGCGCAGCACCATCGTCGGATAGATCATGTCGGGTTTCTCGATGCCCGGGAAGAGATGGCGGGCGATAACGCCCGGAAAGACGATGATGAACAGGGTGGCCAGCGTCAGCGCTCCGGCGAACATCACCCCTTTGCGGCCCTCGTCGACGCTCCGCGCGCTCAACACGCGCTGTACGAGCGTCTGGTTGTTGGCCCAGAAATAGATGCCCAGCACCGGCATGCCGACGATCAGCCCCAGCCAGGGCGTGGCCGTATCGGTCAGCGGGCGAATCAGTCTGACGCTCATGTCGCCGCTTTCGAACAGCGACGCGAGGTAGTCGAACCCGCCGTTGGCGAAGCAGGCTCCCGTCAGGATCACCGACCCGACGATCAGAATCACCGCCTGGATCAGCTCGGCGTTGATCGCCGACGAAAGACCGCCCGGAATGGTGTACGAAGCCGCCAGCACGGCGAAGATGATGATGATGAGCTGCAAGTCCGCCTCCGGGAACAACAACTTGATGATCAGCGCGGCGGCATACAGCGCCCCGGCCGCATCGAGAAAGATGTTGCCCACGATGCAGATTCCGGAAAAGTAGTAGCGCGACCGCTTGTCGAAGCGTCGTTCGAGAAACTCGGGAATCGTGAATATCCCCGAACGGATGTAGAGCGGCAGCAGGAACGTGGCGAAAAACACCATCACCACGACACCTGTGAGGTTGTAGTTGAACACGGCCACTCCGGTGTGGTAGGCGTCGCCCGACTGGCCGATGAGCGTCGTGCTGGAGATGCTCGCGGCGAAAAGCGACAGACCCACGATCCACCACGGCATCGTGCGGCCGGCCAGAAAATAGGACCCGGCGTCGGAACTCTTGCCGTTGCGCAATCCCCACCATATTATAAATATAAGGTAAAGGACGATAATCGCGCAGTCGACAAAATTAATCGCAATCGAATTCATGTAAGTCGTTTTAGGATTTTTTTACTAATGCAAAGATATGTACCCGAAAATTTACCGGATTGTATAAGTCGGTTAAACAAGTATACTTTTTTGAATTATTCATGGAGCTTTCTGAATTATTCCTATTTTTGTACCGGACCTGAAACCCTTACCGGACATGAAAGAGATACAGCAGGAGATCACCCCGATCACGAACGAGGACCTTTTCATCATCCTCAACCACCCCAACGCGCATTTCGACTATCCGATCCACTGCCATCCGGAATACGAGATCAATCTGGTGATGAACACTCGGGGATCGCGCATCGTGGGCGATTCCACCGAGGATTTCGGTCCGCTGGACCTGGTGATGACCGGTCCCTATGTGCCGCACGTGTGGAAATCGCCCCTGAAAACCAACCACGTCATCACCATTCAGTTCTCGGGCGACCTGATCGACTTCCCGATCGTCAACAAACGCCTGTTTCTCCCCATCCGGCAACTGCTGCTCGACTCCCGGCAGGGGCTTTCGTTCACAGGTCCCGAACAGTTGAGCGTCCGGGACCGGATTCTTGAACTCACGCGCATGCAGGGATTCCAGTCGGCGACCGCTTTTCTGGACATTCTCAACGCGCTGGCCACGGCCAACCGCAAGGTGCTTATGAGCAATCTCTGCGACTCGAAGAACATTGTCCACACCTCCAAATCGCGCCGCATCGCCAAAGTCTGCGACTACATCGAGAAAAACCTCTGCCAGAACATCCGGCTCACCGACGTGGCCGGGTTGGTCAACATGTCGGAATCGGCCTTTTCGCACTTTTTCAAGAAGCGCACGAACATCTCCTACATCACCTTCGTCAACAACATGCGCATCTCCAAGGCCTGCCAGTTGCTTGCCAACACGACGCTCAGCGCCTCGGAGATCTGCTACGCCTGCGGCTTCAACAACAAGTCGAATTTCATCCGCATCTTCACCAAAAAGAAAAACATGACCCCGATCGAATACCGCGAATACATCTCCCAGATGCTCATCAAATACTGATCTACCCTTCATCTTATGAAAAACTTCAAACCAATCCTTACCGCTATGTCCCTCTGCATGGCCCTCGCCGCAGCCGCAGCCCCCGTCCGTCAACACCTGCACGACGACTGGCAGTTCCGTCAGGCGCGGCTCAACAACTGGTATCCGGCCACGGTCCCCGGCACGGTGCACACCGACCTGATGGCCAACCGGATCATCGAAGACCCCTATTTCCGCCTCAACGAGCGCGGCGTACAGTGGGTCGACAAGGAAGACTGGATCTACGAAACGCATTTCGAGGCCGACGCCGGCCTGCTCGCCCGCGAGCGGATCGAACTGGTCTTCGAAGGGCTCGACACCTATGCCGACGTCTACCTCAACGACGAGAAGGTGCTCGCCGCCGACAACATGTTCCGCCGCTGGCGCACGGAGGTCAAACGGCTGCTCCGTCCGGGCGAAAACACCCTGAAAGTCTATTTCCACTCGCCGATCAAGGTCGACCTGCCCAAATACGACTCGCTGCCCTACCGTTACGAGGCCGTCAACGATCAGTCGGCCAACGGCGGGCTTTTCGACAAACGCGTCAGCGTCTTCGCCCGCAAGGCGGGTTACCACTACGGCTGGGACTGGGGTCCGCGCCTGGTGACCTCGGGCATCTGGCGTCCGGTCTATCTGGAGGGCTGGAGCGGCGCCCGCATCAGCGATGTCTTCTACCGCCAGCAGGAGGTTACGGCCAGGCGCGCCCGGGTCGAGGTCGAGGTGGAAATCGCCTCCGTCCGTGACCTGGCGGAAGCCGTAGTCACCGTTGCATCCCCCGGCGAAGGCATCGAAGCCTCGGTCACGGCGCCGCTGCGCTCCGGAATCAACAAGGTAACCGTCCCGCTCGACATTGCCTCTCCGAAACTCTGGTGGACCCGCGAACTGGGCGAACCTCATCTCTACGAATTCCGGGCTTCGGTCGCGGCGGGCGACGCCTCCGACAGCCGGACCACCCGCATCGGGCTGCGCTCGCTGCGCCTCGTGCGCGACAAGGTCGCCGACGGCACGACCTTCTACTTCGAACTCAACGGCGAGCCGCTCTTCGCCAAAGGAGCCAACTACATCCCCTGCGACGTCTTCCTGCCGCGCGTCACGCGCGCCGTCTACGAGAAGACGATCGACGACGCCGCGGCCGTGAACATGAACATGCTGCGCGTCTGGGGCGGAGGCGTCTATGAAGACGATGTTTTCTACGAACTGTGCGATGAACGGGGCATCCTCGTATGGCAGGATTTCATGTTCGCATGCAGCGTCTATCCCGCCGAGGGGGCATGGCTCGAAAACGTCCGGCTCGAAGCCGAAGACAACATCCGCCGTCTGCGCAACCACCCCTCGATCGCCGTATGGTGCGGCAACAACGAGTGCAACGAAGCGTGGTTCGGCTGGGGATGGAACACCCGGTACGCCAAGCAGGGGCATCCCGAATGGGACCGGATCATCGGCGACCAGCTCCGCCGCCAATACTACGAAGTGCTGCCCGAAGCCGTCGCCGCCTGCTCGCCCGGCACGCCTTACCACCCCTCGTCGCCCTGGTCGCGTCACGAAGGCACGAGCGAAAACAGCGAAGGCGATACGCATTTCTGGAAAGTGTGGCACAGCCGCGCACCGATCGCCGACTACAACGCCACGCGCAGCCGCTTCTTCAGCGAATACGGCTTCCAGTCGTTCCCCGAATACGCCTCCGTCCTGCGTTTCGCCCCCGAAGAGCGCGACTGGGACATCGAATCGGAGGTGATGATGGCCCACCAGCGCGGCGGCGATTTCGCCAACATGCGCATCCGCCAATACCTCGAAGACGAATACTGGCCCGCACGCGATTTCCGCACGTTCCTCTACATGAGCCACGTTTTGCAGGGCGACGCCATCAAGACCGCCATCGAGGCGCACCGGCGCGACAAACCCTACTGCTGGGGATCGCTCTTCTGGCAGCACAACGACTGCTGGCCCGTGGCTTCGTGGGCCAGCCGCGACTGGTACGGCCGCTGGAAGGCGCAACATTATTTCGCCCGCCCGGCCTTCGACGACATCCTCGTATCGCCCCTTGCCGAGGGAAACACGCTGAATGTCCGCCTTGTGTCGGACCGCCGCAAAACGGTCCGGGGCAAACTCCGGATAACGGTCATGGACATGGACGGCGCCCTCCTCTCGGAAAACACCCGCAGCCTAACCGTCGCACCCAATGCCAGTCGGAACGTCTATTCGGCCGACATTTCCGGACTCTTGCACGGTTGCGCCCGCAATCGGGCGATCGTCGTCGCGGAATTCACGACCGACGGACGCCGCTACGCCAACATCGGATATTTCGTCTCTCAAAAAGAGCTTGAGCTGCCCGAAGCCGACATCCGATGGAGCGTCGGACCTGCGGCGGACGGTTATGAAATTACGCTCTCGAGCGACCGTTTCGTCCGCGCCGTCTGGCTCGCTCTCGACGGCAACGAACATTTCGAGGACAACTATTTCGACCTCGTACCGGGCGTCAGCAAAACGGTGCGGGTCGCAACGACGCTGTCCCGGTCCGAATTCGACCGGCTGCTGCGCATCACCCATCTGCAACAAACCCGATAAACCGACCATATGATTATGAAACGCACATTGCGCCTTTTGCTGACCGTAGGACTGTCTCTCGTCTGCGTCAGCCTGTTCGCCCAAAAGTTCCCCAACTACCCCATCCCGCAGCAGCCCGACACGCTGCGCATCCTCGGCATCGGCAACAGTTTCACCGACGACGGCATGATGTATCTGCCCGAGCTGCTGGAGGCTGCCGGCATCCGGAACGTCGTGCTGGGGCGTCTCTACATAGCCGGGTGTTCGCTCGAACGCCATTGCCGGGAATATGCCGGCAACGCCCCTGCGTATATCTATTACAAGTCGACGTCCAACCGCTGGGAGACCGTTTCGAAGAAAGCGACCCTGTTGGACGGAATCGCCGACGAACGGTGGGACGTCGTGGTACTGCAACAGGCGTCGGGCAAATCGGGCATCTATCCGACCTATCAGCCCTGGTTCGGCCGGCTGGTCGAGATCGTGCGATGGTGTTGCCCCAATGCCGGAGCCTGCATCGCCTGGCAACAGACATGGGCCTATGCCCGCAATTCGCAGCACCGGGATTTCGGACGATACGAGAAGAACCAGCAACTGATGTACCGGGGAATCGTCTCTTCGGTCGAACAACTCATGCGGGAGACCTCCGTCGAAGTGGTCGTCCCGTCGGGCACGGCGATTCAGGACCTGCGCAACACGGCGCTGTGCGACTCGCTGGACCTGACGCGCGACGGATACCACCTGAATCCCGGGACCGGACGTTACACTGCGGCCTGCGCATGGTTCCAGACGCTCGTGGCCCCGGCCTTCGGGACGAACGTCGCCGGGAACGGCTGCCGTCTGGCGGGAACCCCTCACGAGCTGACGCCGCAGGAGGCCGAAGCCTGTCAGGAGGCGGCCCGCAGAGCCTGCATCCGGCGGTTCTCCGTTTGGACGGAACCTGTCGCCGGCGAGGGCGGGACGGCAGTCCGGTAGCGGTCGGGGGTGGTCGGGGCATTCCGCCATGCAGATATAGGTATCCTGCCATTCGCCGGAGCATTTCTGTTATCTGCCGGATGTGGGTTCGAAGCTCGCCCTGCCCCCCCCCTCCCTACCGCCACCAACGAAAAAAGAGGTCTGCAAGGACCTCTTCGAGCGGAAAACGGGATTCGAACCCGCGACCCTCAGCTTGGGAAGCTGATGCTCTACCGACTGAGCTATTTCCGCATTACGGAGTACAAAGTTACTCCGTTTTTTTTATTTGTCAAGTTTTCGGCGGCTGAAAAATGCGCCTACCCCACGATTTTTTTCAGCGACGCGAGGTTTTCGGGGTTTTTCAGGCTGCGGCCCTCGGCCGAATAGAGGTAGTCGAGCCGGTTTCGGAAATGCTCCTCGACCTTCCCGCGCACGACCTTCATCGTGCTGTTCACCAATCCGTTCTGCTCCGTGAAAGCCTCGTCGACAATGGCCAGTCCCGCAGGCAGCCACCGTTCCGGAAACTCCCCGGCATAGGTTCCTCCGGCGCGGTAACGGTCGATCTCGGCGCCGAGAATCTCCGCTGCGACGTTTGCGCGCTCCGCTTCGGGCGTCCTGCGGGCCTCCAGCTCGCGGCGCAGCGCCTCGCGGTTGGGAACCACGATCGCCCCCGTAAACGGGCTTTGGTTGTTGTGCACGATGATCTGGTCGATGTAGGGCGACTTGTCCACGATCGCCTCCTCCATTCCTTCGGGGCTGTATTTTTCGCCGTCCGAAGCGATCAGCAGGCTCTTGAAACGTCCCAGCACATAGAGGAAATCATCCTCCGAGACGTAACCCATGTCGCCCGTGTGGAGCCACCCGTCGCGCACGGTTTCGGCCGTGGCCCCGGGATTCTTCCAGTAGCCGGCCATGACGTTCTCGCCGCGGACGACGATTTCGCCCTTCTGCCCGCGGGGAACCTCGCGACCCTCCTCGTCGAGGATCTTCAGGTCCAGCGGAATGAGTATCTTGCCCGACGATCCGAACCGGTGCCAGTGATGTTTGGGCGAGTTGGTCGAAATCACGGGCGTCGCCTCCGAAAGTCCGTATCCCTGGAACATCGGGATTCCGATGGCGTAGAAAAACCGCTGCAACTCCGCGTCGAGCAGCGCACCGCCCCCGACGAAGAATTCGAGATGGCCACCGAACGCCTGCCGCACCTTGCGGAACAGCAGCGCGTCGAAAATCCCGACGACGGGGGCCAGCACGATGCGCCATCCGCTGCCCCTGCCATACCCGTCGCTGTTGTATGCGTATGCCGTGCGGAGCGCGAGGTTGAAAAGCGCCTCGGTGAATCTCCCCTTGGCCCGTATGGAGCTTTCGATGTTTTTCCGGAAGTTCTTGGCCAGCGCCGGGACCGACAGCAGGAAGTGCGGCTGCACCTCGCGGATGTTCTGCGGGATGTTCTTGAGCGTCTCCATCGGCGTCGCTCCGATCTGCACCGTGGCCACCGAGGCTCCGCAGGCGATCATGATGTAGAAACCCACGACGTGGGCGAAACAGTGGTCGAGCGGCAGGATGATCAGCGTGCGGAAATGCGGCGGAATGTCGACCCGCGACAACGCCTGCTCGACGTTGGCCGTGTAGTTGCGGTGGGTCAGGATCACGCCTTTGGGGTCCGACGTCGTGCCCGAGGTGTAGGTGATCGTGGCGTAATCGTCATTCCGGATCGCCTGCCCGATCTCCATGAACTCCTCCTTGTTCTTGGCGAGGTATTCGCGGCCCAGACGCTTGAGCGTCCCGTAGGCCGTCTCCCCGGATTCCAGCGGAATGTGTCCGAGGACGATCACCTGCTCCAGCTGCGGCAGTCCGGCGCGGATGCGGCGGATCTTGGGCAGCTGGTGTTTCGACACGAAAACGGCCTTGACCTCGGCGTGCCGCATGCGGAAGAGGAGGTCGTTCGACTCTTCGAGTTTCACCGACAGGGGCACGCTGACCGCCCCGGCGTAGAACAGCCCCAGTTCGGAAATGATCCATGCGTTGCTGCCTTCGGCCAGTATCGCCACCTTGTCTCCGGGGCGGATGCCGAGCGCGGTGAGTCCGGCTCCGGCTTCGAGCGCCTGCTCGCGGGTCTCGGCATAGGTCGTAGGCTCGAATTTGTGATGGCGTTTTTCGAGCAGGAAGGTCTTGGCCCCGTATTTCCGCACGGAGGCCTCGAAGAGGTCGATGATGGTCTTTTTCATGGTTCTTAATCCATTTTCAGCACGGCGAGGAATGCCGACTGGGGAACTTCGACGTTACCGATCTGGCGCATGCGCTTCTTGCCCTTCTTCTGTTTTTCGAGCAGCTTGCGCTTACGCGAAATATCTCCGCCGTAGCACTTCGCCGTCACGTCCTTGCGCACGGCCTTGACCGTTTCGCGTGCGATGATCTTGGCGCCGACGGCGGCCTGTATGGCGATGTCGAACTGCTGGCGGGGGATCAGCTCCTTGAGCTTTTCGCACATCTTGCGTCCGAAATCGTAGGCGTGGTCCGTGTAGGTGAGCGACGAGAGGGCGTCGACCGGCTCCCCGTTGAGCAGGATGTCGAGCTTGACGAGTTTCGAGGGCTGGAATCCCGTGCGGTGGTAGTCGAACGAGGCGTATCCTTTCGAGATGCTCTTGAGCTTGTCGTAGAAGTCGAAGACGATCTCCGAGAGGGGCATGTCGAAATTGACCTCCACGCGGTCCTGCGTGATGAATGTCTGGTTCTTCATCACCCCGCGCTTGTCGATGCAGAGTTTGATGACGTTGCCCAGAAACTCCGACTTGGTGATGATCTGCGCGAGGATGTAGGGTTCCTCGATCTTGTCGATCTTTGTCACCTCGGGCAGTCCCGAGGGGTTGTGCACCTCGACCACGTCGCCCTGCGTCGTGGTGATGCGGTACGACACGTTGGGCACGGTCGTGATGACGTCCATGTCGAATTCGCGGTACAGCCGCTCCTGAATGATCTCCATGTGCAGCAGCCCGAGGAATCCGCAGCGGAACCCGAATCCGAGCGCCAGCGAGCTTTCCGGCTCGAACGTGAGCGAAGCGTCGTTGAGCTGCAATTTTTCGAGCGACGCGCGCAGGTCCTCGTACTGGTCGGCTTCCACCGGGTAGACGCCCGCGAAGACCATCGGCTTCACGTCCTCGAATCCGGCGATGGCCTCTTTGGCGGGGTTGGTCACCGAGGTGATCGTGTCGCCGACCTTCACGTCCGACGAGGTCTTGATCCCCGAGCAGATATACCCCACGTCCCCGGCCCTGATCTCCTGCCGGGGCTGCATCTTGAGTTTCAGCACGCCTATTTCGTCGGCATCGTACTCGCTGCCCGTGTTGAAGAACTTCACGTGGTCGCCCTTGCGCAGCGTGCCGTTGAAGACGCGGAAATAGGCGATGATTCCGCGGAAGGGGTTGAACACCGAGTCGAAGATCAGCGCCTGCAACGGCGCGCTCTCGTCGCCCGTGGGAGCGGGAATGCGGTTTACGATCGCTTCCAACACCTCTTCGACGCCCAGTCCCGTCTTGCCCGATGCCAGCAGAATATCCTCCTCCCTGCATCCTATGAGGTCGATCACCTGATCCTTCACCTCGTCGATCATCGCCGAATCCATGTCGATCTTGTTCAGCACGGGGATGATCTCCAGGTCGTGCCCCACGGCGAGGTAGAGGTTCGAAATCGTCTGCGCCTGAATGCCCTGCGTGGCGTCGACCACCAGCAGCGCCCCTTCGCACGAGGCGATTGCGCGCGACACTTCGTACGAGAAGTCGACGTGTCCCGGGGTGTCGATCAGGTTGAGCGTGTACCGCTGTCCGTCGCGGGCCGTGTACTCCATCTGGATGGCGTGGCTCTTGATGGTGATTCCCTTTTCGCGTTCGAGGTCCATGTCGTCGAGCACCTGCGACTGCATTTCGCGCTGGTTGAGCGTGTTGGTCTTCTCCAGCAGACGGTCTGCGAGTGTCGATTTGCCGTGGTCGATGTGGGCTATGATGCAGAAATTTCGGATGTTTTTCATATATAAGGGTAAAATCTTCGGCAAATATACATAAATTTTTGAATATATCGGAGGGCTTCCGTTTGCCGGAATGGCACAAATTGCTTATATTTGCGACTTCAACAAGTTAGGTTAAAGATGTTAAGCAGACAAATCGCATCCAAGCTCCGGGGCTACGAGACCCCGTTCTACCTCTATGACATGGCGCTGTTGCGCCAGACCCTCGAAAGCGTCGTCTACGAGTCGAAGAAATACGGCTACAAGGTCCACTACGCCATCAAGGCCAACTACGACGACCATCTGCTGGCGGTCATCCGCGAATACGGGCTGGGCATCGACTGCGCCTCGGGCAACGAGCTGCGCAAGGCCGTCGAGGCCGGATTCGACCCCAAGGGCATCGTCTATGCGGGCGTGGGCAAACGCGACAAGGAGCTGAAATACGCCATCGAGCAGAACATTCTGGCCATCAACTGCGAGTCGATTCAGGAGCTGGAGCTGGTCGACGCCCTTTCGGCCGAGGCGGGCAAGGTGACCGACATCGCGCTGCGCATCAACCCCGACATCGACCCCAAGACCAACCATTGCATCGACACGGGCCAGGCGGACAGCAAGTTCGGCATCTCCTACGAGGAAGTGCTTGAGCACGCCGCGGAGATCCGGTCGCTCAAAAACGTCAACATCATCGGACTGCACCTGCACATCGGATCGCAGATCCGCGAGCTGCATGTCTTCGAGAACATGTGCAACAAGGTCAACGTCATCGTCGAGAACCTCGAAAAACTGGGCTGCAAGTTCCGTTTCGTCGACGTGGGCGGCGGCCTGGGCGTCAACTACGACGTTCCCGAGAACGAGCCGATCCCCAACTTCGCGTCGCTGTTCTCGATCGTCCACAACCACCTGCGCATCGGCGACCGCGAGGTGCACTTCGAGTTCGGGCGTTCGATCGTCGCCGAATGCGGCGAGCTGATCACGACGGTGCTGTTCAACAAGACCACCGCCACGGGCCGCAAGCTGGTGATCGTCGACGCTTCGATGACCGAGCTGGTCCGCCCGGCGATGTACGGTTCGTACCACAACATCGAGAACATCACGGCCAAGGACGACGAGGTGCGCGAGAAATACACGGTTGTCGGCACAGCCTGCGAATCGACGGACGTTTTCGACGAGAACGTCACCCTGCGCCGCACGCACCGGGGCGACCTGCTGACCATCAAGTCGGCCGGGGCCTACGGCATGTCGATGGCTTCGCGCTACAACCTCCACGATCTTCCCGGCGCCGTTTACAGCGACGAAATCAAATAGATAAAGGCGGCTCCGGCCGCCTTTCCTCATCGCTATGTGGCTCACTTTGGCATTCACCTCGGCGGCGCTGCTCGGCTTCTACGATGCGGCCAAGAAAAAGGCCCTCACCGGCAACGCCGTGCTGCCCGTGCTGTTGCTCAACACGCTCTTTTCGACGCTGTTCTTCCTGCCCGCGATCCTCTCGGCAGAGTTCGGCCTCGGATGGTTCGACCATACCCTGCTGGCGACGGCTCCCGGCACATGGGAGGCCCACGCCCTGGTCGTTCTGAAATCGGCCATCGTGCTCACTTCGTGGATTTTCGGTTACTTCGGCATGAAGCACCTTCCGATCACCATCGTCGGGCCGATCAACGCCACGCGCCCCGTTATGGTGCTCGTCGGGGCGTTCGTGATCTTCGGCGAGCGTCTCAACGCCTACCAGTGGACCGGCGTTGCGCTGGCCCTCGTGTCGCTCTTCCTGCTGAGCCGTTCGAGCCGCCGCGAAGGGGTCGTCTTCACCCATAACCTCTGGATTCTGTTCATTGCCCTGGCGGCCGTGACGGGCGCCGTCAGCGGGCTGTACGACAAATATATCATGGCGCGCCTCGACCCGGTTTTCGTGCAGAGCTGGTATAACCTCTACCAGCTCGGGATGATGTCCGTCGTGGTCGGCATCCTCTGGTGGCCCCGGCGGCACGCCACCACCCCGTTCCATTGGAGCTGGGCCATTCCGCTGATCTCGGTGTTCCTTTCGCTGGCCGACTTCGCCTACCTGTTCGCCCTGCGCGATCCGGACGCCATGATCTCCGTGGTCTCGATGGTCCGCCGCGGCTCGGTCGTGGTGTCGTTTCTCTGCGGCGCGGTGCTGTTCCGCGAGCGCAACCTGCGCTCGAAGGCCGTCGACCTGGCCTTTATCCTCGTCGGCATGTTCTTCCTCTGGCTCGGTTCCCGCCCCGCTTAAGAAGCGGGTTTTAGGGGGCGATGGAATGTCTCTCTGGTCTCCCGCCCCGTTCTGTGCCGCCCGCTTAAGAAGCGGGCTTTAGGGGGCGATGGAATGTCCCTCTGGTCTTCCGTCCCGTTCTGCGCCGCCCGCTTAAGAAGCGGGTTTTAGGGGGCGATGGAATGTCTCTCTGGTCTTCCGCCCCGTTCTGCGCCGCCCCGCTTAAGAAGCGGGTTTTAGGGGGCGATGGAATGTCCCTCTGGTCTCCCGCCCCGTTCTGCACCTCCGGCGCAAAACAAAAAGCGAGACCCGAAAGTCTCGCTTCTCCTATTTTGAGCGCAGCTTCAGATAAGATGCTCCAACTGGTTGATCGTCTTGCGGATTTCCTCATCGCTCGGCGAGAAGTCCTTCAATGCTCCGGCCAGATACTGCTCGTAGGCGTAGAGGTCGATCACGCCGTTGCCCGAGAGGTTGAACAGGATGGTTTTCGACACGCCTTCCTCCTTGGCTTTCAGCGCTTCGCGGATCGTCGCGGCGATGGCGTGCGTCGACTCCGGAGCCGGGATGATGCCCTCGGTCTGGGCGAACAGAACGCCTGCGGCGAGGGTCTCGACCTGCGGCATCGACTGCGCCTCGATCAGCCCGTCCTTCATCAGCTGGCTGACGATCGAGCCGGCTCCGTGGTAGCGCAATCCCCCGGCGTGAATGTCCGACGGCTGAAAATCGTGGCCCAGCGTGTACATCGGGATCAGGGGCGTGAATCCCGCCACGTCGCCGAAGTCGTACTGGAATTCGCCGCGGGTGAGTTTCGGGCATCCTTCAGGCTCCACGGCGATCACGCGTATCTTCTTCCCCTCGGCGAAATTCTTCCGCAGGAACGGGAAGCCGATGCCCGCGAAGTTGCTGCCGCCTCCGAAACATCCGATCACCATGTCCGGCTCGGCGTCGGCCATCTCCATCTGCGTCACGGCCTCCTGGCCGATGACCGTCTGGTGCAGAACCACGTGATTCAGCACGCTTCCCAGGCAGTAGCGCGTGTCTTCCGGACGGCGCAAAGCCATCTCCACGGCCTCGGAAATGGCCAGCCCGAGGCTTCCCGAACAGTGCGGATCGCGCTCCAGCGCCGCACGGCCCGATTCGGTCAGCGTCGAGGGCGACGCCACGCACTCCGCGCCCCACGTGTTCATCATCAGGCGGCGGTAGGGCTTCTGGTCGTAGCTGACCTTGACCATGAATACCTGGAGGTCGATGCCGAAGTGCTTGGCCGCGAAGGCGATCGACGCGCCCCACTGTCCGGCGCCGGTCTCGGTGGTCAGGTGCTTGATGCCCTGTTTGTAGTTGTAGTAGGCCTGCGGCACGGCGGTGTTGGGCTTGTGCGAACCCGCGGGCGACACGCTTTCGTTCTTGAAAAAGATCTTCGCGGGCGTTCCGAGGGCCTTTTCCAGCCCCGTCGCGCGCACGAGCGGCGTCGGGCGCCATATCCTGTAAATCTCCTGCACCTCCTCGGGAATGTCGATGTAACGCTCGGTCGACATCTCCTGGTCGATCAGTTCCTCGGCGAAGATCGCCGACATCTGCTCCTTCGTGACGGGCTTTTTCGTTCCGGGGTGCAGCGGCGGGAGCGGTTTGTTGGGCATGTCGGCCACGATGTTGTACCATTGCGTGGGCATCTGTTTTTCGGTGAGGCAGAATTTTTTCGTTTCCATAATGGGTATCGGTTTTTGAATTTGAAATGTACAAAAGAAAAAGCCCGCTGCTTACTTTTCGTAAACAACGGGCTTGTGTATTTTTCGGGGTTCAACTATACACGCGCGGTTCCGCACTCATTGTTCACGAGAGTCAACGAGCGCCACCACCATGCCTGTATGTTGAAATTGCGGATCATCTTTCAGCTTTGTTTCTGCAAATATATGCGGTCGGTTCGTAAAATGCAAATTTTTTACGAATTATTTTCGACACCTATATATGTAAGGATTTTTTACCGTACTTTGCGGAAAAATTTATATTTTTGCATGATTATCCGCAAATTCAAAACTTAACGATATGAATATTTCGTATAACTGGCTCAAACGTTATATCGCGACCGATCTTCCGGCCGAAAAGATCGCTGAAATCCTGACGGACATCGGCCTCGAAGTCGAAGGCTTCGAGAAGATCGAAACCGTGAAAGGCGGCCTTCGGGGCGTTGTCGTCGGCGAGGTTGTGACCTGTGCCGATCACCCCGATTCGGACCACCTGCACGTCACCACGGTGGACGTGGGAGCCGCCGAGCCGTTGCAGATCGTCTGCGGCGCCGCGAACTGCCGGGCCGGATTGAAAGTCCTCTGCGCCACGGTCGGCGCGGTGCTCTACCCCGACGGCGGCGACGAGGAGTTCAAGATCAAACGTTCGAAGATCCGCGGCGTGGAGTCGCTCGGAATGCTCTGCGCCGAAGACGAGCTGGGCATCGGGTCTTCGCACGACGGCATCATGGAGCTTCCGGCCGACGCCCCCGTGGGCATGGAGGCCAGGGAATACCTGCATGTCGAGGACGACTACCTGATCGAGATCGGACTCACGCCCAACCGTGTGGACGCCGCTTCGCACATCGGCGTGGCGCGCGATCTGGCCGCTTACCTGAAGAGCCGCGGCGAAAATGCCGAAGTGAAACTGCCCGATGTTTCGGCCTTCGCTCCCGACAATCACGACCTGGAGGTGGCGGTCCGCGTCGAAAATTCCGAGGCCGCGCCCCGCTATGCCGGCGTTACGGTCACGGGCTGCAAGATCGGTCCGTCGCCCGAGTGGATGCAGAACTGCCTGCGTGCCGCGGGCATCAATCCCAAGAACAATCTGGTCGACATCACCAATTTCGTGTTGTTCGAGCTGGGCCAGCCCCTGCACGCCTTCGACGCCGCGAAGATCGAGGGCCGCGAAGTCGTGGTCCGCATCTGCGCCGAGGGCACGCCCTTCGTGACGCTGGACGGCGTGGAGCGCAAACTCACGGACAAGGACCTGATGATCTGCTCGGCCGAGCGTCCCATGTGCATCGCCGGCGTCTTCGGCGGACTGGACTCGGGCGTGAGCGACACCACGACCGACGTATTTATCGAGAGCGCCTATTTCAACCCCGTGTGGGTGCGCAAGACGGCCAAGCGTTTCGGCCTGAATACCGACTCTTCGTTCCGCTTCGAGCGCGGCATCGACCCCAACATGCAGGTCTACGCCGCCAAGCGCGCCGCCCTGCTGATGAAGGAGCTGGCCGGGGGTACGATCTCCAGCGGCATCACGGACATCTATCCGGAGCCGATCGGGGATTTCGTCTTCGACATCTCGTTGGCAAGGGTCAACGCGCTGATCGGCAAGGAGATTCCCGAAACGGTCGTCCGCACGATCATCGCGGCGCTGGAGGTGAAGATCCTCGCCGAGAAAGACGGCGTGCTGACGGTCGCCGTGCCGCCCTACCGTGTCGACGTGCAGCGCGAAGCCGACCTCGTGGAGGACATCCTGCGCATCTACGGCTACAACAACGTCGAAATCCCCACGCAGGTCCGTTCGACGCTCTCCTATGCGCCGAAACCCGACCGCAACCGTCTGATGAACCTCGCGGCCGATTTCCTCACGGCCAACGGGTTTACCGAGATCATGTCCAACTCGCTGACGAAAGCCGCCTATTACGAGGGCCTGACCTCCTGCCCCGCCGAGCGTTGCGTGCGTATTCTCAACCCGTTGAGCGCCGACCTGAACGTGATGCGCCAGACGCTGCTGTTCAACATGCTGGAGGCCGTCGGTCTGAACGCCAACCGCCGCAACGGCGATCTCTGCCTCTACGAGTTCGGCAACTGCTATTTCTACGACGAGTCGAAGCGCACGGACGAAAACCGCCTGGCGGCCTACTCCGAGGAGTACCGCCTCGCCATCGCCGTCACGGGCGTCTCGACGCCGCAGTCGTGGAATGCGAAGCCCGTGAAGGCGTCGTTCTTCACCCTGCGCGCAGTCGCCGAAAAACTGCTCCGCCGCTTCGGCGTCGACATCTACGCGCTGAAGGCCGAGACGCTCGAAAGCGATCTTTTCAGCGAGGGCCTCACGCTGTCGCTCAATGGCAAACAGTTGTTGCAGATCGGCTCCGTGGCCGCCGCAATCCGCCGCCGTACCGATGTCAAGCAGGATGTGTACTATCTGGAGATGAATTTCGAGGCCCTTGCGAAATCCACGAAGAAGCTGAAGATCGCCGCCGGGGAACTGTCGAAATTCCCCGAGGTCAGACGCGATCTGGCGCTGCTGGTGGACAAGTCCGTGACCTTCTCCTCACTGCGCGACGCAGCCTTCGCCGCCGAGCGCAAGCTGCTGAAAAGCGTCTCGCTGTTCGATGTCTACGAGGGCGACAAGCTTCCCGAGGGCAAGAAATCCTACGCTTTGAGCTTCATTCTGGAGGACAAGACCCGCACGCTGGACGAGCGGACCATTGAGCGTGTGATGGCGAACCTCACCCGGCAGTTCGAGCAGAAATGCGGCGCGCAGGTCCGGGCCTGACGAAATTTCAGCAACCGAAAGACCGCCCGGCCCCATCGGAGCCGGGCGGTCTTCCTTAAAATACGCCGATGCGACGATTTTCCAGAATATTTGCGTGGACGACCCTGTTCTTCGTTGCGGGAGCCGTGCTGTTCTTTACCAAAGCCGCCGCGCTTCCCTATAAGGTCGCCTGGCCCGTCCTGCTGCTGTCCCTGGCGACCTTCCTGTCGCGGCGCCGGGAACTGCTCCCGTTCGGGTTCGCCTTCCTGTTTTCCGCCGCCGGGGATGCCGTGGGCGCCAGGGGGCTGTTCATTCCCCAGATGGCCTTCTTCGCGCTGGCGCATGTCGCCTATGTGTGCTGGTTCCTGCCCCGGGCGCGGCGCAGGCTCCGTGCGGTTTCGCTGGCCGTCACCGTCCCGCTGCTCGTCTTCCTTTTCGCCGCCATCGTCCCCGAGGCCCCGTTTCCGGCCGAACGCATCGGCGTCGCCGTCTACGGGCTGGTCATCGCCGCAATGCTTTATAGCGCGCTCCAGTACGACGGGGCATGCGCCGCCGGATTCAGGTGTGCGGCCCTGCTGTTCGTCTTTTCCGACGCGGTGATCGCCTGGAACCGCTTCATCGGACCGGTTCCGGCCCGGACCTGGATCGTTATGATCACCTACTACCTCGCGCAATACCTCTTTTTCCGCTTCGCCTTCAAAACCGCGGCCCGGAACTGACGCTTACAGCGCCGGTTTCACCTGCGGCGGCTGGATTGTGACGTAGGGCGTGCCGTTGTCGTCGCACGTCGAGACGATCCGCACGGCCTTCACCGGACGCCCGGGGCGCAGCGTGATGCTTCCCATCTCCAACTCTCCCGCCCGCTCGAACGTCGCGCCGTCGTACGACACTTCGGCGTAACCCGTCGTCACGATCGTCTTCGGCAGCTGGCGGTTTCCCGTCTGCAAATACATTTCGCGGCACCTCACCGGCTCGCTGAACGTGTAGCGTATCCAATCCTGCTGCCGGCAGGCGCGGCGCGTACGCGAAAGGCCCTTGTAGCTCTCGGCGTTGGCATAGGGGAACTTCGCGCTCTCGCCCATCGAGGTCGTGATCGCCACGGCGGGCGTAATGGTCCGCCAGCGAGACTTGTCGGCCACGTAGGGGCTGCGGGCGGTGCCGTAGCGCGAATAGAAGCGGTAGAGATGCGGTTTCCCGGTGCGGACCGGAGCCGTGTAAGGGTGTTCTTCCGGAGAGCCGTCCATAAGGTAGTAAATCGCGGAGCCGTCGTCCGCCGAAGCGGTGAACGCGCCGTCGCCGTAGCCGACCTTCGGCGGGAAGAGCCGGAACCGGATGCCCATGGCCGCCATCCGGTCGTAATGTTTTCCTTTCAACTCCTCGTAATAGGCGTCCCACCCTTCGGCGTTGCCGCTCCAGGCGATGCGTGCGAGGGCGCAGACGCGCGGAAAGAGCATATAGTCGAGGTAGTCGGGCTTTTCCGGCTCGTGCGAGACGTAGGCTTCGCTGAAAAACGCCCCCTGCAACCCCTCGACGTTGCGCATCTGTTCGGGGCTGAACTCCGTGAAGCCGAAGCCGTAGACCTTTTTGGCGTCGAAGATCGCCGCCCAGTCGTGCCCGTCCTCGCGGGGCGACTGGCGCATGTCGAAATAGAAGTACTGGCCCGGCATCACGACGGTGCGGTAACCCTTCGCCGTGGCGTCGAGACAGGCCTTGACGCTCTCCCAGCCGTGCACGCGGCACTCCCGGGCGAAGGCTCCCGTGCGCACGGCCTCGTTCCACACGGCGGGCCGTTTGCCGTGCGAACGGAGGATTGCGGCCATGCGCTCCATGAAGAGGTCCTCCAGCCGGTGCGGGTCGGTCATCCCCTCCCGTTTCATCAGCGCCCGGCAGTCGGGACACCGCTCCCACTGCGACATGTCGACCTCGTCGCCGCCCACGTGGATGTACTCCGAGGGGAACAGCTCGCACAGTTCGCCCAGAATGTCGCCCAGCAGCGCGTAATTCTCCTCCCGGGCCACGCACCATGCCGAACGGTAGTCGTAACCGTTGGTCGACACGGTGTCGGGCGGATAGTTGCAGCGGATTTCGGGATGCACCGACGCGATGTTGCGGCTGTGGCCCGGCAGGTCGATTTCGGGAATGATCTCGATATTCCGCAGGGCGGCGTAACGGATCAGCTCGCGCATCTTGCTTTGCTTGAAGTAACCTCCGTATTTCTCTGACCACTTGCCGTATACGGGCCTCACGGGCGAGTCGCCGCCGCGGAAGCCGCCGATCTCGGTCAGCTCGGGGTGCGAAAGGATCTCGATGCGCCACCCCTCGTCGTCCGAAAGATGAAGATGCAATTTGTTGATATTGTGGTAGGAAAACAGGTCTATATAACGTTTCACTTCATCCATTCCGATCCACGTCCGCGCCACGTCGAGCATCATCCCCCGATAGCCGAACCGCGGCTTGTCCTCGATCCTGACGCAGGCGATGCCGGTTCCCGGGGCGATCCCCCTGCGGGCGTAGACTTCGGGCGGCAGCAGCCGGAACAGTTGTTGCAGTCCGTTGAAAACCCCGCCGCAGGTGGAACTTCCGATCTGGATGTGGTCGGGCGCGATGTCGAGGGTGTAAGCCTCCGACGGCTCCCCGTCCGGGGCGTCGAGCGTCAGCACGACGGAGCCTTCCCCCGCCATGCCGTTGCGGACCCCGCACCCGAGGTATTCGGCGGCGTATTCGGCCAGGGGGGCCAGTTCGCGGTCGGCGGAGATTGTCGTTCCGGGACCGAACGTGAAGATCCCTTCGCGGGGCGTCGTCTTTTCCGGGGCGGGTTGCGCCGCGGCGGTGCACAGGCCGCAAAGGGCTGTTGTCAAGAGGATCAGAAGTCGTAATTTCATGCGACGTGAGGATTTTGTTTCCCGCAAAGTTACTTTTTTTCCGCCGAATGTGCTACCTTTGCCGGAGTAAAACCACGGTTTTAGCGGGCGGACGGCGGCGAATCACGGACAGACTCCGCTTCTGCGCCCGGTGTGAAAAAATAATTTGCGACATGGAAGATAAACGTCTGAAGGCCACGGCCCGTCTTTTGGAGGTGATGAACACCCTGCGCCGCGAGTGCCCCTGGGACCGCGAGCAGACATTCGACTCGCTGCGCAGCAACACCATCGAGGAGACTTACGAACTGGCCGATGCCATCACCGACCACAATATGGAGGGCATCAAGGAGGAGTTGGGCGACCTGCTGCTGCACGTGGTGTTCTATTCGAAACTGGGCGAGGAAGAGGGCGCGTTCGATTTCGGCGACGTGGCCGACGCGCTGTGCGACAAGCTGATCTACCGCCACCCTCACGTCTACGGCGACATTCACGCCAACACGCCCGACCAGGTCAAGGAGAACTGGGAGGCGCTGAAACTCCGCAAGAAGAACCGCCGGAGCGGCACGCTGGGCGGCGTTCCGCGCTCGCTCCCGGCGATGGTCAAGGCCTACCGCATGGGCGAAAAGGCCGCCGGGGCGGGTTTCGATTGGGAGCAGAAGGAGGATGTCTGGGACAAGGTCCGCGAGGAGCTGGGCGAAGTGGAAGCCGAGATGAAATCGGGCAGCAAGACCGACCTCGAAGGCGAATTCGGCGACCTGCTGTTCGCGCTCGTCAACGCCTGCCGCCTCTACGGCGTGGACCCCGAATCGGCGCTGGAACGCACGAACAAGAAGTTCATCCAACGCTTCAATTACATGGAGGAACGCGCTGCTGCAAAAGGACATACGTTTCACGAAATGTCGCTCGGCGCGATGGAGGAGCTGTGGCAGGAAGCCAAGAGAAATTAAGAATTAAAAATCAGAAATTCAGATATGGCGCTTATACGAAAAGTCCGCGGGCATGAGCCTGTGATCGGAGAGAACACCTTTCTGGCCGAAACGGCCGTCATTCTGGGCGACGTGACCATCGGCCGCGACTGCTCGATCTGGTACAACGCCGTGCTGCGGGGCGACGTGAACCGGATCGTCATCGGCGACCGCACGAACATCCAGGACGGCGTGGTGCTCCACACCATCTACGACAAGGCGAAGCACCCTTCGCAGACGATCATCGGCAACGACGTCTCGGTGGGCCACAACGCCATCATCCACGGCGCGGTGATCGGCGACAACTGCCTGATCGGCATGGGCGCCACCCTTCTGGACAACGCCCGCATCCCCTCGGGGTGCATCATCGCGGCCAACGCGCTGGTGCTCTCGAACGCGCAGCTGGAACCCAACTCGGTCTATGCGGGCGTCCCGGCCAAAAAGGTCAAGGAGGTGACTGCGGAGCAGCGCGAGGAGATCATCCGCCGCACGGCCCACGACTATATGCTGTACGCCTCCTGGTACGGCGAGCCGGAAGAGTGACCGGGTTCCGTGCGGCACGGCAGGACGCGGCCGGAAACCGCGTTCGCAGGCCCGTCCCGCTCCGGATCCTCCCCGGAAGAGACCCGAGCCGCCGTAGGCGGCGGCTACGACCGTCCGAAGCGAAATCCGGTAATTTTTAGTTAGAGCGATAACTACCCTATATGAAACTGCAATCGAAATACGCCGATCTGGTGCTCAACCTGTTGGTTGCCGTGGCGATCAGCCTGGTGGTCAATTTCTCCTACGTGCTGCTGATGCTCGTGGACCTGAACAGCGACAGCCAGCCCCGCCCTTCCGACCAGAGAGCCGTCGAACGGCCCGACGAGGGCGTGCTTTCGGTCCACCCCGACGGCTACGGGTATCTGGTTTACGAGAACGGCGACAGCGTCTACGTGCCCACGCGGCGCATGCGGTGGCTGGAGATCGCGCCCGGCGACCGGATCGTCGCGGACCTGATGCCGCCGCGCTCCGAGAAGGCGCATCCGATGCTGGCGGAAATCCGCACGCGCAACGGCGCGGAGTTCGATTACAGCAAACTTTACAACGGGCCTTCGAAGATGACGGAACTGCTCCTGCAACTGTTCTACTACCTCGTCGTGTCGTTCGTCATGCTCTCGATCCTCACCTCCGTCAGGCGCAACTACTCCATGTCGCGCTTCGTGCGCCGCTGCCTGTGGTGCTGCGTCGCGGCGGCCGCGCTCTACTGCGTGGCTCCCGTCACGGAGTGGCACACGGGGCGCATCGGGCTGAACTTTATGAGCGGGCGGATGTTCGACTACATGCTGCTGCTCAAATGCTCGTTCGCCGTGGTGGCGTCGATGCTCTACGGGCGCATCTACGTGCTGATTTCCCAGCGGCAGGCCGTCGTCGTCGAGAACGAGCGGCTCAAGAACGAAAACCTCACCACGCGTTACAACATGCTCGTCGGGCAGATCAACCCCCATTTCTTCTTCAACTCGCTCAACTCGCTGGCGATGCTCGTGCGCGAGAAGCACGACCAGAAGGCCCTGACCTACATCGACCAGCTTTCGTACACGTTCCGCTACATCATCCAGAACGGCCAGAGCATGCTGATGACCCTCGACGAGGAGCTGAAATTCCTGGAGGCTTACAGCTACCTTTTCAAGATACGCTACGCCGACAAGCTCTTTTTCGACATCGACGTCGACGAGAAATACCTCGGGTGGAAACTCCCGGCCTTCTCGCTGCAACCGCTGATCGACAATGCCGTCAAGCACAATTCGATCACCCGCACCAAGCCGTTCCACATCTCGGTCCGCACCGAAGAGGGGCTGCTCGTGGTGTCGAACCCCAAGGTTCCCAAACTCGAACCCGAACCTTCGACCGGCATCGGGCTGGAGAACCTGCGCAACCGCTGGAATCTGATCACGGGCAGCGACATCGAAATCGTCGACGACGGCGCCACCTTCTCCGTGCGCATGCCGCTGCAAAATCCCTCCGTATGATGAAAGCCCTGATTATCGAAGACGAAACCGCCGCCGCGCGCAACCTCGCGGCGATTCTGCGGCAGACGGCTCCCGACGTGGAGATCGTGGCGACGCTCGAGAGCGTCGAGGAGAGCGTCGAATGGCTCCGTTCGAATCCCCACCCCGACCTGCTGTTCATGGACATCCACCTGGCCGACGGCGATTCGTTCCGCATCTTCGACGCCGTGGAGATCGCAGCCCCGGTGATCTTCACGACGGCCTACGACCAGTATGCACTCGAAGCTTTCAAGGTCAACAGCATCGACTACCTGCTCAAGCCGCTCAACGCTTCGGATGTCGGCCGTGCGCTGGCCAAGCTGCACCGCCTCACGTCGGTTGAGCGCAGCGATTACGGCTCGCGGGTCCGCACGCTGGCCGCCAGCCGCCGCGAGGAGGTTTTCCTGGTGCATGTGCGCGACAAAATCATCCCGCTGCACCGCAGCAGGATCGCCTACTGCTACACGTCGAACGAGAAGGTCACGGCCTACGGTTTCGACGGCGCGGCCTACCCGCTGGACAAAACCCTCGAAGCGTTGCAGGGACTGCTTCCCGAGTCCGAATTCTTCCGGGCCAACCGCCAGTTCATCGTCGCGCGGCAGGCCGTGAAGGAGATCGCCGTGTGGTTCGGGAGCCGTCTCACGCTGCACCTCACTGTCGAAACGCCCGAGCGGATTGTCATTTCCAAAGCCCGCGTTCCCGAATTCAAGGCGTGGCTGCGGTCGCTTCACCCTGTCGAATAGGCGGTTGACCCCGCCGTTCTGCCGTTTTACCCGGGGCCTGGCTCCGGGTTTTCGTTTTGGCGTTACCTTTGCATCAGGAACTCCGGGAAACCGGATTGCCGGAAAACAAAAAAAGTGATGCACAACCAAATTCGAAAAATTATGAAAAAGAGGATTTTTGCAGTTGCCGCAGCCCTCTGCCTGATGGCGGGAACGGGCGCTTTCGCACAGGAGGCCAAGCCGGCCGCCGCTCCCAAGGAGCGTCCGACCGTGGAACAGATGGCGCAGCGCATGACCGAACGCATGCAGAAGGAGCTGAAGCTCACCGATGCGCAGGCCAAGGAGGTTTACAACCTGAATTTCCAGCAGATCAAGGAGATGCAGGCCATGCGCGAGAAGATGCGGGAGGCGCGCAAGGCCGAGGCCGAAAAGATGAAGTCGATCCTGACGACCGAACAGTTCGTGCAGTGGTCGCAGATGCAGGCTCCGCGGCCCGGCCAGCGCGGTCATGGTCCCCAGATGATGAAAAAAGGCGACCGTCGCGGAGGCGGCAAGGAGTGCTGTGACAAGCCCTGTCCGAAGAAGGACAAGAAGGGAAAGGAGTGAGGTTAGGTCTCTTGAGGCTTGTTACGGCCGGGGCGTCGGTTTGGTCGACTGACGCCCTTTTTTTGCCGATTCGCCCCGTGCGGGGCGCAAAACAAGCATAAAAAGAATTAACTTTACGCCCGTTTTCAACGCCGCCCGGGCTTAAGAAGCCCGACTTACGGGCGGATGGGACGGGAAACGCTATCGGGCCGGTTCTGCGCCCGGACTTGAGAAGCCCAATTTACGGGCGGATGAAACGGGAAACGCTATCGGGCCGGTTCTGCGCCCGGGCTTGAGAAGCCCGCTTCATGGGGCGGGCGGAACGGACGCGCGTTTTCAGCCGGTTCGCCGCCGAAAAAGAGATACACACAAACAGAAGATATGAAACGAACACTACTGACTACCCTGCTGACGCTTTTCGCCGCCGCGGCATTCGCCCAGAGGGGCGGCGTCACAGCCACGGTCGTCGACGCCGACACCGGGGAGAGCGTCGTCGGAGCGGTGCTGACGCTCACGCCTGTGAAAACCCCGGAGAAGAAACAGTATTTCACCTCGGCCTTCAAGGGTGCGGTGTCTATTCCGTCGCTCGCCTACGGCGAATATTCGCTTTCGGTGGCTTTCCTGGGCTACAACAACCTCGACACGACCTTCCGGGTCTCGGCTTCGAAGGTCAGCCTCGGACTGCTGAAACTCAAGCCGGGCGTGCAGATCGAAACGGTCGTCAAGGAGGCCAAGGCGCTGCGCACCTCGCAGAAGGGCGACACGGTGAGCTACAATGCCGGAGCGTTCAAGGTCGTGGCCGACGCCGATGTCGAAGGGCTGCTGAAGAAGATGCCCGGCATCACCGTCACTGACGGCACGGTCGAGGCGCAGGGCGAGACGGTCAAGAAGGTCTTCGTCGACGGCAAGGAGTTCTTCGGCGAGGATGTCACCACGGCCATCAAGTCGCTTCCGGCCGAGGCCGTCGATCGCGTGGAGGTCTACAACAAACTCTCCGACGCGGCCGAATTTTCGGGCATGGACGACGGCGAGGGCTACAAGGCGCTCAATATCGTCACCCGTCCGGGCATGCGGCAGGGCCAGTTCGGCAAGCTCTACGCCGGATTCGGCTACGACGCCGACACCGAGACCGAAGACAAGTTCAAATACATCGCCGGCGGCAATGCCAACGTGTTCAGCGGCGACAGCCGTATTTCATTCATCGGCCTGTTCAACAACGTCAACCAGCAGAATTTCTCGTTCGAGGACATTCTGGGCGTCTCGGGCGGCGGTGGCGGACGTCGCGGCGGCATGGGCAATTACATGGTGCGCCCGCAGAGCGGCGTGGCGTCGGTCAACGCCATCGGCGTCAACTACTCCGATACGTGGGGCAAGCGCAATCAGGTGACGTTCCAGGGCAGCTATTTCTTCAACAACACCAATACCGAGAACCGTTCGACGGTGGAGAAATGGTACGAGGCCCCGATGATCCCCGATACGCTGTCGACCAACGGCTATTCCGACACGAAGGGCTACAACCACCGGTTCAACGCCCGTCTGGAGTGGAAAATCTCCGAGAACCAGAACCTGATGATCCGCCCGCGCTTCAGCTACCAGTCCAACGATCCGTGGAGCAGCACGACCGGATGGCAGTACGGCGCACCCGCCGACGGCGGCAGCGGTTACAGCCGCACGGACAACTTCAGCGACGCCCTGCGCCACGGCTACAACGTCGGGACGAGCGCCGTCTACCGGGCCAAGCTGGGCAAGAACGGCCGCACGATCACCCTTGACGGATCGTTCAGCTACTCGGACAACACGAACAATTCGAACTCGTGGTCGAACATCCTCGCAACCCAGCCCGACCGGCCGGCGGTCGACCCGGTGACCGGCGTCTGGGACCCGGCGAACTACACCGAACTGCGTTACCTGCGCAACCTGGCGCCGTCGTCGTCGTACAGCCTGCGGGGCAGCTTCACCTACACCGAGCCGGTGGCCAAATACGCGCAGTTGAGCTTCCAGTACCGTGCGTCGTACAACTCGCAGGAGCGCGACAAGCGTTCCTATATCACGGGCGACGATTTCTCGACCGCCGGACTTACCCCCGACCGTTCGCTGTCGAACTCCTACGAGAGCGGCTACCTGACGCAGAGCGTGGGGCCCGGATTCCGTTTTTCGAAAGAGCGCAACACCTTCATCGCCAACGTCTACTACCAGCGTTCGGCCCTCGACGGACAGATCGTGCGCGACGATGCCGAGAAGATCAAGCACGCCTACAACAACGTGACCTATTTTATGATGGGCCAGCTGAACATCAACCGCGAGAACTCGCTGCGGCTCTTCGTCTCGTCCTACACCGACAGCCCGTCGATCACCGACCTGCAAAGCGTTTACGACGTATCGGACGCCCAAAACATCAGCCACGGTAATCCGAACCTGAAGCCGACCTACTCGCACCGGGTGAATTTCCACTACACCAACTCCAACGTCGAAAAGGGCCGGACCTTCATGTGGATGTTCTCGATGAACACGACGCTGGATTACACGGCCCAGCATCTGGTGCAAAGACCCGGTGACATCACCATCGACGGACAGGCCTATTCGCCCAATTTCTACTCGACGACCGAGAATCTCGACGGTTACTGGCAGTTGCGGACGCACTTGAGCTACGGCCTGCCGATCGGGTTCCTCAAATCGAATTTCAACGTCATGGCGGGCGTCATCTACACCAAGACCCCCAGCATGCTGGGCGGCACGGTGGACGCGGCGACGGGTATGATTTCGGGCGGCGAGCGCAACGACACCAAGAATATGGGATACGACTTCCGGGCCGTGCTGGGCAGCAACATTTCGGAGAACGTCGACTTCACCCTCTCGTGGAACGGCACCTACAACGAGGCCACCAACTCGCTGAACGCGGACAAGTCGAAGAACCGCTATTTCAACCACACGGCGCAGGGCAACCTGAAGGTGGTCTTCCCGCTGGGCTTCACCTTCACGGCGAGCGCGGCCTACTCGCAGTATATCGGCTTCACGAACGATTACTCGGAGGATTACCTCCTGTGCAACGTCTGGCTGGGCAAGAAGGTCTTCAGGAACAAGCGCGGCGAAGTGATGGTCGGCGTCAACGACCTCTTCAACCAGAACCAGGCCTTCTCGCGCTCGACGGGTTCGGGCTACACGCAGAACTCGACCAACAGCGTCATCGGCCGCTACTATATGGTGCAGTTCAACTACAACCTGCGCCGTTTCGGCAAGAAGGGTTCGCGCAATATAAAGGATTACGACGGTGTCGAGTCCTCCTCCGGTTCCCGCCGCATGGGACCCGGCGGGCCGGGCGGACCTCCTCCGGGGATGTTCCACGGACCGCGGTAAACCGGTCCCGGGCCGGATTGAGCAGGTTGACGAGAGCGATCTCCGTCAACCTGCTTTTTTTCAGGTCTCCGGCAGCGGAAATGGAATCTTTATAAATTGCAGATTTTTTTTTAAATTTTCGGTAAAATGCTTGTATATACTAAAAATTTTATCGATATTTGTATGTGACTGTATCTCCGCATGATGGCCTTTCGCGGTTGTTTTCCGCCAAATCGCTCTGGGCGAACAACATATGTGCTAACAGATTAAATGATGATGCCATGGAGAAAACAAGTACAATGAAACAGGCGGGGACCTCCGTATTGGTTGCCCTTGCTTTGATTTGTGTCGTTTCGTGTGCGAAAATCGACGACGAATCGTCCGCCGTCGCACCGGAACAGCCCGCTCGGCCTACTGTGCTCTTGCCGACGCGCAGTTATGAAGAGGCCCTTTCCCTTGCCCGGAAGAGCATCGCCCTTGTCGACCGGGGCCAGACCCGCTCGGCCACAGCCCGTTCGATCCGCAGCGAACGCGGCCAATGCGTCACTACCCCGTCCACGCGCAGCGGCGCCGGGAGCGACACTTTGATGTATGTTTTCAATTTTGAGAACAACGACGGATTTTCGGTCATTGCCGCCAACCGCGCCGTCGATCCTGTGCTGGCTGTCGCCGAAAAGGGAAACTACACCTACGGCGAACCGACCGGCGTGGAGAATTTCGATTTCTATATGGACGCCATGGCGCAAAGTCTGGCCGTGATAAAGCCGCCGAAGTTCGACACGATACGCACTACGCCTAAATTCAAGACGGTGGAGGTCAATGAATCCCGCTCCTGCGACCCGCTTATTCCGGTCAGATGGGGGCAGGAATCTCCCTACGGAGACTATTGCAGCAATGGGTATTCCGGCTGCGTGGCGACAGCCATTGCACAGATTATGGCCTATTACCGTTTCCCGGCTTCGATCACGACGACCTACACCGATGCTCCGCATGCGGGAGAAACGATCGCTTTGAACTGGACTTCGATGATAAGTTATCCATACGTATACCAAGTGCCCGCACTGATGCGGGAAATCGGACAACGGGTCGGGATGAGATATTATCCAGAATATGAGAATGATAAAAGGACAGGAAGTGGTGCTGCTTCATCTAATGTGCCCAGTTGTATGATCTCTTTTGGCTATAGTTGCGCTTCGGGCCTTGCAAGCTATGAGATAGCTTCAATTAGAACCAATTTGGACGAAACACACCCCGTTTATGTAAGGGCGAATGATATTTCAGAAGGAGGCCACGCTTGGATTGCCGATGGATATATCTATTCGCGTATCGGTACGGAATATTACGAAGAGAGGCTGGTAGATAACGATGAACCCGGTCTGATTCCTCACTATGAATATGTGCTGACAAATTCTACCGTTCAGACAACCAATCTGGTCCATTATAATTGGGGCTGGGATGGCAGTTGTGATGGCTATTTTGCTCCTGGAAATGGAGTCGCTTCTGGCAATGGATATATCTTCGATGGATTGCAGATGATAACATCGATCCGTTTACCCCGTATTGATAGTAATTTAAATCATGATTTCTTATGAAAAAGTTGATAACAATTTTAGTCCTGTCGTCGGCGATGCTGTCGGCATGCGAAGGTGATCCCGAGTTTGTTCCTAAAACTTCGGTGGAGGCGAAAATCCACGAACTGATGATCGGTTACGATGGAAAAATCGATATGACCGTATTCATAGCGGACGCACAGCGGGGTGTCTGGCTGATTGACGACATCGATATAACCTATACGAATGGAAAAACCGAGAGTGGCGTTATGGACGGAGCGGCTCTCATGAATAGCATGATGCTTCTTCCCACTGGTATATGCCGTACATTCTTTACGCTTATGCATATTCCCGGCCCGACGGTATATTCGGAAGGCAATCAATGGAGTGTCAGCGGTGAAATGAAGAATACATTGGCCCTTTATAATCCCGGGATCGAAGAGAGTGCGAAGACCGCCAACTATGATCAGTATGCCGCCCGGACGACGCTCGAACTGCTCTATTATAAGGACGGCGTATTCGTGATGAAAGGCCGGCAACCCTTTGCATACATGGGTGGACAGACTTCGAAGGGCGTTTACGAGGATTACTGCCGGGTTGTCGGGCATATCGCCACCGACAAGGCGACGGTGGATAGATACCTGTCGTATATCTCCTACAAGCAGTATAAGGAGGAAAATCCCGATAAATTTTAGACTGCCGTTTACTCACAAAAGAGACGCCGGACCAAAATCCGGCGTCTCTTTTTGCGTGTGTACGGAGCCGTTAGCGCCCTTCGTCCCCGTTTTCCTTCCGGGCGGGATGTTCCCGTTGTTCGCGGCCGATCACCTGGTGAATGCCGATGCAGGCCAGTCCGCCGTAAACGACCGTGAGGATGATGAGCCACTTGATTTCGGCGAAAACCTCGGGGATCGAGGCCCCCATGGTCTGGATACGGATGAAGCCGTTGACGCCGTGGCTGCTCGGGAACAGCTGTCCGAGGTTGAACAGCCAGTCGGGAATGCCCTGGCGCGGGTACGACACGCCGCTGAGCATCAGCACCGGGATCGAGGTCCACAGCAACAGCAGCAGCGAGTTTTCGCGGTAGCGGAACAGCGTCGAAACGGCGATGCCCATGGCGATGCAGGCCGCCAGATATGCCGCCATGAAGAGCATGACGGCTCCCGTCGCGCCGTTCATCGGGAAGTGGAACAGCCGGTAGTGCAGGCCGAGGATATAGGTGCAGGTCACGGCGTAGATCAGCGCGTAGACCAGTCCGCGTCCCAGGACGATGGGCAGCGTCGACATCCGCCGCCGCCCTGCGGGGCAGAGTTTGCGGTAAAGTCCGAATTCGCGCCACGTGCCGCCGATCATGCCGATGCCGATCAGCATCGTCTGCTGGATGATGACCATGATGATCGCCGGCATGACGAACGTGCCGTAGCCCAGATAGGGGTTGAACAGGTTGTGCGACTGGTAGATCACGGGCTGGGTGGTGGCCTGCGCCTGCGGGATGTTGGCCCCCTTGGCGATCAGGCGCTGGAATTCGACCATCGCCCCCGTCTTGCCGATCGAGGTCACGACCTCCTGGAAAACCTGGCGGTACATCAGGAAGTAGCTGGCGTCGGCGTAGATCGCCACGTTGGCCTGCTCGCCGCCGTAGAGTTTCTCCCCGTAGTCCGACGGAATGTAGACCACGCCGTAGATTTTGCGGCCGTAGAACAGCTCTTTGGCCTCTTCCATCGAGGTCGGATTGTAGGCCACATAGGTGTTCGGCCCGGCGTTGAAGGTGTCGATCAGACTGCGGCTGGTCGGCGTGCGGCATTCGTCCACCACGCCGATCGGCACGTTGCGGAGCACCTGCGATCCGTAGGCCAGCGAGTAGGCCGTGGCGTAGATGATCAGGGCGAAAATCAGAATCAGCATCACGCCACCGTCCTTGAAGATCGTCCGGAACTCGTTGCGGACGACCGATCCGAGCTGTTTCCAGTAAGAGGCTGTTTGTTTCGTAAATCGGTTCATATCACAATCTCCCCCAGAATTTTTCCTCCGTGCAGACCCTTTTCAGGCGCGGCAGGCACAGGAGCGGTAAAACGATGAACAGCGACATGTAGCAGAGGTCGGGCAGCGAGTAGACCCACGGCGTGCCGCGGAGCATCTGGTCGACGAAAATATCGGTGTAGAAGGTGAACGGGAAGATCTTGCTCACCCACTGCATCGGCTCCCACATGGCCATGATCGGGAACGTCAGTCCCGAGAAGGTGAAGGCCAGCACCGAATATCCGCCGCCGATCGAGAGCGACAGGCGCAGGTTGGCCAGCAGCGAGACGATCAGCACCGAGATCGACTGGTAGCTCAAAATGAAGAGCAGCGTGCCGGCGAGAATCACCGCAAGACTGCCGTTCAGCGGCGTTCCCACGATTTTGAAGTTGATCACCAGCATCACCAGCGAGATCAGGAACATCACCGCCGTGATGGGCAGCACCTTGCCCGCGAGCGCCGCCGCGACCGAACCGTTTCCCGTGCCGAGCCATTCGCGGGCCGTGGCGTGCTTGAGTTCGGTGCCGATGGCGAAAACGGTCACCATCACCACGAAGATCATCAGCATCATGGGCATGAAACTCGGCGAGAGGTAGTATCCGTAATTGATGTGCGGATTGAAGAGCACGTGCTTGTCGAAGCGCACGGGCATCAGCTGCGCCATGGCCTGCCGCTGCGTAAGCCCCTGCTTCATAAGCACCTGGAGCTGAATGCCGGCCGTGAAGGTCGTCACGGCGGTCTGGATGTCCTTCGACAGCAGTCCGTTGACCGTGATGTTCGTTCCCGAGACGTAGTTTTCGAGGCGGGTCTGGCTGTTGCTCAAAATGTTCTTCTCGAAGAAGGCCGGAATCTGCACGATGGCCATGATCCGCCCTTCGCGCATCAGCCGCTCGCCCTCGTCCATGCCCTGAATGCCGTAGGCCACCATCGCCGTCGGGGTGTCGTCGATCATCTGCACGGCCTTGCGCGAAAGCGTCGTGTTGTCCTGGTCCAGGACGGCGATCGGGATGTTGCGGATTGCACCCTGGTTGAACAGCAGGGCGAAAAACGCGAACGACACCACGGGCAGGACGATCATCAGCACGAAATACATCGGCTGACGGGTTATCCGGCCCGTCTCGCGGCGCATCACGGCGCAGGTGTTGTGCAGGAATCCGGGCATCGCTTACTTTCCGATTTGGTCCCAGTCGACGAGCACGCTCATGCCCGGGCGCATGTTCGCGGCCTCGGTGACGGCCTTGGCCTTGATGGCGAAGGTGCGGATGTCGAACCCGCCCTGCGTGCGGGTCGCCGACCACGTTGCGAAATCGGCCTGCGGGGAGATGTAGGTCACCTCGAACTCCACGTCGCTGTCCAGCGCCGGGACGTAGCCGTTCATGCGGGTCCCGATCCGAAGGCCCGGAAGCAGCGTCTCCTTCACGTTGAAGGTCACCCACAGGTCGCTCATGTCGAGGATGGCCACCACCGGATAGCCGCTGCCGACCAGTTCGCCCTCCTCGGCGATGATCGTCGAGATCTCGCCCGTCACGGGCGAATAGACCATCGCGTCGCTGATGTACGACTCCACCTCGCTGACAGCCCCTTCGGCCTGGCGGACGCGGGCCGCGGCGGCCTCCTTGTCCTCCTTGCGGGCGCCGTCCGTCGCCATGTCGTACTGCGCCTTGGCGGCCAGCGCCGTGGCCTCCATGGCCTTGTAGTTGGCCGTGGCCTCGTCGAGCTTCTGCGCCGGAACCACTCCGTCGTTGTAGAGGTTCTGCACGCGCTCGTAGGTCTTGCGGGCCAGTTCCAGCCCGGCCTGCGCCTTCTGCCACATGTTCATCGCGGCCTCGATCTGCTGCACGCGGGCGCCGGCCAGCGCCATGGCGTCCAGCGCGGCGGCGGCGCTCTTCACGGCCTCGGCCTGCCGGAGCTTGGCCTCCAGTTCGGGCGTCGAGAGCGTGTAGAGGAGCTGTCCCTTCTCCACGCGGTCGCCCTGGGCCACTTTCATGTCGTCGATGCGGCCCGGAACCTTCGACGAGGCTTTGTAGGTGGTGCACTCCACCGTGCCCTGAATCAGCGTCGGGGTCCGTTTGGTGAGGTACCAGCTGATCAGTACGACCGAGAGGACGATGACCGCTGCGGCCGCCAGAATTCCGATTACGTTGCTTCGTTTCATATCGTTTGCTTGTTATCTATTTCGTATTGTTTGCGGGGGCCGGCGACGGGCCGTAACGTGAAGCCCGCCCTTTCCCGATCTAATTTCCGCTTCTTGAGCCGTCGAAGAGAACCGCCTGCGCGTCGTTGCGGCGCGCGTAGGACGGATATTCGTCGCTGATGCCCGCGGCCTCGAGCAGCCGGGCCAGCAGCAGGTCGTAGTTGTAGGCCGCTTGCAGCCGCTCGGTGCGCACTCCCGCGAGGTTCAGCTCGGCGTCGATCAGGTCCGACGAGGAACTCATCCCTTCGAGGAACGCGGCGTTCTTCATCCGGAGATACTCCTCGGCGAATTTCAGCGACGCGTCGATCGAGGTCATCTGGTTGTGGTAGTTCATCATCTGGTTGTAGAGTTTCTCCACCAGCACCGCGATGTCCTTCCCGGCCTTGTTCTGCAACTCGCCCACGCGGCGCACGGTCTGCTTGGCGGCCGAGTACTTGTATTCGCGGTTGAGACCGTCGAAAATCTTGATGTTGACCCCCACGCCCACGGCCCAGCGCGGCACGAGTCCCGCCACCTGGTAGTTGTAGAACGAACCGCCGCCGATGGCCGCCACCTGCGGCAGGAAATCGGCACGCTGGGCGCGCACGCCCTCCTGGGCCAATTCGCGCTTGAGCGACACCTGGCTGAGCAGCGGGTTGCGCGCCTGCGCGAGGTCCTGATAATAGGCCAGATCCTCGACCTTCGCGAGCAGGAACATCGCCGTCACCGGACGCCAGTCGCTCTCGCGTCCCAGGGTGTTCGACAGCGCGCTGGCGATGGTCTCGGCCTGCAATTTGGCGTTTGCCAGCTCCCGTTCGGCCTCGGCCATCTTGAACTCCACGTAGAGGCGTTCGGTCTGGGCGATCATGCCGTTGCGTTCGAGCGCCCGGGCGTCTTCGAGATGCCTGCGCACGCCGTCCACCACCTGCTGACGCACGGCGACGACCTGCGTGGCGAGGGCCAGTCCGAAATAACGCTCCACGAGTTCCGAGATCAGCGCGTTGCGGGTCTGGTTGCCCTGCGCGACGGCCGTCTTCTCGTTGATCCGCGCGGCGCGGTTCGCGGCGTTGATCTTGCCGCCCATCCAGATCGGGACGGTCACCTCGCCTCCCACGAATCCGAGGCTCTGATCCTGCACCTTGAGGAACCAGTCGGCATCCATCATCGGGTTCAGAAGCCCCTGGAGCGTCGGAATCTTGTCGGCGGGGATCAGCCCGTTCTGCACGAGCGCCGTCAGTCCGCCCGCCACGCCCTCTTTGACCGGGCCTTTCAGGTCGTTGAAGTCGAATCCGATGTCCTTGGCCATGTAGGCGTATGCGCCCGTGACGTTGATCTGGGGCATGCGGAGACCGATGGCCGCGCGGCGCTGCTGCTGTGCGGCGCGCTCCTCGTAGGCCGCGGCTTTCAGCGCAGGGTTCTCCGTGAGGGTGACGGCGACCGCCTCGTCGAGCGAGAGCATCCGCCCGGCCTCCTGCGCGGACGCCGCCGCCGGGATCGTCGCCGCCGCCATGAAGGCGATCTTGACAGCTATTTTCATAGTATTCATGCGTTTATTCGACAAAGATAGATTTTCTTGCAATATCTTCTTCAGCCCGGAGGGCGTTTAGGCCATTTTTAGGCCCTTATGGACACAAATCACGCCCGTTTCACCTCCCGAGGTGGGCGTTGGCCCGGCGCACGCCTTCGGCCAGTTCGGGATAAACCCGCACGTCGACACCCGCTTCGCGCAGCGTCTGCGCCCCGCGGCAGCAGACGAACCGGTCGGGTTCGTACAGCGCAAAGACCACGCGCGCGAATCCGTGGCGCAGGATCAGTTGCGTGCAGCTCTCCGGCTCGCTCTTCCGCTGCGAGCACGGCTCCATCGAGGAGTAGATCGCCGCCCCGCGCAATTCGGCGCCCGCGTCGAGCGCCTTGCGGATCGCCTCCTGCTCGGCATGGTGCGTGGGCGAAGTCTCGTGGGTGTAGCCCGTGAAGCTCCTCCCGTCGGGAAGCGCCACCACGGCCCCGACGCAATAGGAGGTCCGGCTGGGCACGCACCGCAGTCCTTCGGCCACGGCCTGCGTCAGGTAGCGGAGGTCTTCGTCCCGGGTGTCGGGACGAAGCGTGCAGGTCGCAACCTCCATGCCGCCCAGATTCTCCCGCCGGCATACGGCCCCCTCCGGGACCTCGAACCGGAACTGCGCGCCGCCCCGCTCCGGTCCCAGCGTCAGCTGCGGATTGACCGCCCGGCGCACCGTGTCGGCCATCCCTTCGGCGAGGAACATGCGCAGGACGGAGGCTCCCCCCTCGACCAGCAGACGCTCCACGCCGCGCTTTTCGAGTTCGGTGACGATCGCTGAAGCCGTAATTGAACTGTCGCTTGAAATAACCTCTGCAACGCCTTTCAATTCCGGAAGTTCCTTTTCTGAAAACACGTAGCGGTCTGCGTCGCCCTCCGTGAAGAAGCGCATCGACGGCGAGAGCCGTCCCGAGTGTGTGAGGGTGACTTTCGTCAGGTCGGGCCGCATGCCCCGGGCACGGCGCAGTTCCCGCGCCGCGGCATCGCGCAGGAGCAGGGCGGGATCGTCGCGCCGCAGCGTTTCGGCTCCCGCGAGGATCGCGTCGTGCGAGGCCCGAAGGCGCAGGACCGCCTCCCAGTCTTCGGGCGTCGAGATCATCAGCCGCCGGGGGCTGTTGTCGTCCAGGTAGCCGTCGGCCGTCGTGGCGAAAGATAGTGTTATCTGCATCGTTTCAAGGTAAACAGGGTGACTTCGGGCCATGCGCCCAGCCGCATGGGATATGCAACATATCCCGTGCCGTCGTTGACATAAAGTGTGTGGCGGCCCGTGTCGTAGCGTCCGCTCCAGTGTTTGTAGATCCATTTCGCGGGCGACCATCCGCGACCCCAGGGCCTGATTTTCAGCTGCATCGAATGCACGTGCCCCGAGAGCGTCAGATCGCCGTAGCCGGCCTCGACGATCTGTTCCCAGAGCTGCGGGATATGTACGAGGGCGATGTTGTAGAGCGAATCCGGAACTCCGGCGTAAGCCTTGGGAATGGCCGTTCCCGGCAGGTCGCGGTCGTGGCGGCGTTCGCGCAGCGCGGGGTCGAACGACAACCCCGTGAGCGAGATGCTGTCCGCGCCGCGCCGCAGGTAGACGGTCGTGTCCTCCAGGACGGTCCACCCCATCGCCCGCTGGCGCGCGACCACTTCGCGGGCCTCCCCGGCCGCCGGGAAACGCAGCGAATCCTTGATGTAGGTTCCCACGTCGTGGTTGCCCGTGACCGACCAGACCGGGCCTGCGATCCGCCGCAGGAGCGCCGTGGTGCGTTCGTCCAGCTCTCCGGCGCGGATGTTCACCAGATCGCCCGTGAAGAACACCGCCTCGGGGCGCTGCGCGTTCACGCTGTCGGCCAGTCGCGTCAGTTCGCGTTCGGGACGGACGAGGGTCCCGACGTGCATGTCGGTGATCTGCACGAACCGGAAGCCGTCGAAGGCCTCGGGAATGCGGTCGGAGCAGATCTCCACCCGGTTGACGCGGATGGAGGTGCGTCCCCGGGTCGTGCCCCAGAGGGCGAACAGCACGAACGCGCAGGCCGCGACGTAGCCCGTGCGGCGCAGGTTCACGAAGTTGAACGCATAGAACGCCAGACGCGGCGGAACGGTGACGATCCACGCCCAGAACAGCCACATATAGAGGTACATCAGCTCCGGACCGTTGTCGCGGCTCAAGGCGCCTATGAGCGACGAGAGAATCGGCAGGGCGTCGGTCGCGGCGACCCACGCCACGAGTGCGCGGCGCACGGGCTGCTTCCGGCGGCGGCGACGGCGGAAATGGATGAAATCGGCGGCGATGGCCGTCAGGGAGAGTATCGACGTCAGAAAAAAGAGCATATACCTTTTATTTATATTCGGCAAAGATACGAAAAATTGCTTTTCCCGCGGTTTTCTTTGGCATACAACTTGCTGATTTGTCCGATGAGTTACAACTCTTTGAGAACGAGCAAGAACATTAATAAAACCAAATTCATTCGGCTTATGAAAACATTTCGACTTTTAATCGTGGCTCTGCTGCTTGCAGGTTCCGCGTCGGCGCAACGTTACGAACGCAAGGCCATGCGCGGCGAATATTCGCCTACGGTCTACCTGATCTCGGTGCAGGAGGTGGACACCATCTACAACTACGGGCCTTATGCGATGCAGCAGGCGGCGGTGCTCAACCGCATGGCCATGGACAACGCCACGCAGGACTACATCGAGACCCACCGTCCGGGCTTCCAGCAGGTCGAGAAACCGCAGTTCGTCTTCGCCACGAAGAACAACCGTTTCTCCTTCTCGCTGGGCGGTTTCGTCAGCCTCCGCGCCGGGTATGACTTCGACGGCATCGTCGACAACATCGACTTCGTGACCTACGACATTCCCGTTCACGGCAATTACGATACCAGGCAGAAGCTGATGATGGACGCTTCGACCTCGCGTCTGTTTATGAAGGCCATCACCAACACCCGTGCGCTGGGCCGCGTGGTCGTGTTCATGGACGCCGACTTCCGCGGAGGCGCCGAGGGCAGCTACACGCCCCGCCTGCGTTCGGCCTACGTGTCGTTCCTGGGCTTTACGCTGGGTCGCGACGTGACGACCTTCTGCGACCTTTCGGCAGCCCCGACGACCATCGACTTCCAGGGTCCCAACGCCTATAACTTCAACTTCGCCACGATGATCCGCTACGAATACGCCTTCGCCGACAACCACCTCAAGTTCGGCGTTGCGGCCGAGATGCCCTCGGTCAGCGGCACCTACAACGACAATTTCGCGACGCTGAAACAGCGCGTTCCCGATTTCCCGGCCTACTTCCAGTATGCCTGGGGCGCCAACCGCGACAGTCACATCCGGGCTTCGGGCGTCGTGCGCAACATGTACCTCCACAACCTCCGCACGGGCAACAACACCTCGCTGCTGGGATGGGGCGTGCAGTTCAGCGGCACGATCAAGGTGGCGCAGCCCCTGCGGCTCTTTATGAACGGCGTCTACGGCAAGGGCGTCACCCCGTATATCCAGGACCTGACCGGCTCGGGGCTCGACTTCACGCCCAATCCGGAGAACGCCGACCAGATTCAGACCATGCCCATGTGGGGATGGCAGGCCGCGGCCCAGATCAACCTGACCCCGCGTCTGTTCATCTCGGGAGGCTATTCGACCGTCCGCGTGCAGCGCAGCCACGGTTTCTACTCCGACGACCAGTACAAGCAGGGCCAGTATATCTTCGGCAACATTTTCTATTCGATCACCCCGCGCTGCAAGGTGGCCGGCGAGTACCTCTACGGTTCGCGCAAGGACATGTCGAACGACAAGGGACACGCCAACCGCGTGAACGTGATGCTGCAATACAGTTTCTGACGACACCGTATATTAAATAGTATTGAGTATTTTCGGGCGGCTTCTTCAGGAGCCGCCTTTTTTGCGGCAACCGCGGGGTGCTTTTGTATTTTTTTGCTGCAAAAAGTAGTAAAGCCGCGGTCTTCGCCCGCGGGGCATAGCTACCTTTTGGGGGCAAAAGGTAGCTATACCCCGCGTGGGAAAACCGTAATTCTGCCTTTTGCCGTCGGCATCCGCAAACGAAGCCGTTCCGCCAGAATAAACGGCCCGACTGTTGCACGGAACGTTTTTTTTGCTACCTTTGTCTTGACGATTCGCCTGCGTGCGGATTGTTTGCTTTGCTTCACGTGAAAACTGCAACTTTCAAATGTCGAGGCGAAGGTGCAAGGATGCTCCGCGAGTTGTCGGCCCACGGCCCGGCAACGAGAGGTTCTGACTTGCTTGTTATCGAAACTGCGCGTTACGGGCGTGGGTTCCTTGTATCTGTATTCGGCATGGGTTGTTGCAGACCTTCACGTGAGTATGGGTATCTTGGGGCCTGCGCCTTTCTTTTTCGAAAGCGCCGGCCCGGCCATACGGACCGGCGGCTGAACGTTGCGTCACTGCTTTTTGATTCTTCATGGAGTATGTAACCGCCGGTCCTTTTTTACCTTCCGGGGTTTTGCCGAACCGCATGCGGTTCGGATTTGCAACGATCCGACTTTTTCGTACCTTTGGTGTCGTAACGACACTTTCAGGAGGTCGGGAGGTTTTGCCGAATCGCATGCGGTTCGGTTTTGCAACGGTCCGACTTTTTCGTATCTTTGTCATCGGACCAATCGACATCGTAAACATATGGAAGAGACGAACCACGCGATAGCCCGCTGGCTGACCGAAGCCGGATGGAGCGAAACGTATGTCAATCTGGCTGTCAAGGCAGTCATTATCCTGGGCATACTCGTCGTCGCCTATGCGGCGGCGGTTCTGTTCCGCCGCCTGGTCGTTCCGCTTCTGCAAAAAATCAGCGCCCGGACGAAAGCCGTGTGGGACGACCACCTTTTCAGCGACAAGGTGATGCACCGCGCGGCGCGCCTGATTCCGCCTCTGATCTGGTACGTCCTGCTCCGGGTGGCTTTCTACGACACGCCCGTTTTGCTGAACGTGCTGCACAAGGCCTGCCTGATCTACCTGATCGTCGCCGTCCTGCAACTCGTCGCGGCGTTCCTCGATACGCTCTACGAGATCTCCAGCCGCCACGAGACGCTGCGCAACCGTCCGTTGAAAGGCGTTTACCAGATGATCAAGCTGCTGGCGGTATGCGTCGGGGCGATTCTCATTGTCAGCATCCTCATCGGGCAGGACGCCACGGCCGTACTCGCGGGACTGGGCGCTTCGGCGGCCATCATCATGCTGATTTTCCGGGACAGCATCCTGGGGCTGGTCGCCGGCGTGCAGCTCTCGGCCAACGACATGCTGCGCCCCGGGGACTGGATCACGATGGCCAAATACGGCGCCGACGGCTATGTGACGGAGGTGACGCTGACGACGGTCAAGGTGCAGAATTTCGACAAGACCATCACCACCATCCCGCCCTATGCGCTGGTCAGCGATTCGTTCCAGAACTGGCGCGGCATGTGGGACAGCGGCGGACGGCGCATCAAGCGGTCGCTGCTGATCGATGCCAGTTCGGTGCACAACTGCACGGCCGCGGAGCTGGCCGCACTCCGCGAAAAAGGGCTGGCCGGGACGACGCCCGACGCGGAACCCGTCGTCAACCTCTACGCCCTGCGGGAGTACGCCGCGCGTTACCTGAAGGGCCACCCGGGCATCCACCCCGACCTGATGCAGATGGTCCGGATGCTCCAGCCCACCCCGGAAGGCATCCCGGTCGAGGTCTACTGCTTCACCCGGGAGACCGACTGGGTGGCCTACGAGGCCGTGCAGGGGGCTGTTTTCGACCACCTGTTCGCCGTCCTTCCCGACTTCGGCCTGCGGGCCTACCAACGCTCCTCCGACCGCGATCCTCAATCCTCCGAATCTTGATTTAACGGATAAAAACCATGGAATTTTTAGCGCAATACAACCTCACCGGAATCGTCATCGGCATCGCCACCTTTCTGATCATCGGCATCTTTCACCCGATGGTCACCAAGGGCGAATACTATTTCGGGGTGAAAATCTGGTGGCTGTTCCTCGTGATGGGAATTGCCGCCGTCGCCGGTTCGATCGCCGTGCGGCACATCCTCTGGTCGACGCTGCTGGCCGTGTGGGGCGCCTCGTCGCTGTGGTCGATCGGCGAACTGTTCGAACAGCGCGAGCGCGTGGCCAAAGGCTGGTTTCCGAAGAACCCCAAGCGGAAATAGCATGCGCGCACGCCGGATATGCCTGCTGACGGCGCTGACCTTTGCCGCCGTGTGCTGCACGCCCGCGGGAGGCCCTGCGCCCGTCGCGCCTCCGCCTCCGGCCGGCTGGTCGGGACCGGGGCCCGTGCCGCCGCCCCGGCGGATGCGGTTGTTTTTCGGCGGCGACGTGATGCAGCACATGCCGCAGGTCGATGCCGTGCGCCGCGGCGACGGCTTCGACTACGAACCCGTTTTCCGGACGCTCGCGCCCCGCATCAGGGCCGCCGACCTGGCCGTGGTGAACCTCGAAACCACCCTCACGCGCCGCAGCCGCTATACGGGCTATCCGCTTTTCCGGTCGCCCGCGGCGCTGGCCGACGCCCTGCGCGACGCAGGCGTGGATGTCGCCGTGCTGGCCAACAACCACTGCTGCGACAACGGCGCCGAAGGCATCCGCACGAGCGTCGAGGAGCTGGACCGCTGCGGAATACGCCACACGGGCGCGTTCGCGGACAGCGCTGATTACAACAAAAATAACCCGCTTTACCTCACGCATTGCGGCATACGGCTGGCGATTGTCAATTACACCTACGGAACCAACGGCATGCCCGTTCCCGAGGGTACGGTGGTGAACCTGATCGACACGGTGCGCATGGCCGCGGACCTGGCGGCGGCACGCGCCTCGGGGGTCGATTTCATCGTCGCGTGCGTCCATTGGGGCGACGAATACCAGCGGCGCGAGAACGCCGCGCAGCGGAGTTTGGCCGCGTTTTTGCGCCGTCACGGAACCGATGTGGTGGTCGGGAGTCATCCGCACGTGATTCAGCCCTGGGTGGCCGATTCGTCGCACGTGGTGCTCTACTCGCTGGGCAACCTCGTCTCGGGCCAGCGCCGCCGCTACACCGACGGCGGTCTGGTGGCCACGGTGGAGGCCGTCCGGCATCCCGAGGGGCGGATGACCTACCGGCTCGAAACGACGCCCGTGTGGGTCAGTGTGCCGGGCTACCGCATCCTGACGCCCGAGGCCGCCGACACGATGACGCTGCCCGCGGCCTACGGGATTTTCCGCGCCGACCTCGACGCGCTGCCGGGAAACGGCTTATAGGTAAACCGAATGGCTCCATAGGAAGAAACGATGGCGTTTTTTTGGAGATTGTTTCCGGAAATCGTTATCTTTGTAACAGTAAGAATGCACACACATTAAACAATACGACATTATGGAAAAGAGCATCAAAGGTACGCGTACCGAACAGAATCTGCTGAAGGCATTTGCCGGCGAGAGCCAGGCCCGCAGCCGCTACGTATTCTTCGCCAGCAAGGCCAAGAAGGAGGGTTACGAACAGATCGCAGGCGTTTTCGCCGAGACCGCGGAGCAGGAGAAGGAGCACGCCGAGCGTTTCTTCAAGTTCCTCGAGGGCGGCGACGTGGAGATCACGGCCAGCTACCCCACCGGACCCATCGGCACGACGGCCGAGAACCTGCTGGCTGCCGCCAAGGGCGAGAACGAGGAGTGGGACGTGCTGTACCGCGAATTCGGCAAGGTCGCCGAAGAGGAGGGATTCACGGAGATCGCCACGGCGTTCAAGATGATCGCGACGGTGGAGGCCGAGCACGAACGCCGCTACCTGAAGCTGTTGAGCCGCCTCACGGACGGCAACTTCTTCAAGCGCGACGGCAAGATCTGGTGGCAGTGCCGCAACTGCGGCTTCGTTATCGAGGCCGAGCAGGCTCCGCTGCTGTGCCCCGCCTGCAAGCATCCCCAGGCCTATTTCGAGCCGAAGAAGGAGAACTATTAGTCCGCCTTGCGGCCCGCATACGAGTCCCGTCTCTTCGGAGACGGGGCTTTTTTATTTCCGCTGCATGTGCGGACGTGCAAATATTCGGCCCCCGGAGACTTAAAATTCCGGATTTTCTCCGTATCTTTGCAAGAATCCTTATTTCGGACAATTCAAACACAAGATATGGCAGACGAAAAAATCATCTTTTCGATGGTCGGCGTAAGCAAGACCTTCACCAACCAGAAACGGGTGCTCAACAACATCTACCTCTCCTTTTTCTACGGCGCGAAAATCGGCATCATCGGCCTGAACGGCTCGGGAAAGTCGACCCTGATGAAGATCATCGCCGGAATCGACAAGAACTTCGACGGCGAAGTGGTCTTCTCGCCGGGCTATACGGTGGGTTACCTCGAACAGGAACCCAGGCTCGACGACTCGAAGACGGTCCGCGAGGTCGTCGAGGAGGGCTGCGCGACGACCGTGGCGTTGCTGAAGGAGTACGAGGAGATCAACCAAAAGCTGTGCGAGCCGATGGACGACGACACGATGGCCAGGCTGATCGAACGTCAGGGCGAGCTGTACGAGAAGATCGACCAGTGCAACGGCTGGGAGCTGGACAGCGTGCTGGAGCGCGCGATGGACGCCCTGCGGTGTCCCGATCCCGACGAGCCGGTGAAACACCTTTCGGGCGGTGAGCGCCGCCGCGTGGCCCTGTGCCGCCTGCTGTTGCAGCAGCCCGACGTGCTGCTGCTCGACGAGCCTACGAACCACCTCGACGCCGAGTCGATCGACTGGCTCGAACAGCATCTCCAGCAATACAAGGGTACGGTGATCGCCGTGACCCACGACCGTTATTTTCTGGACAACGTCGCCGGGTGGATTCTCGAACTCGACCGCGGCGAGGGCATTCCGTGGAAGGGCAACTACTCGGGCTGGCTCGACCAGAAGACCACGCGCATGGCCATGGAGGAGAAGCAGGAGTCGAAGCGCCGCAAGACCCTCGAACGCGAGCTGGAGTGGGTGCGCATGTCGCCCTCGGGCCGCCACGCCAAGTCGAAGGCCCGTCTGTCGGCCTACGACAAGATGATGAACGAGGATACGAAACAGAAAGAGGAGAAGCTCGAAATCTTCATCCCCAACGGTCCGCGTCTGGGCGACGTGGTGATCGAGGCGCACGACGTTTCGAAAGCCTTCGGCGACCGCGTGCTGTACGAGGGGCTGGATTTCTCGCTGCCCCCTGCGGGCATCGTGGGCGTGATCGGCGCGAACGGCACGGGCAAGACCACCCTCTTCCGCATGATCATGGGCCTCGAAACTCCGACGAGCGGCTCGTTCCGCGTGGGTCCCACGGTGAAACTGGCCTATGTGGACCAGCAGCACAAGTCGATCGACCCCGAAAAGACGGTCTTCGAGGTGATCTCGGGCGGTCTGGACCTGATGACGCTGGGCAACCGGCAGGTCAACGCCCGCGCCTATGTCGCCCGTTTCAACTTCTCGGGCGCCGATCAGGAGAAGAAATGCGGCATGCTCTCGGGCGGCGAGCGCAATCGCCTGCACCTGGCCCTCGCCCTGAAGGAGGAGGGCAACGTGCTGCTGCTGGACGAACCGACCAACGACATCGACGTCAACACGCTGCGGGCGCTGGAGGAAGGTCTCGAAAATTTCGCCGGATGCGCCGTGGTCATTTCGCACGACCGCTGGTTCCTCGACCGTATCGCCACGCACATCCTCTCGTTCGAGGGCGACTCGAAGGTGGTCTTCTACGAAGGCTCCTACTCGGAGTATGAGGCGTGGAAGAAGGCCCAGGGCGGCGACACGCAGCCCCACCGGGTGAGGTACAAAAAACTGATCGCGGATTAGTTTTTTGTATCAATTGAAAATTAAGAATGAAAAATTAAAAATTGTTTTTGCCATGCAGAAACCTTCGATTCCCAAGGGCACGCGCGACTTCTCCCCCGCGGAGATGATGCGCCGCCAGTATATTTTCGACACGATCCGCCGGGTGTTCCGCGCCTACGGGTTCGCGCCGCTCGAAACTCCCTCGATGGAGAACCTCTCGACCCTGCTGGGCAAGTACGGCGACGAGGGCGACAAGCTCCTGTTCAAGATTCTCAATTCGGGCGACTACGCCGCCGGACTGTCGGACGAGGAGGTGCGCAGCGCGTCGAAAATCTGCGAAAAAGGACTTCGTTACGACCTTACGGTGCCTTTCGCGCGTTACGTCGTGCAGCATCAGGGCGAACTGACGTTCCCCTTCAAACGCTACCAGATTCAGCCCGTGTGGCGCGCCGACCGGCCGCAGAAAGGCCGCTACCGCGAATTCTACCAGTGCGACGTCGACGTGATCGGCACGCGCTCGCTGCTGTGCGAGGTCGAATTGGTCGAGATCGTCGAACGGGTGTTCAAGGCCCTCGGCATCCGCGTGGCGCTGAAGATGAACAACCGCAAGATCCTGTTCGGCATCGCCGAAGCCATCGGCCATGCCGACAAGATGATGGACATCACCATCGCCATCGACAAGCTGGAAAAGATCGGACTGGACAACGTGAAGGCCGAACTGATGGAGCGCGGCCTGGATCGGGAGGCGGTCGACAAACTTCAACCGATACTTGAGCTGAGTGGCGACAATGGGCAGAAGCTCAACCAGCTGAAAGAAGTGCTCGCTGTTTCGGAGACGGGCATGAAGGGCATCGAGGAGATGGAGACCGTCTTCGGCTATGTCGGGCGGCTGGGCATCGGCCTCACGGTGGAGCTGGACCTCTCGCTGGCACGCGGTTTGAACTACTACACCGGTGCGATCTTCGAGGTCAAGGCCCTCGATTTCGCCATCGGCTCGATCTGCGGCGGCGGCCGTTACGACGACCTGACGGGAATTTTCGGCATGCCCAATATGTCGGGCGTGGGCATTTCGTTCGGTGCGGACCGCATTTACGACGTGATGACGGGACTTTCGCTCTTCCCCGAGGAGGTCAACAGTTCGACCCGCGTGCTGTTCGTGAACCTCGGCGCGGAGGAGGAGGCCGCCGTGCTGCCGCTGCTGCGTCAGCTGCGCGGGCGTGAAATCGCCGCCGAAATCTACCCCGAGGCGGGCAAGATGAAGAAGCAGATGGAGTACGCCAACCGCCGCGGCATCCCCTATGTGGTGATCGTGGGGTCGCAGGAGCTGGAGGCCGGGGCCGCAACCGTAAAGGATATGCGCACGGGTGAACAGCGGCAGGTTTCGTTAGACAAGCTGACAACCGAAATCTGCAATTCATAATCGAGAATTCGGGATTGCAGGGTTGCGGAAGCCGACCTGCGGGCTTTTGCCGCAAAGTCGGATTGTGAATTATGAATTGTGAATTTTGAATCGAATCATGCGCCGATTATTCGTCATACTCGCTACCCTCTCCGTCCTGCCCCTCGCGGCGCAGAACGAGGACGATGCGCGCCAGTTCCAGAAACTCGCGCAGGTTTTCCGTTATCTTTCGGGTCTTTACGTCGACGAGGTGGAGATGAAACCCGTCGTCGAGGGCGCCATCACGGGCATGCTCGAAGAGCTGGACCCCCACTCGGCCTACATCGGCGCCGAGGAGATGAAGGGCGTGCAGGAGAGTTTCGACGGGGAATTCAGCGGCATCGGCGTGGAGTTCAACGTCCTGCGCGACACGGTGATCGTGGTGAACACCATCGCCGGGGGACCAGCCGAACGGGTCGGCGTCAGGGCCAACGACCGCATCGTGCGCATTGATACGCTCGACGCCGTGGGGATGAGCCGCACGGACGTGCCCAAACACCTGCGGGGCAAGACCGGCACGAAGGTCGGAATCGACGTCGTGCGCCACGGCACGCCCGGACAGCTTCATTTCGTGATCGTCCGCGACAAAATTCCCCTGAACACCGTCGACGCCTCCTATCTGGCCGGCGAGGGCATCGGCTATATCAAGGTCAACCGCTTCGGCCGCACCACGATGGACGAATTCACCGAGGCCTACCGCAAGCTGGGACGGCCCGAAGGGCTGATCCTCGACCTGCGGGGCAATGGCGGCGGCCTGCTGGAGCAGGCGATCGGGATGGCGGGATTCTTCCTGCCGCGCGGCGCGGTGATCGTCTCGACCGAGGGGCGCGCCGTTCCGGCGTCGTCGTTCCGCGCCCAGACCAACGGCGAGGACCTCAAGGGACGTCTCGTGGTGCTGATCGACGAATCGTCGGCTTCGGCTTCGGAGATCGTCGCTGGGGCCGTGCAGGACTGGGACCGCGGCGTGGTCGTAGGCCGCCCGAGCTTCGGCAAGGGGCTCGTGCAGCGGCAGATCGGCCTTTCGGACGGTTCGGCCGTGCGCATCACCGTGGCCCGTTATCACACCCCTTCGGGCCGCGTCATCCAGCGTCCCTACGAGAAGGGGAAGCGCCGCGAGTACTACCTCGACCACCTGCGCCGTTATGACGATGCCGCACGTGATTCGCTCGACGCGGCGGCCCCGGCCTACCGCACGCTCCGCACCGGACGCACGGTCTACGGCGGCGGAGGCATCCGTCCCGACATCCTCGTCGAGGCCGACACGGCGGGTTTCTCGAACTACTACGGCGAACTGATCCGCCGCGGCATCGTGGCCGATTTCGTGGGCGACTGGCTCGACGGTTCGCGCGACAGCCTCTCGCGCCGCTACGCCTCGTTCGAGGCCTTCGACGCCGGGTATACCCCCTCGGACGAGGTTCTCGAAAGGCTCACGGCGCTCGGTGAAAGCCGCGGCGTGAAGTTCGATGCCGAAGGGTTCGCCGTCTCCGAACCTCTCGTGCGCATGCAGCTCAAAGCCCTCGCGGCGCAGCGGCTGTTCGGCACGGGAGCCTATTTTCGGGTCATCAACCCCGCCGCAAGCCCCGCCTACGCCCGGGCCGTGGCGATTCTCGAAGATTGGGACAAATCGGGTCAGCCGGTTCTGGAGCCGTAAAATAGCCCTGCAAGTTTTTGGAAATTCACTTTTTTTTGCGTATATTCGTAGATACGAGCGTGCGCTGAAAAAGCTGAAACCAACCCAAAAACGAAACCCATGCTATCCCCAACCCATCTCCGTCGCGAAGGCGAGGATTACGAAGCCCAGATTCTTTCCAAAGCCGTAAAGGCGGGCCGCCGGACCTATTTTTTCGATGTCCGGGCCACGCGCGGCGACGACTATTTCCTGACCATCACCGAGAGCCGCAAAATCACGGCCCCCGACGGCACATCGAGTTACGACCGCCACAAGATATTCCTCTACAAGGAGGATTTTTCGAAATTCGCCGACGGACTGCACGAGGTCGTCGAGTTCATCCGCCGCAGCAAGGCATGCCCCGAGCCGGAGGAATAGCCCGTTCCGATCCGTTTCGGAGCGCGCGGAAATCGGCCACCGGCCCGGTTCCGCCGTAAGATGTGCCGGAGTCCGGCGACAGCTCCCGGGAGGCGGCGGAGGCTTATCCGCATAGGATGTCCCCGGAACTGTCGGGGAGCGGGAGAAGGTCCGGCAGCGGCGGACGCAGGCGGGTGCGAAAAACGGCAGGCTCCCGAAAAATTGATGAAAACTTAATTTTCGGAACGCGGGCGTTCGTCTTTTATCCCCTATCTTTGGCTGCGCCGAAGATACTCCGCCTGAACAAAATCGCAAACAAGTTTGCTTTTGTATCCGGCTTATTCGTATCTTTGCGTTTAAAACCAAAATACGCAAACAGACCATGAATTTTTCCCGGTACATCGTACTTGCGCTCAAAGGGTGCGCCATGGGTATGGCCGACGTAGTTCCCGGCGTCTCGGGCGGTACGATCGCTTTCATTTCGGGTATCTACGAAGAACTGCTCGACTCGATCCGCAGCGTCAACGCCACGGCGCTCAAGCTGCTGCTGAAACTCCGCCTCGGCGAGTTCTGGCGTCATATCAACGGAAGTTTCCTGCTGCCCGTGCTGCTGGGCATCGCCATTGCGATCTTTTCGCTGGCTCGCCTGATGACCTATCTGCTGACCTACCATCCCATCGCCATCTGGTCGTTCTTCTTCGGGTTGATCATCGCCTCGGCGCTGCTCGTCGCCCGGCAAATCGGACGCTGGGACTGGCGGAGCCTCCTCGCGTTCGTCGCAGGGGCCGCCGCGGCCTGGTGGATCACCGTCGCCACGCCCGCAGAAACCCCCAACGACTGGTGGTTCGTGATGCTTTCGGGCGCCATCGCCATCTGCGCCATGATCCTGCCCGGCATCTCCGGGGCCTTCATTCTGCTGCTGCTGGGCAAATACCAATATATCATGCAGGCCGTGGGCGATCTGAACATTCCCGTCATCGTGATCTTCGTCGTCGGAGCCGCGGCGGGCATCATCTCCTTCTCGCACCTGCTGTCGTGGCTGCTCAAACACTGGCACGACGTCACGGTGGCCGTGCTGATGGGCTTCATGGTCGGCTCGCTCAACAAGGTCTGGCCGTGGAAGGAGACCGCCGAGACCTACCTCGACAGCCACGGCGTCGCACAGCCGCTCGTCCAGCACAACGTCGCTCCCGGGACCTTCGAACAGCTCACCGGCCAGCCATCGCAGCTTGTGCAGGCGGTTCTGCTCTGCGTCGTCGGATTTCTGGCCATCTACGGCATCGAACTGCTGGCGCGCATCATCGTCAAAAAAGAGGAGAAGTAACCCATGCGACGCTTCGGACTGATCGGACGCCCGCTGGGGCATTCGGCTTCGGCCGCCTACTTCACGGAAAAGTTCAACAGAGAGGGAGTAACCGACTGTGAATACTCGCTTTACGAACTCGGGTCGATCGGAGACCTGCCCGGTCTGCTGGAGCGTCTCCCGGAGCTTTGCGGGCTGAACGTCACGATTCCCTACAAGCGCGACGTAATGGCCTTTCTGGATTCGGTGTCGCCCGAGGCCGAGGCCATCGGGGCCGTCAACTGCATCCGCCGCACGGCGGACGGGCGTCTCGCGGGCCACAACACCGATGTCATCGGCCTCCGGGCCGCGCTGAACGAACTGCTGGGCGCGGCCCAGCCCGGGCAAGCCCTCGTGCTCGGCACGGGAGGCGCTTCGCAGGCCGTGCAGTATGCCCTTGCCGAACGCGACATCCCCTTTGCGCTGGTCTCGCGCGAAGCGGCGAAAGGCAACTACACCTACGACGATCTGCCGTGTGAGGCAGTGGAGTCCAGCCGGTTGATTGTCAACGCATCGCCCGTGGGGACCTACCCCAACGTCGATGCCGCGCCGCGTATCCCCTATGCCTATGTCACGCCGGAGCACTACCTGCTCGACCTGGTCTACAATCCGCCGCTGACGCAATTCCTCGACTACGGCCGTCAGCGCGGGGCGCATATTCTGAACGGGCGGACGATGTTTGTTGAGCAGGCCGAAGCCTCGTGGCGCATCTGGAATGCTTAAAGCGGGGCTTTAAATAAATCTTATAATGTTATGAAAAACCGCTTGTTGTCGATATTATTCGTTCTGCTTGCCGGAACGGGAGCGGTCTTCGCGCAGTCGGAGGTGACGCCTCCCGCATTCAACGGTGCGGTGATCAGGGTCTTTATGACGCGCATGGCCGCCACGGTCGAGAAGATTGCCATCGAGCAGCAGATTCCGGCGGACTCGATCTCTCCGGTCGTGGGCATCGTCCTGCAAATCGACAAGGCGGGAAACGTCGCGGAGTGGCGCTACATGGACAATACGCAGGAGGGCCGCGATCATGCGGAGTTCGCTCCGGCGACGGCGGCAACCCGCCGGGCGATGGAGAAGGCGTACGACCGTCTGGGCGGAACGTGGAGTCCCGCGACGCTGACCGACGGAAGTCCGGTTTCCTACACTTCGCGGATGACGATCCGCATTCCGGTCGAGAAGATCCGGAGGGCGCAGGACGCCGATCCGCTGCTCTTCATGGGGGAAAATCCGGACGAGAATTTCCACGCGTGGGCCAAAATGCGCATCCGCTACGACGGGCGTTCACGGAGAAGGGCGTGGAGGGAGTGGTGCACGTGCGGTTCTACATCGAGCCGGACGGGCGCATCGCCATCGGCGAGGTCGTGCAGTCGCCCGACGAGCGGCTGACCAAAGAGGTGCTCCGCGTCATCCGCAGCAGCAAGGGCAAATGGACGCCCCGCAAGGTGCGCGGCGTGCCCCAGCGGACGGCCTACGAATACCGGGTCAACTACCACAACAACTGAACGAAAAGCTCCGCCGTGCAGCGGAGCTTTTTCATGGGGTTCTTATCGGTGGTGGAGCATCGCCTTCGCCTTCTCGTAGTCCTCTTCGCGGACGACAATCTGGGCGGGCATGGTCCCTATCGGGTAGATGGCCGACATGTATTCGTTGCGGATCGTCGACCAGATACCGGCGCTGTCGAGCATCGACTTGGCGATCTCGGCCTCTGTGATGGTGTTGTACTCCGCCAGTACAACCAACGTGTCGTCTTGCATAATTCTTCGGTTCTTGGTTCGGTGTTTAAAGTTAAGCATTTTATCGGTAAAATGCAATAGCCCTGCCATGAATTCTTCAATAAGAAAACATTATCTTCGTCCGGAACCGGAGAGGGGCCGCATCCCGGCAAAACAAGTCGTCCGGCATTTGATTATACCCCCGATTTATATTATCTTTGTCGTAGCAAAATTTTGACGCAATGCCCCAATTCGTACACCTTCACGTACATACGCAATATTCGATCCTCGACGGACAGGCCAGCGTCCAGCGGCTCGTGGACAAGGCCATGGCCGACGGACAGCCCGGCATCGCCGTGACGGACCACGGCGACATGTTCGGCATCAAGGAGTTCTACAACTACGTCCAGAAAGTCAAGGGCAAATGCAAGGACAAGGCCGCCGAGGCGGAGGCCCGCATCGCCGCCCTGCGCGACGGCACGGAGACCTGCGCCGACCCCGCTGCCGAGATCGCCAAATGCGAAAGACAACTGGAGGAGTGCCGGCGCAAACTCGCCTTCAAGCCCATCATCGGCTGCGAGGTCTACGTGGCGCGCCGCCGGCTCCACGACAAGGAGGGCAAGCCCGACCAGAGCGGCTACCACCTGATCCTGCTGGCCAAGAACCTCAAGGGATACCACAACCTCATCAAGATCGTCTCGAAGGCGTGGACCGAAGGTTTCTACATGCGTCCGCGAACCGACCGCACGGAGATCGAGAAATACCACGAGGGGCTGATCTGCTGTTCGGCCTGTCTGGCGGGCGAGGTTCCGCGCGCCATCACGGCCAACGACCTCGAAAAGGCCGAGGAGTCGATCCGATGGCACAAGAAGGTCTTCGGCGACGACTATTACCTCGAACTGCAACTCCACAAGGCCACCGTCGAGCGGGCCAACCACGAGGCCTATCCCATGCAGCTGCACGTGAACAAGCACCTGCGCGAACTGGCCGCGAAGCACAACGTCAGAATGGTCTGCACCAACGACGTGCACTTCGTGGACGAAGACAACGCCGAGGCGCACGACCGGCTGATCTGTCTCTCGACGGGCAAGGACCTCGACGACCCCAAGCGCATGCTCTACTCGAAGCAGGAGTGGCTCAAGACGACGGCCGAGATGGCCGCGATCTTCGGCCAGACCGACCCCGAGGCGATGTCGACGACCGTCGACATCTGCAACCAGATCGAGTGCTACTCGATCGACCATGCGCCGATCATGCCTAACTTCGAGATCCCCGAGGAGTTCGGAACCGAGGCCGAATACCGCGCCCGGCTCACGGAAAAGGACCTTTTCGATGAATTCACGCGCGACGAGAACGGCAACGTGGTGATGTCGGAGGAGGAGGGACTCAAGAAGATTCAGAAATTAGGAGGTTACGACAAACTCTACCGCATCAAGTTCGAGGCCGACTATCTGGCCAAGCTGACGATGGACGGTGCGCACAGGCGCTACGGCGAGCAGCTGACCGAAGAGCAGGAGGAACGGCTGAAATTCGAGCTGCACATTATGAAGACGATGGGTTTCCCGGGCTACTTCCTGATCGTGCAGGACTTCATACGCGCCGCGCGCGAGGAGCTGGACGTGTCGGTGGGTCCGGGCCGCGGATCGGCCGCCGGATCGGCCGTGGCCTACTGCCTCGGCATCACGCAGATCGACCCCATCGCCTACGACCTGCTGTTCGAGCGTTTCCTGAACCCCGACCGTATTTCGCTCCCCGATATTGACGTCGACTTCGACGACGACGGCCGCGGAAGGGTCCTGAACTGGGTGACGCAGAAATACGGCAAGGAGAAGGTGGCGCACATCATCACCTACGGCACGATGGCCACCAAACTGGCCATCAAGGACGTGGCGCGCGTGCAGAAACTGATGCTCTCGGAGTCGGACCGCCTCTGCAAACTCGTGCCGGACAAGATTCCCGACAAGAAGCTCAACCTGCAGAACGCCATCGACTACGTCCCCGAACTGAAAGCCGCCGAACAGTCGGACAACCCGATTCTGCGCGATACGATCCGTTACGCCAAGATGCTCGAAGGAAACGTCCGCAACACGGGCGTGCACGCCTGCGGCACGATCATCTGCCGCGACGACATCACGGACTGGGTCCCCGTCTCGACGGCCGACGACAAGGAGACCGGCGAGAAGATGCTCGTCACGCAGTACGAGGGTTCGGTGATCGAGGACACGGGACTGATCAAGATGGACTTCCTGGGGCTGAAGACCCTTTCGATCATCAAGGACGCCGTGGAGAACATCCGCCTGACCAAGGGCGTGAAGATCGACATCGACGACTTCACGATCATCAACGACCCCGCGACCTACCGCCTCTACGGCGAAGGCCGCACCGTCGGGACGTTCCAGTTCGAGTCCGCGGGCATGCAGAAGTACCTGCGCGAGCTGCAACCCTCGACCTTCGAGGACCTGATCGCGATGAACGCCCTCTACCGGCCCGGCCCGATGGACTACATCCCGGACTTCATCGCCCGCAAGCACGGCCGCAGCCCCATCGAGTACGACATCCCCGTGATGGAGAAGTATCTCAAGGACACCTACGGCATCACGGTCTACCAGGAGCAGGTCATGTTGCTGTCGCGTCTTCTGGCCAACTTCACCCGCGGCGAGTCGGACACGCTCCGCAAGGCCATGGGCAAGAAACTCAAGGACAAGCTGGACCACCTGAAACCCAAGTTCATCGAGGGCGGCAGGAAGAACGGACACGATCCGAAGGTGCTCGAAAAGATCTGGGGCGACTGGGAGAAATTCGCCTCCTACGCGTTCAACAAGTCGCACGCCACGTGCTACTCGTGGGTGGCTTACCAGACGGCCTACCTCAAGGCCAACTACCCTTCGGAGTACATGGCTGCCGTGTTGAGCCGAAACCTCACGAACATCGAGCAGCTGACGCTCTACATGAACGAGTGCAAGCGCATGGGCATCAGCGTCATGGGACCCGACATCAACGAGTCGATGCGGACCTTCTCGTCCAACGCCGCCGGGGACGTGCGCTTCGGCCTCGCGGCGGTGAAGGGCGTCGGTGCAGCGGCCGTGGAGAGCATCATCGCCGAACGCAAGGCCAACGGGCCTTTCAAGGACATATACGACTTCGTCGAGCGCGTGAACTACTCGCTCGTCAACCGCAAATGCCTCGAAAACCTGGCTTACGCCGGGGCGTTCGACTCGATCTCGGATTTCGCACGCTGCAAGTACTTCGGCGTCGACCTGCGCGATTCGAGCGGCATCACCTTCATCGAGCAGCTGATGCGCTACGGGCAGCGGTTTCAGACCGAGCAGAACAACGCCCAGCAGAGTCTGTTCGGCGGCGGCGAACACGTGGACATCCAGCGCCCGGTGCTTCCGGCCTGCGCCGACTGGAGCCAGTTGGAAAAACTCACGAAGGAGCGCGAAATGGTGGGCCTTTACCTCTCGGCGCATCCGCTCGACGATTACAAAATCATCATCGACCACATGTGCAAGACCCAGCTTTCGGAGCTGGAGAACCTCGACGCCCTCAAGGGGCAGGAGATCGCCGTGGCGGGCATGGTCGTGGCCGTGCAGAACCTGATGACCAAGACCGGCAAGCCGTGGGGCAAATTCAAACTCGAGGACTACAACGGAGGCCACGAGTTCGCCCTCTTCGGCAAGGACTACGAGAACTTCCGCAAATACCTTTTCCCGGACTATTTCCTCTTCGTCCGGGGCCGCGTGCAGGCCAAGCCCTACAACGACAAGGAGCTGGAATTCAAGATCATTTCGATGGTTCAGTTGCAGGAGATGCGCGACACGATCAAGGAGATGATCGTGCAGCTGCCGATCGAGGAGGTGACCGAAGCGTTCATCCACGACCTGACGGAGAGGGTCCGCGAGTCGAAGGGCGACACGCTGCTGCGCCTGAACGTCTACGACCGCGGAGCGCAGGTCTCGCTGCGCCTCTTCTCGAAAAGCCACAAGGTGAGCCTCTCGCAATCTCTGGTCGGATATTTGGACGACAACAGCATCCACTACTCAATCGCATAAGCATACTTTAATTGATAATCAACAAAAAATTCAAAGCAATGGCATTGGCAATCAACAAAGACAATTTCGAAGCGCTGGTCGCAGGCGATCAGCCGGTGGTCATCGACTTCTGGGCCGAATGGTGCGGTCCCTGCCGCACGATGTCGCCCATCGTGGACGAACTGGCTGCGGAATACGAAGGCAAGGTCGTCATCGGCAAGTGCGACGTCGAGGAGAACGACGACATCACGATGAAGTACGGCGTGAGGAACATCCCGACGATCGTCTTCCTCAAGGGCGGCGAGCTGGTCGACAAGCAGGTCGGCGCATGCCCGAAGGATGCCCTGAAGGCCAAGATCGAGAAGCTTCTCTGATGCTGCGCGCCATCGACTTCCACGGGCTGAAAGGCGTGGAGTTCTCCAAGGGGGAGTATACGGCGCTGCTGATTCCGGAGATGGGGGCCAACCTCGTGCGGCTGGCCAACACCCGGCTGGGCGCGGAGATCCTGCGCACGCCCGGACCCGGGGAGATCGAGACGTTCCGGAGCCGTCCGCAGGTCTTCGGGCTTCCGATCCTGTTCCCGCCCAACCGCATCGCCGACGGCCGTTACGTCTTCGAGGGACGCACGTACCAGTATCCCATCACCATCGAGAGGGAACGGAACTACCACCACGGCGTCCTCAAGAGCGAGGCGTTCCTGGTGTCGAAGGCCCGCGAGACGGACAGGGAGGTGATGATCGAATGCCGTTACTACGCCAATGCGGGGAACGATGCCGTTTACCGCGATTTCCCGCACGAGTTCAAGTGCAAGATCACCTACCGGCTCACGGCCGAAGGGTTGGAGCAGGAGGTGGTGTTCTTCAACCGCAGCGAGACCCGCATGCCCCTGGGCGTGGGTTTTCACACCCCGCTGACGATTCCCTTTGCGGGCGGGACCGACGCCGACTACGTGATGCGCCTGGCTGTCGGGGAAGAGGTCGAACTCGACGGCCGCAACCTTCCGACGGGACGCAGGCTGCCGCTGTCGGAGCAATTTTCCAAATTGCGCCGCGAAGGGCTTCAGGTCACCGGCTGCGGGCCGATCGAGGCGGGTTTTACGCTGCGCGAGATCGACGTGGACGGCAAACCGTTCCGCGGCGCGCTGGTCGAGCACCTGCGCACGGGCGTGAGAACCTGCTACGAGGTCGACGAGCAGACGACCTACTGGACGCTGTGGAACAACGGAGGGCAAGTGCCCTACTGCTGTCCCGAGCCGCAGACATGGACCACGAACGCCCCCAACGCCGCCGATCCCGCGGCCGAAGGGTTTCGGGCCATTGACCCGGGCGAGTCGTGGCGCACGACTTTCCGCCTGTATGCGAAATAGGGGTAAAAAAGAGGATCGACCGGCGATCCTCTTTTTTGTCTCAAAACCTCTCGTGGAAGACCGTCGCGGAGAGCGGTTTGCGCAGCGTGTCGTGGCGGTTGGGATCGGCCGCCGGGCCGTCGCCGTAGCCGATCAGCAGGATGTTCACGGGTTCGACGTTCGCCGGAAGGGCGAACTCCTCGCGCACGGCTTCGGGTTTGAACATGCAGATCCACAGCGTGTCGAGGTTCAGCGACGCGGCGGCAAGCATCATGTGGTCGGTGACGATCGACGCGTCGATGTCCGAAATGTTCTTGCCGTCGTACTTACGGGTCCACGCCTCGGAGGTGTCGGCGCAGACGATGACGGCCGTCGGGGCGCCGAAATCGCGCGTGCAGCGCGCAAGGCGTTCCATGCCCTCCTTCGACTGCACGACCACCAGCCGCTGGGGCTGGCGGTTGGCGCCCGTGGGGGCCACGCGGCCCGCTTCGAGGATCAGCTCCAGTTTCTCCGGCTCCACTTGCCTGGAGAGGTATTTGCGGCAGGCGTACCGCTTTTTCGCCAGTTTCAGAAAATCCATTTGCAAAGGTTTTAATTATATAAAGGTACGGACAGGCCGGGCGATTCGAAATCTCCCGACCGGTAAAAAGGGCCGTTACGCCTCCAAAGGTATAAAAATTCGCGCCGTTATACAACCGGGCGCTCCGTTTTGGCAGGTCCGGCTGACAGAATGGCAGAAAAAAAGTACTGGCACACCGTTTGTTGCAGGAAGGGCAGGAAATCAAATACAACAACAACGATAGCACTATGAAAAACGGAAAAATCGGAGTTACGACGGAGAACATTTTCCCCGTCATCAAGAAATTCCTCTACTCGGACCATGAAATTTTCCTGCGCGAGCTGATTTCGAACGCCGTGGACGCCACCCAGAAGCTGAAAACCCTCTCGTCGATTGGCGAGGCCAAGGGCGATCTGGGCGACGTGACGATCCGCGTCGCCGCCGACAAGGAGAAGAAAACGCTCACCGTGACCGACCGCGGCGTCGGCATGACGGCCGAGGAGGTGGACAAATACATCAACCAGATCGCCTTCTCGGGCGCCGAGGAGTTCATGGAGAAGTATAAGAACCAGGCCATTATCGGACATTTCGGACTGGGATTCTACTCGGCATTCATGGTGTCGGACAAGGTCGAGATTTTCACGAAATCCTATAAAGAGGGTTCTAAAACCGTACATTGGAGCTGCACCGGGTCGCCCGAGTTCGAGATGGAGGAGACTGACGAGGCACGCGACCGCGGCACGACCATCGTGCTGCACCTCTCGGAGGATTCGCTCGAATACGCCGAGGATGCGCAGGTCGAGGCCCTGCTGAAGAAGTACTGCCGCTTCCTGCCCGTGCCCATCGCCTTCGGCAAGGTCAAGGAGTGGAAGGACGGCAAATACGTCGACACCGACAAGGACAACATCATCAACAACGTCGAGCCGCTGTGGACCCGCAAGCCCGCCGACATCACCGAGGAGCAGTACAAGGAGTTCTACCGCGAACTCTACCCGATGAGCGACGAGCCGCTGTTCTCGATCCACCTCAATATCGACTATCCGTTCCACCTGACGGGCATCCTCTACTTCCCGAAGATTCACAACAACTTCGAGATCCAGAAGAACAAGATCCAGCTCTATTCGAACCAGGTCTATGTGACGGATCAGGTCGAGGGCATCGTGCCGGAGTACCTGACGCTGCTGCACGGCGTGATCGACTCGCCGGACATTCCGCTCAACGTATCGCGCAGCTACCTGCAAAGCGACGCCAACGTGAAGAAGATTTCGAGCTACATCACCCGCAAGGTCGCAGACCGCTTGCAGGAGTTGTTCTCGACCATGCGTTCAGACTACGAGGCGAAGTGGGACGACCTGAAAATCTTCATCCAGTACGGCATCCTCACCGACGAGAAGTTCGCCGAGAAGGCCGCCGGGATCATGCTCTGGAAGAACGTCGAAGGCAAATATTTCACCCCCAAGGAGTATGCGGAGAAGGTGAAGGAGAACCAGACCGACAAGAACAAGACGGAGGTGTTCCTCTATGTGGACGATCCCGTGGAGAAGCACACGTTCCTCGAAGCGGCCAAAGGCAAGGGGTACGACGTGCTGGTGATGGACGGCCAGCTGGACAGCCACTACATCAACTGGTACGAGTCGAAGAACAAGGAGTCGCGTTTCGTGCGCGTCGACAGCGACGTGGTCGACAAGCTGATCCAGAAGGAGGAGAATGTCAAGATGTCGCTCACCGAGGGCCAGCAGGAGGTGCTGACGCCCGTTTTCGAGAGCCAGATGCCCAAGGACGACAAGATTCACTACAATATCTCGTTCGAGGCCATGTCGCCCGACGAGGCTCCGGTGGTGATCACGCAGAACGAGTTCATGCGCCGCATGAAGGAGATGGCCCAGACGGGCGGCGGGGGCATGAGCCAGTTCTACGGACAGATGCCCGACAACTTCACCATCGCGGTCAACGCCAACCACCCCATCGTCATCGACATCCTCGCCGACGTGGAGAAGTCCTACGGCGACAAACTGAAGTCGATCACCAAGAAGATCGACGCCGCGGTGGCCGAGGAGAAGCGTTTCGACGAGGTCGTGAAGGGCAAGAAGGAGGAGGAACTTTCGTCCGAGGAGAAATCCACGCGCGAGGAGCTGTCGAAGAAGATCGTCACCCTGCGCGACGAGCGCAACCAGCGTCTGCGCGAGATCGGCGGCGAAAACCGCCTCGTCAAGCAGATCATCGACCTGGCGCTGCTGACCAACGGCATGCTCAAGGGCAAGAACCTGACGGATTTCATCCAGCGTTCGATTTCGCTGATCGGAAAATAGTTTTTGAAGGGTTTGCAGAGAAGGGGCCGCACTTTCGGAGTGCGGTCCCTTTTCCGTTCCGGGCCATCCAACCGCTTTTTGCGGAAACAGTTGCAAAAACAGCAAAAAAAGACTACATTTGTTTGTCACTACAAACCCAACCAACCTGCTATGAGAAATCTCCTGTTCCTAATCGCAGCGGCGCTCGGTGCGCTGCTGCCGTCCTGCACCCCGGCTAACCGGGTCGTGGAAAACCCGCTGATCGCCACGGCCAACACCCAGACGCTCGACATCGTGAAAGTCGAATTGAGCGACACGGCGACCGTGCTCCACATGAACGCCTACTACCGGCCCAAAAACTGGATCGTCATTTCTTCGGACAGCTATCTGCAAATCCCCGCCCGGAGATTCATGCTCACCGGGGCCGAAGGCATAACGCCCGACTCGCTGTTCTGGATGCCCGATTCGGGCCGTGCGTCGTTCATGCTGCGGTTCCCTCCCCTGCCCCGCGGAACAAAGTCGTTCGACTTCATCGAATCGGACTGCGACGACTGTTTCAAACTCTACGGCGTGGACCTGACGGGCAAAACGGAGTACCCCGAATTTCCCGAGGGGCTGCCCCGGGAGCTGCGCAAGGCCCCGAAGGACGGTCCGGTGCCCGATCCGATCTTCGCCGTCGGCGAAACGAGGGTCAACATCCACCTGTTAGGATTCCGCGAAGGGATGTACAAGGACATGACGCTTTATATCAATTCGATGCTGACCGGTCACGAGCGCAAAGACGCTCCCATCGACCCCGAGACGGGCGTTGCGACCTTTAAATTCGGGCAATACGGCCCGTCGCTGATCTATGGCAATCCGGCCGGTCCCGGCTCGATGCACCTGAATTTCTGGACGGCTCCCGGGGAAACCGCGGATATTTACGTTGACCTCACAGAGAAGGGCAAATCCATCGTCCAGCGCCGCGGCAAGGAACGAAAAGCCTCACACGACCGTAAGCTGTATGCGACGGGAACCTATGCCGACCTGAATATGCTGTACGACATGAGGGCCGAAAAACAGATCGGGTTCGATTTCTATACGGGCAAATTCGCGGATTACCGGATGACGGCGGACGAATATGCGCAGATGATCGTATCCAAATACAAAATGCTGACCGACAGCGTCGCCCGCAGCGGCATGTCGGAGATGATGAAGGAACTGAACCTGCTCTCGCTCAAGCAGGAGGCTCTCTGTGTCATGGTAACGTGCAGCAGTCTTCTCGAACACAACTACCGCTCGGTAAACAATCTTTGGGACCGCAATGCAAAGATCGACTACAAATTTGCCACACTGGAGCCGAAACATTATGCCGCTGTCTGCGGATTGTTCGACATCAATGACCCGAAACTGCTGATGGGCGAGTTCGAACCCGACTACCGGACAGCCATCAGCTACTCGGCTTTCGACTGGGCGGATATTATCCATGCAGAGAACGGTCTTGTCGTAGATCTGCGCAAAGCCGTTCCGATGGCCGCGAAAGCCGCGAACTGCGAACTCACCGAGGCTGACCTCGCCTCGCTCCGTTCGCTGAAGAATCCGTTCTACGCCGAGGCGTGCGAGGCTATTCAGGCCAGGGTACGCAGGGAGCTGGCGGCGCTGGAAGGCAAGGTGAAGATCGAAGAGACGCCCGACGTGGCCCCCGACAAGCTTTTCGACGCCATCGTCGCGCCCTGCAAGGGCAAGGTCGTGCTGGTCGATTTCTGGAACACCTGGTGCGGACCCTGCCAGGCGGCGATCAAGGCCAACGAGCCGCTGAAAACCGGGGAACTGAAATCGGACGACATCGTGTGGATTTACCTTGCCAACGAGACCTCGCCGCTGGTGACCTACAAGACCCAGATCGGCAAAATCGCCGGCAAGCATTACCGGCTGAACGAGGAGCAATGGAAATATCTGTGCGAAAAGTTCAAAGTCGACGGCATCCCCTCCTACGTGCTCGTCGACCGGGACGGCAACAGCAAACTGCGCAACGACCTGCGCAACCACGACAAGCTGAAAAAGACGCTCAAAAAGATGATCGAATAACGGAAACGGCCGCCCTGCGAGGGGCGGCCGTTTTGTCTGCGTCAAGGACGGGCGGCACGGAATCCCGAGGGTCCGGGACTTCACAGGCGCGGCGTCTACGCCTTGCGCCGTTCGATTTCGCTGATATTTTCAATTTTCTTCTTCCGGAGGAAACCGTAGACCCCGTCGAGGTGCTCGGTGACGCGGCCGTGGGAGAATTCGTAGATTTTGGATGTCAGCCCGTCGAGAAAATCGCGGTCGTGGGAGACGACGATCAGCGTGCCGTCGAAAGCCATCAGGGCCTCTTTGAGAATCTCCTTGGTCTTCAGGTCGAGGTGGTTGGTCGGCTCGTCGAGGATCAGCAGGTTGACTGGTTCCAGCAACAGCTTGATCATCGCCAGACGCGTCCGTTCGCCGCCCGACAACACCTTTACGAGTTTCTCGCTGGCCTCCTTGCCGAACATGAAGGCCCCCAAAATGTCGCGGATACGGGTCCGGATGTCGCCCACGGCAATGTCGTCGACGGTCTTGAAGACGGTGATCGACTCGTCGAGCCCCGACGCCTCGTTCTGCGCGAAGTAACCGATCCGGACGTTATGGCCGATCCGGATCTCGCCCTCGAAGTCGATCTGCCCCATGATGGCCTTGACCATCGTCGACTTGCCCTCGCCGTTGCGCCCCACGAAAGCCACCTTGTCGCCGCGCCCGATGGTGATCGACACGTCGCTGAACACCCGGTGGTCGCCGTACGCCTTGCCCAGTTCGGAGGTGATGACCGGATAGGAACCCGAACGCGGGGCGGGCGGAAAGCGCAGGTTCAGCGCCGATCGGTCCTCCTCGTCCACCTCGATGAGTTCCAGTTTTTCGAGCATCCGCACGCGCGACTGCACCTGATTGGTCTTCGAATAGGTCCCCTTGAAACGCTCGATGAACTCGCGGGTCTCGGCGATCATCTTCTGCTGGTTGTCGTAGGCCGCCTGCTGCTGCTCGCGACGCTCCCTGCGGAGTTCGAGGTAATGGGAGTAGTTGACCTTGTAGTCGTAGATGCGTCCGCGGGCGATCTCGATGGTGCGCGTGGTGATGTGGTCCACGAAAGCCTTGTCGTGGGAAATGACCATTACGGCCTTGGCGTTGTTCATCAGGAAATCCTCCAGCCACTCGATCGACTCGATGTCGAGGTGGTTCGTCGGCTCGTCCAAGAGCAGCAGGTCGGGTTTCTGCAACAGCAGCTTGGCCAGCTCGATGCGCATGCGCCAGCCGCCCGAGAATTCGGAGGTCTGGCGCGTGAAGTCGCTCCGTTCGAAGCCCAGCCCCAGCAGAATGCGCTCCACGTCTTCCTGGTAGTTGGTGAGGTCCACGGCATAGAACTTCTCGGAGATGGCCGTGACCTCCTCGATCAGCCGCATGTACGACTCGCTTTCGTAGTCGGTGCGGGTCGTGAGCTGCTCGTTGAGCGCCGCGATCCGCCGCTCGATTTCGAACAGGTGTTCGAAGGCCCGCGACGCCTCCTCGACGAGCGTGCGCCCGTCCTCCACCTGAAGGTGCTGGGGCAGATACCCCACTTTCCCGCCTTCGCCCACGGTCACGCGCCCCCGCGTGGCCGAACGCACTCCGGCGATGATCTTCAGCAGGGTCGATTTGCCCGCTCCGTTTTTGCCCATCAGGGCGATCCGGTCCTTGTCGCCGATCGTGAAGGAGATGTCTTTGAAAAGCGTCGTGCCGCTGAACTCTACGGTGAGGCCGTCTATTGAAATCATAAGTTGTCGCAAATTGAGCCGCAAAGGTACGAATAAGCGATGGCAATGTCAAATTTACTTGAACATTGCCGAGCGGGAGTATCCAAAGGTACGAAACGTCGGGTGCAGAAGCGAACGCCGGTTTGCTTCCGCCCCGACGGAGCGGTTCCGGAATCGTACTGCGGGGAGGGACTTTCCGGGCGATGAAAATGCCGTCACGGCGCAGAAAAAGCCGCTTCGCAGGGCGAAGCGGCATGAATCGGACCCGAAACGGGGCGTCTTATTCGGTCCAGCGGCTGCGGATCAGCTCCAGGAACCATTCCGGACAGCGGCACGGACGCCGCGAATCGCTGTGGATGAAGCCCAGCTGGGTCATGCCCGTATTGAGCAGGTCGCCCCGCTCGTTGTAGATTTCGTAGAAGAAATTGATGCGTGTCGAGGGCATTTCCCGGAGGATGATGCGCACGGTCAGCAGTTCGTCGAAATAGGCCGGCTTGCGGTATTTCGACTGCACTTCGAGGATCGGCATCATGATGCCCCGCCGTTCGACCTCGGCGAACGACATGCCCAGCGCGCGCAGGAACTCGCTGCGGGCGGCTTCGTAGTAGCAGATGTAATTCGAATGGTGGCAAATGGCCATCTGGTCGGTGTGCTTGTACCACACGCGTATCTGACAATCGTGACTTAACATGTTTTTTTTATTTTTCGGTTTGCAGGGAATATCCAAGTAACAATTCGGCCTCTGCGGTTTTCCCCTCATCCAGCAGCCGGCGGATCACGGTCGAACTGACATGCTCGCCGTCGACCCTGCACGGACCCACCTTCACGACGCGGAGCCGTCCCGACGCCGCGAGCGTGTCGCAGTCGATCCGGTCGTGGCCGAAACGGTGGTTGTAGCCCGCGACGAGCGTTTCGGCGCCGACCTTTCCGATCAGGTAATCGTCCGCGAACTCCTCTCCGGACAAGGCGCTGAACGCCCTGTCGAAGGGAATGACGATCACGTTATCCACCCCCAGCTCTTCCAGCAGGGCCGTTTTCTCGTCGAGCGTCGTCAGCAGCCGCAGCCCTTCGGCCTTTCCCAGCGTGATGCGCGGGTGCGGCTCGAAGGTCAGCACAATGCTTTCGCCGCCGTTGGCGCGGGCCTCGGCGATCAGCCGCCCGATCAGGGCGCGGTGGCCCAGGTGCACGCCGTCGTACGACCCGACGGTGACCGCCGGGCGGACGAAGTGCGGAAGTGCGTCGAAACCGTGAAATACCCTCATCTCTCTCTCCCTCTCCGGCACACGGTTACGAATTGCTCCCGTCGCTCTCCTTAACGAAGTAGGCGACTTTTTCGAGCAGCGTGGTGATGTCGTAATTCTCGACGATGATCCCCTGCGGGAAGTTCAGCGGCGTGGAGGTGAAATTCAGCACCCCCCGTATGCCGGCATTGATGATCGGCAGCACGAGATTCGGAGCCACCTTCGTCGGCGAGGAGACGATGACGATCGAGATGTCCTTGTCCTCGACCACCTCCTCGAAGGAGTCCATATGGTAGCACGGGATGCCGTCGATCGTCTTGCCGACCTTTTCGGGGTCGACGTCGAACGCCGCGGTGATCTTCAGCTTGAGCCCCTTGCCGTTGAAATATTTGGTGATGGCCTGGCCCAGATGGCCCATGCCCAGCACGGCGATGTTCATGGGCGAGGGGCTGTCGAGGATGCGGCTGATGTACTCGATCAGCACCTGCACGTCATAGCCCTTCTTCGTGTCGCTCGAGAAGCCGATCAGCATCAGGTCGCGGCGCACCTGCACGGCCGTGATGCCGTGGATGCCGGCCAGTACGTGCGAAAAGATATGCGTGATGCCCTGCCGATGGCTGGCGAGCAGCGTGCGGCGGTACTCGCTCAATCGCTCGATGGTTTTCTCGGGAATCGTATTCGTCAAAGTTGCCATGGCTCTGTCATTCGATGGTTATGGTGAAGTCGCTGTTGTAGTTGACCCGCGTCCAGTTGCGGTTGACGTGGTTCTCGCGGCCTTCGTTCTGCCCGAACCGATAGGTCGTCTGCAACGGCGTGTAGCGGCGGTCTTCGAGGTCGTACTCGATGTCGCCGTACATGGCCGGGGCGAAGATCATCGCCGTGTCGTAGCCCCGGTAGGAAAAGAGGGTCGGCAGCGCGCCGAACGAACGGATGTAGGCGTCGTCGAACGCCCGCACGGTCTCCGAGTCGCGTTTGGCGTGGTAGGTCGAGAAGAAGATCACGCGGTTCTTGAAGAACATCGCGCGGTCGACGGTGTTGTAGCGGTTCCAGCGGGTGTTGCCCAGCACCACGAAGCGGGGCGCCGTGCGGCCGCGGCTCGTAAGGCTCGTATCGGCCGAGGCCAGAGCCGCGAGAATGCGGTCGATGTCCACCTCGTTGTCGGAGAGGATGATGAAAACGTTGTCGTCCGTATTCTCCAGCAGCGGCGTGAGGTCGCTCGGGCTGTCGGCCGAGCGGGCCGTGGGATGCTCGTATTTATAGGTATAGCGGCGGTACTCCGAATCGCCCAGCAGCGCGAGCATCTCGCGCTCGAACTCCTTGTCGGCAGACTCGGTGCAGATCAGCGTCACGCGCTTGTCGCCGTTCACCAGATCGCCCGCCTTCTCGTACTTGCGCGAAGGGTCGGGCGCGAGCTGGAACAGCACGTCGCTGTTCATCCCCTCGATATTGGCCAGCGGCGACACCACGGGAATCTTTTTCTCCTCGGCGAAGCGGATCACCGGATACAGCCCCTCCTCGTAGACGGGGCCGACGATCAGGTCGGCTTTCCGGAAGGCGTCGCTTTCGACGATTTCGCGGATGCGCGCCGTGTCGCGGGCCGTGTTGTAGAGGTCCACGTTCACCGAACGTCCGTATTTGAGCTTCACGCTGTCCAGCCCCAGCAGAAAACCCTGATAGAACTCCAGGTAGTTGCCGTTAGGCTCGCCGCCCGTGGCGAGGGGCAGCAGCAGCGCCACGTCGAGCGGGTCGCCGGCCCGGAGCGCCCGGAAGTCGATCTGCACGACCTGCTGCCCGGTCTCCGGCACGCTGTCCTGCCGTTGGAGGCTGTCGGCGCCCTCCGGAATCTGTCCGGCCTCGGGCGCAGGAATCTTGACCATGGCCCCGGCCTTGAGGTCCGCGGGTTTCAGCCCGCCGTTGAGCGCGCTGAACTCCGCCTCGGTGATCCCGAAGCGGCGCGAGAGCGAATAGAACGTCTCGCCCGGATGGACGATGTGGTAGGCCGTGCCTTCCTCGGCCACGCTGTTCAGCGACTGCCGGTACTCCTCCCACTGCTCCTTCGTGCCGGCCTCGTCCTCCGAACCGATCTGTTTCCTGCGGATCAGGATGCGTTCGCCGAGGCGCATGTGCAGCGGGTCAAGGTTCGGGTTGTCCTCCAGAAGGGTTTTCACCGGAATCTCGTACTGCCGCGAAATGGCGTAGAGCGTCTCGCCCTTCGACACGAAATGGAAGTCGAAGGTCTTGCGCAGCTTCTTGTCCGACTTGGGTTCGGGAACGTCGGCCACGAAGAGGATCTTGATGTTCTCGGCGGTTTTCAGGCCGCGGACGATCGAGGGGTTGTTTTCAAGAATCACCTTCTCGCCCACCCCGTAGGTTTTCGAAAGCCCGTAGAGCGTCTCGCCCGCCTGCACCGTGTGGATGTAGTATTTCGCACCGTTGATGTAGACGATCGTTGCGGACTTCCCCGCCGCAACGGCGCAGAAAGCCCACACGATCATCAGAGCTGCGGCACAGAGTCGTTTCATCGTCATTTCATTTTATCGCGCATCCGGATTTCGGTGATGACCTTCTTGGTGTAGAGCGGGAAATCGCCGTTCATCATCCAGGCGTAGTAGCTCGGCTCGATGCGGAACACCTCGGCCACCGAACGGCCCTTGTACTTGCCGAACCCGAAGACCTCCTCGCCCTTCTCGTTGTAGAGGATGCGCCCGGCGTAGTCGGCCGATTCGGCGCGGCACGAGTATTCGGCCAGCTTGTCGATGTCGTTCTCCAGATCGTCGTAACGGTCCAGCTGGGCCTTCAGCACCTCGTAGGTGGCCTTCGTGTCGGCCTCGGCCGAGTGGGCCTCCTCCAGGTCCTTGTCGCAGTAGAACTTGTAGGCCGCGACCAGCGTGCGCTGCTCCTTCTTGTGGAAGATGTTCTGCACGTCGATGAACTTGCGGCGCTTGAAGTCCACGTCCACGCCGGCGCGCAGGAACTCCTCGACCAGCACCGGCAGGTCGAAGCGGTTCGAGTTGAAGCCGCCGAAGTCGCAGCCGCGGATGAACTGTTCGAGCGACCGCGCGACCTGCGCGAACGTCGGGCAGTCCCTCACGTCGTCGTCCGTGATGCCGTGTATGGCCGAGGCCTCCTCGGGGATATGCATCCCGGGATTGAGCCGCCGGGTTTTGGTGATCTCCTCGCCGTCGGGCATGACCTTGACCATCGAGATCTCCACGATGCGGTCCCGGGCGGTGTCCACGCCGGTGGTTTCGAGGTCGAAGAAGATGATCGGTCGTTTGAGGTTCAGCTTCATCTGAGGGCCGTTATGCGTTGATCATCATCGGCATCAGCAGCATGAGCGTCGCGCTCGGCTGCTTGTCGTCGTAAACGGGTTTGAAGACGCCGGCGCGGGTCGAGTCGGCCAGTTCCACCACCACCGTCGGGGTATCCATGTTCGAGAGGATCTCGACGAGGAACGTCGACTTGAAGCCGATCGAAATGGGCTGCCCGTCGTAGCTGCACGAGATCGTCTCGTTGGCCGACACCGAGAAGTCGATGTCCTGCGCCGTGAGGGTGATCCGGTTGTCGGCGATGTCCATGCGGATCAGGTTCGTCGTGGGGTTCGAGCAGACGGCCACGCGCTTGATGCCGTTGACCAGCTCGATGCGGTCCACCAGCACCTTGTTGGGGTTGTTGGACGGAATCACGGCGTTGTAGTTCGGGTAGTTGCCCTCGATCAGGCGGCAGACGAGCGTGTGGCTCTTGAGTTTGAACAGGGCGTTCTTCGAATCGAACGCCATTTCGATCGCGTCGTCCTCCTTCAGCAGCACCGACTTGAGCAGGTTGGCGGGCTTCTTCGGGAGGATGAACGACGCCGTCACCTCGTTTTCGGTCTCGGCCTCGTACTTCACGAGTTTGTGCGCATCGGTTCCCACGAACGTCAGCGCGTCGGGCGCCAGATTGATATAGATGCCGTTCATCACGGGGCGCAGTTCGTCGTCCGCCGTGGCGAAAATCGTCTTGTTGATGCCGTTCACGAGGGTGTCGACGTCGAGGCGCAGCTCCTTTTTCTCGGCGTTCAGCTGCGGCACGGCGGGATAGCTGACGGCGCTGGCTCCGGGAATCGAGAGCGATCCGCTCTTCCAGTTGATCTTGATCTCCCAGTTCTTGTCGTTGACCTCGATGGTCAGCGGCAGTTCGGGGAACTCCTTCAGCGAGTCGAGCATCAGTTTGGCCGGCGCGGCGATCGTACCTTCGCTCTCGACGCTGTCCACCTCGATCTGCCCGACGAGCGTCGTCTCAAGGTCCGACGTGGTGACTTGCAGCGTGTTGCCGTTGAGTTCCAAGAGGAAGTAGTCCAGGATGGGCAGCGTGTTCTTATTGCTGATGACCTTGCCGGTGGTAGCCAGAAGCGAAAGCAGGGCCGAGCTTGATACGGAAAATTTCATACGTTGTTTCTGTTTTGTCTGTTTATGGTTTCTTACTCTAAAATTGCCAGTTTGTCGAGGGCCGTTTCGATCATCTTCCGCACGAACGGCTTGTAGTCGGTGTTCACGTCCTGCGCGATGCGCTGGGCGATGATCGTGCAGATCGTGGCGGCGCGGTGACCCATCAGGGCGGCCAGCCCCGCGAGCGCCGAACCCTCCATCTCGAAGTTGGTGATGCGGCGGCCTTCGTAGCCGAACGACTCGATCTTCTCGTTCAGCCGGGCGTCGTGCGGTTCGAGCCGCACCCAGCGGCCCTGCGGGGCGTAGAATCCCGGAGCGGCGATGGTGATGCCCTCGCGCGTGACGTCGCTGAAATGCTCGAACAGGGTCTTGTCGGCGTCGACGAAATAGGGGCGCGGCATCTTCTCGTACCAGCCCGTGTGCTTCACGAACGCCTCTTCGAGCGCCAGGTCGCAGACCGCGTCGCGGCCCTTGTAGTAGCTCAACAGGCCGTCGAAGCCGCACGAAGTGCGCGAGAAGACGAATTCACCGACCTTGATGTCGGGCTGAATGGCGCCCGAAGTGCCCAGCCGCACCAGCGTGAGCCGTTTTTTTCCGGCCTTCTCCTGCCGCGTGGCGAAATCGACGTTGGCCAGCGCGTCCAGCTCCGTGACGCAGATGTCGATGTTGCCGATGCCGATGCCGGTCGAGAGGACCGTCATGCGTTTTCCTTTATAGCTGCCCGTCACGGTCTTGAACTCGCGGTTCGAAACCTCGCACTCCTTCGTGTCGAAAAATCCGGCTACGAGGGCCACGCGGCCGGGGTCGCCGACCAGGATCACCGTGTCGGCCAGCTGCCCGGGATGCAGGTGCAGGTGAAAAATCGAACCGTCGTCGTTGATAATCAATTCGGAAGCGGGAATGGTTCTCATAATTGTCGTTTTTTAATTTCCATAATTGGCATAAAAGTAATATATTTACCTCGAATATCAAAACTTCGAAGCGAATTTTTCATAAATATAAGTATCCGTAAAACCGAATAAAACATGACACTCATCAAATCCATTTCGGGCATCCGCGGCACGATCGGCGGACCCGCGGGCGAGAACCTGACGCCTCCCGACGTCGTCAAATTCACCACGGCCTACGTGCGCCTGATTGCCCGCCGCAATCCGGGCAAAAAACTTACCATAGTCGTAGGACGTGACGCCCGTATTTCGGGCGAAATGGTCTCGAACCTCGTGGAAGGGACCCTGCTGGCCTGCGGCGCGGACGTCGTCAACGTCGGGCTGTGCACCACCCCCGGGACCGAGATGGCCGTGATCGGCAAGAAGGCCGACGGCGGCATCATCATCACCGCCTCGCACAACCCCCGCCAGTGGAACGCCCTGAAACTGCTGAACTCCGACGGCGAGTTTCTCAACGACGCCGAGGGCAAGCAGGTGCTGGCCATGTCCGAGGAGGAGGATTACGACTACCCCGCGATCGACGCCATCGGCCATGTGCTGTCGCGCGAGGATTTCAACGACGAGCATATCCGCCGCGTGCTGGCGCTGCCGCTGGTCGACGTCGAAGCGGTGCGCAAACGCCGTTTCAAGGTCGTCGTCGACGCCGTGAACTCGGTGGGCGGCATCGTGATGCCGAAACTGCTGCGCGAACTGGGCTGCGAGGTCGTGGAGCTGAACTGCGAACCCACGGGCGAATTCGCCCACAACCCCGAACCGCTGCCGCAGAACCTCACGGAAATCTCGGAGGTCATCGTGCGCGAGAAAGCCGACCTGGGCATCGTCGTCGACCCGGACGTCGACCGGCTGGCGTTCGTCTCGGAGGACGGCTCGATGTTCGTCGAGGAGTACACGCTGGTGGCCGTCGCGGACTACATTCTTTCCGAAAAGCCCGGCAACACGGTTTCGAACCTCTCCTCGTCGCGCGCGCTGCGCGACGTCACGGAGCGTCATGGCGGCAAGTACTACGCCTCGGCGGTCGGCGAGGTCAATGTCGTGGCGAAGATGAAGGAGGTCGGCGCGGTGATCGGCGGCGAAGGCAACGGCGGAGTGATCTACCCCGAGCTGCACTACGGCCGCGACGCGCTGGTGGGCACGGCGCTCTTTTTAACGTGGCTGGCGAAGAAAGGCATGACGATGACCCGGCTGCGCGCCACCTACCCTTCGTACTACGCCTCGAAGAACAAAATCGAGCTGACGCCCGCCATCGACGTAGATAAAGTGCTGCGTGAGGTGAAGGGGCGTTATGCCGGTGAAAACGTGAACGATATAGACGGCGTGAAGATCGACTTCGCGGAAAACTGGGTGCACCTGCGCAAGTCGAACACCGAGCCGATCATCCGCGTCTACACCGAGGCGAAGTCGATGGACGAGGCCGACGCGCTGGCGCAGCGGTTCATTGCCGAAATCAAGGAGATCTGCAACATTTAAGAGCATGAAAGAGAGTTTATTGATCCTCGCCGCAGCCCTCGTGATGGTCTCCTGCGGCGGAAATGCGCAGCAGAAGGCGGCGACAGCCGGGACGCAGCAGACAACGGCAGCGGCTCCCGACATGCACAATGCCGAGACCTCGCTCGACTATCTGGGCGTCTACAAGGGCACGCTGCCTGCGGCCGACTGCCCGGGAATCGAGACGACGCTGACGCTCGCGCCCGACGGTTCCTATGCCCTGCATCTGAAATACATCGACCGCGACTCGGAATTCGACGAGAAGGGCGCTTTCACCGTTAAGGAGAACCTGCTGACGCTGACGCCCTCGGAGGGCGGACAGCCCCAATACTACAAGGTCGAGGAGAACCGCCTGCGCCGCCTCGACGCCGAAAAACAACCTGTGACCGGCGCGCTGGCGGACAATTACACACTGCAAAAAACCACCGAATAAATGAATAAAGCAAAGGTTTATATAAAGGAGAATAAAGAACGGTTTATCAGCGAGTTGCTCGACCTGCTGCGTATCCCGTCGATCAGCGCGCAGTCCGAGCGCAAGCCCGATATGCAGCGTTGCGCCGAGTTTCTCGCGGCGGCGCTCGTGAAGGCCGGGGCCGACCGCGCCGACGTGCTGCCCACGGAGGGCAATCCGGTGGTTTACGCCGAGAAGACCGTCGATCCCGGGGCTAAAACGGTGCTGGTCTACGGCCACTACGACGTGATGCCCGTGGACCCGCGCGACGAGTGGCGCACGGAACCTTTCGAGCCGGTCATCCGCGACGGCCGCATCTGGGGCCGCGGCGCCGACGACGACAAGGGACAGCTGTGGATGCACGCCAAGGCGTTCGAGGCGATGTGCGCCACCGATTCGCTGCCCTGCAACGTGAAATTCATGCTCGAAGGCGAGGAGGAGATCGGTTCGCCGAGCCTCTATGGCTTCTGCGAGCAGAACAAGGAGCTGCTCAAGGCCGATATTATATTGGTGTCGGACACGTCGATGATCTCGATGCAGACGCCGTCGATCACCTGCGGACTGCGCGGACTGGCCTACATGGAGGTCGAGGTGACGGGACCGGACAAGGACCTGCATTCGGGGCTGTTCGGCGGTGCGGTGGCCAACCCGGCCAACGTGCTGGCGCGGCTGGTGGCGGGACTCGTCGATGAGAACGGCCGCGTGACGATCCCCGGCTTCTACGACGACGTGCGGGAGCTGACGCCCGCCGAGCGCGAGGCGTTCAACAAGGCGCCGTTCAGCCTCGAGGATTACAAGAAGTCGCTGAAAATCGGCGACGTGGAGGGCGAAGCGGGTTACACGACGCTGGAACGCACCGGCGTGCGCCCGTCGCTCGACGTCAACGGCATCTGGGGCGGCTACACGGGCGAGGGGACCAAGACGGTCATTCCGTCGAAGGCTTCGGCCAAGATTTCGATGCGCCTCGTGCCGAATCAGGACTACCGCAAGATCTCGGAGCTGTTCGAGAAACATTTCCGCGCCATCGCGCCCGAGAGCGTGAAGGTCGTGGTGAAATCGCTCCACGGCGGCATGCCCTACGTCGCGCCGACCGACATGCCGGCCTACAAGGCGGCCGAAAAGGCCGTCGAGGCGACTTTCGGCAAAAAGCCCCTGCCCTTCTACTCGGGCGGTTCGATCCCCATTATCAGCGGATTCGAGTCGATTCTGGGCATCAAATCGCTGCTGATCGGTTTCGGTCTGGCCGAGGACGCCATCCACTCGCCCAACGAAAGCTACGGACTCGAGCAGTTCGACAAGGGCGTGGAGACCATTCCGCTGTTTTACAAGTATTTCGCCGAATCCGAATAGCATGTACGACGAACTGCTGAAATTCGCCGTGCAGCTGGCGAAGGCCGCGGGCGGAATACAACTCGCCTACTTCCGGGGCGACAGGCTGTCGATCGAGACCAAATCCAACGTCTACGACGTGGTGACGCGCGCCGACAGGGAGAGCGAGGAACTGATTGCCGGCATGATCGCGGAGCGTTATCCCGACCATGCCATTCTGGGCGAGGAGGGCGGCTGCCGGGGCAACGCCGCGAGCGATTGGCGCTGGGTCGTCGACCCGCTCGACGGCACGACCAATTACAGTCAGGGACTTCCGCTGTTCACGGTTTCGATAGCCCTCCAGTACAGGGGCGAAACCATCGTGGGGGTCGTCTACGCACCCTACCTGAACGAGCTGTTCACGGCGACGAAGGGCGGCGGGGCATATCTGCAATACGCTTCGCGGGAGTCGGAACGCCTCCGCGTCGGGGAGAAGCAGACGCTCGCCACCTCGGTCATCGCCTCGGGATTCCCCTACGACAAGGACGTGAATCCGGACAACAACAGCGACAACGTCGCACGGATCATCCCCTACGTGCGGGATGTCCGGCGGCTGGGTTCTGCGGCCTACGACATCAGCTGCGTCGCCGCCGGACTGCTGGACGGCTACTGGGAACTGGCGCTGCACGAATGGGACGTCTGCGCCGCCGAACTGATCCTCGCCGAGGCCGGGGGCGTCGTCTGCGACCTGCGCCGCGACCGGGGCATCTCGATCGTCGCGGGCAACGGCGCGATCGTGAAGGAAATCTTGAAGTACGTGCGGTAAATTCACCGAAAACCAAATCGTTGCAAGCGTTGCAGCCTATTCTGAATGAGGGCGGGAGTAAATTCCCGCCCTTACACATGTGTGTTTATTAAAATTTTTTCTTATTTTTGACCCGAACAAAAAAACAGAACAACATGTGCGGAATAGTCGGATATGTCGGGCGGCGCGACGCGTGCCCGATTCTGATAAAGGGGCTTCACCGCCTCGAATACAGGGGATACGACAGTGCGGGCGTCGCGCTGGTCAACCCGGACGGGCGTCTCAACGTATTCAAATGCAAGGGCAAGGTCTCCGATCTGGAGCATTTCCTCGACGGAAAGGACCTCGGCGGCAATATCGGCATCGCCCACACCCGCTGGGCCACGCACGGGGTTCCGAACGACGCCAACGCCCATCCCCACTACTCCGAATCGGAGAACATAGCCTTGATACACAACGGCATCATCGAGAACTACCGCGTGCTGAAGGACGCCCTCGAACAGCACGGATACACCTTCCGCAGCAGCACCGACTCCGAGGTGTTGGTGAATCTGATCGAATACGTCCGGGCGACCAGCGGCTGCTCGCTGCCCGAAGCCGTGCGGCAGGCCCTCCGGCAGGTGATCGGCGCCTACGCCATCGCCGTCGTCGAGAAGGGCAACCACGACCGGATCGTCGCCGCGCGGCAGAGCAGCCCGATGGTCGTGGGCGTGGGCGACGGGGAGTTCTTCCTCTCGTCCGACGCCGCGTCGATCATCGAATACACCGAGGATTTCGTCTACGTGGGCGACGGCGAAATCGCCGTGATCGACCGCAACGCCCCGCTGAAAATCGTCACGCTGGACAACCACGACGCAAAGATCGACATCAAGAAACTCCAGCTGTCGATCTCGCAGCTGGAAAAGGGCGGCTATCCCCATTTCATGCTCAAGGAGATTTACGAGCAGCCCCGGACCATCGTCGACTGCATCCGCGGACGCATCAACCCCGACACCTGCGAGGTGAAACTTTCGGGCGTGATCGACCACCGCGACAGGTTCGTGAACGCCCGGCGCATCATTTTCGTGGCGTGCGGCACGTCGTGGCACGCCTCGCTGATCGGCGAACACCTCGTGGAGTCGATCTGCCGCATTCCCGTCGAGGTGGAGTACGCCTCGGAGTTCCGCTACCGCAACCCCATCATCCGCGAGGACGACATCGTCGTGGCCGTGTCGCAGTCGGGCGAGACGGCCGACACGCTGGCCGCCGTCGAACTGGCCCGCAAGGCCGGGGCGTTCGTCTTCGGCATCTGCAACGTCGTCGGCTCGTCGATCGCCCGGGCCACGGATTCGGGGGCCTATATCCACGTGGGGCCCGAGATCGGCGTCGCCTCGACGAAGGCTTTCACCGGGCAGGTGACCGTGATGGCCATGCTGGCGCTGGCCGTGGGCCGCGAGAGAGGAACCGTCACGGAGGCGTATTACAACGAGGTTTCGGCGGCGCTGCTGCACCTGCCCGAGACGATGGAAGAGGTGCTGAAAGTCGCCCCGCAGGTCGCCGACCTGGCGAAAATATTCACCTATGCGCACAACTTCATCTACCTCGGCCGCGGGTACAACTACCCCACGGCGCTCGAAGGCGCGCTGAAACTCAAGGAGATTTCGTACATCCACGCCGAAGGTTACCCCGCGGCCGAGATGAAGCACGGCCCCATTGCGCTGATCGACGCCGAGATGCCCACCGTGGCCATCGCCACGCCGGACCACACCTACGAAAAAACGGCCTCGAACATCGAGGAGATCAAGGCCCGCGGCGGCAAGATCATCGCCGTCATTGCCCGCGGCGACGAACAGGTGCGCCGCTCGGCCGACTTCGTGATCGAGGTCCCGGTGATCGCCGAGTGCCTGATGCCCATCGTGGTATCGGTCCCGCTGCAACTGCTGGCCTACTACATCGCCGTCTACAAGGGCCGCAATGTCGACCAGCCCCGCAACCTCGCCAAGTCGGTGACGGTGGAGTGATCACGCGCCGCACGGCAAACGAAAATCCGCAGCTTCCCGGGGGAGGCTGCGGATTTTTCATCTGCGGCGGACGCCTAATGCCCGTAGTTGGCGTCGATGTAGTCGGAAATCCCGAAATCCTTCGGAACTGCGGGCGCATCGAGCGGCGTGATGCGGACGTCGGTCACCAGCCGCTGCCGTTTGAAGACCAGCTTTTCGAGAAACGAGTCGATCTCGCCGCGGTTCTCGGTCATCGGCCGCCACGCCATCGAATGATTGGTCTCGGCGACGGAGTAGAACGCGTGCGGCACCCTGCGCCGCGCGAGGTCGTCGGCAATGCTCTTCGAGCCGAACAGCCAGACCCCGTCGACACCGATCGCGCCGTAGGGCACATTGCGGTCGGCGTCGCCGTGGAAAAGCAGCATCGGCGCGGGATCGCGCGCCCAGCGCAGGCTGTCCTGCGTATCGCAAACGGCTCCCGCAAAGGCGATTACCCCGGCGTAGCTAAAGTTCTGCGTGAACTTCCCGGCGGTCAGCGGATGCCCGTTGCAAAGCCAGTACTCGCCCATCAGCACCGTGATGGCCCCGGCGCTCGACCCGCACGTCACGATCCGCGAAGGATCGACGTCCGGCATGTGCCGGCAGATATAGGCCGTGGCGTCGTAGAGGTCCTCCGTCGCCATCGAAAGCGTCATGTCCAACGCCTGCGTGAAATGCTCCTCGTCGAGCAGGCCGGCCTGTCTGGCCCGCTTCATCCCCAGCCGGTAGTCGATCGACACGACGACGAACCCCTTGCGGGCATAGTAGTCGAAGAAGGGGCGGAAACGCCGGTTGTCCCGCGTTCCGGTCATAAAGCCGCCGCCGAAAAGGAACATCAGGCAGGGTTTCGCCCGGCTGTCGGGCGAGAGGAGCGCATAACGGTCCAGCCGCAGCGTGTCGGCATCCCGCACGGCATAGACGAAGGTCTCTTTTTCGATCTTCCGCGGCGTCGCATCGTCGTTCTGCGCCCCGGCCGGCGTCCACAGAAACAGTGCAGCGATCAGAAACAGACGTCTCATGTCACTGCATCTCTTCGTGGGCGTAGCGGATCGCCCGGTTCAGAATGGCGATGAACGGCTGCGTGCGGCGGAACTGCTCGACGGTGCGTTCCAGCAGATCGGGTGCGAGCAGGAACTCCTCGGCGATGGGCTGTTCGAGGTAGAAATCCTTCAGCTTCAGCATCTCGGCATAGGGGCTGTCGGCCGGGAATCCCGTCGGGACCCGCTTGAGCCTGTTGCCGCTGCACAGCCGGAACCCTTTGGCCTTCCGGATCGCCGCCTCGATCTGCGCGCCGTTGTCGAGCACCTCCTCGCGGATCGACCGCAGCACCGTCGGCTCGATGCACACGGCGCCCGCCGAAAGCAGGTTGCAGCACACCAGCGAGTCGCAGCAGGGTTCGATGTGGAAATAGTATCCCGCGAAACCCGACTTCTTGCCCTTCGGCGCAATGTAAGCCCCGATATAGGTCTTGTAGGGCGACTTGTCGGGCGAGAAACGCGTGTCGCGGGCGATCCGGTAGGTGCAGTCCTGCGGACGCAGGCCGCGCACCTCGGGGTCGAACGACGCGATGCCCCCGATCAGCTGTCCGGTGAAATCGGCGAACCGTCCCTTCACACGGGTCCATTCGGCGCGGTGGGCGTCGAACCATTCCCGGGTGTTGTCGTCGTGCAGCCGGCGGAAGAAGTCGATGACCTCCTTCATCTTACCACGCGAAAAGCGGATAGTCGGCCATCAGCGCGTTCACGTCCTTGCGCACGGCGGCGATGTTCGCTTCGTTCTCCGGGTCGTGCAGCACGCGGTCGATCAGCCCGACGATGTAGTCCATCTTGTCCTCCTTCAGGCCGCGCGTGGTGATGGCCGGGGTTCCGAAGCGCAGGCCCGAGGTCTGGAACGGCGACCGGCTGTCGAACGGAACCATGTTCTTGTTGGTGGTGATGTCGGCGGCCACGAGGCACTTCTCGGCCAGCTTGCCCGTCAGCTCGGGGAACTTCGTGCGCAGGTCGACGAGCATCAGGTGGTTGTCCGTGCCGCCCGAGACGATCTTGTAGCCGCGCTCGACGAAGGCGGCGGCCATGGCTGCGGCGTTCTTCTGCACCTGCGTCTGATACTCCTTGTAGGCGGGTTCCAACGCTTCGCCGAAGGCTACGGCCTTGGCGGCGATGACGTGCTCCAGCGGACCGCCCTGGATGCCCGGGAAGACGGCCGAATTGAGGATCTGCGACATCATCTTCACGACGCCCTTCGGCGTGGTCTGGCCCCAGGGGTTCTCGAAGTCCTTGCCCATCAGGATGATGCCGCCGCGCGGGCCGCGCAGGGTCTTGTGGGTCGTCGAGGTGACGATATGCGCGTATTTCACGGGGTTCTCCAGCAGCCCCGCGGCGATCAGACCGGCCGTGTGGGCCATGTCCACCATCAGCAGCGCGCCCACCTTGTCGGCGATCTCGCGCATGCGTTTGTAATCCCACTCGCGCGAGTAGGCCGAGGCGCCGCCGACGATCAGTTTCGGCTTGCACTCCAGGGCCTTGCGCTCCATGGCGTCGTAGTCGATCACGCCCGTGGCCTCGTCGAGCTGATAGCCCACGGCCTTGAAATATTTACCCGACATGTTGACCGGCGAACCGTGCGAGAGGTGTCCTCCGTGTGCAAGGTCCAGTCCCATGAACGTATCGCCCGGCTGCATGCAGGCGAAGAAAACGGCCATGTTGGCCTGTGCGCCCGAATGGGGCTGCACGTTGGCGTACTCCGCGCCGTAGAGACGGCAGATGCGCTCGATGGCCAGCGTCTCGACCTTGTCCACGACCTCGCAGCCGCCGTAGTAGCGCGCTCCGGGATAGCCTTCGGCGTATTTGTTGGTCAAGACCGAACCCATGGCCTCCATCACCTGGTCGCTGACGAAGTTCTCCGAAGCGATCAGTTCGATGCCATGCATCTGGCGGTTGCGCTCGGCGGCAATCAAATCGAAAATCTGGGAATCTCTTTTCATATCGTTATAAGGATTTTGGAATGCTGTTTACGGTCGGTAAAGATAAGCAAAAATGCCGAAATTCGCTCCGCGGGCAGGCGATTAAGATATTTTTCCTATATTTGCGAATAAAAATTGGCAGATATTGCCTTAAAAATATAAAAGAATTATGAAATTACTGGATGGAAAAGTGGCCGTTGTGACCGGCGCCGCACGCGGCATCGGCAAGGCCATCGCACTCGAATTCGCCAAAGAGGGCGCCAACGTGGCGTTCACCGACCTTGCGATCGACGAGAACGGCAAGGCTACCGAAGCCGAAATCGCCGCGCTGGGCGTGAAAGCCAAGGGCTATGCCTCGAACGCAGCCAACTTCGAAGAGACGCACGCGGTCATCGACCAGATCATAAAGGATTTCGGCCGTATCGACATCCTTGTGAACAACGCCGGAATCACCAAGGACGGCCTGATGATGCGCATGTCCGAGGCCCAGTGGGATGCCGTGCTGACGGTCAACCTCAAGTCGGCGTTCAACTTCATCCACGCCGTCGTGCCGGTCATGGCGCGCCAGAAAAGCGGCTCGATCATCAACATGTCGTCGGTGGTGGGCGTCAGCGGCAACGCCGGCCAGTGCAACTACTCGGCCTCGAAAGCCGGCATGATCGGCCTTGCGAAGTCGATCGCCAAGGAGATGGGTCCGCGCGGCATTCGCGCCAACGCCATCGCCCCGGGCTTCATTATGACCGAGATGACCGACAAACTGCCCGACGAGGTGAAGGAGGGCTGGTACAAGCAGATTCCGCTGCGCCGCGGCGGCACGCCGGAGGATGTCGCCAAGGTGGCGCTGTTCCTCGCGTCGGACCTTTCGTCGTATGTCAGCGGGCAGGTCATCCACTGCTGCGGAGCGATGAACTGTTAGGAAACGACAGACAACGAGAACGTTGCGGAAAACGATGCAGTCAAGGCGTCGTCTGAAAATGAAAGCGCCCGCCAGGTTCACCTGGAAGGGCGCTTTTGTTTTCGGACAATATTCCGTCGAAATTTTTCTTTTCGAGGCCGAAGCGCCGCCAACAATCACGGCACGAAAGCGCAGCGTGTGCCGTAATTGCCTGAACAGCCTGCGCAACTTGCATCTTTTTTGCTGCCCTCCGGCGTCGCAACGACGCTTCCGGCAGACCGGAAGGTTTCTGCGGACCGGATTTGCTTCCGTCCCGCATTTTACTATCTTTGCAACATGAAACGACTCGTAACCTTGCTCGCGGCACTGGCCGCGCTCCAGACATACGCCCAGAGAATCGAGGCGACGCTTCCCAGCCCCGACGCCAAGTCGCTGGGCATGGGCGGCGTGATGATGACCACCCTTTCCGGTTCGCACGCCATCTACAACAACTCCGCGACGGCCATCTTCTCGCACACGCCGTCGCAGGTCTCCTCCTCCTATTACGGACAGCGGAGCTTCGACTATTACGCCGTGTCGGGATTCTGCCGGTTCGACAACATCAACCTCGTGCAGGCCGGCTGGCGGCAGTTCCTCCGCGAACACGGCAACAACGACATGGCCGTCGACCTGGGTTATGCGCGCCGCATCGGCGACCGGTGGGCCGTCGGCATCGTCGGCCGCTACATGCACCTCAAACGCCCCGACATCTCAGCCGACGCGCTGGCCGTGGATTTGAGCGCCGCGTGGCAGCGGCCGCTGGAGAACGTCGGCAGCTACTCGACGCTGCGCGCAGGCGCCAAGCTGGGCAATCTGGGCGGGTATCTCCGCGATACGGAATACACCCTGCCGATGGATTTCACCGTGGGCGCGGCCCTCGACACGTTCCTCACCGATGCGCACGAAATCACGGTCGGAACTGACCTGGGCTACTATTTCTCGCCCTCCGCGGTCCGCGGTTTCCAGATGTCGCTGGGCGTCGAGTACAACCTGATGCAGCTCGTGCAGCTGCGCACCGGCTACCACTACGGCGAACGGCGCGACTACTACCCGAGCTACTGGACCGTCGGCGCGGGACTGCGCATCCTCCACCTGCGGCTCGATTTCGCCTACCTCTTCGCCAAGAAGCACTCGCTGCTGCGCAACACATACAGCATCAGTTTCGGGTTGGATTTCTGACGTAAAACCGGCAAGCCCGACACGCTCGGGGTTCATCCCGGGCCGAACCTCCGACTCCACACCGGGCCGCGGCGTCATTCATTCCGACAATCCCTCCGGGTCTCCCTCGTCAAAGGGAGACTTTTCATTTTCCGTTTTCGGAGAGATATTCCAGAATCCCCTCGCAGCCGTCTTCCAGCATGTCGAGCACCAGTTCGAAGCCCTCGTGGCCCTCGTAGTAGGGATCGGGCACGTAGGTGCGGTCGGGATGGCGGCGGCAGAACTCCGCCATGCGGAAAATCTTCCGCGCAGCCTCGCGCGAGGGAGCCAGCCGGTTGAGCGACTCGTAGTTCATGTCGTCCATCGCCACGATCATGTCGAAGCGGTCGAAATCCTCCTCCCGGACCTGCCGCGAACGGTGCGTCAGCGCATAGCCGCGGCGCGAGGCCGCGCTGCGCATGCGCGGATCGGGCAGTTCGCCGCGGTGTCCCCCGTAGGTTCCCGCGGAGTCGATCCCGAACGTCCCGGACAGGCCGCGTCGCTCCACGATGCGGCGCATGATGCCCTCGGCGGCCGGAGAACGGCAGATATTGCCGAGGCAGACAAACAATATTCTCGTTTTCATATGGTTGAAATTTCAGATGCTTTCCGGACCGACGCCCCGCAAGGAGCCGGAAAAAGGGCGGTTCATGGCCTGCCGTCATTGTCCGTTCCGGCAAATGCAGCCCGTCAGATGGTCGTTGACGAACCCCGAGGCCTGCAAATGGGCGTAACAAATCGTGGGGCCGAAAAATTTGAAGCCCCGTTTTTTCATGTCCCGGCTCATGGCGTCGGATTCGGGTGACGACGCCGGAATCTCGTTCAGGGAGCGGAAATGGTTGGTGATCGGCTTTCCGCCGGGAAAGAACGACAGCGTGTAGTCCCTGAAACTGCCGAACTCCTCCTGCACGGCGAGGAACAGCCGCGCATTCGTGATGGTCGCTTTGATTTTCAGCCGGTTTTTCACGATGCCGTCGAAGTGCATCAGCCGTTCGACATCGTCATCGGTCATCCGCGCCACCTTCCCGGCGTCGAAATTGCAAAAGGCCTTGCGGTAGCCCTCCCGCTTCCGGAGAATCGTTATCCAGCTCAACCCGGCCTGGGCGCTCTCCAGCACGAGGAATTCGAACAGCTTCCCGTCGTCGGTCACCGGTCTTCCCCACTCCTCGTCGTGGTATTTCACATACAGCCCGTCGGTTCCGCACCAACCGCAGCGTCCGTCTATCATATCCTGCATCGTCGTCCCGTTTGGAATACACCGCCAAAGGTAGCAAAAAGTCGGATGGATGCAAAATCGGGCCGCCCCGGTCGGCAAAACCTTCCGACCTGTGAAAAATGTCGTCACGGCGCCGGGGGCGGCGGAACTTCCGGAACGCGAATTGCAGGGAGCCGGGGCATGGGAAAACGAATTTCAGACTGGATCGGACAATACAGGTGCATGGACTGGGCGGTGCTCTACCTGCGGCTGTTCACGGGGGCTTCGATGCTGTTTCACAACATCGGCAAAATACAGAACTACAACGAGATAATCAGTTCATATCCATCGCCGCTTTACATCAATCCGCCGGCCGTGTTCGTCATCGTGACGGTCGCCGAGGCGCTGCTGGCCGTGCTGATCATCATGGGTCTCTGGGTGCGGATGTCGGCCCTCGTCATGTCGCTGGGCATCCTCCTGATGTTCGCCTGGGGCGGATTCGGAGCCGGAGAGCCGGAATTCGCGTGGCTCGGGATCTACGTATTCCTGATCGTTTCGGGCGGCGGACTGTACGCCTTCGACGCGGCTCTGCTCCCGTCCGACCGAAAAAAATGACCAATCGAACAATAATATGCACCCCCGCAATCTCCATTTTCGGAGAAATATTGTAACTTTGCCACGATTTGTTTTCATTAAAAACCAACAAAATCAGAACGTAATGAAGATGAAAGTGATTGCAATGCTGGCCGCCTTCGCGCTGACCGCATCGGCCGTTCAGGCGCAGGAGCTGCCCCGCAAAGTGCAGAACGTCGAGGTGCTCGATCTGGACGGCAAGCCGGTCAAACTCCCCTATTTCGGCGAAAAGAACCTGATGATATTCTACGTGGACCCCGACCGGCACAAGCAGAACGAGGATTTCACCATCGAACTGGAGCAGAACCACCGCGCCGAAAGCGACAATATCCACGGCTTCGGCGTGATGAACCTCAAGGACGCCCCGATGGTCCCCAACGGCATGGCCCGCAACATGGCCAAGAAACGCACGGCCAAGAACGGCGCCACGGTCCTCGCCGACCAGAACCGCATTTTAAGCACGGCGTGGGCGCTGGGCGACTGCAACAACCAGTTCGTGCTGATGATCGTATCGAAGGAGGGGGAACTGGTGTTCCTGCGCAAGGGCGAGCTTTCCGACGCCGACAAGGAGGCCTTCTACGAAACCATCGAAAAGTACAAATAGGCCCGGATGCTGCGCCGCCCCGCCGTTCTGCTCCTCATAAGCGCAGGCATGCACCTCACGGCGCATGCCCAGGAGACCGCCATCCGCTCCTCCGACGGCGACTCGCTCCGCTACTCCTACACCCCGCTGCCGCCGCAGGCTCCCGAAAAGAGACCCTTTCTGCGGCGCGTCGTCGATTATTTCGGGGAGTCGACCACCGACAAGACCTTCGAGAAAAAGATAGATTTCACCTTCGCCGGAGGTCCCAGCTACTCGAAGAACACGAGTTTCGGCATCGGGCTGCTGGCTGCGGGACTCTACCGCCTCGACCGCACGGACTCGATCACGGCGCCGTCGGACGTCTCGATCTTCGGCAACGTCTCGGTGTCGGGCTTCTATGCGCTGGGCGTGACGGGAAACAACATTTTCTCGCACAACAAACGCCGCATAAACTATACGGTGATGTTCGCCTCGGCGCCCCGCAGTTTCTGGGGAATCGGTTACGACGCCGGGCGGTACAATCCCGAGAGCACCTACTCCGAAAAGCGTTATCTGGTCGAAGGGCGCTACCTGCACGAGTTCCTGCCCCACGCCTACATCGGAGGACTGGTGAGCTTCGAGCATGTGCGGGGGCTGAAATTTTCAGACCCGGCCTACCTCGCAGGGCAGAAACAGCGCTATACGGCCACGGGCGTCGGCGCAATTCTGGAATACGACTCGCGGGACTTCATCCCCAGCCCGTTCCGGGGCGTCTACGTGAGTTTTCAGGAGACGCTGTTCCCCAAGGGGCTGGGCAACTGCGGCAAGACGCTGTGGCGCACGACCTTCACGGCCGACGCTTACGGGCAGATCTGGAAGGGCGGCGTTCTGGCTGCGGATCTGTATGCCGTATTCAACTCCGACGGCACTCCGTGGCCGATGCTCGCCCGCATGGGCGGAGGCCAGCGGATGCGCGGCTACTACCAGGGCCGCTATACGGACAACGACATGATCACCGTGCAGGTCGAACTGCGCCAGCGCATCTGGAGGCGGATCGGATGCGCGGTATGGGGCGGCGCGGGCAACGTTTTCCCCTCGCTGTCGCGATTCGACTGGTCGCAGACGCTGCCCAACTACGGCGCAGGACTCCGGTGGGAACTGAAAAAACGGGTGAACGTGCGCCTCGACTACGGATTCGGCAAGAAAACCAGCGGTTTCCTGCTGAACATCAACGAGGCTTTTTAAGAGAATTTGTATGAATGCCGATCTGAATAACGCGAATAAGACGAACCGCCGGAGGACGGTCAAGACCCGCAGCCGCTTCACGACGCTGCTGACCGTCTATTTCTTCGTGGCGCTGATCATCCCCAACTGCGTGCTGGCCAATACGGAGCCTTACTCGGTGTGGACCGTCGAGGCGCTGATCCTCATGCCGCTGGGATTCTACATGATGTGGAGCGTGGCGCTGCGGCGTTCGGGCGTGATGATCTGGCTGGCCTTCCCGTTCATCTTCTTCTGCGCCTTCCAGATCGTGCTGCTGTACCTGTTCGGCAACTCGATCATCGCCACGGACATGTTCACGAACCTGCTGACGACCAATCCGGGCGAGGCGGGCGAACTGCTGGGCAACATCTATCCGTCGGTGGTTCTGGTCTGCGTCATCTACCTGCCGCTGCTGTGGCTCGCGGCCCGCGAGATCGGACACAAACGCTACATCACGCGCACGGCGCGCATGAACATCGGTCTGACCGGGGCGGCGCTCTTCGCCGTGGGCCTGCTGGCCCTGTGGCCCGCCTACCACGTCAGCGAGGAGCGGCACGTGCTGCGCGACGAGATTTTCCCGCTCAACATCATGTACAACCTCGGGTTGAGCGGCTCGGAGTTCCGCAAGTCGTACAACTTCCACAAAACCTCCGAGGGCTTCACCTACGAGGCCGAACGCACGGCCGAAGCTCCGGGACGCGAGGTCTACGTATATATCATCGGGGAGGCGTCGCGCGCGATGAACTGGCAGCTCTACGGCTACGGGCGGGAGACCAATCCCCTGCTCTCCGAAGTCGGCGATCTGGTGGTTTTCCGCGACGTGCTGACCCAGAGCAACACCACCCACAAGAGCGTGCCGCTGATCCTCTCGTCCGTAGCCACCGGCGAACACGAGGAGCTGTACCGCCGCAAGGGCCTTCCGGCGCTCTTCAACGAGGCGGGATTCGACACGTGGTTCATCTCTAACCAGTCGCCGCAGGGCGCGATGATCGACCACCTGGCCCACGACGCCAGACACGTGATCTACATCCGCTCGCCGCGCCACGACACGCAGCTGCTCGACGAGATGCGCAAGGCGCTCGAAAGAAGCACGTCGCAGAAACTCCTTTTCGTGCTCCACTGCTACGGTTCGCACTTCAGCTACCACCAGCGCTATCCGCGCGAGTTCGCCCATTTCCAGCCCGACAACGACGTGGCGATCGCCCGGCAGCACCGTCCGATGCTCGTCAACGCCTACGACAACTCGATCCGTTACACGGATTATTTCCTCGCGCAGACCATTGATTACCTGCGGTCGCTGAAAGGCACTTCATCGGCCCTGCTCTACTGCGCGGACCACGGCGAAGACCTGATCGACGACGACCGCGAACGCTTCCTGCACGCCTCGCCCACGACGACGGCCTATCAGCTCTACGTGGCGTCGCTGGCCTGGTTCTCGGAGGATTACCGGACCCATTTCCCCGAAAAGGTCGCCGCCGCCGAGGCCAACGAGACGGCTCCCGCGACGACCCACGCGCTGTTTCACACGATGGCCGACATGGCTTCGATCCGCGGACGGTTCCTCACGACGAAGGTCTCGCTCGTAAGCCCCGATTTCGACCGCACGGCTCCGCGCCGCTACCTGAACGACCACAACGAAGCCGTGCCCTTCCGCAAGACGGGCCTGCGGCACGAGGACATGGAGGTGTTCCGGAGATACGGAATCGAACTTTAGGTTCCGATTTCAGGCGGCTATTTCCGCACATCCCCCGTTTTCGATTTCAGAGACGCCTATTCGCGCCTGAACGAAACGCGGCACGGATGGGCAGTATAAAAACACCCATTCGTACCGCGTGAGAGCAAGTGCGAAGACGCCCTATAAAACCGGAAACGATAAAGGCTGCCCCGAAGGACAGCCTTTATCGTTGTGCGGAACTCAATTATTTCGCAGCTTCTACGGAAACCTTGCGGAACTCCTTCATCAGCTTCGAAATTTCGAGAGCCGATTTGCGGGCGCGCGTGCCGGCAGCCTTGTTGTTCTTCTCTACCTGGGCAGCTGCGTTGGCTGCAAACACCTCAAACTCTGCGTTGATCTTTTCTACTAATTCTTTCATAGTTTTATTTATTAAATTGGGTTTGTTATCAACGCAAAGATATAAAAATATTCTAAACAACATCATTCGGAACGGGAAAAACAGTTTTTTTTGCAGGAAAAACCCTATTTCAAGGGGCTGACGGTACGTTTTTTGCCTTTCCTGCGGTGTAAAACATACCCTTATGGACAGACTTTTTCCCGCCGCATGTCTTTTCGCCGCGCTCCTCACGGGCTGCGCGCAACATACGCCGAAACAGGCGGCGCCTCCCCTGCGGGTCGGGGTGGCCGAAGCCGCCGTCGACAGCGTACCCAACCGCATGAGTTTCATCGGTTACCTCGCGAGCAACTTCGACGCCGTGATCCAGCCGCGCGTGAACGGCTACCTCTCGTCGAAGCAATACGGCAACGGCATGCCCGTACGGCGCGGCCAGCTGCTGTTCACCATCGACCCCGACCAGCTGTCGACCTCGATGCTGGCGGCCGAAGCCGAACTCGAATCGGCCCGTGCGCAGGCCCTCGAGGCCCGCAACAACTACGACCGCGCCGTGCCGCTGGCGCGCATCGACGCCATCAGCCAGTCGCAGCTGGACCAGTACACGGCCCAATGGAAGGCCGCCGAGGCCTCGGTGCGCTCGGCGGAGCAGTCGCTGCGCAACGCCCGCATGAACGTGGGATACACCGAGCTGCGCTCGCCCATCGACGGCATCATCGAGCACACGGCGGCGCACGTGGGCGACTACGTGGGTCCCGGCACGCAGTTCAGCGTGCTGACGACCGTGTCGAACATCGACACGCTGACGGTCGACGTGGCGATTCCGATGTCGCAGTACCTGCGCTATGCGGGCGACCGGACTTCGATCTACGACAACGAAGGGCTGCTGTCGGACATCCGTCTCGTGCTGGCCGACGGCTCGCGATACCCGCTCGGAGGAATCTACGACTACACGCGCAAGGATGTCTCGTCGACCACCGGGACGCTCGTCGTGGTGGTGATGTTCCCCAATCCCGACGAGACGCTGAAACCCGGACAGTTCGCCCGCGTGGAGGCCAGCGTGGGCCCCGTGCGGCCGCGCGTCGTCGTGCCCCAGCAGGCCGTGAGCCAGACGCAGGACATCGCGTCGGTGTGGGTCGTGGAGGCCGACAGCACGGTGCACTACCGCCGCGTCACCCCGGGCGACACCTACGGCGCGATGTGGTGCATCGACGAGGGACTCGACCGGGGCGAACGGGTCGTGGTCGCCGGGCAGCAGAAACTGCACGACGGCGCAAAGGTGATTCCCGAAAACCCGACTGCGCGGAGGACTGGACAGGCCGCCGCTGCGGAGCAGGCGGGCAAGCGTCTCGAAAAACGGTAGTCCTATGGAAAAATTCTTTGTTTCGCGCCCGATTTTCGCCATTTCGCTGGCCATCGTCATCGTGCTCGTCGGCCTGATCTCGATCATGGGGCTGCCCATCGAACAGTACCCCGACATCACGCCTCCGGTCGTGGAGGTGTCGGCCACCTACGACGGCGCCGACGCCGAGACGGTCAACAACGCCGTGGCGACGCCCGTGGCCCAGGCCGTGATGGGCGTCAGCGACATGCTCTACATGCAGGCCACCTCGGCCAACGACGGTTCGATGGTCCTGCAGGTCACCTTCGACATCGGCTCCGATCCCGACCTCGACGCCATCTTCACCCAGAACAACGTCTCGTCGGCCACGGCCGAACTCCCCGCGACGGTCACCCGGCAGGGGGTCACGACACGCAAGACCATGACGGGATTCCTGATGGTCTACTCGCTGCACAGCGACGGCCGCTACGACGGGGAGTTCCTCTCGAATTACGCCTACATCAATCTCCAGAACGAGCTGCTGAAGATCGACGGCGTGGGCAAGGTCTCGATCATGGGCGCGGGCGAATACGCCATGCGGGTGTGGCTGCGGCCCGACGTGCTGAAATACTACGGCATCACCGTCGGCGAGGTGACGGCCGCCATCGAGAAGCAGGGCGGCATCTACCCTGCCGGGCAGTTCGGCGCCGAGCCGGCTCCCGACGGCGTGGCCTACACCTATACGGTGACCATGCCGCCGCAGATCTCCACCGCCGCGGAGTTCGCCGACATCGTCGTGCGGACCACCTCCTCGGGCGAACAGATCCGCCTGGGCGACATCGCCGAGGTGTCGCTCGGCAGCCAGACCTACGGCGTAAGCTCGTCCTACGAGAGCGACCCGACGGCCATGATCGTCATTTACCAGCAGCCGGGCAGCAACGCCGTGGCCGTGGGCGGCAAGGTCAAGGCCGCGATGGAACGCCTCTCGCAGCGGTTTCCGGACGGCGTAGAGGCCGCCACGATCGTCGACAGCACCACGAGCATCGACGCCGGCGTGAAGGACATCTTCCGCACGCTCGTCATCGCCCTCATACTCGTCATCTTCATCATCTTCCTCTTCCTCCAGGACTGGCGCGCGACGGTCATCCCCCTGGTGGCGATCCCCGTGTCGCTCGTCGGCGCCTTCGCGCTGTTCCCGCTGCTGGGATTTTCCATCAACATCATCTCGCTGCTGGGACTGGTGCTGGCCATCGGCCTTGTGGTCGACGACGCCATCGTCGTCGTCGAGGCCGCGCAGGTCAATATCGAACGGGGCATGAAACCCCGCGAGGCGGCGCTGGAGGCCATGCGCAACGTGGCCTCGCCGATCGTCGCCACGACGGTCGTGCTGCTGGCCGTATTCATCCCCGTGTCGTTCACCGGCGGCATCACGGGACGGCTGTTCCAGCAGTTTTCGGTGACGATCGCCGTTTCGGTGGTCATCTCAGCCTTCAACGCCCTGACGCTCTCCCCGGCGCTCTGCGCCCTGCTGCTGCGACGCCGGGAGCCGTCGCAAAAGGGATTTTTCGCCGCCTTCAACCGCTGGTTCGCACGGCAGATGGACCGTTACACGGCCTTCACGCCGACGCTGATGCGCCACGTCGCCCGCACGGGCGTGTTCGTGGCCGTGGTCCTCGGGGTGATCTTCGTCGTGTGGCGCAAACTGCCCGCGGGATTCCTCCCCGAGGAGGATCAGGGCTACGTGATGGTGATGGTCTCGACGCCCGAAGCCTCGTCGCTGCAAGTGACCCGACAGGCGATGGCCGATGCCGACGCCGTGATCCGCACGCTTCCCGAGGTCGCCTCGACGTCGTTCGCCGCGGGATTCAACATGATGGCCGGCATCGCCTCGACTTCGAGCGGCATCATCTTCGTCAAACTCGTCGACTACTCCGACCGCAGGCTCTCGGCCATGCAGATCGCCCAGCGGCTCACCGGAGAGCTTTACGTCGCGGTTCCGGGGGCCGAATGCTACGCCTTCATCCCGCCTTCGATTCCCGGACTGGGCGTCACCTCGGGCGTCTCGGTCGAGGTGCAGGACCTCGAAGGGCGCGGCACGGCCTACCTGATGGAAAACGCCGGGCGGCTGATGGATTCGCTGCGCAAAAATCCCGCGATCGCCTCGGTCACCACGCAGTTCGACGCCGGGGTTCCCCAGCGGCGGCTGCGTATCGACAAGCAGCAGGCGCTGGCCGCCGGCGTGGACCTCGGGACGCTCTACGGCGAGCTGACCACCCTGCTGGGCGGCGCGTACATCAACAATTTCACACGCTTCGGCAAACTCTACCAGACCTACATCCAGGCCGCGCCCGACTACCGCCTCGACCGGCGGTCGCTGGACAGCTACTACGTCACCTCGGCCTCGGGCGAGAGCGTTCCCGTGGCATCGCTGATCGACGTGGCGGACACCGTGGGCGTGGAGTACGTCTCGCAGTTCAACCTCTACCGTTCCGTCTCGCTCACCGTCACCCCCGCGGCGCGGGCCTCGACGACGACCGTCATGCGGGAGATCACCGCCACGGCCGCCGAAACGCTGCCCGACGACATCGGCACGGCGTGGAGCGGAACCTCCTATCAGGAGGCCAACGCCTCGAAGACCGGCGGGCTGGTCTACGCGCTGGCCCTCGTGTTCGTGTTCCTCGCGCTGGCGGCCCTCTACGAATCGTGGGGGCTGCCGCTGGCGATCCTGATGAGCGTGCCGGTGGCGGTGCTGGGCGCGGTGCTGTTCGTCGGCGGCACGCACCTGATGAACAGCCTGTACGTCAACGACATCTACATGCAGATCTCGCTCGTCATGCTGATCGGGCTGGCGGCCAAGAACGCCATTCTGGTCGTCGAATACGCCGACCGGCTGTTCCGCGAGCAGGGCGCCTCGCTGATGGACGCCGCCATCGGAGCCGCGAAACTGCGCGTGAGACCGATCATTATGACCGCCTTCGCCTTCATCCTGGGCGTCATGCCCCTCGTCTTCGCCAGCGGCGTCTACGCCACGGCCCGCAACATCATGGGCGTGGCCCTCGTGGGCGGCATGCTCTTCGCCACGCTGCTGGGCATTTTCGTCTACCCCGCGCTCTACTATTTCGTCGGGAAGATCGGCCGCTTCGAACAGCGCCGCGAACTTAAAAAACAGGAGGAGAACGCATGAAAACGCAACTTACGATAGCCGCCGCCGTGCTGACGCTGGCCGCCTGCACCCCGAAATTCTACCCGCCGCAGGTCGCGACGCCCGAAAGTTACGTCTACGGCGCGGGCTTCTCGTCCGACACGACGGGCGTGGGCGAACGCTGGTGGGAACTCTTCGGCGACACGACGCTTGACGCGCTGGTCGAACAAGCGTTGGCGAACAACCGCGACGTGGCCGTAGCGGCCGCGCGCGTCCAGCAGGCCCGGGCCAACCTCAAGACCGTAAGGGCGCAATACCTGCCGCAGATCGGCGCGGAAGCCACCGCCGAGGGCGAATATACGCCCGAGACGAAGATCGTGCAGTCGTATGCCGTCGAACCGACCCTCTCGTGGGAACTGTCGCTGTTCGGGGCGCTGCGCAACGCCAAACGGGCCGCAAAGGCCGAAATCGCGGCCTCGGAGTGGGCTTTGGCGGGCGTCAGGCTCTCGCTGGCCGCCGAGGTCGCCACGACCTACTTCACGCTGCTGGAGTATGAACGCGACCTCTCGATCGCCCGCCAGACCCTCCGGCTGCGGCGCGAATCGGCCGCGCTGATCGACTCGATGTTCCGCTACGGCATGTCCGACGGCGTGGCGCTGGAGCAGGCCCGGAGCCTGGTCTACACCGCCGAGGCGGACATTCCGCAGTACTGCCGCGCCGTGGAGCAGACGTGGCTTTCGATGGGAATTCTGTTAGGCGAGACGCCCTCCCGGGCGTGGCTTTCCGGAGCGGGGCTGCGACTGCTGACCGACTACCGCCCCGCGGACATTCCCGTGGGACTGCCCTCGGAGCTGCTCAAACGCCGCCCCGACATCCGCCAGGCGCATTTCAACATGTTGCAGGCGGCGGCGCAGGCCGGGCAGGCTCGGAGCGCGCGATTCCCGTCCATCTCGCTGACTGCCAAAGGAGGAGTTGCATCCAGTTCAATCAAAGGTTTAACTGCGGCGAACCCCTGGGCATGGGATGCGCTGGGTTCCGTCGCCGAGCCGATTTTCGGATTCGGGAAACTGCGCAACGCCGAGCGCGCCGCGATGGCGGCCTACACCCAGTCGGCCAAGACCTACGAGCAGACCGTGCTGACGGCGTTCGCCGATGTGGAAAAGGCGCTGGTGGCCATCGCCACCTACCGCAGCCAGACCGAGCGCACGGGCGAACTGGTGCTCTCCAACGACCGCATCGCCACGATGACCCGCGCGCTCTACCGCAGCGGACTGTCCGACTACCTCGACGTGATCGACGCCGAGCGCAGTCTCTACCAGTCGCAGATGTCGCACGTCAACCTCGTCGTGCAGCAGTATATCAACTACGTCACGCTCTGCAAGGCGCTGGGCGGAGGATGGACCGCCGCAATGCAGAATTAAGGATATACCTACTTATGGGGATTGCGCAAGTCGCCGCAAAATCGTATCTTTGGGCGCAAAAATGCAGTAGAAAAAATGCGCTTATCCGAACTGAAGACCGGCGAATCGGCGACGATTGTCAAAGTGATGGGCCACGGAGGCTTTCGCCGCCGCATCATGGAGATGGGTTTTGTCCGCGGACAGCGGGTCGAAGTGATTCTGAACGCCCCCCTGAAGGACCCGATCGAGTATAAAATCATGGGCTACGACATCTCGCTGCGGCGCAGCGAGGCCGATATGGTCGTCGTGCTCACCGACGACGAAGCCGGGGAGTACCTCGCGCGGCGCGAGCGCCACCGCCATCAGCACCACGCACACTCCGGGGAGTGCGGATGCCCCGCGGCGGAGACTGCGCCCGCGGAAATCCGGACGGAGGAGTTCGGCGCGACGGAATCCGACGAGGCGTGCTGCGCGAGCATCGACGAGGTCGTGGCGCGCCACTCCCGCACCATCGCCGTCGCGCTGGTGGGCAACCCCAACAGCGGCAAGACCTCGCTTTTCAACGCCATATCGGGCGGCCACGAGCATGTGGGCAATTACAGCGGCGTGACCGTCGGGGCCAAGATCGGCCACCGCACCTACCGCGGCTACCGTTTCGAGGTCACCGACCTGCCCGGAACCTACGCCCTCTCGGCCTACACGCCCGAGGAGCGTTACGTGCGTCACCACCTCGCCACGAAGACCCCCGACGTGGTGATAAACTCGGTAGTCGCCTCGAATTTAGAGCGAAACCTATACTTAACTACCGAACTGATTGATATAAACCCGCGCATGGTCGTGGCGCTCAACATGTTCGACGAGTTGCAGGACAGCGGCGCGAAACTCGATTACGACAGTCTGGGCCGCATGCTGGGCGTGCCGATGGTTCCCGTAGAGGCGCGCAACAACCGCGGCATAGAAGCTCTGCTGGACACGGTGATCGACGTTTTCGAGAACCGCGACGAGCGCGTGCGCCACATCCATATCAACATGGGCCCCGTGATCGACGAGGGGCTGCGCAAACTCAACGGCGACATGAGCGTCTTCCGCGACGAACTCCCGAAAAACTTCCCGCCTCGCTACTACGCGATGAAGATGCTCGAGGGCGACCGGCAGGCCGAAGAGAGCCTCCGCGGCTGCGAGCGTTACGGGGTGTGGGCCGAAATCCGCGACCGCGAGGCCCGGCGCATCGCCGGGGAGCTGGGCGAGGATGTCGAAACGGCCTTCGCCAACCAGAAATACGGATTCATCCAGGGTGCGCTGAAGGAGACCTTCACCCCCGGACGGCGCGAGGAGGTGACGACGACGGCCATGATCGACACCTTCGTGACGCACAAGCTGTGGGGATTCCCGATCTTCTTCGCGCTGATGTGGCTCATGTTCTGGTGCACGTTCAGCCTCGGAGCCTATCCGCAGGAGTGGATCGACGCGCTGGTGGGATGGATCGGCGGCGCGGCGGACGCGCTGCTGCCCGCGGGGCCGCTCCGCGACCTGCTGGTCGACGGCGTCATCGGCGGCGTGGGGGCCGTGATCGTTTTCCTGCCCAACATTATGATCCTCTACCTCTTCATCTCGTTCATGGAGGATTCGGGCTACCTGGCCCGCGCGGCGTTCATCATGGACCGCGTGATGCACCGCATCGGAGTGCACGGGAAATCGTTCATCCCGCTGATCATGGGCTTCGGCTGCAACGTGCCCGCGATCATGGCCTGCCGGACCATCGAAAGCCGCAGCAGCCGCCTGATAACCATACTCATTACGCCGTTCATGTCATGCAGCGCGCGAATTCCGATCTACCTCCTGCTGGCGGGCACGTTCTTCGCCGCCGACGCCGGAACGGTGATGCTGGGCCTCTACGCGCTGGGGATCGTGCTGGCCGTCGTTACGGCGCGGCTGATGCGGCGGTTCCTCTTCCCGGTGGACGAGACGCCGTTCGTGATGGAGCTGCCGCCCTACCGCCTCCCGACGTGGAAAACCACACTCAGCCACATGTGGGACAAGTGTGCGCAGTACCTCAAGAAGATGGGCGGCATGATCCTGATCGCTTCGGTCATCGTGTGGTTTTTGAGCTACTACCCCCGCACGGACGCCGCCGCCGGAACCGAGGCGCACTACGAAAATTCCTACCTCGGACGGCTCGGCAAGGGCTGCGAGCCGGTGTTCAGTCCCCTGGGATTCAATTGGAAAGCCGGCGTGTCCCTGCTGTCGGGCCTCCCGGCCAAAGAGATCGTGGTGTCGACGCTCGGCGTGCTCTACTCCGAAGGCGCCGCGACCGCTCCCGCAGAGCAGGAGGCCGTGATCGGCGATGCGGACGGCGCGACGGAAATCATCGTGAAAACGGACGATCCGACGCCGGCAAAGGCATTCCGGACCGCGGAAGAGGAGGAGGCGGACTCGCTCTCGCAGCGGCTGCTCGCGAGCGGCGACTTCACGACGGCCTCGGCGCTGGCGTTCCTCATCTTCATCCTGCTCTACATGCCCTGCATCGCCACGGTGGCCGCCATCGGCGCCGAAGCCGGGTGGAAATGGGCTGCGGCGTCGGTGGTTTACAACACGACGCTGGCCTGGTTCGTGGCGTGGATCGTATATCGGATCGCACTGATATTCTGAACGATGGACTGGCAGGATTACATCGTCGCAGCCATCGGGCTGGCGGTTGCGGCCATTGTCGCGAGGCGGCTGTGGTGTTTCGCGCGCGGACGGCGGCGGGGAGGATGCGCGTCGTGCGCGTCGGCGCAATGCCCGCTCAAGAAGCGCACCGGCAGGAATTGATTTGCCGGACACGGGCTGCGCCGGGGAGATTCTCCAAATAAATTTGGCATTGCACCCGGCATGCACTATATTTGTCGCCGCAAACGGCGGCAGGGTTCCGGGACCGGCTGAAAAGTCCGGTCCCGAACGTTCAAGGCCCGCCGCCAAAGTCGAACGACGATGACAGGACTTTTTCAGATTCTTCTTTTCTGGCTCATAGGCAATGCGTTGAGCCTTATCACCGGAGGTTACGTGTCGGGCAACATCATCGGCATGATCCTGCTCTTTGCTGCGTTGTGCCTGCGCTGGGTGCGGGCCGAGACGGTGCGCCCCGCGGCGCGGTTCCTGTTGGGGGCCATGGCGCTCTTTTTCGTGCCCTACGGGGTGGGGCTGATGGACTCCTACCGGGTGATCCTCGAAAACCTCTGGGCCATCCTCGTCTCGGGAATCGTCTCGACGATCCTCGTGCTGATCGTCGCCGGCCAGACCTTCCAGAGCCTGAACCGCCGCGCCCGCCTGCGGCACATCAAACAACTCCGCCACGATGCCTGACGCCTCATTTCTCTCCTCGGACCTCTTTCTGCTGACCCTCACCGTGGGGCTTTACTGCCTCGGAGGGATGATCTACCGCCGTACGCGGCTGCCGCTGCTGCATCCCGTGCTGCTGACGTTCGTCGCCGTGATCGTCTTCCTGCGCTGCGCCGGAATCGGCTACGAGCGTTACCGCGACGCCACGGGCATCCTCAATTTCGCCCTCGGCATGTCGGTCGTGGCGCTCGGGTATCTGCTCTACGAACAGTTGGAACGCCTGCGCGGAAGCCTGCTTCCCGTGGGCATGGCCACGCTCGCGGGATGCGTCGTCGGGGTGTTGAGCGTCGTCTATATCGCCATGGCGTTCGGCGCCGAGCGGCAGATTCTCAACTCCATAGCCCCCAAGTCGGTCACGGTGCCCATCGCCGTGTCGGTCGCCGGACCGCTGGGCGGCAACGTCTCGGTGACGTCGGTCGTGGTCTTCTGCGTGGGGATTTTCGGCAGCATCTTCGGCGAATGGATTCTGCGCCGCTGCGGGGTCCGCGACCCCGAGGCCCGGGGATTCGCCCTCGGAGCCGCAGCCCACGGCATCGGCACGGCCCGCGCCATCGAAATAGGAGCCGCCGAAGGGGCTTTGAGCGGTCTGGCCATGGCCCTGATGGGGCTGGCGACGGCGCTGCTCATGCCGCTGATGGAGAAATATCTGTATTAGACGCAAGGCCCTGTGCGCATGCGGCGAAGAAACGAGGCGCGGAGACGTCCGGTTCGCCTTGCAGCGCAGACCGGGGAATTAATGCTCAATTTTTAATTCTTAATTTTTAATTTTATTATTATTTCCCTATCTTTGCCCGGAAAGCATAATCCCAAACATATTCAAGCTATGGCAAAAGCAGTCAACATCGCCCGTTCGCACCGGTTGGACGGCATCGGAGAGTACTATTTTTCGCGCCGTCTGCGCGAGATCGCCGAGATCGAAGCGGCCACCGGCCGCCAGATCGTAAAACTGGCCATGGGCAGCCCCGACCTGCCGCCCCACCAGTCCGTGATCGACCGCCTGGCGAAAGAGGCGCAGCGTCCCGACGTACACAAATACATGTCTTATCAGGGTGAACCCATCCTGCGCAAGGCTTTTGCCGACTGGTACAAGAAATGGTACCGCACCGAGCTGGACTTCAAGTCGGAGGTGCTGCCGCTGATCGGCTCGAAGGAGGGTATCATGCACATCTGCATGACGTTCCTCAATAAGGGCGACAAAGTCCTCGTCCCGAACCCCGGCTACCCCACCTACTCGGCGGCCGTGCGTCTGGCGGGCGGCGAAATGCTCCCCTATGCGCTAAACAAGCAGACCAACTTCTACCCCGACTTCGACGCCATCGAAAAGGCCGGGCTGGACGGTGTGAAGATGATGCTCGTCAACTACCCCAATATGCCGACGGGACAAACCCCCTCGATGGAGCTGTTCCAGAAGATCATCGACTTCGGAGCCAGGCACAACATCCTGATCGTGCACGACAACCCGTACAGTTTCATCCGCAACGCCGAACACCCGATCTCGATCATGGAGGCCGAGGGCGCGAAGGACGTGGCGCTGGAGATGAACTCGCTGTCGAAAGGCCACTCGATGGCCGGCTGGCGCGTGGGCGTCGTCGTGGGCAAGAAGGAGTGGATCGACTCGATCCTCACGTTCAAGTCGAACATGGACTCGGGTATGTTCTACCCCATTCAGGCCGCTGCCGACACGGCGCTGGCGCTGGGCGAGGAGTGGTTCAAGGAGCTGAACGACATCTACTACGGCCGCGAGAAGCAGGCTTACGAACTGCTCGACGCGCTGGGATGCCGCTACCGCAAGGGACAGGCGGGCCTGTTCGTGTGGGCCGAGCTGCCCGAGGGCTACGAGGGCGACAGCTTCGCATTCTCGGACGAAGTGATGGAGAAGACCGACGTGTTCCTGACCCCCGGCGGCATCTTCGGTTCGGAGGGCAACGGCTACATCCGCATCACGCTCTGCTGCCCCGAGGCGCTGCTGAAGAAGGCCACCGAGAAGATCAAAGCCGCTTTCGGCAAGTAGAGGCGAAATCACGGCCTTACAGAAACAGCCGCCCCCAAAGGGCGGCTGTTTCTCGTTCACGCCTCTCCCGGCATCTCTGCGCGTTGGGCGGAAACCATTCGCCGCAAAACAGGAAGGTCCCCTCCAGAACGAGGGGACCTTCCCGTATGGCGGAACGAACCGCAACCTACTTCATCAGCCAATGCCGCTTGAGCCACTCGCGGACGGGCAGGTCGTAGAGTTTCAGGCAGGCCCAGGCCAGACCGACGGCAAGCAGGAAAATCGCGACATTCACGAAAATGCCCGTGCCGAGCGGAGCGTCGGGATTCCCGGCCGGCCGAACAGGTCGAGATTCAGCGTGAGGTCCAGCGTCAGCACCGCGGCCCCGGCCACGAACAGCCCCAGCACGAATTTCGGGAAGCGCCGGATGACGAGGGCATAGAGGATATTGGCGATGTATTCGTAGAGCAGCGACCATGCGGGGCCGTTCAGCGGGCTGGTCTCGCCCCAGCCGCGGATGTCCCACGACGGCAGCGCGGGCAGCATCGTACAGCCCAGCAGGCAGATCAGCAGCACCTCCCACCACTGTACGCCGGCGATCATCGGGAAGGCCGCGGACCCGAAGTAGAAGAACAGCGCGCCGATGAGAGACCCCATGATGACCATCGGATGCAGACGCACCAGGCGGCGCTTGAAGAAGCCCTTGAGCGACATGCGGTTCCAGCGGTCGTCGTAGGCGTAGCCGATCACGAAGCCCGAGAGCACGAAGAAGAAGTCGACGGCCAGATAGCCGTGGTTGAGCACCTGGTAGGCAGGGCCTTTGGAGTAGGTTTCCAGCAAGTGGAAGGCCACCACGATCATCGCCGCCACGCCGCGCAGTCCGTCGAGGATTTCGTAGCGCGGCTTCGAGGCCAGGTAACCGGTTGCGGTCGCAGACATGGGGATCGGACGGAATTCGTTACTCCTCGACGATGCGGATCGAAAGAATCTTGTCGCCCGGGCGGATGTCGTCGATCACGTCCAGCCCTTCGACCACCTGCCCGAAGCAGGTGTGGCGGCCGTCGAGATGCTGCGTATTCTCGCGGTTGTGGCAGATGAAGAACTGCGAACCGCCCGTGTCGCGCCCGGCATGGGCCATCGACAGCACGCCGCGGTCGTGGCGCTGGCGCGGGGCCGACGTCTCGCACTTGATCGTGTAGCCCGGACCTCCCGTGCCGTCGCCCCTGGGGCAGCCGCCCTGGATCACGAAGTCGGGAATCACACGGTGGAAGGTCAGCCCGTCGTAGAAGTTGTGTCCGGCCAGTTCGACGAAGTTGGCCACGGTTCCGGGGGTCTCGTCGGCATACAGCTCGGCTTTCATCGTCCCCTTTTCGGTCGAAATAATTGCGTACTTTTTCATGGATCGGTTTTATGGTCCGGTTCCGGCTGAACGGCCCGCGGTTTTCGCGGGTCGCTCGCGGCCGGGAAGCCGGAGTTGTCGTTATTCGGTGACTTTCACTTTTGCGGCGGCGGCGCAAACCCGTTCGCGCAAGGCTTCGAGGCTGCTGCCGTGGGGTTCGTAGCCCACGACGACGCCCATGCGGCGGTTCACGCGCGCCGAGGGTTTGCCGAAGATGCGGATGTCGGTGCGGGGATCTCCGGCGACGGCCTCTTCCACGCCCCCGTAACGCGGCGCGGAGGTCTCCACGCCCGAGAGGATCACCGCGCTGGCGCCCATGCGCTCGAAGGTGACCGCCGGAATGGGAATCCCCAGCACGGCGCGCAGGTGCAGTTCGAACTCATTGAGGTTCTGCGTCCCGGCCAGCGTCACCATGCCCGTGTCGTGCGGCCGGGGCGACAGCTCGGAGAAATAGACCCCGTTGTCGCGGCTCAAAAAGAACTCCACGCCCCACAGTCCGGCCCCGGTGAGGGCTTCGGTGACGGCGGCGGCCATGCGCTGCGCCTCGGCAAGGTGTTCGGGTGCGATCACGGGCGACTGGAAACTCTCGCGGTAGTCGCCGCCCTTCTGCACATGGCCGATCGGCGGGCAGAAAAGCGTCGGGCCGTCCTTCTGGGTGACGGTCAGCAGCGTGATCTCGCTGTCGAAGCGGATGAACTCCTCGATGATCAGTTCGCGGATGTCGCCGCGCGACCCTTCGCAGCCGTAATGCCAGGCGCGTTCCAGCTCGTCGGGACCCTTGACCAGCGACTGCCCCTTGCCCGAAGAGGACATCAGCGGCTTGACCACGCAGGGGAAGCCGATTTTCGCGGCGGCCTCGCGCAGTTCGCCGAGCGATGCGGCGTAGAAATACCGCGCCGTCTTCAGCCCCAGTTCCTTCGCCGCGAGGTCGCGGATGGCCTTGCGGTTCATCGTGAAATTCACGGCCCGGGCGCTCGGTACGACCTGGACGCCCGCCCGCTCGAACTCGTAGAGCCGTTCGGTGCGGATGGCCTCGATCTCGGGAACGATGATGTCGGGGCGGTGTTTTGCGACCGCAGCGGCCAGCGCGTCACCGTCGAGCATGTCGAAGACCTCCGCGGCGTCGGCCACCTGCATCGCGGGAGCGCCCGCATACTTGTCGCACGCCACGACGGTCTGTCCCAGCCGCTGCGCCGCAATCGCGAACTCCTTGCCCAGCTCGCCGGAACCCAGAAGAAGAATGGTTTTCATATCAGCATGTAGTTTAGTTACAGTATCGTTTAGTCGTTCTCATGGTCAATCTCCTGCGGCCTTTGGCCACATTTGCAAATCTGACCCTCCCCTAAATCCCCTCCTCGGAGGGGACTTATCGCATGCGACCGGATTGTCAACCAAAATGCGGGCACCGCTTATCGGGAATAGTCCCCCTGTTTTTTGCAACGCAAAGATAGCTTTTTCCGCCGAATTTCGTATCTTGTAACGACAAAACTGCGCAAGCCCAATGAAATACTCCAAAATCCTGCTGTGCTTCGGCGCGCTGTGGGCGTCGTCGGCATTCCCGGCCCCGGCTCCCTGCGACACGCTCCGCGTCGCCTTCCTGACCGACATCCACGTGACGCCCGGCAACGTGCAGGATTCGCTGTTCCGCGTCGCGGTGGACGAAATCAACGCCTCGCCGTGCGACATCGTGATCTTCGGCGGCGACCTCACCAACCTGGGCAGCGACGCCGAACTGGAATACGTCCACGGGCTGATCTCTCGGCTCGAAAAACCGTGGCACGCCGTGCCGGGCAACCACGAGACCACGTGGTCCGAAAGCGCCTGCACGACCTTCGCCCGGATCTTCGGCCACGACGGGCGCACCGCCTTCCGGGCCGGGGACTACCTCTTTCTGGGCTACGCTTCGGGACCTTTTATGAAGATGGCCATGGGAGCGGTGCGCACCGAGGACCTCGCGTGGCTGGCCGCGGAGGCCGCCAAGGCTCGGCCCGGCCAGCGCATCGTGAGCCTCTGCCACTATCCGCTGAACAACGACCTCACGAACCGCACGGAGGTGACGGCGACGCTCCGGCGGCTGGATATCCCGCTCACGCTGTTCGGCCACTACCACCGCGCACCCTCGCTGTTCAACTTCGACTCCATAGCAGGCATTCAGGGACGCGCCCTGCGCGGCAAGAGCGATTCCGACGCGGGCTACACACTGCTCGACTTCTGGGGCGACTCGGTCCGTGTGCGCGAAAAGACGCTGGGCGCGGAGCCGCGCACCCGCTTCACGATCCGCATGCAGGACGACCCGCGAACGCTGGCCCTCGCCTCCGACCCGACGCCCCCGGTTCCCGACTACAAGGCGCATGCGCAGCTTGTGTTGCAGGACAGCGCCACAATCTACACCGGAGCGGCCTTTTACAAGGACCTGGTGTATTACGGCACGACGCAGGGCGTGCTGCGGGCCTACGACACGCGCCGCAATCGCGAGGTGTGGCGTCAGCGTTTCGGCGGGGCGCTCTACACCACGCCCCTCGTGGCCGAAGGGCTGATCATCGCGGGCACGACCACCGACGGACTGCGCGCCTACGACGCCCGCACGGGCCGCGAGAGGTGGCATATCGACACCCCGACGCCGATCGTCGGGCAGGGACTCGTCGACGGCCGCGGCAGCGGCGCGGCGCTCTACATCGGGCTGGGCAACGGCACGATGGCCAAAATCGCGGTGCGCGACGGGCGGATTCTGTGGCGTTACGACTACGGCCGCGGCCAGTCGCAGGGACAGCCCGCGCTGGCGGACGGGAAACTGGTTTTCGGAGCATGGAACGGGCATCTTCACTGCCTCGACGCCGCGACGGGAAAACTCGGCTGGAAGTGGACCAACGGCTCGAAAAGCCTCTTCCTGTCCCCGGGCAACATCGTTCCCCGGATCGCCGGAGGCCGCGTGTTCATCGACGCGCCCGACCGCGCCGTCACCTGCCTCGACCTCGCCTCGGGAAGCGTCGTATGGCGCTGCACCGACTACAAGGCCCGCGAAGCATCGGGCATGAGCGCCGACGGCAAACGCTTCTACGTCAAAACCATGGACGGCGAACTGCTGGCCATCGACACGGCCCCGGACGCCTTCCGCCGGCTGTGGATCACCCCCGCGAGCTTCGGCTACGACTACACGGCCTGCCCGGTGACCGTGAGCGGCGGCATAGCCTACCTCGCCGACCGCTCGGGCAACGTCGCCGCCGTGCGCGAGGACGGCACGCCGCTGTGGTGCGTCAAGTGCTGCAACTCGGCGGCGAACTTCATCACCGAGGCTCCCGACGGCTCGCTGTGGGCGACTTTCGCCGAAGGAAAGATTTTCCGCATCCCTCCGCACGCACCCGCAGGGCACAAAAAGAAAATCCCGTAATTCGCAGAATTACAGGATTTTTCTCATAACTACTTTGTTTTCAGTGGAGGTGGCGGGAGTCGAACCCGCGTCCAAACAGGGAACCCGAAAGCTTTCTACACGCTTAGCCGCCATTTGATCCTTCTCCCCGTGCCTGGCAGGCGGCTACCGAACACGAGGCCCAGTTCCTTGATTTTCGCGCACCGGCCGGAACCCTCCGGCGCACTATCTCTAAATGGATGATACCCCGTATGAAGAGCCGTTAAAGAGCGGAACGTCCCTTCGGGATACTCGTCGCCAAAGCGCCTGGGCTTCGGCGATTAAGCCAATTTTCCTTGAAAATTAAGCAGCGAGTGCAAGGCTGTTATTGCCATTTGTAGTTTGAGCATCGGGATTAACGAGCCGCCACACAGCGCTCGGCGTGCTTACAATCAAACTCTGCCTGCTGTCAAAACCAGGCACCCCCGGTCTTTCCGCGCAAAGTCAATCGGAAACAGTGCAAAGATAGTACAAAACGCGGGCATTCGCAAATTTATTTGACAAATGCCGGGAGCAGCCCCGTCGGACCGAAAGCACCGGAGCCGGATTGTCCGGATTCGGAGCCTCGGCAGCCGAAACCGCGCCGCCGGCCCGTTCCGAAGCAGCAGGCGGAGCGTCTGCCGCAGTCCATCGCCCGCGAGGGGTTGCGCAAAATCCGCGCCGCACCCGCCTCCGGACGCCTGCCGGAACGCTTTTTTACCGGACGGATGAAGGGCATACGGATATTTTGCTTATCTTTGTTTGTTCGGAAAACAGAGCGAAACGCTATGAATGAAAAATATGTCGTAAATCTCCGCGACGTGGCTATCTACCATGCCGACAATCCCTTCGGCAGCTGCTCGGAGAAGAAACTCCTGCAACGGGGCGAGATGGTGCTCTCGGAGGTCAACCTGTCGGTGGCCCCGGGCGAATTCGTATACCTGATCGGACGTGTCGGGAGCGGGAAAAGCAGTTTACTCAAAACTTTATATGCCGAGATGCAACTCCTTACCGGAAAGGGATATGTCGCGGGATTCGACCTGCGCCGCCTGCGCCGCAAGGACATCCCCTACCTGCGCCGCCGCATCGGCATCGTCTTCCAGGACTACCAGCTGCTCACCGACCGCAACGTCTTTATGAATCTTTACTACGTGATGAAGGCCACGGGCTGGAAGCGCGAGCAGGAGATCCGCGAGCGCATCGACCGGGTGCTGGGGCTGGTGGAACTCGGCTCGAAGAGTTACAAGATGCCTTTCGAGCTTTCGGGCGGCGAGCAGCAGCGGCTGGTGATCGCCCGCGCACTGCTGAACGACCCGCAGGTGCTGCTGGCCGACGAGCCCACGGGCAACCTCGACCCGGTAACGGCCGACGGCATCATGCAGCTGTTCCAGAAGATCGCCTCGCAGGGCTGCGCCGTGGTGATGTCGACGCACAACACGGCCCTGATCGAGAACTACCCCGCCCGCGCCGTCCTCTTCTCCAAGGGCAAAATCCGCGAGGTGGACCTCAAGGCCGAACTGGCGTAAACACACGAAACAACAAGTCAATCTATACCTTGATAATAACTTTTCCAAGAACATGTACCCCCAAAAGGATCGGTCGTTTGAAAATATACATATGCTCTCGTATTGCTTGCGGCAAGCATAGCACGTAATTTCTTATTTATCCCAAGATATCCAAAGCCCTGTTGACCTGATTTGGTCTTACAAACGAACCGGCAAACAGGAGCGACCCGATTCAAGCACAAGAACTCCACCGCATTAACCGTGGAAGGAGCGAAAAAAACCTTGGATACCTCTGCCTGATCAGGGGCATTCAATCTACCGGAAGGCAGCGGCTCTTCAGAGCGGGTTTGAGAAACCGCTATTGAATCCATTTTCTTCGCGAAGTTCCTTTGGCCCTTTCAAGTAAACGGGCCAATCGGGATGCTCCTTTATGGATTCTTTCATCGCTTTATTAACCTCCAGCACGGTTTTTTGCGCTTTTTGATAATAATAATCAGAAACCCCGAGTGCTTCAGCCTCTTTTTGAGATAGGTTCAATACGACGCAGCTATCGACAACGTGCATGTAATTTACCAAAATCAGATTGGCATTTATCTCTGATTCGATATTCCCTGTATTTTGTACATTTCCGGAATCCACATCTCGGATACCTTCATTGGTTGAACATGCAATTAAAATCGCAGAGCACGCAATAATTGCATAACTTTTCCAATAATTTTTCATAATTTTCCATTTTTTTTAACTACCCGAGTGTAAAATACGAATAAATTTCATATATACGGCATTTTTTACATTTTTTTTACAAAAGTGAATCCATTACATTTTAACCAAATCCAATACCGCATCTTTCTTGTTTTATACGGAAAATTTCCGTATATTTGTACGATATTTAAAGACTACGATGAGTACCGAATTAGAAAACGTTAAAAAACAAGAAGAAGAATACTCCGCGTCGAACATTCAGGTCCTTGAAGGTCTCGAAGCGGTGCGCAAGCGTCCCGCCATGTACATCGGCGACATCGGCGAGAAGGGTCTCCACCACCTGGTTTACGAGGTCGTGGACAACTCGATCGACGAGGCGCTGGCGGGCTACTGCACCGACATCGACGTGACGATCAACGAGGACAACTCCATCACCGTCAAGGACAACGGCCGAGGCATTCCGACCGACTACCACGAGAAGGAGGGCAAATCGGCGCTCGAAGTGGTGCTGACGGTGCTCCACGCCGGCGGTAAGTTCGACAAGGGCAGCTACAAGGTCTCGGGAGGTCTGCACGGCGTCGGCGTCTCGTGCGTCAACGCGCTTTCGACGCTGCTGATCGCCGAGATCCACAGCCGCGACGGCAAGATTTACCGCCAGACATACAGCAAGGGCGCCCCGACCTCACAGGTCGAGGTGGTCGGCGAATGTACGGACCGCGGTACGATCATCACCTTCAAGCCCGACGGCTCGATCTTCACGCATACCACCGAATACAAATACGACATCCTGGCCAACCGCCTGCGCGAGCTGGCGTTCCTGAACAAGGGCATCAGCCTGAACCTCTACGACAAGCGTCCCGACGAGGAGGGCAAGACCCGCGAGGACCACTTCTACTCGGAGGAGGGACTCAAGGAGTTCGTCAAATACCTCGACGCCACGCGCGGCACGCCGATCGTCGAGCAGATCATCTACCTCGACACCGAGAAGAACGGCGTCCCGGTGGAGGTGGCCATGCAATACAACGATTCGTTCTCGGAGAACGTACACTCCTATGTAAATAACATCAACACCATCGAGGGCGGTACGCACCTGACGGGCTTCCGCCGTGCGCTGACCCGTACGCTCAAGAAATACGCCGAGGATTCGGGCATGCTCGCCAAGCTGAAGTTCGACATCAACGGCGACGACTTCCGCGAGGGTCTTACGGCTGTCGTATCGGTGAAGGTGCAGGAGCCGCAGTTCGAGGGACAGACCAAGACCAAACTGGGCAACGACGAGGTTGCGGCCGCCGTCGACCAGGCCTTGGCCTCGGCGCTGGGCGACTATCTGGAGGAGAACCCCAAGGACGCCAAGGCCATCGTGCAGAAGGTGATCCTCGCGGCTACGGCCCGCCACGCGGCGCGCCACGCCCGCGAACTGGTGCAGCGCAAAACCGTGCTGTCGGGCGCCGGGCTTCCCGGAAAACTCGCCGACTGTTCGAGCCGCGACCGTTCGATCGCCGAGATCTTCTTCGTCGAGGGTGACTCGGCAGGCGGTACGGCCAAATCGGGCCGCGACCGGAATTTCCAGGCCATCATGCCGCTGCGCGGTAAGATCCTGAACATCGAGAAGGCCCAGGAGCACCGCATGTGGGAGAACGAGGAGATCAAGAACATGTTCACGGCCCTCGGCGTCACGATCGGAACCGAGGAGGACTCCAAGGCCCTGAACCTCGAAAAACTGCGCTACGACAAGATCATCATTATGACCGATGCCGACGTCGACGGAAGCCACATCGCCACGCTGATGCTGACGTTCTTCTTCCGCAAGATGAAGGAACTGATCGAAAACGGCCACGTCTATATCGCCACCCCGCCCCTCTACCTCGTGAAGAAGGGCAAGCAGGAGCGTTACTGCTGGACCGAGAAGGAGCGCGACGAGATCTCAGCCGAGTTCGGCAAGGGCGTGCACATCCAGCGTTACAAAGGTCTCGGCGAGATGAACGCCCACCAGCTGTGGGAGACGACGATGAACCCCGACACGCGCATCCTGCGCCAGGTGAACATCGAGAACGCCGCCGAAGCCGACCGCATCTTCTCGATGCTGATGGGCGACGAGGTTCCGCCCCGCCGCGAGTTCATCGAGCGAAATGCGCATTACGCGAATATCGACGCATAAAACGACAGTCAGAAAAAGGATTGCCCTCTTCAGGAGGGTGATCCTTTTTTTAATAACCACCGCAAATCGCATTGTTGAGAATAATCCGGACGACGGATGCCATAAAGTCCCCTCCGAGGAGGGGATTTAGGGGAGGGTCGGATTTGCAAACGACGCCGGAGGCGGCGAATAAAGACGGTCAGATGCGATGAAACGGTCTATAATATCAAAAACTTACTGATCTTATGAACGTAACGGTAATCGGAGTCGCCGGGGGAACCGGCTCGGGAAAATCGACGCTCGTCAAGCGTTTGCAGGAAGCGTTCGTCGGCGACGACGTGGTGACGCTCTGCCACGACTACTACTACAAGGCGCATCCCGAACTCACCTACGAGGAGCGTACGAAACTCAACTACGACCATCCGCAGGCCTTCGACACGGAGATGCTCGTGGAGCATATCAAGGCGCTGAAGAACAACGTGCCCATCGAACACCCGGTCTACTCGTTCGTCGACCACGACCGCACGTCGGAGAGCGTGAGCGTGAAACCTTCGAAGGTGATCATCGTCGACGGCATCCTGATCTTCGAGAACAAGGAGCTGCGCGACCTGATGGACATCAAGGTTTACGTCGACACCGACGCCGACATCCGGCTGGCGCGGCGTATCCTGCGCGACGTCTGCGAGCGCGGGCGCACGATGCAGTCGGTCATCACGCAGTACACCTCGACGGTGAAGCCGATGCACGAGGAGTTCGTCGAGCCGTCGAAGAAATACGCCGACGTGATCATTCCCGAAGGCGGCTTCAACTCGGTGGCCGTAGCGATGCTGATCCAGAACATCCGTTCGCTGATCCAGAGCAGCAAATAGGGAATCTAAATAGTAGCCTTAAAATGCTGAAACCATGAAAAAACTTATTGTTCTTTTAATTTTCTCGCTTTCATTTGGTTGGTTTGTCTTTGCTCAAAACAACAACGATGAAACTGAAAAAGCATCACCAATGCAAAATGCGGAATTAATTCGTAAAGTTTGTTTTCTTGATATAGAAGGTGAAGTATATACCGATGTAGTAGTTGCAATCAAATCCATTAGCCCAGATGGCTTTTTTAGCGACAAATACAGGGTTAAAGTAAAAGTAACAGACTCTAACGGCAAAACAGTATGGAATAAGACTATGAAGAACGCCTATCTATATGTTTTTTCAGATGGACAAATTCAGATTGGAAGGCCCAAATTCAGTCAACTTGTAATTTATTCAGGTAAGCGTGCCAACAAATATGAGAAAGGCATAATAAGAGAAAAAGAAGGCGTGTATAATTAGAATAACACTAATCAAATAATAACACAAGCCCCGGACTTCTCGAAAAGAGGTTCGGGGCTTTGGTATATTCGACTTCCAGTATCGCTTTATCAGATACCAGTTATCTTCTTGATTTCGTTGAGCTTGTTCAACGCCTCGATCGGGGTCAGCGAGTTGATGTCGAGGCCCTTGATCTGGTCGCGGATCTGCACCAGCACGGGATCGTCGAGCTGGAACATCGACAGCTGCATGTTCTGCGGCCCGGCGCTCTCGGCGGCCTCCTTCACGGCCTGCGCCGCGGATTTGCGGCCCCGCTCCTTGAGGCTGCGGCTCGGCACGATCTCGTTGTTGCCGTAGACCAGTTCGAGGTTGCGCAGAATCTCGTCCGCCCGCGAGACGATCGACACCGGCATGCCGGCCATGCGGGCCACGTGGATACCGAACGAATGCTCCGTGCCGCCGCGCTCGAGCTTGCGCAGGAAGACGATCTGGTTGCCCATCTCCTTGACCGAGACGTGGTAGTTCTTCACCCGGGAGCACATCTGCTCCATCTCGTTCAGCTCGTGGTAATGCGTGGCAAAAAGCGTCTTGGCGCGGGCCGAGGGGTGGTTGTGAAGGTATTCGACCATCGCCCAGGCGATCGAAATGCCGTCGTAGGTCGACGTGCCGCGGCCGATTTCGTCGAGCAGCACGATGCTGCGGTCCGAAATGTTATTGAGGATGCTGGCCGATTCGAGCATCTCGACCATGAAGGTCGACTCGCCCTGCGAAATGTTGTCCGAAGCCCCGACGCGCGTGAAAATCTTGTCCACATAGCCGATATGGGCCGACTTCGCGGGTACGTACGAACCCATCTGGGCCATCAGGATGATCAGCGCGGTTTGGCGCAGCAGCGCCGACTTACCCGACATGTTGGGTCCGGTGATCATCATAATCTGCTGCTGCTTGTCATCGAGCACCACGTCGTTGGGGATGTACTCCTCCCCCACGGGCATCAGCGTCTCGATCACCGGATGGCGGCCCTGACGGATGTCGATGCGCTTGCCGTCGTCCAGCACGGGACGCACGTAGCGGCGTTCGCAGGCGATGCGTGCGAAGGACTGGAGGCAGTCGATGCGCGCCACCGCGGCGGCGTCGCGCAGCATCGGCGCCAGCGAACCGCAGATATAGGCCATGATCCCGGCGTAGATGCGCTGCTCCAGGATGAGCATCTTCTCCTCAGCGCCGAGAATCTTCTCCTCGTACTCTTTCAGTTCGCCCGTAATGTAACGCTCGGCGTTGGCGAGGGTCTGCTTGCGTATCCACGTCTCGGGGACCTTGTCCTTGTGAGCGTTGCGGACCTCGATATAGTAGCCGAAAACGTTGTTGTAGCTGATCTTGAGCGACGGGATGCCCGTGGCCTCGCTCTCGCGCTGCTGGATGCGCGCGAGATAGTCCTTGCCGTGGAGCGCGATGCGGCGCAGGTCGTCCAGTTCGGGATCGACGCCGTCGGCGATCACGCCGCCCTTCTGTATCTGGTTGTTCTGCGGGTCGGGGTAGATTTCGCGGGCGATACGCTCGCGGACCTCCGCCAGAGGGTCGATCTGCTCTGCCAGCGCATGCAGGCGATCGTCGTCGGTGGACTCCAGCGCAGCCTTGAGCGTCTCGATGGCTCCGAGCGAGTTCTTGAGCTGCACCAGTTCGCGGGGCGTGACCCTCTGGGCGGCGATACGCCCCGCGATACGCTCCAGATCGCCCACCAGCGACACCTGCTCGCGGATGACATCCGCCAGATCGGCGTCTTTGATCAGCCGTTCCACCACATCGAGGCGCTCGTTGATCTTCGCGGGGTCCTTGATCGGCATGGCGATCCAGCGTTTCAGCAGGCGGCCGCCCATCGGCGTCAGCGTGCGGTCGATCACGTCGGCGAAACTGCACTTCTCGCGCGCGCCGTTCGACGAAAAGAGTTCGAGGTTGCGGATCGTGAACTTGTCGACCCACACGTAGTCGTCCTGGTCGATACGCGCGATGGAGGCGATATGGCCCGTTTCGCGGTGCTCGGTGAATTCGAGGTAGTAGAGAATGGCCCCGGCGGCCGAAATGCCGCTGGTGAAGTGGTCCACGCCGAAGCCCTTGAGGGATTTGGTCCCGAACTGCTTGCAGAGTTTCTCGCGGTTGACGTCCTCCGAAAAGACCCACTCGTCGAGACGGTAGGTGTAGAGTTTCGACCCGAACGAACCGGAAAAACGGTCCTCGTAGCCGCGCTGGTAGACGACCTCCTTGGGCTGGAGGTTCGAGATCAGCTTGTCGACATAGCTGTCCGCTCCCTCGGCCACATAGAACTCGCCCGTGGAGATGTCCAGAAAAGCCACGCCCGTCGTCTGCCGGCCGAAATAGACCGACGCGATGAAGTTGTTCTCCTTGTTGGCCAGGATGTTGTCGCCCAGCACGATGCCCGGAGTCACCAGTTCGATCACGCCGCGCTTGACGAGTCCCTTCACCAGCTTGGGGTCCTCCAGCTGCTCGCAGATGGCCACGCGCTCGCCCGCCCGCACCAGCTTCGGCAGGTAGGTGTCGATGGCATGGTAGGGAAATCCCGCCAGTTCGACGTACGTCGCCGATCCGTTGGCGCGGCGCGTGAGCGTGATGCCCAGAATGCCGCTGGCCTTGATCGCGTCGTCGCCGAAGGTCTCGTAGAAATCGCCCACGCGGAACAGCAGAATGGCGTCGGGATGTACTGCCTTGATGGAGTAATATTGCTTCATCAGGGGCGTCTCGACATATTTTTTGTCGATTTTCTTTTCGGAAGTCAAAATAGAATATTGTATAATTTATACAACAAAGATAGGCCTTTTTTGAATGCCGTGCAAAGCCGACATCCAATTTTTTTCGTCTGTCCGGCCGGTTCTTTCCGCCCAAGCGTCAGAGAATCCCGTTCTCGGAGAACACTTTGCGGTAAAACTCCGCCTTCCACTCCACGGGACGCGGGAAGGCCCGCGACGAGGAGGGCATGCGCCACAGCGTCAGGTCGCGCCCCGCAAAGGGCATCGGCACGCACTCCCCCACGGCCGGTTCGCCGCAGCCCGTGATGGCGCGCAGCGTGTCGGTGGCCTTCTGTCCCGTCGTGACGACGGCCCGGCAGGCGGGAATGCGGGCCAGCAGGGTTTCGAGATCGACTTCGCGCACCACTTGAAGTGACGCGTCCGACGCATTGTCCTTCAGCCGGATGACCTCCACGGCCGTATCGTAGAGCGCAATCCCCCGCTCACGGCAGAAGGCCTCGATTCGCTCCCGGTCGAACCGCCGTCCGCCCGGTTCCAGGAAGTGCATCTTGTCGCCCGTAGCAAGGTAGCCCACGATCCGCCACATGTCGTTTTGCAGGTTGGGATAGAAGAACTCCATCGACCAGCGGATGCGTTTGGGCGGAAAGCTGCCCAGCATCAGCAGGCGGGCGTTTTCGGGCAGGAAAGGTTCAAGGGGATGCCGTTCGCTATTCATAGAATTTTTCATCGAAATTTACAAGATATAATTTATCGGTGGCGCGCGTCAGGGCCGTATAGAGCCAGCGGAGCATGTCGCGCGACATCGGCTCGTCGCCGAACAGGCAGCGGTCGACGAAGCCCGCCCGCCACTGGCCGCCCTGCGCCTTGTGGCACGTGACGGCGTAGGAAAACTTCACCTGAACGGCGTTAAAATGCGGATTCTCACGAATTTCCTTAAAGCGTTTCAACTTGCTTTTGATGTCCGTGTAGTCCTTCTCCACCTCGTAGAAAAGGCGCGTCGACTCCTCCCGGGTGAGCGACGGCGACTCCGAGGCGATCGTATCCAACAGAATCTTGCACTCGATCTCCGCATCGTTGTAGTCGGGAAATTCGAGCACGGCGTCGGCGAAGCGGAAACCATAGAAATCCTCGAACCGCCTGAGGCGTTTCAGCCGCGCGATGTCGCCGTTGGCGATGAAGTTCATCGGGCAGTCTTCGGTATGCTCGGGGAAGTAGTAGTTGTTCTTGACGACCATCAGCATGTCGCCGCTCTCGATCTCCTCCTCGGCATAGAGCACGTTGCGGCGGATGCCCTCGTTGTAGCGGTTGGCCCGCTTGTTCGAGCGCGTGATGACGATCGTCTCGTCGCGGCCGTATCTGGCATAGCAATCCTGAAGTTTTTCGAGGAACTCGCCGCCCACGACCGCCTCGATGTCGGGAAAATCCATCTCGAAGCGGGGAATCTCGTAAAGGCCGTTTTCGAGCATGCAGCGCACCAGCGTGGCGTTGAAGAGGATGCCCGACTGCGCCTCCTGCCGCACCACCTCGTCCATCGTGCCGTAGACGATGCCGCCGTAGGCATCCATCGACACCGGGTCGAGCGCCGGGCTGAAATCGGCCCCGACGGGCGGCAGCTGCGCGCTGTCGCCGACCAGCACCAGACGGCATCCGCGGCCGCTGCGGACATACTCCACGAGGTCCGAAAGCAACGATCCGCTGCCGAAAACGGCTCCGCCCTGCGTGTTGTCCGAAAGCATCGAAGCCTCATCGACGATGAACACCGCCCCGCGTTCGGGGTTGATGTTGAGCGAGAATTTCGATTCGTAATCGGCATTCGTGCGCTGGCGGTAAATGCGTTTGTGGATGGTAAGTGCCTTCTCTTGAGCGTATTGGGCCAGCACTTTGGCGGCACGCCCTGTGGGGGCCAGCAGCACGGGTTTGATTCCCAGATCTTTAAGCGCGCCGACAAGCCCGGCGATAAGCGTCGTTTTTCCGGTTCCGGCATAACCGTTCAGCACGAAAATCCTCGAAAAATCGTCGTCTGCAAGGTATTCGGACAACTTTTCTATAATTTTTTTTTGTCCGGGAGTTGTTTCGAAACAAATTTTAGCGTAAATTTGGGTCGCGATACGTGTGCTGAACATGCGTCGGTTTTTAATTGATGCAAAATTAATAACAAATATTTATTTAAAATGAAAAAACTCTTTCAAATCATTCTTGCCGTAGCAATCGTGGGTTTGGTCTACGTCATCTACGTCCAGATCTCAACTCCGATCCGGTTCGACAAAGAAACGAAGGCGAAGAAAGCCCAGGTTATCGATCGCATCAAGGATATCCGTACGGCACAGCGCGCCTTCAAATCCAAGTACCAGCATTTCACGGCCAGCTTCGACTCGCTGTCGGCTTTCGTGCTGACCGACACGCTCGAACTGGAGCGCAAGATCGTCGACGAAGACGACTCGGCGGCCATGGCCATGCTGAAGAAGTCGGGCAAAAAGAATATTGAAAAGTTCAAAATCGCTGTAATCGACACCATTTTCGCCCCCAAGAAGGTGACGCGTCAGGATGTCGAGAACTTCCGTTTCATTCCCGGAACCGGCAACAAGGCCCAGTTCATCATGGAGGCCGGCATCATCACCACCGAGTCGAAGGTCGTGATTCCCGTCGTGGAGTGCCGCGCACCCTACAAGGCGTTCCTCGACACGGTGGCTTACCGTCAGGAGGTAATCAACCTGATCGACGAAGAGCAGAACAACTTCAACCGCTATCCCGGCGTCAAGTTCGGATCAATGGATTCCGGTAACAATGAGGCAGGCAACTGGGAGTAACACGCCGCAGTCAGGCAATAAGGTGTCCATTCAGCTCTCGTTGGATGGACACTCTTTTTCGGTCCCTGCACTCTCGGAACTGCCTGCCGGAGAGGCCCCGGTGACGGTCGAGCTGCTGCTGCCCGGCACGATGCTCGTGCCGGGCGAACTCTTCGACGCGGAGCGGGGCGCCGAGATGCTCGCGGCCAACGGCATGCCGCCGACGGCGGAGGAGAGCGTCGTCGCCAGCGACCCGGAAGCGGAATTCGTCGCCGTCACTGCGATAAACCGCGAGGCGCTGCGGCAGGTGGAGGAGAAGCTGGGCGACAGGGCGCGGTTCACCACCCCGCTGCTGCACACCCCCGCGAATACGGCCAAAACCGTGTGGATGAGCCGCCGGGCGGGACTTCTATATATTAAGGTATACGACGGCGGCGAATTGCAGCTGGCCGAAGCGATTCCCGCGGCGACGGACACCGATGCCGCCTACTTTTTCGAACGGCTCGACGGCTGTTTCCCGTTAAAGGAATACGAACTCCGCATTGCGGGCGACAACCCGAAAGCGGCGCGCAAACTGCTCGGCAAACGATTCAGACAGACGACATGCGAATAGTCAGCGGAAAATACCGGGGCCGGGCGATCAACCCGCCCAAAAACCTGCGTGCGCGGCCCACGACCGACTTCGCCAAGGAGAACCTCTTCAACGTGCTGGGCAACCTGCTCGATTTCGAGGAGTGCGACGTGCTCGACCTCTTTGCCGGCACGGGGTCGATCAGCTACGAATTCGCCTCGCGCGGCGCACGGAGCGTCACGGCGGTCGAGATCAACGCCGTGCATCACGATTTCATCCGCCGGACGGCCGCACTGCTGGGGATCGAAAACTTCTACCCTGTCAAGGCCAACGTTTTCCTCTACCTGAAAAGCTGCGCCAAGCAGTTCGACGTGATCTTCTCCGACGCCCCCTACGACCTGGAGGGCAGCGAACAGGTCGTGAAGCTGGTCCTGGAACGCGGGCTGCTCCGTCCGGGCGGCATCCTGATCTTCGAACATTCGAAAAAAATGGATTTTTCGGATCTCGATGAGTTCTGGCAATTAAGAAGTTACGGAAGCGTGCAATTTTCTTTCTTCAAAAAGCCGTAAAACCATTTGCCGATTAAAAAAAATACACTATCTTTGCATTCGCAATAACCGGAATGGTGCGTTAGTTCAGCTGGTTAGAATACGTGCCTGTCACGCACGGGGTCAGGGGTTCGAGTCCCCTACGCACCGCAAGAAAGATTGAACTTCAATCTTTTACATGATTAACACCCACTTTTACACCCAAAAAATGTAAAAGTGGGTGTTTTATTCTATCTATATCTAAAATCATGTAGCTAACGAATGACGAAAAATCAATTAGATCGGCTCCGGGTACAGGAAAAATCGCTTAATTTGTTGATTATGACAGATTAAGCGATTTTTATTTTTTTTAATTTTCCCCGCATTTTCTCCACATTTACAAAATGTTGATAAATTTATTGTCTATATCAGGCCTACATTCATGTGGTTCCTGATATTGGGTGGCTCAACATTCTATTATTGTTTAATTATGTCCGCACAAAAACTTTTTCGACGACATTTTTTGCAGGGGACGCCGTGCCATACAGCATCGAACTGGTCGGCGGCAGCATCCACCAGCGCAGGGGCGTCGGTCAGAATGCCCGCTTCGAAATTGCGGGTCGTCGCACCCTTCATGCCAAGCCCAGCCCCAGTCAGATTGGCGGAACCTATGTAAGCGATCTCGCAATCGAAGATCAATATTTTGAAATGTACGCGCGGACACAACCTCCGCTCCAACCGGCTCCACAAAAGCGGGTATTTGTCGAAATCGTCGGCGAAGTTCCGTCCCGGCTCTTTGGCATGAATCAACCGCACCTCGACACCGCGGCGAATCAATACCTCCAGCACTTTCAGCAATGGTGCGGAACTGTTGCACTCTTTCACATAAAGATCTTTAATATCGGCCGTGCCGATCCAGAGGTATTGTTTTACTCCGCGAATACGTTCAACCACCTCTGTATAGTGTGCTTCGTTCTGAATGTAGCGAATCATAGCGGAATTTTTTGCAAAGGCAGCTGTTTGCGTTGCTTGTGAGACAACAGATCGTACATCTTTTCCAATGTTTTGTTGATGATCCTGCAAACATCTATTCCTTGCGGGAATGGATGACCATAGTCAATTAGATACTCGTCACCGAAATCATAGCTGAAATTTGTTTTATATCCTAATTCCCTGGCAATATCTTGGTTCAATTTCCAAAAATTGCCTCCATGATGAGGGTATTTCAGATGACATAATTCATGTACCAAAACACTATCTACTACAATGGGTGGCTGGCGCAACAATCCAGGACATAGTACAATTACCTTTTCCTTGCAACAACAAATACCTAAAACATCTATATGCCTAAGTGCAGCCATATTGAAAATAAAGCCAAATCGCATTGCCAATTCTTCCATACGGCGTACAATATAATACCATCCGGCAATGATCCAATCGACTATCTCCTGTGAAGACAAATCGGATAAAGTCCCCGACCACGACGCATTTCTTCCAAAAGCGTACGTTTTATCCAATGAGTCGAATGTCAACGGATAACCAAGTTCTTCGATCAATAAATTCAATGGTGAACGGCAGCGGGAATAATCCGTACTCCATACGCAGTAATTGCTCCACGCGTACCTTGTAATATGTGTTTCGCTCGCATCCAGAAAGACTACATTCCAATCAGGTAGATTTCGCATCAAAATCTCCCCATGGATAGTTGCGATATGGTACAGATTCCTTTTCTTATACCAAACAAACAAGGATATCGCACTGCGTAGTTCAATAAAACCGATATCGTCGTACTTGTTTTCGAACAATATTCGCCCGTCATAATACATTAAACCTCGTCGCCCATTTTTTTGGAAAATGATATAATGATCATGGATGGCCCGCAGATATTCATATTCGCAAGAAAAAGCCAATTCTTGTGTATCATTGTCCCACAATCCATATAGATTACCCTCTCTTGCCAAAGAGTAATCAGGTATCTGCAAGCCGAACGGGCGATTGTGAATTTTCATCGTATTTCCCATCATTTCAAATTTCTTCATCACCCCAGCACGGTGTATCAAGCTTTCTTAAAATCGTATCTAGATTAATCCCATTTCCCTTTTTTACTCGCATTCGTAACCTTTCGGCCTCAGCTTCATTTCGAGAAATGAAACCGCATCCATGTTCGTAGTCTTTCATAAGTTGTACTCGTATCTGCCAGTATTCCTTAGCAAGAATAACATATTGGTGGAGCCACCATGCATTGGCGCATTCCGGACATTCGATTGCGTGGCGGCGAATTTCCTCGAATCGGGCCTTTATACTGTCGAATTCGCGTGGATAAATCTCAAGATGGACAAGGTGTACTCCTGCACCGGGAAACGATATATGGGATATATGGGGTGCAAAACCGGCATATGGCAGCTGCTCGGTCATTCGCTCCAGCGCTTCCCGAATCTGAACTCGTTGTGTCGGGGTTCTGGGATTTACGGACTCGAATGTCCAGCAATAGATGATACCACACACGTTTGTCTCTATCATCTTTTGGCAAACGATTCCACAACTCTCGAAGATCGTGTCGAGCTTTGAGTTGACGAACCCGATCATTTGCCTGAATGCCTCCTTCTCCTGTTCCAAAATCTCTTTCATTGGCGTCTGTTTTATTGTTGGCAGTCGGCGATTGTGATCAAAAATTAGGTTTTATGCCGAAATAGGTGGTCGTAGTATTCCCGTGGGTGAGAAGCAGATTCTCCTTCCTGTCGCGGGACACCTCGACTGCCGCAATATTTTCGGGAGTGGGTTCTATTCGGTTCTCGATCAAAAAACAACGGAGCAATGGCTCCAAAGCGGGTTCATATCCGCGCATATAGCTATAGGCATACCACCCGGCCGCCATATTGATCCGCGATGCTATGTCAGGGCGATTGTCGTCCCAAGGCAGCAGGCCCCCGTAATTATGTTCCCAGAAATCGCCGTACAAATAGGAATAAACTCCGGTTCCATCTCTTTTTATTCCTCTTTTCAGATGTGCAAGAACTGTCTCATAGTCACCTGAATTGATAAGCCCTGTATGGACAACTGCGTATTTTTGATCGGCAGCTGCTTTCAAATGTTTGACAGCCAAAGGGTATTTTTGATCGGCGGCAGCTTTCAAATAGCTTTGGGCCTCTTTGGAACTTCCCGCCGATTCATACAACATCCCCAACGTATATTGTGCCGGAGCATAACCCCCATCGGCACTTTTCATCAACGCACGGATCGCCTGTTCCCATCCGTCGTCTTCTCCATCGCCGACGCGTTCCTGGTAGCATTCGTAATATTCGTAAGCGGCTTCGACATATTTGCTCGCACGGAGAAAACACTGTTCTGCACGCTCCGGATCGCGGGGCAATCCGCCCTGTCCTTTTTTGTATAAGAGACCGAGATAATAATCGCCCAAAACGTTCCCATGCTCTGCCGCCCGTTTATACCACATCGCCGCTTGCGGCTCATCGAGATGGTCTTCACAGAAATTTCCTACAGCGACTTCCGCTTCGGGGTGTCCTTGTTCTGCCGCTTTGCGAGCCCAGTCGATTCCGTCATACGGTGTTCTGCATTCGGGGTTCTCCCAATAATATTGCGCCAGTTCCCATTGCGCTTCTGCCTCTCCGTTCTCGGCGCGTTGTTGTAATATTTCGAGTTGCTGGTCCATATTTACCTAATATATATTGTTATCTGCAAGCTGTCAGATTAGATTGGCTTCTATTTCGGCCTCTATCAAGTATGGCCAAGAGAATGAAATTTTTTTCAAGCCGATTTTTCTCAAAACCAGAATAAATCCACCTCTTTTTCGGTATTTTTCGATTTCGTTTTTGCTTTGTTTAACTCCGTATCCGCGACGATAATATACAGCAAGTTTACGACAACTTCCCAAATGCCCCTGCTCGGCCGCTAGAAGATACCATTGGGCGGCTTTGGTATAGTCTTGTGCAACTCCGCATCCTCTTTCATAACAAAGAGCCAATTGATATTGCCCTTCGGTACAGCCTTGTTCTGCAGCCTTGCGATACCACTTTACTGCTTCGGTTTTGTCGCAGTTAAGATGTCTTAATCCATGTTGATAATCGTAGGCCAGCTGCATCTGTATTTTGACATATCCGTATTCTGCAAGCGAAATATATTGTTCGACAGGCCGCCGTCGGTCATCACGATTTGACAATGGCTGCCCCTCTAGGTCAGGCAAGCCCATCATCATTAACATATAATTTACTTTCGGTACTATCTCGTATCCGTATGCTGTGAACCTACGAATACGCAGAAAATGGCCGATAATCTGGTAGAATGTTTCTGGGATAACTTCAAGCCGAGTACTACACGAATCTATGAATGATACATCAAGCCGATGCCGTTTCCTTTTAATTATTCGTTCTAATGTTTTCCGAAGCCGTGTTTGCTGTGCGGGTGTATGAGGATTTTCAGTTTCAATCGTCCAGCGAGAAATTACTCCGCAGATATCTGTTCGTTCTTTTTCCCGGCAAACGATTTCGCAATCCTTGCATATCGCATCGAGTTTCGAATCGACCAAACGGATCATTTCTTCGAATCCCGTCCATTCCCTCTTTATCCAATTTGGACGTGGGTCATAGCACATCATCTATAATTCATCCTAATTTTGCCTGCGCCTCCTCATCGCCCAATTCAGCGGCACGGCGATAATATGAATTGGCCCGCTCCGGGTCGACTGCGACACCTAACAAGCCCTGCTCGTAGCATTCGCCCAATTGAAACAGTGCGCCGGGATGGTCTGCCTGCGCCGCCTTGTGATACCATTTGACAGCTTCGACCGCATTCGGAGCCAAGCCGCAATATCCGTTTTCGTGCAATACCCCCAGCAGAAACTGTATCGCGCCGGGAGTTTCGAGATTGATCAGTTGGTTCCCTTCTTCGTCCTCAAGTTCTTTGCACTCTTCTTTGGCGGCGTGGAATCCCTGCTCCGCTGATCGAAGCAACCAGTAGAGCCCCAAGCCATTATTATCGGGATTCACCCGCCAATCGAGATAAACCATGTATTGTGCTTGGGCATGTCCCAACTTTGCGGAACGAAGCAGCCATCTGCTTGCTTCGTTCTCATCCTTCTTCACGGATTCGCCGTTATGATAGTAAATATGAAGATTGTATGCTGCTGTACTGTCCCCATGTTCCGCAGCCTGTTTCCACCACTTTACGACGGAAGCATAATCCGGGGCTTCCGGCGCGTTGTCGAGGTAATAATAACCCAAATTCCCCATAGCATGACAGTCTCCTGCTTCTGCTGCTTTCTTCCACCAAGCAACAGCTGCTCGAAATCTTGTGCGACTCCGTCCCCATCGTAATACATACATCCGAGTTCCCGTTGTGCCGGAGCGTTCCCTTGTTCCGCTGCTTTACGAAACCACTCGGCTGCTGTTTTATAATTTCGAACCTCTCCATTCGCATATTCCCATCCGAGCAGAAACTGCGCCTCCGCATTGCCCTCTTCGGCTCGTGCTTTCAATTGTTGAACATAGGGCGTACAACACTTTTGTGATTCAACAGGCAATTCATGGGCATCGAATTTTGTCAATTGCTCTTGGGTCCACGCATCGCCGTCCTCGGTACATTGTTGCAATATTTCGAGTTGTCTATTCATATTCAAATCGTAGTATTATAGTGACTTATAGTAGTGCGAGGCCATCTGAAGCCTCCGCTCTGCCTCATCAAGATTGATAGAAACACCCCAGCCATGTACATAACACATGGCAAGCCGATAAGAGGCATAAGCATGGCCGGCATTGGAGGCTTTGCGGTAATATTTTACAATCTCATTCATGCTGTGACCCCTATCTTGATACAAACATCCCAACCGGCAAAATGCACAAGAAGTCTTAGCTTTCTGATACCATTTTACCGCTTCACAATAATCACGAGTAATTCCCCATCCATAATCGTAACACAGGCCAAGCGCACACATTGCATCACTGTCGTCTTGCAATTGTGCAAGTAATTGTAGTTCGGGAATCAATTTGCTGATTTCCGATATGGCCCACATATCACCATCTTCGGCACGCTGTGTTAATATTTCGAGTTGTCTATTCACCATTTTATACACATTTTGCTTTGCCTTTAAGGTTCTACCTAAATTCATTTTTTCAGTCAAATACATGACGATTTGCTGAATGTTAGTAGGAATTAATGTATTCTTCTAAACACTCTTTGGCTTCCCGCATGATTTGTTTTATTGGTGCAATTTTTTTCTTAATTGCCAATTGGAGGATTCGTATGTTTGGGTATAACTCCTCATCCGAAATATTTTCATCTATATGTTCTAATCCTGTTATATAAGCATTTAGCGCTTTTTTATCGCTTTGTGAAACACCAATTCCAAGTTCATATACCGACCCCAAATAATAGGCTCCGTATGGGCTGCCAGCTTCCATTGCCTCGCGAAACCAATAACGTGCCTTTGTTAAGTCTCTGCCGATACCTTCAGCATTCCAATAGCAACAACCCAACATAAATTTAGCCCTGTGATCATAATCATTTTCTGCGACAAGATTCCACCACTGGATGGCACGAGCAATGTCGCCATGCAAATAATAACAGCATCCGACACTATATAGGGCATCTATATTGTCATCGTCAATCCCATTAATAAATTTCTCTCTGTCGAATTCATTCAACTGATTAATCCAGTCATCAGCTTCCAAGACACGATATTCGCAAATCCATTCTTGTAAGTCTTGATTTGCTAAAGAAGCCAGCCGACAAAGTATCTGATGATGAAGTGCCTCTGGCCAACGCTTTCGCAGACCCAATAGTTTTATAGCCGGCCGATACCTCTGATCTGCTGCCATCCACAGCCACTTTTCAGCTTCCAGATAATTTTTCCGATGCAGTAGATAATATTTCCCGACCATATATTGAGCCTTTGGTAATCTTTGGGCTGCGGCTTTCTTCCACCACATGACTGCATTATCGAAATTTTTTTCTACGCCTTCTCCTGCGTAATAGATAACCCCCATTTTGTATTGTGCCCGAGCATGATTCTGTTCTGCCGCCTTGAGCATCCATGTGACTGCTTTCTCGGTATTGCGCTCTACGCCGTCACCCGATAAATAGCTGATACCAAGGTTAAATTGAGCCTGGGCCATTCCTTGTTCCGCAGCCAATAGATACCATTGGACAGCATCTTCTTCTGATCGTTCAACGCCAAAACCATCATGATAGCATGCTCCCAAGTTGCATTGGGCTTCCGCACAGCCTTCCGTTGCTGCTTTAAGATACCATTTTACGGCCTCGGACGGATTTTGTTTAGTCCCTCTTCCTTGTTCATAAAAAAGGCCCAGGTTAAATTGTGCAACCAAATCACCTTGTTGTGCTGCGACAAAAAACCATTTATAGGCTTCAGTATCATCTTGCTCTATGCCGTCTCCATCAGCATAATGGCATCCTAACATGCTTGCAGCTTCAACATCTCCCTTTTCGGCTCTCTTACGAAGTATTTGGAGTTGTTTGTTCATAAGTAAAACATAAAGCCATACCGAAGCATATACCTCCGGTGTGGCTTTTACAGTTATTGATTAAATCCGCTGTATATCAAACATTCCCGGATATGTGGGCGACCATGCTTGCTGCTGTTCGATGTCAATGCCGAATTGTGCCATAAACATGCGACGTACCTTTTCACGTCCAGTTCCGCGCAATGGAACTTCGTCTGCAAACATCGGTACGGTTACCGACATTCCTTTAATATAACCTAATTCGCGGCAATCCCGCTTTACCGTTACTTTATAAGAACTCATCTGTTTTTGATTTTATGGTTATTCATATATTTCTGCAGATCTGTTGCCAGTGGGTGTCCCTAAATTATCCTATTTTCACCACATCGAGATACCCCAAGTGACAGGCTCCGGCCCGTTTCAGATCAAGACCATAGATTCGCATGAATGCCATTGCGACATCACTTCCTCCATTCGATGTTAACGGGTTATAACCCGTCGTCGGAATTTCGACGCTCATTCCTTTCTCAATGCGAATACCGCCCACATTGGCGCTTCGCTTTACCGTAACTCTGAACAATGCCATATTCCTTCTTATTTTTAGTAGTTGTTACAATTAAAATAAACTCCCGATCCAATCATAGACAGACGTTATTACTGTTTTCAGTAAAACAACTGCCCAATAAATCAACAGGCAGATAACAATTATAAGAATGGCCATCCAAATGGCTTTCTTGTTGACTTCAGCGATAATCTCCTTGTCGTCCTCGACATATCCGATGATTAATCGCATGTTTTTCTGAAACGATTTAATGAAAAAATCACAGATGTTCCCGATCCAAAACGGGATCATTCCGACAAGACTATCAACCAATATATTGGCCACACAAGCTAAAGTCAGGGGGATCGACCGTATCTTGACAAGGCTCACATACACAAATGGCAAGGCAAGTACGGTATTCACAAGATCCCCTACACCCTGAAATAATCCAATGGCCCCATCCAGGTAACAATCATCAAAGACCTTGCTGATCCAACAGACGGTCCGATAGGAAAACGAGCCCTCAAGCTCTTGTTTTTTCCGTATCTTTTTGGCCTGGCGCTTCAATTCTTTATTCTTGGCTACCTCAATCTCTCTTGCCTCTTTGTTGCCCACAAGATTCAATTCGTCTTTGGTTTGCGCCCGTCTCCTGCTTTCCATTATATTATAATTGTTTTATTACCGGCTAAAAATTGATCTATGTCTTCCATCGTCAATGACGGCATATTACCCTGAGCTAATGCCAGTAGCCCTGATTTCAATTCTTCATGGTTGGTTGCCGTATTGATTCGTCGAAGAGTTTCGCGAACCCCAGCACTTCGAGCCTCGATATTTTTAATCTCTTTGGCAAATTCATTCTGCAACCGCGCCAACTCCTGTTTATATGCCTGTTGCTGTAATTTTCCGTTCTCATACATGGCCTGCAAATACCCATAAGATTCAAGTGTAGTGATAAATTGCTGCGCCACATTTGATTTGAGGGCTTCAACCTGTTGATCCTTGGAAGATTCGGGCGATTCTTCGGATTCAGAAGATTGGGAGGTTTTGGAGGATGCCGAATCCGAATTTGAGTCTGCATCCAATTCAGCCCGCATCCTCTTGGCCCATTGTCCCACATTCTGTTTCATCTGCTTCGGAATCTCGAAATCCATTTTTCCGGGGATCCGGACACTTGCTAGTAATTGGGGAGCCAAACTGCTTTCTATTATCTCTTTGGCGATTCGCAACAACTTCAACAGAGGCTCGAGATGATCCAGCAATTTCAATTTCGATTCGGGTTTTGTGCGAATCTGGCTCAAAATCTTCTGGTTAAGTTGGGATATCTGCAGGACCAACTGTTTTTGTTGCTTCTGCCTTTGTTTCAGATCCTCGCGGTGCCTGGCCAGTTCTTCCGTATCCAATTTTATATCCCTCAGGATGTTTTCATAACTCCGTATCACGGGAACTGCAATCATATCCCAATCATAGATATTTCGATTATACTGTTTCCCCAAATAACCGAACGAAAGTATATTCAGCAAGAAAAAAGGTTTGCGCGGTTTGCTGCTCTTAGCTTGATTGTATTGAGCGGAATACTCTTCGAGTGATTGCTTGTGTTGTTTGAGCAAAGAGGTATATGTATCGATGTTTACCCGATTATCGGTTATTTCGTGCTCCAGTAACTGCAATTTGTCTGCACTGATATTACGTTCCTCTCGGAGTGCCTTCAATTCGTTGGTAGCATATAACGAATCCAGCAAGAGGTTTAATTCCGTATTCAATACCTCCTCGGCATATCTGTAGTAGGCAAGGGCTCGAGGAATATACAATTCATTAAGCGTTTTGTGGATTACGCACAATCTATTGGCATCTCCTTTTATTGTCGTCACATCGCGCGTAATATTGGCTTCCAACTTAACCAACTCCATTTTCAACTGATTTGTCCTTTCAGCCGTTTGCAGATAATGATTAACCATGTTTAATCCGGCGACCACCATACCCAGCTTGTTGCTGCCGATTTGCCGATAAGCAGTTACCGATTCTCGAATGGACGTTGAAAAGCTTTCGTTGATTTCGCCTATAAGCGTTGAACAAGATGTGAATATGGCATCATACTCCAAGCGAATCTGTTGCAGCATGTATTGCTCGTTGAGATAGGAGATAGAATCAAAGTCGAACAGTTGCGGCGCTATCAATTTGATTGATTCTCCAAATGCGTCAATCAAGGCTGTCGTGTATTTCCGATAAGTAGACAAGATATTTTCACGAATAGCCACAAAATCAAGAATTGTCGCCTTGATCTCTGCTCTTGCTGCGGCATAGGCATCGATCATTTTTGTGTAATTCTTGAATAATACATCCGCTTTACTTCGCACCTGTTGCACCCCGGATGTACCTGTCAACACACCAGACACATCAGTTGACATCGGCGCATCTTTGACTTTCAACACGCAATTTGAGGTAGTTGTCAAAGACTTCAACAACTTGCTGCCGGTTGCTGAGCGGGATCCTATCCAATCGGAAAGAGTTGTGGTATCATTCTTCTCACTATAATCGCACGCTTTGTATGAGTCCACCAGAGACTGAATCTGCTCATTGTCAACATATGCTTTTGCAATAGCAGCCTCATTGCCATAAAACCGATATGCTTCGTAAACTAACTTGACAATATCAAAGGAATCCTGCCCTATTCCATAATCCTTTAACTCATAAGCCAGATCAGCACGAGTGTAGGTTTGATGATTTCGAGTCAACTTTACTGCATAATCCCGAATGACTTGATAAATCTCTTGTTTATTCATTTTGAGTTCTTCTTTTGTTAAGCCATAAAAAAGTGCGGTCCTGCTGTTTCCCATTTGAACAACAGGCACCGCCAAGCGCCTTCCCTCAAAATAGAATAACAAGCAGTCCGCACCCATACGGATGTGTGCAGACCGTGCTTCTTCTTCCCTTGAGGTGACCGTCCGTCAGAACGGCCGAACAAAATTGGCGGTTTCGTTGTTCAAGGAATCCTAAGATTCACGTATCTAATATCCTGTCGCAAACCTATCGCAGGTTTGCATTACAAAAATAAGATAAAATTTGCATAATCCGTAGGGTGCGATTAGTAAATTAACTGCTTGTAGATTTTTTCATATGGCTTTGACTCTTTCGGTTGATGACAAAAATACAGAAAAGGCATGTCTGATCATACCGTCGGATACTCCGAATTTTATTTCAAATGTCTAAAAATAGCCTATTCGGTAATATATGACTGAATGATGATAAAAAATATCAAGAGGTAATAATAATACTGAAAAGCCGAGGTATCGATGCGTTATTTGAATAAATTTGCAGCATTGAAAAAGATGGTATGATATCGCAATTCTCCGAAATCCCTTCGATGCCTTATGCGGAGCGGCTCAATGTAATTCACCGTTTGCGCTTGTTACGCAACACGACAGGCGAATTGTCTGCCCATACGGGTATTCAACTCCGAAACAATAGTTTCAGTAAAAAAACTCCATTTATTGCTCGCTGTATTTATAGTGAATTTGGTCGTGAGGTTCAAGAGCGTACTGGGGCCGATCTTGATGAGTTAATGAGGGACTATGATGCCGCCTCCCGTTATTTCAGGACAATTGCCAAGACTCGTCGAGCGCAACCAGAATTCTATCGAGAGGTACTACGTTGTTTGTTTGACGAGGAGTTTGCCTTATCGGACGGTGCAAAACCATATCGTGTTTCAACTCAAGCTATTTCCGGTTTAAACATAGCAGTTCTTACTTTATTGGTCTTGGATATTCTTCCTTCCTTTCAAGCAAAAGATGGCGATGTAGATATGAATATGCACCTCGAATACCTTGCGCGTTTACGCGAATATTTTCGTGTATTGTACAATAATAGTCGAATCTTGCAATTCGCACCGTATCTGACAGAGCATTATCAGAAAGCAGTGCAACAAATCCATAATGGAGAACTGTTTACTCGATTGAATTTGATTGCCTTTACACAAGGAATTCTTGCTAACTTGGAAAATAACTATAAACCCGAAATACTTCTACAAACCAATCAATATGTTAACCGACAAAAAATACACCCTGCTTTAGAGCATGATATATGGGTCGAACGTGATGCATGTGGCGGAATACCTGTGTATTGGCAATTTGAGACTTTAGGGCTTGATTATATCTTGATTCGCAGAGAGTTCGACCAAATAATAAAGCGGGTAGTGGAAACTCGCTATGAGGTATTTTTGTTTCAAAATGAGTCCGAAGTCTCTTTTATATTGATGTGTCAGTCGGAAATAGAGCGCTTGTGTATGGGAAATCCGATTTCCGAACAAGCGTATATGTATGGTGCTTGTAGTTTTGATAATTTACAAATACCTCAATCTATCGAATGGTTATTTACTACCAATCGCTATAACGATTTCCCGACAGCTATGATTCGTCTCGTAGAAAGTGATGGGTATAATAACCTCATCGAATCAGTTGTAAGTGAAGGCTGGGCTTTTGTTTGCACGACAGGTAGCTATGAGTATCTTCCGGTAGAACGTGTTATTACGACATTTTATATTTATGTCGAATATGAGAGTATTGAAAAAGAAACAGGAGAACGAGAGATTGTTGCATGGTACAGGATTCCGCGCAAAGGTTTATTGGAAGAGGTCGATATTATCACCCCAATCGCGCATATTCTTCACGATCAACATACTTATATTTGTTTTATTCCAATGAATCAATCATTTGATGTAACCGATAGCAAAACGCGTTCAGCATACGGTATTGAGATTGTGGAACGAATTGATGTAATAATACCTACTGGAGAAGTTATTACTGAATAGCCTCTCCCTTGGCCGATATGTTTTCATTTTGGATATTTTACAGTTATGAATCATACTTATCTGATTTGAGGTTTTTAAGAATAACTACTTTTTTCTCAGTTGCTCTGCATCTTGAAGTAACTCGTACGCTTTGCGCTCCTTAACGGTCGCCCGCTCCAACCGCTCGGCCTGCCGCCTTACGGCTTCTTCATAGCGTTCGACTTGGTTTCGGACGGTATCGCGTATGGCTGTGTATTGCTCGTCCCAAAATACGGTTTCCAACTCCGTCAGCTCCTTTTCACCAATTTCCCCGCACATCTTCACGTAACGGTATTTCAGGTCATTTTTGGCCAACTGCTGATTGCTTACCGAGACCCGGTAAATAAAACCAATAAGGAGAACAATTATTACCGCCATAACGAATATTACCAGCGCGGTTTTCGAGGATTTAAGATCGAGCGTATAAGTATGCCGGTGCTCCTGCACGGGCAGGGCGCCGGGCCTTTTCAATGCTTCGACGGCCTGCCCGACCTGCTCGATCAATGTATGCGTCTGCTGGTTCTCGTGGTTGATTGTCCCCAGTTTGCCCGCCAATTGCGTCAGCAGCGTGTTGTATCTGTCAGTAAATTCCCGCTCCTGCTCGGTTTTTACTCCCGGCAAGGCCGTATGCCGTTGCAGTTGTTCGAGCATCTGTGCTACCTGCCCCTGCGAGAGCTCTGCAGCCTCTATCAGCCGTTCGATCCGTTCCAGCTGGACATTATCCAAACCTGCGTTTCCTGCGCCGCCGGCTTTGGCGTTTTTGATGGCTTTGACAAGTGTTTCCTTGAGGTCTTCGTACATTTCGATCGAGAGTCCGATCTTATTTTCGTCGTTCATGATTTTTAAGATTTTCTAATTCGGTTACAGTTTTATTTTGGCTCTTCTTTTCTGTTCTTCGAACCTGCGGCGACGTTCCATCGCGGCTATGGCCATTGCTTCGGCCGCGGCATCGAGCAGCGCCGTGATTCGTGCTATATGCTCTTCGGGACTTTCACCCGGCTTGCGCTGTAACTGCTCGGCCGACATCCCGCCGGGTGAACTGGCCGGCGGCAGCGGAATCCCGCCTGCCTTTCCGAGGTTTACCGATGGTGGCTCTTCGTGCGTGCCGCCGCTATCCATACCGCCGAACAACCCGGCAAATGCCGAACGGTAATTGCCTGCCGCCGCCGAGAGGTTCCCGAAGAGCGTGGCCCGGTGCTGGGACTGCTGTTGAATATGGCTGAACCGGTTGTCGAGTTTCGTAAAGCTGAAAGTACTGTCGATCTTCGATCCGGAGAACTCGAAGCCGTTTTTCGAGAACAAAACCCCTTGTTTGCGGTCGGTATTTCCGCAATACTTGTAGCGGACGCCGATGCCCTGTTCCTTTAATCTACCTTCCAGCTCGTTCCAACTTTTGCACTTGGGAAGACTGCCTTTGATTGCATCGTAGATTTCGTATTTGGTCTTGTCGGGTTCGCGCAATTGCTCCCGCCGCACATCGTCCTTTCCCGGCGCAAGATACAATCCGTACTTCTCGGTCAGCTCCCGGCAGACCTTGGCATTTCGGATTTTGATGTTCTTGTCCGAAATGGTCTGCCCGTTGTTTCCGACCCGATTGTAGACCAGATGGCAGTGCGGATGGGGCTGGTCGAGATGGCGCACCAATAGATACTGCGTATCGGTGATGCCCATCTTCTGCATGTACTCCTTTGCGATCTGCGTCATCAGGGCGTCGGTCATCCGCGGAGCGTCCTTGGGTGAGAAAGACAGCGAGATATGCCCGACGGTGTTTTTCAGCCGCGGGTTCAATAGGGTCTGGTCTTTGAAGTCCTGCACCATATCCTTTACTTCCGGAGGCATAATGCCTTCGGCTTCCAGTATCCGGGATTCCTCTTTCATCACATAACCCACCGTCCCCGAAAAGGACGAAGCGGATATTACCTTACCGACCATCGCATATCTGTTTCAGGAGTTTTTCGATGGCCGTGACGATCGCCGCATGCCGGACTCTGACAGCCGCCAGACCTTTGGCATTGGCCAGCCGGGTCAGTTGGTTCAGATTCCGGGCGACGCCTTTGAGTTGGGCCATGAAATCCAGTTGTTCGCGGGTGATGCGTGCCCTAACCGTTCCGCGGTCGATCAGCTGGCGCAGGACTTCGGCGGGCGGTTGTCCTGCTTCGCGGCAGAGGGCCGAAAAGCGGAGTTTCCGCTCGGGACTGAGCCGTGTGCTGACGACGTATTTGCGGATGTGGCCGATGCCGACTTTCGGCCGACCGCCCTGTTTGCTGTATGTTTTCTTCGGTGTTTCCATGACAGGTTGTTTCGATAGATTGTTCATGCTATATAGGTTGTTCAGACCAGCGGGATTTTACGCCGGCCAGCGGGGAAGGCGGAGTTTTCGTCTACGAAAACACAACCTTGCCTTCTTTAAACCTTTACCCCTTTCCGGCGCGGAGGCTCGATCGCCGCCGTTTCCGCTTTCGAAGGTCGCAGATCACGACCCAGACTGTCGGATACGGTTTCCGGGGGCTTCGGACAAGTTTTTCGGGCGATCAGATAGTCGTTGACATCCTTGTATCTGCGGTAGAAACAGCTTTGGTCGATTACCTCGCTGCGGGGGCAAAGACGGAGCAGATCGGCAGTCGTTTTACGTCCGGCTTCGTCGTTGTCGAAGAAGGCATGGATCACAGAATGTTGCGAGAGATACGGAACGGCTTTGGAAAGGTTGACGACCGAGTTCAGCACAACCGTATCGCTGACCGGATGTATATTATTTGCAAGCGACAGATACGAGAGAAAGTCTATGAACCCTTCGAAGACCATGACGCTTGCATGGAATGCCGGCATGGCCCTGTCCGATTCGCAGGCCATCGGATCATTGCCGGCATGGAATGATGCTGTTGCACCGGTTGCTGGGCAATCCGTGATTGCAGTGATTGCACTGACATTGCTGGTTGCATTGATTGCTTTGCTGTCAATGACTGCACTGATAGCATTGGTTGCATTACATCCTTTGAGTGTGGTAATGTATTTGGGCGAGGAGCCGCCTTTGAACCGTGCGGAGCGCAACTCCCACCCTCCAGCGTCATTGCGGAAACCGACGGCGAAAAAGGCGCGGCCGTTCACTTCGTAGCGAACCTCCCGGCAGTAGCCTGCGGCAATCCTCTGTGCAATGCCGCGCGAGGCGAGATAACCGATCAGTACCGGATGACGAAGCGGGGCATCAGAGAGGATGCGGAGCGCGGGGACGGTGGCCGGACGCATGACCGGCGAGTGTTCTCCGACGGCTGGACGCTTGTAAATACCCGATGAAAGAGAAGCGGAACCGGCGTCCCTTTTTTCACCGTTTTGCAGCCGTCGGACGGCTTCACGGCTGTCGCACCGCTCCATCCGCATCATGAGGGTGAGCAATGTACCGCCTTCGCCCAGTCCGAAGTCGTACCAGAGATTCTGCACATAGTCCACTTTGAAACTCGGCGTGCGCTCTTCCCGCAAAGGGGAAAGATACATGCCGTAGCCGTTGCGTTCGTATTTGGGCTGAATCCCTCGTCGGGCGAGGAACAGCCGGATGCTAATATTTTTCAAATCGTTCATAATTTTTGTTTTTTCGGAGTTTGCCGATTTTACCTTACTACTTACTACATATTTGCAATAACATGATATATAATATGTTATGCGTAGTAGCTAAGTCCATACGATCTTACTACCGTAGTAGGTTCATGTAGTAGCGTAGTAACTACAATCCGTAAGAGACGAAAGGATTGGGGGTAATCTTCTCGGTGACAACTGCTTGCCGGGGACTGCAACGCTGTCTGACGACTTATTTGCCATCGCG
>CEAF01009022.1_pt1 | contig 170407 bp, 148 predicted proteins | sample 557431 | NCBI WGS metagenome assembly CEAF01 (sample SAMEA3182068, study PRJEB8094) | gut metagenome | biome: human; feature: gut; material: Stool; isolation source: human stools | place: Canada | collected 2013-11-18 | reverse complement strand
ATATAAAAGAATCCTGGCACGATCCACGACTTGTGCCTGAATGGTTCTCTTTTTTGATAATGATTTAAGGTAATTCCTGTCTTCATCTGACAGAGGAAGATATGTTTTTCTCATAGCGATCATCCTTTCTTTGATAACACTATTTTACCATACATTATCCTCAAAATATATAGTAGAGATTTAATTTATTCTCTACTAGTATAGATCAAGGGCATCAGGTAAATTCCAATTGTTATCAGATTTTTCAAAATATGGAAAAATACCAACTGTATGCAGGAAATGTAACACCGGGTATGGCGTTACAGAACAACTTAGACTGGTTGGTTTTTGATAGAGTTTCTTATAATCTGGGAGAGACGGTTAAGTGGAAGCAAGTATCCTGTCAGATTGTAAGTGTGAATATGGAAGTAAAAGGAGCAGAAATTCTGTATTCATATGGACTGGAAAGAGTTGAAGGGGTAAAATCCATATTTTATGGAAATAAAAATATTTCCGGGCTTAGTCTGCCTGCTACAATAAAGGAACGGAGCGGAAATAGACTTCGTGTCAAATTTGACATCGACTCGGAATACAGGAAAGGAAATAATTATTATTTTACATATGCAATAGAGACTACCAGTTGGTACTGTCTTCCGGAACCAGGAAGTACTGTACATATTTATTTCCAGAACTGGGATGAAACATCCGGAATAGCTATACAGGCGATGCGAAAAGGGAGTGGGGCAGATTCCGTCTCTGCAAGAGGGGCTGTAAGCGATAAATCTTTCTCTACTGTGTCAGGGGAAGCAATGGAGTTTACAGACACCGGAATTATTTTTTCATCAGTATCAAAAGCCGCTTGTTTTATCGTATCGAAGGACGGAAGTCTGCACATGGAGGCGGAAGATATTTTTCTGTGTGCACAAAATGAAATGAATATAGGAAAGGGAATGATTAAAGTCGGTGAGGATATGCAGGAGATCATTCCCCGTAATACAATTTTGCAGTCGGAGACAGGCGTAGTCGGTCTGGGGATAGTGAGTTGCACAGAGGAGGAAGTAACGTTAGCGGACGATAAAGGGATTGTACTTGACGAACGTGATAATATTCTCCTAGTCGCTGCCGGAGCGTTGTTTTATGAGCCAACCCAGATAGATCCTCCCAGCATTCAGTATTCAGATGCAGAATTGAGAGAAGAAGATGCGACCCAGAGAGAAGCCCATAATGCAGAAGTTTTTGAGGTAAGGGAAAATGAGTCCGCAGGAAAAATAACAGTGGGAGCTATAGTGGCAGGAATTGGTTTGCTATGCCTAGCAGGTGTAGCAACTGTAGCCACGGGAGGTGCAGCGGCAGTTCTTTTTGTGGCAGGAACTACAGCATATTTCTGCGGAGCCGCACAGGTGGCTGAAGGAGCGCAGGACATGTCCAAGATGAGTGACGGCGATTTTTCGCAATCATTCAATATGATTCGAGATACTGTCTGCGGCGGGAATCAGGAAACGTATGAAACCATTATGTATGGAAGTGTCATGATTGGTATAGGAGTACTGCTTTCTCCTCTTAGTAAACCGCTGTCGGCGATGGGAAGAGTGTTTGCACAGATGATGACAGCGGGCAGTCTTTCGGTGATGACTTTGAATCTTCAGGACATGGCCGATGGCTATGTGGATGTGAGCTGGCAGACATACATAGAGACATTTGGAATAACATCACTTAGTGCTGGGATAGGAGCTGTAGTTGGCTTGGGATTTGCTGCGCTGGGAGAAGGGTCAAAACTTATTGGAAAATTGTTATCTAAAGCTGGTAAATATGCACCGGCCCTAATTATTGGGGCGGAAACGGTGATTGATTTTGGTGTTGATTATGGTACCAGTGAACTGTTTGATCAGGAGTTTGATTGGAAGATGTCTCTTTTGGTATCCTTGGCTTCAAACATTGCATTTTCCATTGATCCTGTCAATATGGCAACAGGAGGTTTTTGCCTGACCGCTACGGATTTGCTTCTTCCGGATTTAATTGATGAACATTTTCGTTTGCAGCGGATATATAATTCCGTAATACCTTGCATTGGCGGTTTGGGAAGAAACTGGATGTTGGGTATTGAGAGCAGGCTCTTTATCAGAGAAAAGGAAGGGCTCATTGATGTAATCTGCATGGACGGTCATGCGGAACGTTTCAGCTTGGAAGAAGGCACATGGAAAAATCGCAGGCAGGGAGATGCAAGGTACCAGTTACAGAAGACCGCGCAGGAGGACGGGGAGGAGATTTATACCCTGCTTTACGCCCCAGAGCAAAAGAAATATAATTATGACAAAATGGGACGATTAATTACTGTGCAGGGAAAAGGCTTGAACAAGCTGGTTGTCCAGTATCAGGATGCACATATCAGTCGGGTTGTAACTTCTGCTGGATATATTCTTGACTTTCAGTATGAAGGGAACCGAATCATCGAGATTAGTGATGAGGCCGGCCGTTCCATCCGGTACAAATATGAGGATGATTGTCTGAAGGCAGTCTGTCATGTGGATGAGGGAGTAACCACCTATCATTATGATGAAAAACATCACATTACACAGGTAATTGATCAGAACGGTCATGCCTATGTGGATAATGAATATGATGACGATGGCCGGGTGATTGCACAGCGTTATCTGGATGGAACAAAGAGCGTTTTGGCTTATGACTCGAAAAACCGTGAAAATACGGTTTATATTGAGGGATTGGGAAGAACGGAGCGGTATCGGTACAACAGAGATTATCTGGTGACCCATACTTATTATGACGATGGCACTTGGGAAGAAACCGAGTATGACCAGTGGACGAACCACATTTATGAAAAGGATAGAAATGGTAACATTACCCGCAGACAGTATGATTGTCAGGGAAATCTGTGTGGGGAGGAGCTGCCTTCCGGTCAGGTATGGGTGTATCGTTATAATAACTGTGGAGAGTTGCTGAGCAAGAAAGCGGACACAGGAGAAGAAATCTGTTATGACTATGACGAGAATGGATTTCTTATTGAAGAGTCAGAGAAAATCAGAGAGAGGGAATGGAAACAATATCAATATGAAAGAGATGCCCATGGACGTATAGTAAGCATGACTGATAGTTTGGGAAATATCACCATCTATAGTTATGATAATTCGGATGGACATCTTTTGAAAGAGCCCTCTTGTGTAGAAGATGCCATAGGAAATCGGACAGAGTATGAGTATGATAGGGTCGGACGCAGAAATTGTATCAAAACAGCTATGGGGATTACAGAGATACGGTATAATCCGCAAAACTATCCGACTTATGTAAAGGATAGAAATGGTGGTGAGTTGCGCCGTAGTTATGATAAACTAGGAAATCTGACAGCTATGTTTCCGCCGAATCAGGGGGCGGACGGAAACTGCTGGATGTATCGTTACGACTTCTTTGACCGCCTGATTGAAACAAGAGATCCTTTAGGAAACATATGGAAAAAGGAGCGAAATCTGGCCGGGGATATTCTTTGTGAAAAATCACCTGACGGGCAGGAAGTCCGCTATGAATATGATACAGACAGTCATAGACTTCGGACAATCTATGAAGATGGTTCTGTCGAACGTTGCTTTTATGATGGAAATGGAAACCTGATAAAAAAGGTCAGGCCGGAGAATTACAGCAGGGAAAAGGATGACGGCCCGGGTATCACTTATACCTATGACTGCATGAATCGACTGACGCAGGTACGGGACGAGGATGGGCAGGTACGAAGTACATACGCTTATGATATGTCCGGTCATCTTGTGGAATGGACAAATGGCGCAGGATATACGACTTATTATACATATGATTATTTGGGAAATCGACTTGGAATGTGGGAGCCGGTCGAGCAGTCGGATGATGACAGAGGAGTAGTTTTGTACCGGGCTACTCTGTATGATTACGATTCAGAGTCGAATAAGATACGAGAGAGAAGAGGGCTTGATAAAGTAGGAGCGCATCAGATTCCCCAACGTACCCATGAGATATGGTTTGGCTATGACGCATTGAACCGACTTGTTTCTGTAGAAGATTTGCATGGGGCAAAGGCTGCATATAGGTATAATGGTTTAAACCAAAAGATATATGAGAGCTTTCGGATCAGTGCGGATGTAAATAGAGTGATACAATATGAGTATGACGCTTTGGGGAACCTTACGGCGAGAAAGGAGAGAATTGAAGAGCGCTTTCTGAAACCGAACAGAAAGGAACGCACTGTCTGGGCTGTCACCAAATACGAATATGATGCCAACGGTAACTGTGTACGTCTGGTGACTCCTAAGGGATATGAAAAGCAGTGGAAGTATGACGCTCTTGATCGTGTAGTTGGAGAGAAAGAGCGGGATAAGGTAAGTGGAATCTGTCGGAGTTTCCAGTATAAATATGACTCTGTAGGGAAATTGTTGGTGCGTTGTGATCATAGCACAGAACAGTCTACAGAGAGACAATTTCAGTATGATGGCAGGAAACGCTTAACCCATCTGACGGATGAGAGTGGAGCAACAACCCGTCTGTTTTATGATAGGAATGGTCGGATTACAAGAATAATTTGTCCCGAGCAGTATGACACTGAACAGGATGACGGTCAGGGAATTCATTATACCTATGATTGTCGTGATCAGGTAGTCAGGATTACTGGACCGGATGGAACAGTAATCCGTGAACAGACATATGATCGCATGGGGAATGTGAAAGAACGGCTGGAGGGTAAGACTCTTTACACAGAGTATGATTATAACCTGGCTGGAAATCTTCTGGCGGTTTACAGAGGAAAAACCAATGCAGGGAAACGGCATGCAGCTCAGCGGATGGACTATGATATCTGGGGAAATATAACCAGTGTGGAAGATGGAAACCGCAACCGGACGGAATTTCTATTAGACGACTGGGGAAGAATCATAGAAACCCATACGCCGGAGGGTGGTAAGGAGCTCTATACTTATGATTATGCGGGCAACATCACAAGTACCACTGACGCAAACGGAGGAACGATCACCTATCGCTATAACAGTATGGGACGAGTCTGTCAGATTACGGATCAGGAAGGGAACGACGAGTACTTTTATTATGATGAAGAGGGGCGTCAGGAAACACATATTGACAGAAACGGAAACGTGGAGCGTACCCTTTACAACATGGATGGCAACCTGTCCTATCAGAGGTTTGAGGACCGAAAGGGAAGAAATTCTGTTGTCAATCAATATGTATACTATCAGGACGGAAGACTGAAGGAAGCAGCGGGCGGTGGAATCACATATCACTATGCGTACACGGAAAATGGTCTGTTAAAGAATAAATCCACGTTTGGGAAAAAATTACTGGAGTATACTTATGACCGCAACCGTAACCTGAGCAGTCTTGCTGACAGTACGGGAAATGTTATATACTATTCTTATGATATGCTGAACCGCTTGAAACGGGTGTCTGGAGACAAGGAAGATGTGCTGGCAGAATATGATTACACCGGAGCCGGACAGATCCGAAACCTCCGATATGGAAACGGTGTGGAGACGGAATACAGCTATCGGGAGGACGGGGAATTGTCCAGTCTGGTAACGTTGACCGGACAGGGGCAAGTGCTGCTGAATTTTGACTATGTTTATGACGGGAATGGCAACTGTATCAAGAAGAGCGGCGAAACTTACCAAAACGAATATGCATACGACTGTATGAACCGCCTTATCAGTGCGGTGCAGGACGGGAAAGAGGAGAGATATGCTTATGATTTGGCAGGAAACCGCCTGAAAAAGGAAACTGCGCAGGGTACGGAAATTTATTATTACAATGTAAAGAATCAGCTCACCTGTCTTCAAAGAGGAGCGGACACGTTCAGGTACCTTTATGACAGACAGGGAAACCTGCTGGAGAAACAGGGAAAAGGGAATCGGAAGCAGTACAACTATGATGTTGCAAACCGTCAGGTGGGCGTCATTGCGAAAAAAGCAGATGGAGTAACAGAAAAACTGCAGCAGATGAATTGGTATGACGGCGAGGGTTTGCGTTATGAAACAGAAGAGAATGGAAAAATCATTCGTTTTCTGTTTGACAGGGGAGAGCTGGTAGAGGAAAGTAGTGCAGAAGAGAAAATCAGCTATGCAAGGGGATATCAGCCGATTTTCCAGAGCAGAAACGGAAGGGAGAGAAATTATTTTGTCCAGGATGAAATGGGGAGTACCCTGCTCCTTCTGGATCATAACCAAGAAATTCAGAAAACCTACCGCTACGATGCCTTTGGGAACATTCTGAAAGAGATGGGGGATATACCTAACCGGGTGACTTATACCGGGCAGATGTATGATGGCGCTGCGGGGCAGTATTATCTAAGGGCGAGATTCTATAATCCTGCTATCGGACGATTCCTACAGGAGGATACCTTCCGTAGGGATGGACTAAATCTGTATGCGTATTGTGCAAATAACCCGGTGATATATTATGACCCGAGTGGACATGTCTTATGTTTAAATGGAAAAACAGCATCACAATTAGATACATATGAGGAAGTGCAATATCATAAACGTATTTCGGCAACTCCGGGTGAAAAATCTGCATTAGGAACATGGACAGGACAGAGAGGGGAAAGTATGTTTATTCCTACAGATCCTGATATACAAGTACTTTTAAGACAAAAAGGATTGGAAGGAATTACATATAAAGATGGAATTCCAGATTTTTCAAAGTTTGCAGAAGTAGAAATACAATTGTTTAATATGCATGGTGGTGAAAGTGGAAGAAGCTATAACTTCTCTCACGCTGATGAATTGGCTGGTCAAGGTCATACATTGGCAGAAATTAGTAGGGATAGGGGAATGAATTACACATGGCATGAATGCAATGACATGATAACGATGCAATTAATTCCGAGTGCAATCAACGATTACTTTGGACATATGGGAGGTGTTGGAGAAATAAATTTATTATTTGAATTGTTTAATCCAAACCAAACGGGTTGGTATTATAATTGGAAAAAATAAATAAAATACAGGAGGATTGGAATAATGATAAAAGATTTGAGAGAGAATGACTTAGGGTTTATGGTAGGGACATTTTATTCAAGTATTTTTAAATATGACATAGAAGTGTTGTTTGATAGAGACATTTCTCTAGAATATATTGAAAAAAATATTGAGTATTTTAATAGTATTAAACAAGAATTTTTATTTGATATATGTGCAGCTTTAAAAAGATATTATGAAAGCTATAAAAAATTATACCCTGATTTATGTGAGGAACTTTCACCAGATATTTTAAGAAATTATGAAGTCGATCCAGTTTCTATATTAAAATATGTGAAAATTGGTGTTTATAGATTTCATAAATGCAGTGTAGATGATGAAAATATTCCAGTTATAAATTTAGGCGGCGACTGTGAATGGGCGGGCGATGCAGGAATAACTATTATTGCAAAGAATAATCAGCTAATGTATGTGGGACGTTGGCAAGATCGTAATGTGTGGAATGATAGGGTAGAGAGCAGAATGGAAAAAATGTTTAATTATGCAATGCCAAAAGATATATAATTTTTAATTAAGTATTAACTTAAGCACCAAAATGGATATGCGGACGACCGCCTGACCGAGGAGAGAGTCCTTGACAGAAAGAACGGTATCGACAGACGGGTGCAGTATGCCTATGATGCGGCCGGAAATGTGCTGAAACAGGCCATTCTGGGAACGGACGGGGAATGTCTGGAGAGCAGCACCCGGTATGACCTGAAAGACCGGGCGACCCACAGAACCAATCCGGCAGGAGGGGTGACCCGCTATCTCTATGACCGGAATGACAGGCTGCGGAAAGAGATCAATCCCTACGGCTACGAGCCGGAAAACGATGACGGGGCGGGGGTATCCCACACCTATGACAGCCGCGGCAACCGCCTCCGCACCACCAATGCATTAGGAGAAGTGGTACAGGAGCTTTCCTACAACCTGCGGAATCAGCCGGTCATCCAAAAGGATACGTTTGGAAACCGGACAGAACTTTCCTACGAACTGGATGGAAAGATCAAGGATGTCCGGCGTTCGGGGAACCATCAGCGTACCCTTCAGCAGTATGAGTATAATGCCAGAGGGCAGATCACGGGAGTTGTGGACGGCAACCGGAATCCCATTTCCTATGACGTGGACAGCTGGGGACGCATCACAGGCATTGGCTTTGTGGACGGGGGGAAGGAAGGCTATGAATACACCCCCGCCGGGCAGGTCAGCAGGACTATAGACGGCAACGGCAATGCAGTGCAGTACCGTTACAACAGTCTCGGCAAGGTCAGCGAGAGAATTGATCAGCTGGGCGATACAGAGACCTTCCGGTATGACGAGGAGGGCAACCTGTCCCTGCACATCGACCGGGATGGAAGACAGCTGCAGCGCGCCTGCAACGTATTCGGACAGCCTGTGTATGAGAAGGCGTCCGATGCAGAGGGAAAACATACCAACATCAGCACCTGGCACTATGACAGCCTGGGCCGGGTGACCCGTGCTGTCTGCGACGGAAAGTCCTATGAATACATCTACGATGCATATGGTAACCTGAAAGAAAAGCGTTCCAACGGGAAACGCTTAGTTTCCTATACCCATGACAGGGCAGGGCAGATCACGGAGATCAGGGATCCCGAGGGAGTCAGCACCCGGTATGAGTATGACATTCTGGGCAGACGAAGCCGCATCTTTAATGATGACGGACTGGAAGTGCGCTACGGCTACGATGCTTTGAACCGCATCCGCCATATCCGTTATGGCAATGGTGTGGAGACCGCCTATACCTACGATGGTGACGGTAACATCCGCACACTGGAAACCAAGGCAGGAGAAAATGTCCTGCTCTCCTTTGCATACCAGTATGACGGCAACGGAAACCGCACGGCGAAGACAGGCACACAGGCAGCTCTGGGCGGCATCACCACAGGGAATAATGCGTTGGATCTCTCCTATGCTTATGATGTCCGGGGACAGCTTCTGGAAGAGCGGCGGAACGGCGCTTCTGTTTGCTATGCCTATGACAAAGCCGGAAACAGAATCCGGAAGACGGATGCACAGGGAGAAATCCGTTATCTTTATAATGAGAAGAACCAGCTGGTCGAAGAGGAAAGCCCTGCCGATAGAAAACAGTTTTCTTATGACTGTCAGGGCGGTATAATAGAGGAGAAAAATGCAGCCGGGATCCGTCGGTTCTCCTATAACAGCCGCCGCCAGCAGACAAGGTTGGAAACTGAAACCGGCAACGTGCAGGAGAACCGCTATGACGCGGAAGGCCTGCGTTTTGAACTGCTGGAAAACGGCAGGAGAACCAGCTTTGTATACCACGATGGAGAGCTTCTGCAGGAGGAGGGAAGAGAAGAGCAGGGCACCAGTTATCATCTCGGGGCAGGGATGGAAGCGTTCCGCAGAGGACAGGAACTGTCCTACTACCACAGAGACGAGCAGTTAAGTACGGCACTTGTTACTGATGGACATGGAGATGTTCTGAACAGCTATCAGTATGATGCCTTTGGCATACCCCTTGATACCACAGAGCAGTTGAATAACCGCATCCGATACACAGGGCAACAGTATGATGATGTAACGGGACAGTATTATTTGCGGGCGAGGTACTATAATCCGGTTGCCGGGCGGTTCATGCAGGAGGATGTATACCAGGGGGATGGACTGAATCTGTATGCGTACTGCGGGAATAATCCGGTGGTGTATGATGATCCGAGTGGGTATGCAAGTACGTCAACAGGTAAAGCTTGTCCACCACAGGGGAAAATTAGTGAAAGTGTTGATGAGACCAGCTATGGGAAGTCAAGTAGTAATTGTACGGAATTGGTACCATATTATCCCGCAAATAATGGAGCTGAGAGTGATAGTGGTTCAGTACCCAATTCATTATTGCAAGGCGATCCGAACACAAGAGTTTATTTAGGAATTATAGATGGAGAACCAGATTATGTTGGTATTGCTTATGACGTTGAAAGAAGGCAAAGTCAACATGGAGATAGATTTGACTATTTGCGAGAAATAACAACAGAACCGCTTACACGAAGGCAAGCAAGGGCAATAGAGCAGGCAATGATTAAAAATCATCCCGAGTATAGTAACAAAATTAATAGCATAAGTACTAAACGAGATTGGTACAATGATGCCGTTACTTGGGGTAAAGCCTGGTTAAGAGAACATGGACTTTTAGAGTAATAGGGAGGTAAATATATTGGCATTTAATGATTTAATCGCAATGAAGAAATCTTCAAAAAAGCCACAAGAGGGTGATGTGTTTGTGCTGCAACCTGTGATAGGCAAATTCTATTTTGGAAAGGTTATACAAACAGATTTAAAGAGTTTAGATTCCTTTATTAATGGTATGACACTTATTTATATATATAACTACTGTTCCATAGAAAAGGAGATTCCTTTAGAGTTAGAAAAGGAAGAGCTTTTGATTGCACCTATAATAGTTAATAATCAACCATGGTTAAAGGGGTATTTTGAGACCATAGGTAATAAACAAGTATTAGAAAATGAGAAAACTATAGATTTTGCCTTTTGGGATACATTAAAAAAAGAATATGTCGATATTAATGGACATGTAATAAAAAGTAAACCTCAATATTCGAGTATTTATGGTTTGGGAAGTTATGGAGTTGTAGGTAAAGAGGTGAGAAAAGCAATCTTGGTAAAAGAATAGCTATTAAAAGGTAAGTATAAGAGCCGACTAAGCAATGATTAAAATGTAATAATTTTGTAACATTTTCCTTGACGCCTCCTAAACATCCATGTTACAATGGCACTCACCAGTGGGTGTAAGGGGGATGAAATATTCCCTTAATACCTAAACAAAAACACATAATAGGAGATGTTTCGTAGCTACTATGAGCTATGGTGCATTTCCTATTTTTCCGTTACATGGTAATCCCTACAAAACTGTTCTAAAGCATAACAAATTTTTGAACAGCAGAGAAAGTTATGCCATACTACATTTCACCCAACGGCTCTGCCGGTGGGTGTTTCTCGGCTTATGCCGTCCTCTGGCGGCATAAGTCCTTTAACCTGCACTATTTTCGACCCTATTTATTTTGGCACTATCTTAAGAAATCAAATCTCTCACATTTCCCCAACAAGCCTTAAAAAGTTTATCATGGGTAACTACCTCGACTTCGCTCTTAAAATCGCACACAGGGGCAACACAGGCTCTCACAAGGGCAAGAGAACGTTGTTTTGTATGTTCGGATAGTAAATTTGTGCATCTTTACTGTTATTTCTCTGTTTTTGGTCTATGGCATAAAGCCGATTTTGCCCATTTTTAATGGATTTAAATAAAAATCTGCTCAAAAAGCAAAAAATTGACTTGCAACCTTTCTTTTTCAGAGTTAACATCACACACCACGAAGGAGATTTCTTCTACTTCGTTTCCTGCGTTCTGTAGGATGTATCCATCTCCATGAAAGTCAGCGGTGTTCCTGTATGGAATACTTTGTGCCTGACCAGAAATGGATAGGCTATACCACTCTTGCACACTCGGTAGCTGAAAAGATGCGTAATTCCGAGAAAGATGCTTAACAGTTGAGATTGCCACTATTTTGCCAAACATTGAGATTGGGGTTGATTCTATGGTTAAAGAAAATTTTATTTATGTGGGTATCGATTTACATAAAGAAACCCACACAGCAGTTATGATTGACTGCTACAATCAAAAGCTGGGAGAGATTACTTTCCCTAACAGACCAGCCGCTTTTCCTAAGCTGGTTACTAAAGTAAAGAAGTGTAATACCGATGGAAAAGAAGTAGTTTATGGTCTTGAGAACGCCTACGGTTACGGCAGAGCCTTAGCGGTCTGGCTAATTGACAAGGGGTATCTGGTTAAGGATGTAAACACTGCTATCTCACATCGACAGGCAAAGCATCGAGGTGCTATGTACCGTAAGAGCGATAGTGACGATGCCAAAGCCATTGCTCTGGCGACACTAAATATGCTGGACAAACTTCCGGATGCCTGCCCCAATGATGCGTACTGGTCACTTGGTCAGTTGGTGCATCGTAGGGATAATATCATGAAGCAAAGGACGAGATTAGTCAACCAATTGCATGAGCAGTTGTGTATTGCCTATCCGTCATACAAGCAGTTTTTCAATGACATCAGTAGACCCACAGCACTGTATTTCTGGGAGCATTACCCATCCAGAAAGTATTTGAAGGGTAAGTCTGTGGAAGATTTGCGAGCAGAACTTGTTCCGGTCAGCCACAATAGATGTTCGACCAAAAACTGTGAGAAAATCTTGGATGCGGTAGCAAGTGACAAGGTAAAAAATAATGCTTACCAAGATGCCAGGGACATGGTGACTCTTAGCATCGTCAGTGATTTACAACACTATGACAGCCAACTGGCAGAGGTAGACAAGATGCTGGAACAGATGTATAAGATGCTTGGCTGCACGCTTACAACCATTCCCGGTGTAAATGTCATTACAGCAGTTAAGATTCTTGCAGAGATTGGTGATATCAAACGTTTTAGTAATGCCAATAAACTGGCACAGTTCGCAGGGATTGCACCACTTCATTTATCCTCCAGCGGTAAGGGGAAGGATGTAGCTACCAAGCAGGGAAACAGACGACTGCAGGCAACCATTTATTTCCTTGCAATCCAGATGGTGCAGGTATCCTCAAAGGGTACACCGAGAAATTCGGTGGTACGGGCATATTATGAGAAACGTAAGGCAGAGGGAAAAACCAGTCAGCAGGCACTGATTTGCATTTCAAGACGGTTAATCAGTATTATTTATGGAATGTTAAAGCATGGTACGGAATATCGTATGCCAGTGGTGGAAAGTGCTGGCGAAAAATAGTGAAATAATGGCAAATATGTAGTAGAATTTTAAGCAGATGTGATAGTCAGCTTTGGGAAGTGTACGCATTTTCCGGAAGAGTGGCATCGGCTTGGATTATTATAAGGGTAAAGAGTTTATGTCAAGAGTGATAGTAATTCTCTTTGTGAGCGTTGCATCGGGACAGTCAGTGGAAATCTTGTTTGTATTTAAATCGCCGTTTTGGACGAAAAAATACAAAAATGTGGAATTTTACCGTTTGAAAAGTCTCCATTTTCGCTATATAAGCAAAATAAGTAAATTCCGTACAAAAATTTCTGATTTGGGGAATTTTTTGTATGGAATTTGTCGTTTTTATGCTATTTACACCAAAACAACCTTGACTTTACAGGTGCAGACCAAGCTCTCTCGCAAGAGAGAGCTTTTGGGATGCTATATACCCGCTGATTTTTTCGTTACACAAAAATCGCATTTCGTTACATAGGATTGAATTTCAAAGGAAAAGTGGCGATATAAAAAAGGAAATGTTTGAATGGAATAAGATCCGGGGGAGTAGAAGACGAATGCTGAAAATAGCAATATGTGACGATGAACAGCCCATAAGAGAATACCTGAAAAGGCTGGTAAAGAAATGTACGGAGGGGGAAATCCGACTGTTTGCCGACGGCGGAGAACTGTTGGCGGATCCGACGGCGTTTGACCTGATCCTGTTAGATATTTCCCTGAACCGGGAGCAGAATGCGGCGGAACCGGACGGTATGGAGACGGCCAGAAAGATCCGTGAAAGGTCGGATGCACTGATTATCTTCGTGACGGCCTTACGTGAATATGTGTTTGAAGGCTATGATGTGGGGGCGTTTCATTATCTTTTGAAGCCTATCGATGAGCAGAAGTTCACAGAAGTCATGGACAGGGCAATCTGCCAGATCCGGAGTAAAAAGAATGTTGAACCGCTGGTTATAAAAGTAGGCGGCAACTATGTCAGGATTCCTGTGGATGATATCCTCTATGCCGAGAACCAGGCCAGAAAAATTATGCTGCACACCAAGTCAAAGAAGGAGCCCTACTGTTTTTATGAAAAAATGGAAGTGCTGGAGCAGAAGCTGGGAGATCGCTTTTTCCGCTCCCATCGGGGATTTCTTGTGAATCTGCAGGAGGTCGCCCGGTATGACAACAGCAACATAGAATTGAAAAACGGTGAGAGCGTATTTTTAGCAAAACAGAAATACAATGACTTTGTCACCGCATACATGAAGCATCTGAGAAAAGTGTAAGCGGTGATGATTCAGAAAGGAATCAGCGGGTGATGGGCCTGCTGATTTTTTGATGTTTCGTTACATGAAAAGATCGGTTCGTTACAAGACATATTAAGGGTGAAAGAAAAGCGGCGATATAGAAGACAGAGAGAAAAAATTGCAGATCAAAGGAGGTCGCAAAATGAGGATCACAACCCAAATGCTGGCAAATTCCGCAGCAAAAAGCGGGATTCCCATTCAGAGAACGTCGCTCTTGGACATTATCAATAACAAGTCATCCCAGAACCTGCTGGGAACCATCGGGAAGAGCATGAACACCACAAGTACCGGTGCCACGGACATTCTGAGGAAAAATAATTATGCAAAGCTGGAGGATCTGTCGGAGAAGTTGAGCCAATCTGCGTCAAAGCTTGCAGGCAGCGATAAGGATTCCATCTACGACAAGGCAAAAGAGAGCGGAGACACCACGGACATCCTGAGTGATGTGAACAAAATGGTGGAAGCGTACAATGCTACCATGAAGCAGCTTAAGACCACCGGCGGAATCATGAATGAATTTTACCAGCAACAGTTAAAAAACATTCCAGCGGGCAGTAAAGAATTACTGGAAAGTATAGGAATCAGTCAGGCAAAGGACGGAAGCCTGATCGTGGACGAGAAAGTATTCCGGAATGCGGATGCGGATACCTTACAGAAGGTACTGGGAGGAGAGAATGGCATCGCCTCCAAAATAGGATTTCTCGGTGAGCACATCAATAAGAATGCTTCCGAAAATGTGGTCAGCGCATCCAACCGGTATGGTTCCAATGGGGCAACCTATATGGAAGCTTTTGAGGCTAACAAGTATAATTTCTTTGGGTAAGATTGTGTTGTAAAAAAGGCATTGTATTTCAAAAAAATTGAGATACAGTGCCTTTTTGCATATCTGAAATGGAGACCGAATTCTGGCATTAACATTTCTGCATCAATTCTAAAACATTTCTACAAAACTTCCGGGATACATAATATACAGGATAGGAAAATCGAAGTATAATAAATAAAAAAGTATAGGATACCTCGGAAAGGGATAACAAATGAGAATATTAGAAATTATATTGCCGGTACTTGTCATGCTGGTTCTCGGTATGGCATGCAGAAAATTAAAGTTACTTACCAAAAGCGGAATAGATAATATGAAACTGCTGGTAACCAATATCATGCTTCCGGTGGCAATCTTTCATGCACTGGCCACAGCGGATTACAGTGTGGAGACCTGGAAACTGGTGGGGATTATGTTCGTTATGCTGGTGGTATCTTTCGGAGTAGGATTTCTGTTGAAGCCGCTTATGAACGGAGAATACCGCAAGTACCTGCCGTTTATGGTCAGTGTATATGAGGGTGGCCTCATGGCGTATCCTTTGTATACCAGCCTGTGCGGGCAGGAAAATCTCTCACAGATCGCAGTACTGGATATTGCAGGACTTTTGTTTGGATTCAGCATCTATATGGGGATGCTGGGACAGGTGGAAAACGGAGAGAAGATCAATGCAAAGAAACTATGTATGAGTGCATTCCACACACCGGCATTTATTGCAAGTGTGCTTGGAATCCTGGCAGGACTGTCCAAGGTGGTGATTTGCCTGATCGACAGTCCCTTCGGCGGTGCATATCTGGCGGTGGAAGGGATCCTTACCACATCCGTGACAGCAATCATTCTGATCGTTGTGGGATATAGCATGGAACTGACCAAGGAACTGATCCGGCCATGCCTGAAGACAATCCTGATGAGAGTTCTGCTACAGACACTTATGGCAATTGGAGTGCTGTGGGCAGTGCATTTGTGGATAGGAGATAACATGCTGTTGAATCTTGCCATCATTTCCTATATGTCGGCACCGGCCACTTTCAGCATGCAGACTTTTCTGAAAAAGGAAGAGGGCAGTGCCTATGTATCAACAACCAATTCTATGTACTGTATGGTGTCGATTCTGGTATATATCATTCTGGCAGCAGTGGTTTATTAGAAGTGAGAAAAAGGCAAGCAGGATAATTATATATATCCCTAAAAGCAGGATTTGAGAATATCTGCAGATTCTTCGATATAATATCCGGAATTATCTTTTTCCCAGAAGGCACAATATGTTTTTTTGACAGGAACCTGGTTCCTTACGAGCGGTAGCCATGTATCTGATACAGTATGTGCGTGAACAGGCGCAGTGCATTTCCCGCGAGGTCGTGACAAACTGCTTTGTAACGGGATGCAGAATTTGGGTGCGGTATGAGAACGGAATATTATCGGCAAAAGCATGGACGGTTACGGAACCTACGGTGGTACAGCAGGAAAGGGGCTATGCCCGGGGAGTGGAGCTTACGGCAGAAGTAGGCAGAAGAGAAAATGCCGAAAACACCGGACTACTGATCTGGCACACCGGATCGTTGGGAACGGAGAACTGGAGAAATACCACGATGTTACATGGCGTAAGCATTCTTTATTTTTAAAAATATCAGACAAAATGTGGTGAGAAAACACAGGAGGAAGGGCGGTAGGATTACCGGGGCTGCTTTTCAGGCGCATTCGGATGTGGATACTGTAGTGAAATATAAGGAGACTGCAATTAAAGAAAGGAGAGAGCAAAGAACGGTTCTTTTTATAAAAGAAATTAGAACAGGTAGCCAAATTCCAATAGCCAAACTTCTCCTAAAGCACCAATCTGCCGGATATTTGAAAGTTGTTTATAATAGTATCTGAAAAAACAGGCAGTTGTGGATAAAACTGCGGAAACTCAAGAATGTCGAAGTGTTGTGGATCCTGATAAAATATGCTATGATATTTTTCAATTAGATCAACTTGCGGATGTTTCATCATGCCCGCACGGGGATGGGTAACAGCAGGAAAAAGTTTATATCAGAAAACGAGGAGGGTGCTGAAATGAAGAAAATGGGGTATTTGCAGGTGATTTTAATGATCGGCTGCATTCCGATGCTTGCAACGATGGTTGCTCTGACTGTATATGCATCGGGCAAAATGAAAGATGAACTGGTCGACAGTACCTATCTGCGGCTGAAAGCATGTGCTACATCAGTGGAGCAGTATTTCACATGGGATATCCGTGAGGATATTCTGGAAAAGGATGATATCAGTTATCAGTTTATAGATTCTTTGCAGGATGAGCATATTGAACAGACGCTTTTCATGGAGGATGAGAGATTTATTACTTCCATTGTGGACAAGGATGGGAACAGGGCAGAAGGAACCAAGGCTGATCCACAGATATGGGAGACGGTCAGAGCCGGTAACGATTATAAAACTGATGGAGTAGAGATTCAGGGAGAAGAATATTATGTCTATTATATGCCGGTATGTTCCGATGACGGAGAGATTCTGGGAATGGCTTTTGCCGGAGAACGGGAGAGCATAGTTCAGGATGCAATATCCGACATGTTAAGAAGCCTGGTTCTGCGCTCAGTATGTCTGAATGTTCTTTTTATTGCTGTCATGGTTTATCTGTCATTCAAAATACGAAAACCATTACTGACGACCGCAGAATATATTGACCAAATTGCCAATGGTAATCTGTCAGGCAATCTTGAAGTGAAATCTGTGATCCGTGAAGTGACCACTCTGATCCGGGCATCTGTCAGCCTGAGGGATAAATTGAACAGTATTGTCACCGAGGTGGATGGACATGCTGCACAATTGGATAGCAGCATGGAATTATTAAATACATTGGCATCTGCAAGCAGTAAGGGAACCAACCAGATCAGACAGGCCGTGGACGAGCTGGCTGCAACCGCTACATCACTGGCAGAGAATGTACAGACTGTTAATTCCAGAATGTTGGAGATGGGGGACAATGTTAATGCGATCCATTCGGAGACAGTAACATTGAATGAGAATTCCAATAAAATGGATCGTGCCAATCGTAATGCTTCAGAATCCATGAATCTGGTGCTGGAAAGCTCGCATACCTCTTCGGACATTATTACTGAGATGATCGTACAGGTAAAGGCAACCAATGAGGCCATTGCATCCATTAGTAAAGCAGTGGAACTGATTTCTGATATTACCGCACAGACGAATCTATTGTCATTGAATGCTTCCATTGAAGCAGCGAGGGCAGGACAGGCAGGCAAAGGCTTCGCTGTGGTCGCTACAGAGATCAAACAGCTCGCCGAACAGAGCAGCCAGAGTGCGGATACGATCAAGAAAATTGCTGATGATATTCTCGAAAAATCTAATAAATCTGTAGAGTTAACTGAACGGATGCGTGCACTGGCAGAAAAAGAGCAGGCAGACATCGGAGGTGCCAAGAATGGTTTTGATGCTCTGAGCCAGATTATTGAGGCTAATGTTACGACAGCGGGAATTATTGCGGAAAAAACGAAGAATCTGGAGGAATTGAAACAGACTATTATAAATAGTATAACAGAACTGAGTGCGATCAGTGAAGAGAATGCAGCCAGCAACGAGGAAGTAACGGCAAACGTATCTGATATCGCAGAAGCAGTTAACAAAATTTCGGACGATACAGGAACAATTAAAAAGGCATCCACGGATCTGGAAGAGTTGATGCAGTATTTTAAGTAGTTTGAGATATTTGGAGACATTTGTGGACGGGTGCTGCTTTATGTGCTATTATGCAGAATGTCATCAGAAAACAGTAATTGTAGGAAGTAACAGGGATTATAATGAAAAAAAGAATGTTCATGGCACTGGCGGTAGCTCTCACCGGAGTCAGTATGGTGGTGGCAGCAGGAAACGGAGAACTGAAAATACAGAGTGAAGCCTCGGTACAGAAAGTACATGCGGCAGAAATACATCAGATCGGTGTCGAGCCGATCCCGGCTACCGGACAGATTACCATAGAGGATCTGCTGGCGGTACAGGGTGGCGAGACGGAGGATCCCAGAGCAGTGGAAGGAATGTCGGATCCGGAGGATGTTCCGGTAGACGAAGCTTCCGTAGAGGACACGAACGCAGATGAGTATGCATCGTTAGCGATCGCCAATGTGACGAATTACGTCAATGTCCGGACAGAACCGAACACGGATAGTGCCGTAGTAGGAAAAATCTATGACGGAGCGGTGGCACAGATCCTGGATGTGGCAGGAGAGGATCAGGACTGGTTCCGGATCATCTCCGGTAATGTGGAGGGCTATATCAAGGCAGAGTTTTTCATTTACGGAGATGCAGCAGCTGAGGTTGTAGACAATTATGTGACCAGATATGCTGTGGTTATCGCAGACCGTCTGAATGTGAGACAGGATCCTGCCACAGATGCAAAAAGAATTGGTTACATTGACAATGGAGAAAAGGTAAAAATTCTGGAGAATGACGGAGACTGGCTGAAGGTACAGTACACCGACAGCAAGGAAGGCTATGTCTCTGCGGAATATGTTACGATCTCGGAAGAATTTATCTATGCGAAGACAATAGAAGAGGAACAGGCGGAAATTGCCGCACAGAAGGCATTGCAGGCAAGAGAACAGACTGCCGAGCAGGATGCCCCGGAGGTGATCACGAGCATCACACTTCCCGCAACTACTTATACCTCCAATGCGGAACTCAGACAGGGTATCATTGAGTATGCCATGCAGTATCTGGGCAACCGGTATGTACACGGAGGTTCCAGTCTGTCAGGAGGTACAGATTGTTCGGGATTTACCTGCTTTATCTATGCGGAGTTCGGATATTCTATCAGCCGTACACCGGGAGGACAGTATTCCGGTGCCGGACGCAGTATCAGTTCTGAAGAACTTCAGCCAGGAGATATTGTATGTTATAGTTCCAATGGAGGGAAGAGCTGTACCCATGTAGGACTGTATATCGGTGACGGACAGATCATCCATTCCGCCAATTCACGGAAAGGTGTCATTATCAGTGCTGTGGACTACAGTCCCATCATCGGTATGCGAAACGTTATTGATTAATAGAATCGGTTTTGAAATTATGGAGCGCCTGATCTTTGGTGAGTACGAAATCACCGAGGATCTCGTCGCTCCATTTTTGCAGGTCTTCCAGATGAAGGACCACACCGGCATAATTGCGGATGCCGTGGGAGGCCGCCAGCTCTTCGGTATATTCTTCCAGCAGATAGACATTTTCAAACCGTACCGGTCCGGAGGTGTACTGACAGACCAGCGGGATCACACCGGTGGTCTTCCGCTCGATGGAGACACCGTCCTCTGCAACGTGAAAAGTCAGCCAGGCCATACCCTCTAACATGCTGAGAGCATTTTTCTGGGTGGACACATAATTGCCCAGAGAATAATAGCACAGAGACTCATTGCCGTTTTCTGCGGTGATCCATTCTACAGGCTCTACCACATGGGGATGGGTTCCGATAATGACATCGGCACCGGCTTCTGTCATCTCCAGTGCCCATTTTTCCTGATAGCTTGAGATTTTGGAGGAATACTCAGTCCCCCAGTGAGGACAGACGATGACGATGTCTGCCAGTTCTTTTGCCCGGGAGATATCCTCTAAGACCTGCGGGTTCAGCGTGGTGAAGTCCATCTGTCCGTTTTTCTCATTTACGGCACACAGAAGATTCAGATGCCCCAGCAGATCTAAGGGGAGTGTCTCGGTATTGGCACCGTAGGTATAATTTAAGATGGCGAAAGTGACATCATCGATGGTAAGTAACGGAATGTCATCTGCCTGTGAAGCGTCTTCGTGAATACCGGTTACCAGTACCTCCGGGTGCTTGTTTTTCCAGAAATCCGCACAGTACAACAGGCCGTCCAGCTTCTGATCCGCGGTATGATTGGATGCCTGCAGAACCACGTTGAATCCGGCATCCGCAATCGCATCCCCAACTTCGGTAGGAGAATTAAAATAGGGAAAACCGGAAAATCCCCGGGAATTGCCGCCCATGACAGTTTCCTGATTGATGATCCGGATGTCTGCCGCGTTTAAGAAGGGTGAAATCCCCTGAAACAGCATGGAGAAATCATAAGTTCCGTCCTCCTGTTTTCCACTGGCCACGACTCCCAGATGCATCAGGTTGTCCCCGACAGCCATGAGCGTAATGTCATGCTCCGGGAAGGGAGTGGGGGTCGGCTCCGGAGTAGGGACGGGAACCGGTGTGGCAGAAGGCGGTGCAGGGGTCTGTGGAACGACAACAACATCGCTGCCTGCAGCAGTTTCTTCCAGAAAGTAATAGCCGCCCATGCTCGCCAGTAACAGTAACGGAACGAGAACCAACAGCAGATAGAAACGTGAAATCGGTTTTTTCATATATTATCCTTTTGTTCTCCTTTATTATTTTATTATCTCTTACGGAATTCCGGTTACAAGGTCTGTTTACAATCAAAAGTAACAAAAGTATTATAGCATTGATTTTATTTTTTCGCAAAAAGCAAAAACAAATTACTGTTTTCCTATTGACATAGTATGAAATAGGAGATATAATCCTACCCATAAGTTGATTCGATACTTAAATGAGACATCGAAGAGGAGGAAAAGGATTATGAAGAAGTTTGAGTGGAAGAGCGTTTTGGCACTGGCATTAACAGGAGTATTGGCACTGGGACTGACCGCATGCGGCAGCAGTGACAGCAAAACCGCAGACGCAGGAAGCGCAGCGGCAGCAGACGGCAAGGCAGTATACCGCACACTGGATGAGATCAAGGAGAGCGGAACCATTAACATCGGAGTATTCTCCGATAAGAATCCGTTTGGTTATGTGGATGAGAACGGCGAGTATCAGGGATATGATGTATATTATGCAAGAAGACTCGGTGAGGATCTGGGTGTCGATGTGAACTTCGTATCTACCGAGGCGGCCAACCGTATCGAGTATCTGCAGACCGGTAAGGTAGACGTGATCCTGGCTAACTTCACCGTAACTCCCGAGAGAGCAGAGGAAGTTGATTTCGCTGCTCCTTATATGAATGTAGCACTTGGCGTAGTATCCAAGGATGACAATGTAATCACCACTCTGGATAACTGGAATGCAGATGATTCTATTATTGTGATCTCCGGAACCACCGCAGAGACCTATCTGATTGCTAATTATCCGGACATTCCTTTACAGAAGTTCGATTCCTATGCAACCGCTAAGGAAGCTTTTGAAAACGGTACTTCCGTAGCATGGGCAAACGACAACACTGAGGTCATCGCATTTGCTCTGCAGAATGAAGGCTATACCGTAGGTATTCCTTCTCTGGGCAGCGCTGATACCATCGCTCCCGCAGTATCTAAGGGCAATACTACTCTGCTTGACTGGATCAACGATGAGATCGCAAGCCTTGGTGAAGAGAACTTCTTCCATGCAGATTACGAGGCAACTCTGGCAGATACCTATGGTCTGGATTACGAGGACAGCCTGGTAGTAGAAGGCGGCAAGGTAACCGCACAATAAGTACGGATCGGAATAGAATGATAGAGAGGGGACTGCGGGGCACGTATGTTGCCGCCGCAGTCTTTTCTTGCATCTGGCTACTTCTTTTGTTATAATCTAAAAAGTTGTGTGTAACTATTCTGAATAGTCACGATTGTTGAAAAGCTTCCTGAAAGGAAAGAAATACATGAACTGGGAATTTATAGGAAAATATCTGCCTATGTATGAAAAGGCAGCGTTGCTCACCGTGAAGATCGGGGTCATCGGAATCCTGTTTGCGATTCTGCTGGGACTGGTATGTGCGGCGATACAATATTATAAAGTACCGGTGCTTCGGTGGATCGTAGCGGTCTACGTGGAACTGAGCCGTAATACACCGCTTCTGGTACAGCTGTTTTTTATTTATTACGGATTTCCGAAGATTGGGATCCGGATGTCAGCAGAGGTCTGCGGTGTGGTAGGACTGGCATTTTTAGGTGGCAGCTATATGGCGGAGGCATTCCGCAGCGGTCTGGAGGCCGTGGAACCGATCCAGAATGAAAGTGCCATCAGCCTGGGAATGAACTCCGGACAGGTACTAAGATATGTGATCCTGCCCCAGGCCATGTCTACCAGTATCCCGGCATTTGTGGCGAATATTATTTTCCTGTTGAAGGAGACCAGTGTATTCAGTGCCATCAGTCTGATGGATCTGATGTTTACGGCAAAGGATCTGATCGGCCTGTATTATAAGACTACCGAGAGCCTTTTCCTTCTGGTGGTATTTTATCTGTTGATCCTGCTGCCGGTATCGATCGTGGGATCTCTGGTGGAGAGGAGGATGCGTTATGCCGGATTTGGGGATTGATGTATTATTCAAAGGCACGAACATGCTCCGTCTGCTGCAGGGATTATGGGTAGCCATGAAGATCAGTATCGTATCTATTCTGATCAGTATGCCGTTAGGTATTCTGGTGGGAGCGTTGATGACGGTGAAGAACCGGTTCGTCAAAGCTATCTTCCGGGTCTATCTGGAATTCATCCGTATCATGCCGCAGCTGGTGCTTTTATTTATTGTATATTTCGGATCTACCAGAGCACTGGGCTGGAATCTGTCCGGAGAGGTGGCATCCGTCATCGTCTTCGTCCTGTGGGGCACCGCAGAGATGGGAGATCTGGTGCGTGGAGCGCTGATCAGTATTCCGAAGCATCAGTACGAAAGCAGTGAAGCACTGGGATTCAGTAAAATACAGACGTATCTGTATATCATTATTCCGCAGACTGTGCGGAGACTGATTCCGCTGTCCATCAACCTGATCACCCGTATGATCAAGACCACCAGCCTGGTGCTCATGATCGGCGTGGTGGAAATGCTGAAGGTGGCACAGCAGATCATTGAGGCCAATCGTATGAGCAGTCCCAATGCTGCGTTCGGAGTATTCCTTGTGGTATTTGTTCTGTATTTCTTCGCCTGCTGGCCCTTCAGTGTTCTGGCCAGAGTGCTGGAGAAAAAGTGGAATTAGAAATGGAACCGGAGTCGGAATGAGAATGGAGTGAAAACATGGCAGAGACATTGTTGAAGATAGAAAATCTGACAAAAGAATATGAAGGCCAGAAGATCCTGGACGGCATCAATCTGGAAGTAAAACAGGGAGATGTTCTGGTAGTGGTAGGTCCCAGCGGCTGTGGTAAGAGTACGCTGCTTCGGTGTATTAATGCACTGGAACCTATTCAGGGCGGTACGATAAAGCTGCAGGGCATGGATATCCGCAAGGGCAGTAAAAATATCACCACCCTGCGTCAGAAGATCGGTATGGTATTCCAGAGCTATGAACTGTTCCCGCATCTGACGGTACTGGACAATATTACGCTGGCACCGGTCAAGGTACAGAAGCGCGATAAGGCAGAGGCACAGAAGGAGGCCATGGAGCTTCTGGCGCGCGTGGGACTGGCAGATAAGGCAAAGAGTTATCCCAGACAGTTGTCCGGTGGACAGAAGCAGCGTGTAGCCATCGTCCGGGCATTGTGCATGCATCCGGAGATCCTGCTGTTCGATGAAGTGACCGCGGCACTGGATCCGGAGATGGTAAGAGAAGTGCTGGATGTTATGCTGGATCTGGCAAAACAGGGCAAGACCATGCTCATTGTCACCCATGAGATGCAGTTTGCAAAGGCGGTAGCGGACAAAGTTATTTTCATCGACCAGGGTAAGATCGTGGAGGAGGCCGCTCCCGATAAATTTTTCGAACATCCGGAGACAGAGAGAGCAAAACAGTTCCTGAATGTATTCACCTTCGAACATGTGGAACATCATACAAAACAGGCATAGGAATCGCATAAATACAGGAAAAAGATAATGAAGAGAGTTTTCATTATCTTTTTTTTGTGCTATACTCATTATGGATTTTTGCGTTTTATTTCAAATGATTTGCAATATGTGACCAAAGGAGAATGGGAAAGGTGAAGAAAAAACCTTATATCAGATATGTGATTCTGGGGATTCTGGCTACATTGATGGTGGGGTGTATCATCCGTATTGCCATGCCCAACCGGGAATGGAACTATACCGGAAGCTATACTTTTGCGGAAGGGGAATCTTATGCAGAAGAGCCGGTATTTGAGCATATTTCGCTGGGGACAGGAGTATACCGGGTGGAGCTGTCCTACGAATGCACCGGGGATGCTATCGCGGTCTGCACTGTGAAAGACGGCACTGTGTATCAGGGAGGCCTGTTGTGCAACGGCGAGCATCTGTACAGTGCACTGGGGCATACTTCCTATGATTTCTGGCTTTATGAGCCCACAGAAGAACTGACGGTGACAATCGATTATTCCGGACGGGAAAAGCTGACCACCGGGAATCTGCGGATCGTGGAGACGAATCTTCTGTGGACAAGATATCTTGTGATCCTTGCGGCAGCAGCACTGTTGGTTCTTGCGACCATGTGGCTGGAGCGTCGGGAGGCGGTAAAAGGCAGAAATGAGCAGAGACGTCAGATCCTGTTTGGAATCGGTGTGATCGCCTTTTTTGCCTCCATCCCCTATTTTTATGACGGCATGGTGTCCGGAGCGGATCTGACCTATCATTTGCACCGTATTGAAGGTGTAAAGGATGGACTTCTGACCGGACAGTTCCCGGTACGGCTGGAACCCAGATGGGTATTTGACCACGGATACGCCAATGGTATTTTCTATTGTAATCTGTTATTGTATTTTCCGGCACTTCTGCGCATGGCAGGCTTTACGATGACAGAAAGCTATGCTTTCTATTGCATAGGACTTAATATTGCTACGGCAGCGATAGCCTGGTACTGCTTTAGTGGAATATTCAAAGACCGGATCATAGGCCTGGTCTGCAGCGCATTGTATACTTTATCGATATTCAGATTTTTTAAGCTGGTAATGGTAGGAGCTGTAGGAGAGGGAAGCGCCTATACGTTTCTGCCGCTGGTGGTATACGGAATTTATCTTGTCTTTGAAAAAGATGTGGAAGACAGAGAGTTTCATAAAAGCTGGATCATTTTGGGACTGGGATATGCCGGATTGATCCAGACCCATGTACTGACCTGTGAGATTACGGCATTGTTCACAGTGCTGTTCTGTCTGATTTATATCCGCAGAGTATTTGCATGGCAGAGATTTCGGCAGCTTGCATGTGGAGCATTTTTTGCGCTGGGATTAAGCTTGTGGTATTTGGTACCGTTTGTTGACTATTATTTGACACAGGATGTCAGGATACGCCATGCATCGGCGAGAACTATCCAGGACAGAGGAACCATTTTTGCGCAAATATTACAGCAGTTCTGGTTCAGCAGAATTCCGGGATCCATGGAAGGCAAGGCAGGGGATTTACTGAATCCTATTGGGGTAGGATTGTTTCTGGTAATAGGAATGATGATTTTCTGGCTGCTGTTATTTTTGGGAGATTTGCAAAAACAAAAAGAGGCTGAGAAGAGCTTTGCGATAAAGGCAGCAGGATTCGGATGCCTTGCATTATGGATGTCCACAAATTCCTTTCCCTGGGATAACATTCAGAAAATTTCCGGCATTGCAGCGACACTGGTGAGCAGTCTGCAGTTCCCCAATCGTTTTCTGGGATGGGGTACGGTTCTGTTGGTGACGGTAACGGGATATGTGATTCGATATTTTCAGAACAACCGGAAAATCTTCTATCAGATGAGTCTGATCACGGCAGTAGTGTCTTTGTCTGCATCCTATCTGTTTATGATGGATTCGGGAGTACAGGAGAGGGACGTTACATTATATAATCAGGAAAGTATGGGATTTGGTTACATCTCCGGAGAAGAGTATCTGATCTATGGAACGGACAGCACAAAGCTGACTTTTGCAAGACCGGAAGCCAATGAGAATATTCAGATCGCAGACTATGAAAAGAGAGGTTTAAATATAAGCTTTTTCTGCAGGAATGATTCGGCTCGGGAGGAAATAGTAACACTTCCGGTTCTCATGTATAAGGGATATGCAGCCAGGGATGACAAAGGAGAAGTATTGGAGATCACAGACGACGGTGGACATATTTTGCAAGTGTGCATTCCGGGTGGATATGCCGGAACAGTCAGAGTGCGTTTTGTGGAACCGTGGTATTGGAGAACGGCGGAACTGGTTACTTTGATCACAGCAGCGGGTATTGTGTTTTTCGGGATTCGGAAGAGGAGACAGAGATGAAAAAGAAATGGATTTTATTAGCGGAAGGGCTTCTCTTAGCGGTTCTGTTCGTGCTGTCTTTTGGGGGATCGGATATTGTATTTGAGGCAGATCATCAGCAATTGTATCGGGTGGAAGAAACAGGGGGGATCGTCAGCAAAGATTTTGCATTGAACCCGGGAGTATATCGCATCATAGTAGAGTCGGATATTGCAAATGGCGGAATCGGAAGCGGAATGGAGATCAGTCTGGAAGCGGAGGAGACCACTTTTCGTGCGATCAGGGGCAACCGGGCAACTTTGCCTGCAGATACGGAGCATAAAAGGATTACCTATTATGTGGCAGATACGGTTGATGCAGCACATCTGCAGATACAGCCATTTTCGGAGGGAGGAAATGTTTCCTATGAGTTGAAAGTAGAGAAGACAACCGCCGGAAGAAGGATCCTTTTTGTAATAGTGCTGGTTCTTTTTGCCTGTCTGGATGGAATTGCGATATTCCGCAGAAAAGTATTGTGTAAAGAAGTGAGCGGACAGAAAAAATGGATCAACTGTGCAATGGTGGGAATCTGGATGATAGCCTGTATCCCCTTGCTGGTGGATTATCTTGTTCTGGGGACTGACAGTGTACAGTGCCTGAGAGAAACAGAGTATATGTTTCAGGGAGAATGGGGAAGGATTCCGGCAGCCCATTTACTATATTTATGGATTCCGGCAGGAATGCGGTGGATTGGATTTCCGGTCGCAACATCTTATAAGATCATGATAGCATTTTTATCCGGAGCTGCACTTGCATTGCTTTATTTCCTGTTTTCCAAATGGGGAAAGGATGCGCGACTGGTGTTGGCGGCAGCAGCTTTTGGTATATGGAATCCTCTGGCGGTGAAGACCTTATATGTAATGGGAAATCCCGGAAAGTTTGTTGTCTGTGTGTTGGGATATGCAGTACTGGGCAGTGTGGTATGGATACTTCTTCAAAAAAGAAAAAGCCAGAACAAAATTTCCCCTTGGATCGTGTTTGCGGTACTGTTAATACTTGTTTTACAGGTGGTATATTATGAAAATACCATTATACTGCAATCGGATGTTCAGTACTGGTACAATGAAGAACCTTTCATGACAGGAGAATAACAGATGGAAAGTACTTTTATCATATTGACCCAGATTATTACCTTTGGAACCGCATGGAGTATGTTCCATTGCGTTTTAAAGAGAAAAAAGAAAGACTGGTTTTCACTGGTGGGGGCATTGGGGTATCTGTTGCTGCCTTATCATGTATATGTGGTAACGGAAAGTGTGGATCGGTCACAGATTCTGATATGGATGGTGGTGCCGATCCTGGCAGCGTCTCTGGTAAAAATGTCGGATACGGAGAAAATGTTCTGGAAGACAGGCTACGGATTGACCGCAGTACTGGCCCTGGGGATTATCGGAAGACTGGATGGCGTAGCCGCGTTGACGCTTTTGTTCCTGATCTGCGTGGGTGGTATCTGCCGGAGACAATGGCAATATCCGGTGATCGGAATTCTGGGAGTTGCCATGGCATACCCCACCTATATGACGTGGAAACACTGGCTGTTCGACGGGTCCTTTGCGGAGAGCGGATTGGAATATACCAGCATCATGGAGCAGGGATACAGTATCGGCGGTCTGTTCAGTACTTATTTTTATAGGAACGGACACCCCGGAATGGGAATTCTGCTGCTTGGCTGTCTGTTGTTTTTGCTCTATCAAAGCTTTGTAAAAGGAAAAAAGATATGCGCCAAAAATGATCATATCTGGCTGGGAGCGGCGGCATTGCTCACTGTAATGTCTCTGCGGTATTTCCCGTGGGATTTTGTACAGAGAATGGGAAGCTGGGCACTGGGGCTGGTAACGCTGATCGGGACTCCGGCGGTGTTTTTCGGTTACGCCCAGATACTGTTGTGTGTGTGGAGCATTGAAAAATGCGGTGCAGTTTTACAGTTGACAGACAGAACAGCAAGGATGCGGGAAGGCACTGTCAAAAAGAATGGAGAAAAGTAGCATGGAAAGTAGGGAAGAAAAAGAATCCCAGGGAAAAATATTGTGGAAAATATTCATATCCACACTGTATCTGAGTGCATTCACGTTCGGGGGCGGTTATGTCATCGTTACGCTGATGAAGAAGAAATTCGTGGATGAATACCATTGGATCGGAGAAGACGAAATGCTGGATCTGGTGGCCATTGCCCAGTCCTCGCCCGGTGCGATCGCAGTCAACGGAGCCATCGTGGTGGGGTACAAGCTGGCCGGGATCCCGGGGGCACTGGTGGCGATCCTTGGAACGATCCTGCCGCCCTTTGTGATTATAGCGGCAATATCTGTCTGCTACAATGTGTTCCGCAGTAACTTCTTCGTGGCGCAGATGCTGTCTGGGATGCAGGCAGGAGTGGGAGCGGTGATCGCTTCCGTGACGTATGATATGGGTGCACCTATCGTAAAAGAGAAAGATCCTATGTCACTTGTCATTATGCTGGGAGCTTTTTTGGCAGCATGTATTCTGGAGATCAATGTGGTCTACATTGTGATCGTCTGCGGACTGATTGGTTTGGTCCGGACACTTCTTTCCAAAAGGAGGTCTGGAAAATGATCTATCTGCAATTATTTTTAAGTTTTCTGCAAATAGGAATGTTCAGCTTCGGCGGCGGTTATGCGGCCATGCCTCTGATCCAGGGACAAGTAGTCACGACTCACGGATGGCTGACCATGTCGGAATTCACGGATCTGATCACGATATCACAGATAACACCGGGCCCCATTGCAGTGAATTCCGCCACCTTCGTGGGACTGAAGATTGCCGGGATTCCCGGAGCTGTGGTGGCAACGGTCGGGTGTATTCTGCCGTCCTGCATTATTGTGACGATCCTGGCAAGACTATACCTGAAGTATCGTAATCTGGATCTGCTGCAGGGAGTGCTGAAATCTCTGCGGCCTGCAGTGGTGGCAATGATCGCATCGGCAGGGATCCTGATCCTCAAAAATGCATTCTGGGGAAGTGCGGAGAGCATCTCCCTGACGGGAACTGAGTGGAGTATGGTGGTGATCTTCGGAATCTGTGTGTTGCTGCTTCGAAAGACGAAACTGAATCCCATCTGGGTCATGGTACTGGCGGGTGTCATGAAGGTGGGAATCTCCGCAATGACAAATGTTTTGTAATGTAATAGGAAAATGAGGAAAGCGGATCTGCTTTTTGCGGATCCGTTTTTTTCTGTTCTAAAAATCGAAAAACAAATAGCCTCAAAATGTCCGCGGGAAAAATACACTTGTCTCTATATGAGAAATACTATATAATAGCACATAGTGTGTACAATGAAGTACATGTATACATCAGAAAAAAGGGAAAGAAGAGTGTAAGTATGAAAAAACTATTTGAAAAGTGGAACAGCATCAGCCTGATCCTGCGTATCGTATGTGGTCTGGTCATTGGTGTGATCCTGGGACTGGTCGTGCCGCAGGCAACCGGTATTGCCATTCTGGGAGATGTTTTTGTAGGTGCCCTGAAGGCCATTGCGCCTTTGTTGGTATTCTTCCTGCTGATCAGTGCCTTGTGTCATGCAGGGAAGAGCCATGGCGGCATCATTAAGACCGTTATTATTATGTACATGTTCAGTACCTTTCTGGCAGCGCTGGTAGCCGTGATCACCAGCCGGTTATTCCCCGTGACACTGACACTGGCAGACGCAGCCACCGATATGGCAGCGCCGGACGGTATCGTGGAAGTACTGAAGACTCTGTTAATGAATATGGTAGCCAATCCGGTATCCTCTCTGTTAAATGCCAACTATATTGGTGTTCTGACCTGGGGTGTGATCATCGGTGTCGGTATGAGAGCAGCCAATGATACCACCAAGAAAGTACTGGATGACATTTCCAACGGTCTGTCCCAGGTAGTCAGCTGGATCATCAGTATGGCTCCCTTCGGAATCTTAGGTCTGGTATTCAGCTCCATTTCTTCCAACGGACTGGAGATCTTCTCCGAATACGGAAAACTTCTGTTAGTACTGGTAGGTTCCATGCTGTTTATCTACTTTGTGACCAACCCGATCATCGTGTTCTGGTGTATCCGCAAGAACCCGTACCCGCTGATCTTCAAGTGCCTGAAGAAGAGTGCCATTACTGCGTTCTTCACCAGAAGCTCCGCAGCCAATATTCCTGTGAATATGAAGGCCTGTGAAGAGTGGGGAATGGATAAGGATACCTATTCCGTAACCATCCCGCTGGGAGCTACCATTAACATGGACGGTGCAGCCATCACCATTACCGTAATGACACTGGCAGCGGCAAATACTCTGGGGATTCACGTAGACTTCTTAAGCGGTATCGTGCTGAGTATTCTGGCAACCCTGGCAGCCTGCGGTGCATCCGGCGTGGCAGGAGGATCCCTGTTACTGATCCCTATGGCATGTTCGTTGTTTGGAATCTCCAACGACATTGCCATGCAGATCGTAGGTGTCGGCTTCATCATCGGTGTCATCCAGGATTCTGTGGAGACCGCACTGAATTCTTCCTCCGACCTGTTACTGTCCGCATCCGCAGAGTTCAGACAGTGGAGACTGGAAGGCAAAGAGATCAAATATTAAAAAATAGTCTGAAAATCATAACAGGCAGTCAGAAAGCTGTTATCCGATCGTGGGTAGCAGCTTTTCTGCAACTAAAAACTTTGGCGATTTGACGCGGTGATTTTTTGACATATTGTATGAGAAAAAGTACAATTAAGACAAAAGTACTCTATGGTACGCAAAACAAAATAAGGATAAAAGGGATGGTGCACTATGGGGAAAACGATCAAAAGGTAAATTACGATGCAGACGGTGATCTCACTGGTTCTGGCGATCCTGCTCTGCGAACTGCTCAGTGTGAGCACTTTACAGAACAATATGACGACACAGGCCAGAAATTTCGTGGAGGCACAGGCCGGAACCAATGCCAATGTAATGAATGAATGGCTGGTAGAAGATGGAAAGATTGTGCACACGATCCGCAACGGTGTGGCATTTATGAACACGAAGGATACAGATCAGATCATGGATTATCTGGAAGTGAATCTGGCGAAGGATTATAAAAACGATGCCGGATATTATGCAGAAGTCAGCAGCAGTCTGGGGCAGAGTGCTTCCGGTGTCAGCGAGTCCATTCATACTATCAATGGCATATTAGGTGACATCAACAGAGCGCAGGCGGAACTGGCGGATGCGGTGGCCGGAGTGAATAAGAACCTTCAGGGGATCACCTATTCCAGTGAAAATATGTCTACAGAGACCAAGGGCGTATTACAGAGCATCGGCAAACTTCAGCAGAATATGCGGCAGTTCCGTGTCTGAGTAAGTTTGGAGGGAAATTATGTGGCAACCACAGGAAGACAATACGTATAATGATCTGCGGGAAAACTCCATCAGACAATGGCTGGAGGATATGAGCAGACATGAAGATGTAGCGGTCCGCGGAGGCGTGAAAGTCACCGCGGAATATCTGGAGGATCTGAAGAAGCAGATCCGTCAGTTAGAGGAAAAATGTGCATTGAAAGATGCCTATTTGAAGAAGATGAAAGAGAAGGCGGGACAGTGAGAGATCACTGTCCTGTTTTTCTATAGAAAAATGCTTGAATTTCTGGCAGAAGCGGGGCACGGGAGGGTTGACAGTTATCGGGAAAAAAAGTATCATATATAAGATATTGAGCTAAAATTGCGGGAAAGGCAATTTGCAGATATAAAATATACGAGCGGAAGGGTAGAAAACCATGGCACTTAGCAAGAAGCCTACAACGGGCATGAAAGATATCCTGCCGGAGGAGATGCAGATCCGTGATTACGTGATCAGCGTCATCAAGGACACCTACGGCAAATTCGGTTTTACTTCCATTGAGACTCCCTGTGTGGAAAATATTGCAAACTTAAGCAGTAAGCAGGGCGGTGACAATGAGAAGCTGATCTTCAAAATCTTAAAGCGCGGCGAGAAACTGAATGTAGCAGCTGCGACCACCGAGGAAGAGGTAGTCGACAGTGGGCTGCGTTATGACCTGACGGTACCGCTGGTACGTTATTATTCCAATAATGCGGCATCCCTGCCTTCTCCTTTTAAGGCATTGCAGATGGGCAATGTATGGAGAGCGGACAGACCTCAGAGAGGAAGATATCGTCAGTTCATGCAGTGTGATATCGATATTCTCGGTGAGCCGTCTAACTTAGCGGAGATCGAACTGATCCTGGCGACCACCACCACACTGGGCAGGCTTGGATTTAAAAATTTCCAGATCCGTATCAATGAACGCCGTATTCTGAAGGCAATGGCTGCTTACAGCGGATTCCCCGAAGAGTCCTATGACAGTGTATTCATCACTTTGGACAAAATGGACAAGATCGGTCTGGAAGGCGTGGAAGCTGAGCTTTTGGAGAACGGTTTTGATAAGGCATGTGTAGACAAGTATCTGGAACTGTTCAAGGGTCTGGAGAGTGCAGAGGATGGTGTGGCTTATCTGGCGGATACCCTGGAAGGATTCTTAGAGCCCGAGATCGCCCAGAGCCTCAGAGAGATCATGGACAGCGTCAGAGCGACGAAGGCTTCCGATTTCGAGATCGTGTTCGATGCTACGCTGGTAAGAGGTATGTCTTATTATACCGGAACCATTTTCGAGATCGCTATGCCGGAATTCGGTGGCAGCTGCGGTGGCGGCGGACGTTACGACAAGATGGTCGGCAAGTTTACCGGCAATGATGTGCCCGCCTGCGGATTCTCCATCGGCTTCGAGCGTATCATCATGTTGCTCATGGAGAGAGGATTCAAAGTTCCTACGAGACCGAAGCAGGTAGCATATCTGATCGAGAAGGGTGTCAGTGGTGAAAGACTGTGTGAGGTGATCGCACAGGCCCAGGAAGCCCGTAAGGACGGTACTCAGGTACTGGTAGCCCGCATGAACAAGAATAAGAAATTCCAGAAAGAACAGCTGAACAAGGAAGGCTACGAAGAATTCGTGGAATTCTATAAAGAAGAATTAAAGAGATAAAAAGCAACAGACGAAGGAGCAAAAGCAATGATTCAGTCCAGAACCCATAATTGTAATGAACTTCGGATCGGCAACGTTGGCGAGAGAGTCACACTGGTCGGCTGGTTCGAGAACATGAGAAAAGTCAGCAAGAATCTCGGATTTGTCATTTTGCGTGATTTCTACGGAACCACTCAGCTGGTAGTAGAGACCGAAGAGATGATGAACGTGATGGATGGCATCAACAAGGAGTCCACCATCTCCGTGGAAGGTGTGGTAAGAGAGCGTTCCAGCAAGAATGCCAATCTGCCTACCGGAGAGATCGAAGTAGTGCCTGACAAGATCGAGATTTTAGGTAAGTGTATCTACAATGCACTTCCTTTTGAGATCAATCAGTCCAAGGATGCAGACGAGAATGCCCGTCTGAAATACCGTTATCTGGATCTGAGAAATCCGAACATGAAGAAGAATATCGTGATGAGAAGTCAGATCGTGGCAGAGCTGCGTCAGAGAATGTATGCTCTGAACTTCATGGAGATCACCACCCCTATTCTGACCTGTTCTTCCCCGGAAGGTGCGAGAGATTATCTGGTTCCTGCCAGAAATCATCCCGGCAAGTTCTACGCTTTGCCCCAGGCACCCCAGCAGTTCAAGCAGATCCTGATGGCTTCCGGTTTTGACCGTTATTTCCAGATCGCTCCCTGCTTCCGTGATGAGGATGCGAGAGCAGACCGTTCTCCCGGAGAATTCTATCAGCTGGATATGGAGATGGCATTCGCTTCCCAGGAAGATGTATTTTCCATCGTAGAGCAGGTGCTGCCTCCCGTATTTGAAAAGTATGGCATTTATAAAGAAGCTTCCAAGGCGCCTTTCGTACGCATCCCTTATTTGGAGGCTATGGATAAGTACGGCTCCGATAAGCCGGATCTGCGTATCGATCTGGTGCTGACCGATGCCACCGAGGTAATGCAGGGCTGTGGCTTTGCTGCTTTCGAAGGTCAGACGGTAAAGGCTATCGTGGTGGATGGCTTCACCGCTACCCGTAAGCAGATCGATGCTATCTGCGCAGAGGTAGAAGTACAGACCGCACGCAAGGGATTCTGGTTCCGTGTAGACGAGAACGGAGAGTTCGTAGGCGGTATCTCCAAGTTCTTGCAGGATCGCAAGGAAGAAGTCATCAAGGCTCTCGGCCTTAAGAACGGTGACTTTGTAGGGCTTGCCGCAGGCAAGAAGCTGGAAGCGCAGAAGACAGCAGGTGTATACAGAAAGCTGCTGGGTGCAGCCAGCGAGAAACATATGAAGAAGGATTGCTACGAGTTCTGCTGGATTGTGGATTTCCCGATGTATGAGATCGGTGAAGAGTCCGGCGAACTGGAATTCTGTCATAATCCGTTCTCCATGCCCCAGGGCGGTATGGATGCGCTGAACAATCAGGATCCTCTGGAGATTCTGGCATACCAGTACGATCTGGTCTGCAACGGCGTAGAGCTGTCCTCCGGCGCAGTGAGAAACCATGATCCTGAGATTATGATCAAGGCATTCGAACTGGTAGGCTTAGGCGAAGCCGATGTGAAGGCAAAGTTCCCTGCCATGTACAATGCATTCTGTTACGGAGCACCCCCTCATGCAGGAATCGCTCCCGGCGTAGACCGTATGATCATGTTGATCTGTGGTGAGGAAAGCATCCGTGAGATCATTCCTTTCCCCATGAACAAGAATGCCATGGACATTATGATGGGAGCACCGGGTACGGTAGAGCAGAAGCAGTTGGATGAACTGCATCTGGCCATCACCGCCAAGCCGGAAGAATAATAATGAGGCTGTCGCACGATTTCTGTGTGACAGCCTTTATGTTGGGTATATATGGCAATTTGTCAGGAGAAGAATATGGCTGTAGGAATTTATGTATTGCATCTGCACCCAGGTGAGGAAGAAATCAGGCGGACATTCCTGCGGGAAGCTGCAGAATATGTGGATCCGGTGCGGTGTAAGAAGGTACAACGGCTGAAAAGCACCGGAGCAAAGGCAGCCAGTCTCGGCGCGGGAATGCTGTTGCAGAAGATGGCTCTGGATCTGATAGACGGTACGGAGAATACCGGAATCCTGTTTCTGGAAGAGGATGAGCTGCTTGCGGTGTTACAGGAGCGGATGCACCGGGACAAGGCGGGGGCGTTATCCTTTTCCTACGAATATGGAGAACTGGGGAAGCCACAGATCGTGAATATCCCGAAAAAATTCAATCTGTCTCATTCCGGAGACTATGTGGTCTGCGCGGTAGGAGACGGAGAAGTGGGAGCGGACATTCAGAAATGGGTTCCCTATAAGGAACGGACGGCAGAGCGTTTTTTTGCGCCAACGGAATGGAAACTGCTGCAGGAACTGCCTGCGTCACAGCGCACGGAACTGTTTTACCGATTGTGGAGCAGAAAAGAAGCCTACGGCAAATACACCGGCCAGGGGATCGGCAGTGCAGTGGGAGAAGATTTCTCCGACGAACAGAACTGGCAGGAAAAGCAGATATGTTTCCGGGAACGGGTTCTGGAGGATAGCTATTCGCTGGCGGTCTGTTACGGAACAGCAGAAGCGTAAAAAGAAGGAACGGGAAAGCTGTAAAGGGATAGGAAGCATGAAAAGCGGATGCGCCTTACATGGAAAGCGCGAAGAAATGAGGACTTTATGAAAAGATTAATGATGTATCTGAAAGATTATAAGAAAGAGTCCATACTGGCACCACTGTTCAAACTGCTGGAAGCATTTTTCGAACTGATGGTTCCTCTGGTAATGGCAAATATCATTGACTATGGTATTTTCAATCGAAATATGGGTTATATTGGCAAAATGGGGCTGGTTCTGCTCCTGCTCGGCGTAGTAGGGCTGGCTTCCTCCATTACGGCGCAGTTTTTCGCAGCCAAGGCGGCAGTGGGATTTTCTACCAAGCTGCGTCAGGCATTGTTTGATCATATTGAGGATCTGAGCTTTACGGATATTGATAAGGCGGGAACTTCCACCATGATCACCCGTATGACCAGTGATGTGAACCAAGTGCAGTCCGGTATCAACATGACACTGCGTCTGTTCTTACGTTCCCCGATCATTGTCTTTGGTGCCATGATCATGGCATTCACCATTGATGTGAAATGTGCCCTGATCTTTGTAGTGGCGATTCCTTTGTTGTCCATTGTGGTATTCGGTATTATTTTATCCACAATCCCTATGTACAAAAAGGTGCAGTCCAGGCTGGATCAGGTATTGGGCATCACCAGAGAGAATCTGACCGGTGTCCGTGTCATCCGTGCATTCCATCAGGAAGCGAAGGAAGAAGAGCGATTCCGGGAGAACAATGAGGCATTGTCCGCCATGCAGATCTTCGTAGGTAAGATCAGTGCCTGCATGAATCCTGTGACCTATGTCATCGTAAACGGTGCTATCATTGCCCTAATCTATACCGGTGCGGTACAGGTCAATATCGGTAACTTAAGCCAGGGTGAGGTGGTAGCGATCATCAACTATATGAACCAGATACTGGTAGAGCTGGTGAAGCTGGCAAACCTGATCGTGACCATGACCAAGGCTTTGGCCTGTGCAGAACGTGTAGCTTCCGTTTTCGATATCGGCGCAGATGCTGCATATGTGGGAGCGCAGAATCAGAAACTAGCGGATAAGGTAGATAAGAGCGCACCTTTCTTAGACTTCAAACATGTATCCCTGACTTATCAGGGAGCCGGAGCACCTACTTTGCAGGATATGAACTTCACCGTAAACCGTGGCGATACCGTAGGTATCATCGGAGGTACCGGTTCCGGTAAGACCTCCCTGGTGAATCTGATCCCAGGTTTCTATCCGGCGACAGAAGGTGAGATCCTGTTGGAAGGCAGAGATATCCGGACCATGAGTGATGAGGAACTGCGCGGACGTATCGGCGTCGTACCGCAGAAGGCAGTCCTGTTCAAGGGAACGATCCGCAGCAACCTCCAGTGGGGCAAGCCAGACGCTACCGAAGAGGAGATGTGGAAGGCACTGGAACTGGCACAGGCATCGGAAGTGGTAGATGGTAAGCCCGGAAAGTTAGATGCAACTGTGGCACAGAACGGTAAGAACTTCTCCGGTGGACAGAGACAGCGTCTGACGATCGCAAGAGCCTTGGTCAGAAATCCCGAGATTCTGATCCTGGATGACAGTGCCTCCGCACTGGACTACGCAACGGATGCAAAACTCCGTGCAGCAATCCGGACTTTGGAGGATAAGACCACAACCTTTATCGTATCCCAGCGCGCCTCCACGATCCGCCATGCGGACAAGATCATCGTACTGGATGACGGTGAGATCGCAGGTGTGGGAACCCATGATGAATTGTTGAAGGATTGTACGGTATATCAGGAGATTTATTATTCCCAGTATCCTGAGCAGAGAGGAGGTGTTCAGTAATGCAGAAGACAAATAATAAAGCAACCATGAAGCGTGTGCTGAAATATATCCGGAAATATACACCGGCACTGGTACTCTCCCTGCTGTTAGCAGGCCTGACCGTGTTACTGACCTTATATATCCCTATCCTCACCGGTAATGCGGTGGATCTGATCATCGGCAAGGGACAGGTAGATATGCCGGGTATTTTTGCCATTATGAAAAAAATTGCCATCGCAATGATCATCACAGCAGTAGGTCAGTGGGTCATGAACACCTGCAACAACTATATTACCTATCATGTGATCCGGGATATCCGTACGGATGCTTTTGCGAAGCTGGAGATCCTGCCCTTAAAATATCTGGATGCCCATGCTTACGGTGATATCGTGAGCCGTGTTATTGCGGACGTGGATACTTTCGCAGACGGTCTGCTGATGGGATTTACCCAGCTGTTCACCGGTGTACTGACGATCCTGTGTACGCTGGGCTTCATGTTGGTGACCAATGTGCCCATCACATTGGTAGTAGTATGTATCACTCCGGTATCCTTCCTGGTGGCAAAATTCATTGCAACCAAGACCTACTCCATGTTCAAGGAGCAGTCCGAGACCAGAGGCGAGCAGACTTCCCTGATTGAGGAAATGATCGACAACCAGAAGATTGTAAATACCTTTTCCAGAGGAGAAGCGGTGAAGAGCAAGTTTGGAGAGATCAACGGCAGATTGCAGAAATGCTCTCTGAAAGCTATCTTTTTCTCCTCCATTACGAACCCGGCGACCCGTTTCGTTAACAGTCTGGTATATGCCGGTGTCGGTGTGTTCGGTGCGCTCGTAGCGATCAAGGGCGGTATCAGCGTAGGCCGTCTGTCCTGCTTTTTAAGCTATGCGAACCAGTACACCAAGCCCTTCAACGAGATCTCAGGCGTGGTAACAGAATTGCAGAATGCTTTTGTCTGTGCCGGACGTATCTTCGAACTGATCGACGAGGAGCCTCAGGTGCCCGATGCTGCGGATGCAAGAGTATTAGAAGAGGCTCAGGGCAACGTAGATCTGAAGGATGTATATTTCCAGTATGTACCGGAGAAGAAGCTGATCCAGAACTTTAACCTGCAGGTAAAACCCGGGCAGAGAGTTGCCATCGTAGGCCCTACCGGATGCGGTAAGACCACCGTGATCAATTTGTTGATGCGTTTTTACGATGTGAACTCCGGCTCCATTAAGGTGGATGGTACCGACATCCGGGATATCACCAGAGGAAGTCTCCGTACCAACTACGGTATGGTGCTGCAGGAGACCTGGTTACGTTCCGGCACTATCCGTGACAACATCTGCATGGGTAAACCGGACGCTACCGAGGAAGAGATCATCGCAGCAGCCAAGGCATCCCATGCCCATAGCTTTATCAAGCGACTGCCCCAAGGGTATGACACCGTGATCACCGAAGACGGCGGCAGCCTGTCCCAGGGACAGAAACAGCTTCTGTGTATCACCAGAGTCATGCTGTGCCTGCCTCCCATGCTGATCCTCGATGAGGCAACCTCCTCCATCGATACCCGTACCGAGATCAAGATCCAGAACGCATTCGCCAAAATGATGGAAGGCCGCACCAGCTTCATCGTAGCCCACAGACTTTCCACCATCCAGAGCGCTGATGTCATCCTGGTAATGAAAGACGGAAACATCATCGAACAGGGCAACCATGAGACCCTGCTGGCAAAGGGCGGTTTCTACGCGAATCTGTATAATAGCCAGTTTGCCGTGTAACGAGACATGCAAAGGCAAGGAAACTACCACTCAATGGGGAGCTTGCTCACCAGGGAGTGGTAGTTTTTTTGACTTTATACGGCGACAGCCGTCATCCGCCGAAAGCCCGCCAGGGCTTTTGGCGGATGCTGGCATGGCTCGTTACACGTACCCCCGTCAGCGGCACACCCTTTGCCCTGTTCTTTTCCAAAAAGACAGAAAATATGTCGAAAAATATCAAAAATTGTAAAAATATACCAGCGCAATAAAAATATTGAAAATAAATTAAAATATTTCGAGAAATGTGTTGACAAATGTACAAGCATGTATTATATTAGACTTAACAAAAGAGAAACGGAACAACCCAACAAAGAAGGTTGGGAGAGAAGTACAAAAGAATCTATAGAAAGAGAGGTATAGTCCACCTAACAAGTAAAGTCCTACCACAGTCTTCCATGATGTACAACTGAATAGAACTACCAAAGAGAACCAATTTACATAGAGAACATCAAGTACACAGAAGAAAAAGTAATGAACAACAGAAGATAAGAATTATCTCACATTACAGTACATACGTACAAAAGAAAAGTGGAAAGAGAACAAAAGACAAAATGGAAGATCAAATTTAAGAAAGAGAGGGCAAGCCATTGGAGCCTGTAGTCTGAGAGGGCGTACTGATTGAAAGAATGATCGGTACGCTCTCTTAATGTTGTATAACTATTCAGAGCCAAGTAAAAAATCAAGATGGTCGTCAAATGCTTGCATTTGTAAGTCCATATTGGATTTTTTATTTTGCGAATGAGGTTCTGAATAGTTGTACAATTTTCCAGTGGAAAAACCTACCGATATCATGTACAATAGAAGAATAGTACAGATAGAGGAGTTATGAAAATGGACACAAACGAACAGAATCAGCAGGACAAAAGAGAACTCAGACATAAGAGAAGACAGAGAAATCAGATCATTGCATATACGGTTGTAGGTATTATGATCCTGTTGCTGGCGGTGGGAATTGCTTTTGCTGTAAGTAAGATTACCAGCATGAGTCGTAATCAGGAAGAACAGCAGAACAAGGTGGATGAGATCCTTTCGGATGAGGAGACAATCCAGGCGCCGACGGAAAGCCAGGAGACAGTGGTGGAACTCACGGATGAGCAGAAGCTGGATACCATTATCAATGAGGCAATCATCCAGAACATGCCTCTGGAAGATAAGGTAGCCGGATTATTCATTACGACGCCGGAATCGATCACCGGTGTGTCTGCGGCAGTACAGGCGGGAGACGGTACCAAGGATGCGTTATCCCAATACCCGGTAGGTGGAATCGTATACGCTGCGAAAAACATCCAGTCTGCAGATCAGCTGAAGCAGATGATCGATAATACCAAATTATATACCAGCTATCCCCTGTTTATTGCCATTGACGGAGAGGGAAGCGATACAGATGCGGTAGCTGCGGCAGGCCTTGGCACTAAAGTGGACACACCCCAGAGCATCGGGGCTACCGGAGATACCAACAATGCGTACCTAGCGGGAACCACGGTGGGAACTTATCTGGCAGAGCTGGGCTTTAATCTTGATTTCGCACCTTCTGCAGATCTCAGTGTAGTGGATGGAAATGCGGCAGGCAGCAGTTCTTACGGATCGGAAGCGGACAATGTGGCATCCTTTGTAGGATATATGCAGGCAGGATTACAGGAGCAGAAGGTGACCGCATGTATCGGACAGTTCCCTGGTATCGGCAGCAGTACCCAGAGCACGAAGGACGGCATGGCATCTACAGACAGAAGTGCGGAAGATTTCAGGGCCAATGAATTTGTGGTTTTCCAGACTTGTATCGACAATGGCATGACCAAAATGATCCGCATCAGTAATATGGCGTCATCTTCCCTGACCGGAGACAATACCCCCTGCACGTTCTCCAGCGCGGTGGTAACGGATATTTTAAGAAATGAACTGAATTTCCGCGGTGTGATCGTGTCCGGAGCCATGAATGAGGCTGCAATCTCCAATTACTATGGAGCAGATGAAGCTGCGGTACTGGCACTTCGCGCAGGCTGTGATATGATCTATGCACCGGAGAATTTTGAGACGGCATACAACGGAGTATTGGAGGCTGTACAGAACGGCACCATTTCCGAGGAACGCATCAATGATTCCCTGCGGAGAATCTACCGTATCAAATATGCGGATAAACTGGAACAGTAAAGAAGATAGAAGACGATTGCATGTGAGTGCAGTCGTCTTTTTTCTTGTAAAAAATGGCCGTTCATGTTATCTTAGCAATAAGAGCAATATTTCTCTTACAAATTCTCATATCGTTGACTAGCGATCTATAGTCGTTTTCCAAGAGACGTGAATGGAAGAAAGAAACATGAAGTTAAAATGAAGGTGGTGAAAAGAGTGAAGTGTATAGCATAGGAAAAATAAATCAAAAAATATATAAATGTATAACAGAGGATATTATTACCGAAGAGGTTATTATCATAGATAATCAGATTCAACATATTAAGGACAGACATCCAGAGGCATATAATAAAGTATTGAAAAATATACAGGAGGCAATAAGTACCCCGGGTTATATTATTAGGGATAAGCATGCATATACGGGACTGATTATTAAAAGAATACAAACGGAAGAAGGATTTTTATAGATTGTATTAAGATTATGTACTTCGGGGGATGAACATGGATATAAAAATTCTGTGATTTCATGCTGGAAAATTAGTGAGAGAAGATTGCAGAATTACTTGCGAAATAAAGAAATTCTTTACAGTAGGAAATAAACAGGGTATAATCTATATACAATATATACAATAAGAGAGGAACTATCCGAGGTGGTAAATTTCGTTGCAACCACGCACCCTATGGGTCAAAAGAGATGCAGGAGAGGCGACGCCTGCCGGATGGTTTCTTGCTTATGTTATTGAGTCACCATTTTGTGGTGGCTTTTTTAGTTTTAACCACATTCGTTGTAGAACCAGCTGTCTACAACGCATTTCTAACCTTCCGACATCATTATTAACCCGATATTCAATTTTATTATTTTTGTGTTATAATGTCTAAACTCATAAACATTGTAGCAGATTGGAGTATTTATGAAAAGAAAAATCATTTTATCATTGAGATATGACGGATTTAGTAGACAAGTTAATCACTGGTGGAACCACTGGCAACAGTGACAGTACCGCCGGAGGCGGTAGCTCTTCCTCAAGCGAAGGGTTTACTGTGGATACTAGCGACCGTGGTGAAGATTTTGAAATGAAGCAAGGAACAGTCGGTGGCTACGTGTAATGGGCGGATAGATGTAGGTCGGTACGCAATAGAGATAAAATTCGTACATATAGACAGATTGGCAGATGCAATTATTAACCAAACGTTATATTGTCTTTCGTGGTATAACAATCGGCTGTCTACAGCTGTCTACAATTTCATGCAGACACAAAAAGAGCGGAAACCCTGTAAAATCAAGGCTTCCGCTACAAATAAAAAGAGCGCGAGACGGCGCACGAGGTCCGGGGGACCTCGGACTGCGCGGACCGGAGCGGAGCGTAGACATCGAACTTTCGAGCCCTGGCAGGGCTCGAAAAAAAGAACGATACCGATTTGGTATCGTTCTTTTTTCAAGCGCGAGACGGGGATCGAACCCGTAAAGCAATTTTCTATCTAATGCCGGAAATACGGCAAATGCTGATAAACACTGGCTTTCCGACAACATCGTGAATGTAATATATGTAATACAAATACGCTATTTACATGCGTTTTGCGACACGATGCAACATGAAATGCAACATGAAACGGTTATGTAGCAATTTTTTGTTCCTCAATAAACTTCATAAATTCTTTTTGGCTTTTCTTGTTATCTTCCTTCCCAAAAAGGGTGAGCCAGGCTCTATACTTTTCCCACGGCATTTTTTCCATAATGGGATTTGCAATATTGTCAAAATATCCGTCGATCTTATCATCTACAGCAACACGGACCTCGGAGAAGGTCTGGGTATATACTTTTTTCATGATCTTGTCAGACTTCCAGCCTCCGCGTTCCTGAGCATATTTGTCCGGGATACGCAGAGCGGCCATGACAGATGCGTTCAGATGGCGGAGATCATGAAAGGTCATATGCTTAAACCGGTGCTCGTCCTGAAACTTGATCCACCTGTGATAGATCTGGGCCTCGGTCAGGGTAACGAGCCTGTCCCCGGGAACTTTATCGATCAGGGACTTGATATAAGGCGGGATCCTGTGAGTACGGTTACGGTATTTGTTTTTTGCAATTTCTTTGCGGTGATCTTTACCACCTACAACCACCACGACCTCTGCAATGCGGATGTGATCTCCGGAGATTGATTTTGATTTTGTGAGGCCACGGATCTCCGACATGGAAAAGCTGAGCCATGCGGCCAGCAATACAGGCAATTCCAACTCAGTATCTTTAATGGCCGGGAGCAGAACTTCTGCCGGAATCAGATCGGGCACACGCTCGGGAACCTCTGGAAGCTCAATGTTCCGCAGAACATCATCTAAAGAACTTGTATATTTACGGATTACTGATGCAAGCAAACTCCATTCGTTCTGTAGACGTTTGGGAGAGAGCGTCACGCCCTTCTTACGTTTACATGGACGCTGAGACTCCATATTGACGGATTCCTGCAGGAGCTCCTTGTCCATATCTTTAACACAAATCTGCATCAGATCCTGAAAACCGTTCCGCTGGATGCACCAGTAGTCTTGGATGGTAGTAAGAGACCTGTTCAGTACCAGCCGGGACTCGATATATTTATCTATCAGTTCTGTGAGAGGCAGGAGAGTATAGTCCGCTTTCTTTTGCTTCGGCTGATTCGCAAGCTCTTCTTCCTTCTGCAACATGAACTGCGCTGCTTCAAAATCCACCTCTTTTTTGGTAGCGCCGGTAATCGTCTTATAGATTCGTTTCATTTTCTGCTTACCGTTTTTCTGCAGGACGGGGGAACCGTCCGCATTGTACATCGGCTCTGAATGGCTGTATGGCTTGATACACCATGTTCCACTCGGCAATTTGTAAGCTGTTGCCATAGTATCATCCTCCTAAAAATGGGCATAAAAATGCCCGGTGACTTGCAAAATCCCCGGGAAAATGATAAAATGCACTTGTCTAGGGTGATTTTATTCGGGTTTCCCGGTAAGATCGGATCAGCTCCGGTGCTCCAACACTGGGGCTGTTTTTATATCCAAAATGAAAACATTTTTTGCTAAAATAGTGCGGCACCCTCCTCCGGCAGGGAGCGAGGGGTGTTTATGATGACGAAGATATATTTGTATCTACCGTATCCAGACGTATATGCTATTTATTTAGTACCTGAACATATAGTAATTATTAACTTAGATCATCACGGAACAACAAAAGTGACCATTTTAATCTAGCCAATACCTTGCCGGGAAGGGTGTTACCCTATCTGTTTACTCTCCGGATGATCGCCGCGAATAAGAGCTTCCAACTTCCGACCGGCATCAGGATCATGCACATCAATCTGACCAATATACTTTCGAATATCTCTGGCAACCGCCGCACACTGTTCTTCAACACTGAGAGTACAGGTAGATTCACAGGAGCAGCGATCGGCTTCTTCCGTAAGTACAAAATCGACTATCTTTTTTCCATGCGAATCCAGAGTACGGTATTTTTTTAGCAATTCTTGTTCACCATATTTTAATACAAACTTTGAATCAGGATACACGCCATATATATCATTAATGGAGACTCCTAACACTTCGCATACTTCAAAAAGAATATCTATTGTAGGACAGTTCGCTCCAGTTTCCCAATTAGAAATTCTGGAGGGAACAACACCGAGCTTATTGGCCAATTCCTTTTGACTGAGACCGGCGGATTCCCTATATTTTGCAATGTTTTTAGAAATATTTTTTTTAATTGTGTCGTCTCCCATGATTGCCTCCTTGTTTATAAGGCAATAGTAGCACAGAAATTTTGAAAATACAATATAAAATTCAGAATATCTGAAAAATATGTTGACAAATCAGAAGTGCTGTTTTATAGTTAAGAAAAACAGGAAAGCTGTTTTTGAAAGGAGGAAAACAGATTGAAAGGTAGCGATATAAAAAAATATCTGATAGAGAATGGAATAAAACAATCCTATTTATCAGAAAAGACAGGAATTCCGTCACCTATCCTTAATATGATATTGAATGACAATAGAAAAATTGAGGCTAATGAGTATATGCGGATATGTGATGCACTTGGTGTTCCATTAGAACAATTTAAACCCGATAAAGCAAAAAAGTTACTGGTGCGTTAAGGTAATGAATTTTGTAGGGGTGGAAACGACAGACTGTATAACCTATTAGATTGTGACTATAAGGACACCAAAGTAGCAATTAGCTAGGGCTATATTTAAACTGGAGAGGAAGTGAGAAGATGCCAAAATCCAACCTTCTGAGAACAGAAACGGCCAGAAAGAATTACGCATCCAGAGCCAGGGCGGGAATCAAGCGGCACATAGAACTGAGCAAAGTGTCCGAAGACAAGATCGCTGCAAAGCAGAATGTACAGGTAAGGACACTTATGAACCGGATCGAGGATCCGGGATCAATGCGGCTGAGAGATCTGTGGGATCTGGCGGAGATTATAGGTGCGCCGGTCGGTGAACTAGCTGGTGGAGATTTGCCGGAGGAAATGCTTGCGAAGCTCTTGCAGCAAAAACTGTTGTGAACCGAAATTCGCGCCGTGTATGTGTTGCAAGGAAAGGTACTAAAAAATACTACATAAAAAGGAGAGGATACCGAATGGAAGAACTATGTGCAGGAATCAAATTCATGAATAAGGAGCATAAGGACTTTTTCTGCAGAAATTTACTAAAGTGCAGAGAACTTGATATTTACCATATGGCATTGATCTACTGCCTGGGAATCGACCGGACTGTCCGGGAGCATTTCGAGAATGTATATGATCTGAAAGCCGGGCTGATCCGGACGGAATCTCTGCAGGAGGGATGGCAGACCTCGGGAAGCAAGCGTGCAATCAGACTGGCATTCAATCTGTATACCAACGGTATAGCCAGTGTCGATGATTATGAGGACGAGGAGGAGAGGCTGGATGAATGTAGAAGTTACGCAGTGGAAGAGATATTTTGCTGCGGATATGCCCCTTATTTTTGGCAGGCAGTCAGGCTGCGCTACCCGGAATTTTGTGGATAAAAAAACACAGTGCTATAAAGGCTGGAGAACCGAAGCACTGTGTCTGAGTAGACATGCGAAGTATATAAATTACTCCGCATCCTGTTAAACGTTACAATATAGGATTTCAAAGTACTTGTCAAGAGGTTAAGGTGTTAAAAATGTATAAACGATGCGGTGGAGTAAGCAAAATATATCGCTGCCCGGTATGTCACGAGATTTTTGCAGTGCCTTATCAGACCAGGGGCGGAGGCAGGACCAACTGGGTGTATAGTGTCTGCCAAAAGCGGCGGAAAATATATTATTGTTCGTATCATTGTTTTCGGGAGATGCAAAAGATAACCGAAGGAAAGGTAGAAGCATGACGGGGAAAACGCACAGTGCAACAGGATTCTTTGCCGGACTTGTCATAAGTCACTATACAGGATGCCCCGGCGCTATGACGCTGGCAATGGCCACCGGATCGGTTCTGGGAGGGCTGCTCCCGGATATCGACAATGTCCACAGCCAGATCGGTAGCAGACTGCCTGTAGTGGAGCTGATAGTCCATGGCTGTCAGAGAGGAATCCGGCTGCTTTCCGGCATTCTGCCGCGGAAACTGAGAGAGAATGTCCGTTCCATGACAGGACACCGGGGACTGCTTCATTCTCTGTTGGTTCCTGCAGCAATGCTGTTGGCACTGCCGGTTATCGGCAATACAAACGGAATAGAGAAGGCTTTTCTGATAGGGATGATTGCAGGTAATCTCAGCCATTTGATTCTGGATATGCTTTCCGGTGGAGTTCCGCTGCTGATACCGTTCAGTGTTGCAAGGATCCGGGTATGCAATTTCCGCACCGGAGGAATTATGGACAAGCTGTGGAGATTGGTCATGTACTTTGGCATTGGTTATCTTGGATTATCGGAATTATATCAGATAGTATCCAAGTATATCAGAATATAGCAGAGAAGATCAGAAAAGAGGGCGATGAAAATGAGAAATATCAATTATTTTGATAAAGAATTATCTGTCGAGGAGTATGTGAAAAAGGAAGTATGCAAAAATGCCGGCACTCAGAGCGTTGCTTTTAAAGAACAGCTTATTTCATTATGCAGCTCTGCGGGTATTGAATGTAACGAAAAAATGAAAAAAGAAGAGCTGTTTGATCTTCTTTGCAACAACGGCTTTGAATATAAGCAGTTTGCTGATCTATTTGGAATAGGCGTCAGCAGCCAGGTATATCAGAGTGCCTTTAACATCACTCATCAGGATGTAAAATGCTTGGAAAGAAATGGTGTATTAAAAAAAGTAGGCAAATACAGATTTCGTGCCTTTGGAAAATACAATTATGCACCATTATATGATCTTTATCAGTATGCGCAGATGACGGACGATGCGATGGAAGATATGCTCAAAAAATAACTTAGGGGCATGTAATAGATAACAGCATTCGGATATATCACAATATAGCAGAGAATATCAGAGATAATCTGAGTAAATCAGAGATAATCAGACTATATCAGAGATGCAGGAAGAAAGAGACGGTGAGAGTGTGAACCGATTGGGATTTTTGGTGCTGTCTGTACTTTTGGCAAATAATGCGGATAACCGTATGGCAGCTATGTCATTAAAGGAGATCATGCAGACAGAAGATTTAGATGTAAGAGAAAATACATTATTTAAAAAACTTCGGGATTATGAAAATCAGGGATACGTGAAAAAAGGTATGAAGGATGGAAAAGCCAACACTTTTTATATCACGGATGACGGAAAGGAATTCCTGGAGCAGAATAAGAAATAAAGATAGGAGATTATACGGATGAAGGATAAGATTGCATTTATAGCGGTAGGACAGGCCGGAGGAAATATCGGTCAGCTTTTTGAGAGTATGGGTTACACAGTACTATATATTAATACGTCCAGAGAGGATCTGGAGACACTGGAAAATGCAAAGTTCCGGTATCATGTATCCAATGGAGAAGGCTGCAATAAAGACCGGCATAAGGCAAAACATCTTATCGTAGAGGATTTTGATAACATAGCTGCAGAAATTGAGGCAAAATTACAGGACAGGCTTCTTTTTGTGATCTTTGCTAGTGGAGGAGGCACGGGATCCGGAGCAGGACCTATGTTGATAGATTTACTGCTTGATGATGGCCGGGAGGTAGGAGCAGTCACAATCCTTCCGTCACCTGCAGAAAGTGTAAAAGCCCACATCAACTCTTATGAGTGTTTCACTGAACTGACGCAGATCCAAGGGACGGCAGCCTGCTTTATCCTGGATAACAACAGAGGGGATAAAATAAACCTGAATGAGCAGTTTGCAGATGATTTCAACAGTTTTCTGGAGATCCCGGAGAAATATAAGAGTCTCCGCGGAAATATTGACAGAGCGGAGATCGAGGAGACGTTAAAAGCACATGGCATGGCTATGATTGTACATGCGCAGGGAGTAGATAGCTCACAGGTGATACAGGCACTGACAGACAATGAGTATGCTCCTGCGGAAGCAGACCGGACAGTGAAGTATATAACGGCAGCTCTGACCGGAAATGTAAGCATGGAAGATCTGGAGAAAGCGGTGGGAACCCCGGTAGATACCTTTCGGGCATACAGCGGAGAAGAGTCGATCTGCTGTGTCTGCGGTATGACTTATCCTAAGACGCGTCTGGAGGAGATGTACAACAAAGTAGCTGAAAACAAAGATACCATCCGAAAAAATCTGGAAGCTACACAGGAGACGGCAATGCAAAAGGACATCAACTTTCTGAATGAGTTACAGCCGAAACACAGAGAGGTACCTTCCGGATCCGGTTCCAGAGAGGAACGCAGACATTTGTCTAAAAGAGATATTTTAAACAAGTATTTGTAATTGTAGAAAGCGGGGAAATTTTAGGATGTCGGAACAAAGTAGGGCCTTTTTATCAGACAGGGACCATTCTCTGCTTATAGACATTTTTTATAAGCTGATAGGTAATTCTGAGGATCCAGCAGAGGTGCAGTCTATTGAATCCCTTATACAAATGTATGAGGAATCAGGGAATGGCTCAGAGATATCAGATGCAGATGTGAGACATACCATAAGTCTGGTCTGTAAATATTGTCAGATGCTGTCGGAGCAGAAGCATGCAAATGATAACTTAGTGGATTTTTATGCAAACAGTCTGAATAAACTCCAGATACGATACGAGCAGGCGATTCAGGATCACAGGCGCCTGGAAGAGGATCAGATCAAGATATATCAGGATTACGATAATCTTACGCGGGAACATCTTTGCTTATACAGGCGGTTTGAAAAGCTCCACAAAAAGCAGCTAAAAGGTATACAGTGGGTTAAAAAATGGATAGATAGGGGCAGAAAACATGACGATTCACGATGCAATTAATGAATATCTTAAGCAATGCGAAGCAAGAAAACTGAGCTGGAGTACGCTTAAAGCATACAGATGTGATTTAGAGATTCTAGATCGAAGCCAGAGACATACAGAACTTCTGGATATTGAATCGGAAGAACTCCAAAAAATAATAAAAGGTAATGGCAGCTTAAAGCCGGCTACGATGTTACGCAGGAGTGTTTCATTTCATATATTTTTTCAGTACTGCAAAGAGAAAGGATATATTCAGGAAACGCCTGTAATAAAATCCCAGCGCGTTAAACTGCAAACACCGGTTACTTTGACGGCGGACAAAGTAACTGGAATCTTCCGGGAACTATATAGTACTCCGAAAGAAGGAAAATTTTATTGGGAAAAATCTCGAAATATGGCCATTGTGGAGTTACTTTATGCAACAGGGATGAGAATATCTGAACTTTGTGCCCTGAAAAAAGACGATATTCAATTTTTTGATGAATTTATTATAGTGTCTATGCACGGAAACGGCAAACGGGAACGAAAATTTCTCATAACAAATAAGCAGGTCATAACTGCATTACAGACATATCAAAGTGATGTGGATACAGCATCGGTGGACGTAGTTGATTCTGATGCAGTATTTATTAACAGGCGTGGACATGCAGTTTCGGAACAGACAGTACGTTATTGCCTGAAAAATTATAATATAACACCTAAGATATTGCGTAACTCTGCGGCAAAAGAAATGTATGACAGTGGAATGAATATTTTCAGATTACAGGGAACGCTTGGACTTAATTCCATTGACAGTGCAGAGCGTTTCTGTTGTCGACAGGAGCTGGAGAATAAACGCACTTATAGTTTGAGTGACTGTGATCTGAGAAACCGATTATCAGTATAAACGATGAAAAGGAACTGTTAATTTATATGCAAAAGATAAAATACGGTGTGCTGGACAAACTGCTGCGGGCAGATTTGTCCAGGGCAGAAATGGATTTTATATTACATATATCGCATTACCAGGACGATACCGGCTGTGTGTCTGGAATATACTATCGGGATATTTGTGAAGCACTACAGATATCGTATCAGACATTTTATGACGTGCTGCGCAGCCTACAGGCTAAGGAGATCATAAAGGTAGATAAAGCCTTTTACGGAGACTGGGATGTTACGATATTGGACAATTCATTCCAGAATGGAATTACCGGTTATGTAAGCACTGGTGATGATCTGTTCCTGGATCCGGAGTTCCAGAAATGCGGACCGCAGGAGAAACTGCTTGCACTGGAATTTCTTAAAATTGCAAAGAACCCGTCAAATGGCGGGAAATACAGAATAGGCAAAGAGAAGCTTTTAGAAAAGTATGGTAAGCTCTTTTCTGTGACGAAACGCATTATTTTAAGATATCTTCACCGGCTAAAAAGGTTCTTTGTTATGTCGATCACAGAGGGGATATATTATATCCGCCCGAATGCACATTTTGCAGAGAAGAACAGCGGAAAAACGGATACAGAACTGCTCAGGGAGCATGTGAACCGGTTTGTACTGCGGAGGAATCGTGCAACCTACACAGAGAAGGAAGGGAAGGAAGCGTCGAAACTTTTGACACAGTACGCCGGACAGGTACCTGACAACAGAACATTGATCCGGCTGTTCTCAGAGGCTGTACTTGAAAGCATACGGATCCGGAATGCAGGAATCAGGAACCGGTACAAGTGGAACCGGCGGTTAAATCCGAAGTTTGTACACCGCCTGCTACAGGAGAAAATACTGAATCAGCCACAGATGGCTAAGTAAGTCTATGAAAATAGGCTTATTTGTGTTTCTATAAATCTCAAAAATCATAGATCATGTCCTGAAATTCCGAAGAGCAAGAGAAAAATAGATGATAAATGTGAGTAGGGAGCCGGTGTGGCTTCTTTTTTCGTGTGGAAAAAGAGAGATTTTATTCAAGTTTTGTGCAGTGAAATAGTGAACTTTTCAAGTATGGTGTCTCTGTGGATAATCTTTTCTATTTTGGGTGCCGTTCAACACGCTGTTGAAGGACACTTTTTCCAAAACTATGCAAGGAACCAGAAGAGAAAAAGCGCAAAAATATGCAGCCGGGTATTGTAGCAGCTGGGGAACGTATTCTGTCTTTTATCAGTTCTTTTCACTGTTTCTTTAGACAAAAGAAAATATTTTTTCTGAAAAAAGCAGCCATAAATACCTACATAAAAAACAAAAAAATAAAAAACACTTGACAGCGCATACGGATTCCATCATCCTGTTGCCACTCATGAGAGGAAGGTATATGAATGGATATCAGAGACCTGAAGCGGGAATGCAATGATCTGATTGATGAATTAGAGACATTACAGCAAACAGATGCAAAACTGGATCTTCGGATTCAGGAACTACAAAATTGTCTGGAAAAAACATCAATTCCAGAGTCGGTGACAGACTTACCAAGGCTGCCCCACATTGTGAAAATGGAAGATGAAGAAACTGAGGGCATAATTTCCGAGACTGTAGTGGAAGAGAAGGTTATTGAGGAAAAGGAAGAGGTTTCGCAAAATGAGCCATCAGAACCTTTAGAAAATTTGCGGGAAAAGAAAGAGGAGGAGAGCCCATGGAAAGAAATGGATCAACAGCGATTCCCGGCGGATACAGTAATCATATACGAATCCAGTAATTTAGAAAATACAATAGTCCGAGTGATAAAGATAATAGCATTTTGCGGAATATTGTGTGGAATTATGGTGTCAGTAATAACGCTTGCAATGGGAATGTAATAAGAGGAGAAAGGCATGTTAGGAAAAGAAAAAAGGAATCGTGAAGTACAACAGGATGTGGCGGGAAAAATGAATTTGTCAAAGGATGATATTTTTAAAAATTTGATTATAGAATATGCATCATCCCGGAAGGATCTAATTGTCCGCTTGCGCCAGAAAAGGATCACAGATGCGGAATTTATGGCATATGTAGATGATTCCCTGAAAAAAATAGATGCAGATACAGAGGTAAAAGACCAGGCAAGATTGATGTTTTATCAATACGTATTCCGATACTTTCGGTTGACCTCATTGATTGAGGATCCGGAGATATCGGATATCCATTGTATTGCCTATAACAAAATCCGTATAAAAAAGCGGGGGAAACGTCAAGCGGCAGATGTACAATTTGCATCTAATCAGGAATACCGGGAATTTATCGACCGTGTGGCGACGCAAAATGGTGTTAATATCTCAAACCTTAATGCTATTCAGAGATTTGCTGATGATGAAACTGACAAGAACTTTATATTGCGATTTACGTTAATTACGCCAATCGTTACCACTTACGGTAATCCATATCTTATTATCCGTAAGTTTCCTAAAAATTTCCCTGAGATTTCGGATCTTGTCCGGGAAAAATTCATGTCACAGCAATTAGCGGATACTTTAGTGGAAAGATTCCGGACGGGATCGACATTGATCTGTGGCGGTAACTCAGATGGTAAATCGACCTTATTGAATGCCTTAAAGGAAACATTACCGGAAGATATGGCGGTTATGGTAGCACAGCAGGCAGATGAGCTTACGACCAAGCATCATCCGGATATGATCTTTTTACATTCTTTGTCGGAGTCAGCGGAATCAGCAGTTAAATATGACCTGGAACAGCTGAGCATAGCATCCCTAACCATGGATGTGGATTTCTTCATTGTCGGTGAAGTAAAGGGTACAGAAGCTATGTACTTGATTAATGCTGCATATACCGGACAGATCAGCGCGGCCACAGTCCATTCTCTATCTGCACAGGCCGCGCCGGAGAAGATTGTTGATTATGCATTACAGGCATCCGGGAATAAATACAATCGTGCGGAACTGTTAAAGATGATTGCTGACTGCTATCACACGGTCATTAATGTCAAAGATTATAAAGTGTACGAGGTCCTGGAAATAGACGGATGGGATGACGTTACGCAATCCATTAAATATAAATCTCTGTACCATTTATAAACTAATGAAGAACAGAAGGGAATGAAATGATGATCATTTTGAAAATTATTATAGCAATCTGCCTTTTTTCCGGAATTTTCTTCTTTTTTTGGTATCTGCAGAGAACAAAAATTATTGAAAAAGGGTTGGCGACAGTAAGAGGATCTATTGAAGAAACTGCGGCGAGACGTCAGATAGAAGCACATGCGAATCTGCTGATCCGGGATCAAAAGAATAAGGGCAGGCTGGAAAAAATTATCGAAAGACCTGAAAAACTGTACATTTATAGCCGGATCGGGAAAATAGTCAGAGGGTTGTCCTTTGAAGCATGGGCAGTTCTTGTAGTATTAACAACAGCTGGAGCGTATCTGGGAACGGTGATTATTACGAAGAACACAATGACCGGCTTGTTGGCAGCAATCGGATATTATTTGCTCATTAAAATAGCGGAAATAATTCTTGCACGTAGAAATTTCAAGGCTGTAGATAAATCTCTTTTGGAGTTTTTAAATCAGTTGGGAAACTTTTCTGCTATCCAGGGGGAAATTACGAATGTCCTGCATCAAACGGCACAGTATACTCCGCCAATATTAGCAGAAGCCCTGGAAGAATGTTATATCGAAGCACAGACCACAGGTAATGTTTCGGCAGCATTGATGGGGCTGGTAGACCAGTTTGAGCACGAAAAATTTAAAGAAATAATTATTAACCTCGAAGTGTGTTCGCGCTATACGGCTAATCTGAAGGTCATAGTAGACAGCCTCCGCCGGAACCTGATGGACGCAAAAAGAGCCAGCCAGGAACGCAGAGCTATAGCAGACAGTGCCATCATCGAAATGGTGATTCTGTCAGTAATGCTGTTAATTGTCCTTTTAGTGGTAGACACCATGGTAAAGGCATCTATCTGGGATATATTGTTCCATAGTTTGGTAGGATATATCGCTCTGGGCGTGGCGGGCATCTGCTATCTCATATTTGGTCTGGCAATTATGAAAGAAAGGTAAAAAGTTATGACACCATTAGAAATTAGTTTAAAGATATTACCGGCGCTTATAGCTATATTATCGTTTTTGCTGGTGATCTATGTGGGTAAGACCTATCACCCCATGGCAGCACTACATAGGACATACATCCGCATTGATGGAATCTTGCACGAAAAAAAAGTTTTCTTTGATTACGAAGAAACTCGTAGATTCCTAATGTCTCATGGTGCAGCAGATCATTTCGGATCGTGGATCGATCCGGTGAAATACCTGGCTATTCGTATTTGTCTGGCGGCCATCGGATTCACGGTTGGAATATATGTAAATGCCTTTTTGGGACTTGTTGGCATGGTGATTGGGTTCTTTTTGCTGCCATTATTATTGTTGTATATGAACAACAAAGATAATGACGCAATGACCCCACAGATTCAGACGCTGTACAGTCTTTTACAGGTACAGATTCACGCAGGGGTGCCTATGATTGATGCCTTGTCAGAGAGTTATCAGTCCTTTCCGGCGGGACGTTTAAGAAATGCGCTGAGTGAGTTTTCTACTACCATTTATTTTAACGGTTCATTTGATAAATCGTTGGAAGAACTTAACAAAAAATTTGACAATGGATTTATCGATTCGCTCTGCATTATTTTGTTACAAGCCCGGGAATCTGGACAGGCGATGGAACTACTGCGGGATATATCCCAGCAGATCACGGATATGCAGGCAAGTCTGCAACTTAAAAAGAAAGAAAAACTCAACCGAATAACTACATTTTGTCTGATGGGCATTATGGGCGCAATGATCGGTGTAGCCCTGTATGCTGCTATCACACAGATGTATGCGTCGGTCGGGTCTTTCTGATACATGTAACTACAAATATCTTAAAAAATAGGAGGAACGAAAATGAAGATGAAAATGGCAAAAATGCAGCTGAAAGCAATGGAACTGGCCCAGAAGGTATTTTATCACAAGAGCCGGGGACTCGATGGAATCTTGGTTACGGTGGGCCTGTGCATTATCGCACTGTTATTATGCGTAGTCATGAAGGATAGTCTGACAAGTTTTATTCAGGCAATCGTAACCGCCATGCAGAATAAGGCAATCGGTATTTTGGGATGATGAAAAAGAGAAAAGGAAGCGTAGTAGACATATTGCCCTCAATGATCATGGTGATTGCTGCGGTGATTCTGATTACAGTCTTTTTTGGCTTATATCAGATACTCAGCCTAAATGAAGATGTAAAGCAGATATCCCGTAAATACATGCTTACCATGGAGACTATGGGATATCTGGATGCAGCAAGCCGGACAAGCCTTATGCAAGATTTATCAGATCTACAGGTCACAGATATTGACCTGACAGGATCCACCATGACGGATGCAGGTTATGGCAACGCGGTATATCTACAGATAACCTGTAAGCTGCCGATAGAACAGCTTAATATGGACGGAAATGATATGCTGCGGTTCTTTTTTGAGGACGGAACTATACCGATCAGAGTACGCAGAATGTCTACGGCCAAAAATTAATCATGATAAGATGGATAACCAAAAAACGACAAGGGGAGTTGGCGACTTTTACGATGGTATACGTCCTGCTGTTCCTCGTAGCAACGGTAGCATTTGCCTTACAGATACGGGAATACATATCACTTAAAACTCATACGGAAGATACCCTTGCAGCGTCAAATCTTGCATCTGCCGTGATCGATATCCAGGAATATGGCATTAATCATAACCTGGTTATAAAGGATCCTGAGCAGGCGTATAGCATCTACCAGGAAGCTTTAAAGATAAATATGGGTCTTAACGACCAATGGGAAGACCCTACAGGACTGATATCAAGCCCGGTTCTGGTAGAGCAGTATATCGTATACAACGTGCGGGGATCAGAGGTAGAAGTGACCTCATTTGGAGAGGGTCTTAACTATTCGGCAACCGAGACGCTAGGGAGTGCAACGTCACCCAATGGACAAGTCATTGAATCTACCAGTGTATACAGCCGGATCAGCTATCAGGTCGATGGCTATTTTGGTGTCACCGTCCCAGCTGAAAAAGATAAGTTGGTAGACATTGTAAAAAATAATTAAAGGATGGACAGAATGAAAAAGGAAAAGAAAGAAAAAAGAAGTATCTTGCCGGGAGTGATTATCGTATCGCTGCTGGTGGCAGCTGTAGTATATGCGGTTTTACTTAACGCTGAAAAAACGGCATTGTCCGACTATGAAAAAGGGTCGGTTTATGTAACCACAAAGCCGGTACCCAAAGGCACTTTGATCACGGCAGACTATATCACTCAAAAAGAGGTAGATAAATCTTTGATCCCGTCCGGCGCAGTAAGTAATCCAGAAGATCTAACGGATTTGATCAGCGTATATGCAGTAGATCAGGGATCCATTATTACCACTGGGATGTTTACTGCTGTTAATGACATCACAAAGGATATGACGCAGCCGGTAGTGGCCGGATTCAAGGCCGATGATCTGTATCAGGTGGTGGGAGGCGTCCTGCGATCCGGAGACCGAATCAATATCTATCAGGTAAATGAAAATGCCAATAAAGGGGATACCTCACAGTCCTTGGCAAACACAGATGATAATTGGACAGACGCATCTTCAGATACGGCAGCATCCCTTGTATGGGGAAATGTGTTTGTCCAGGAAGTATTTGACTCTGCCGGTGCGGTGATCAGTACATCTGACTCTACGACTCCGGCACAAAGAGTAAATATCTACATGGATAACGATAATGTAGCAGCTTTTTATGCTGCACTGGCACAGGGTTCTCTGCGTGTTGTAAAAATCTGCGAATAGATAGTCAGTGGGTGTGACAAAGAAATCGGGTCTGATGACCGGCAGGTTCGAGCCCTGCCCCCACTTTACAGCGATATTTGCTGTGATGATCTTTGACAACTGCATATGGAAATCGGACGAAAAACTGGAAGATGGACTGTAAGATTTTGACGAGAATTGTCATGTAATGTATAGAGGTCTCTGTACTTCTTTGTTTTATCGGCATTTTTGTCCAAAATATCGAAACAGAAAATGCCGTAAAATGTATACAGATATGCTGCAAAATGATATAATAATTATATTAAAAAAAGATAAAACAAAGAATTGAGTCCGTACTATTGGACATAAAAAAGAAGACTATATTTATACAATAAACATAGAAAAAGGCTGAAAGGTCTGGGAGGACGAAGAATGAAAAAAAAGATTATTTGTGCTATATTAGTGACGGCACTGGCAGTCACATCTTTTACAGGATGTGGGAAGGCACAGGATAAGGATGCTGCAGAAGTGATAATGGCTGAGACGGAAACAAGGGATCCTGATATCACTGCAGAGGCACAGGCGGCTGTGGACACTTTATTGCCGACGGAGACGGGGAAGCCGGTAGTGACTGAGACGGCAACACCGACTCCTAAGCCCGTAGCGACAAAGGAGCCGGAGACCACAGCAACGCCGAAAGCAGCAGCAACTGCGAAACCTAAGGCAACGGCAACTGCGAAACCTAAGGCAACGGCAACTCCGAAGCCGGCAACAACCGCGGGATCAGGAACGACAGTTGCAGCCAATACTACCAGCACCGGTAAGACTGGTACACCCGCAGCAACAGCAAAGCCGGTACCAACCACGGCACCGACAGCAGCGCCCGCAGCTTCCACACCGGCACCAGTACCCACTCCGGCCCCTTGTAATCATAATTATGTCAAGGAATATTGGCCGTCTGCACCTACTTGTAACGGCGGTGGAGATTGGACTATGGTCTGCTCTATCTGTGGGGATGTAGGAGCAACAGGAACGGATCCGGCATTACCACACACTCCAGAAACTAGAGTAGAAGTTGATGCAACATACTGTGATGAACACGGTGTCAGAGTTACTTATTGTACGAGTTGTGGAAACGAATTGGGACGAGAAGGATTTGACGGTACGGAGCATGAGTGGGTTACAGGTACTAGCGATCCTATATGGGACTGGGATAAACAGGATTTTGTGACAGAAGAAGTGACTTATTGTAGCCGATGTCATGCACAGCGTTAATGGGAAAGGAGACGAGAAAAATGGAGAATACAAAGGATCAGTATATTGGGGCCGAAATACATTCGGCACGGTCAGTGAATCCAGATGGGGAGACGGTAACACTGGACGGAGATACGGTGGTATGGACAGGGGAGGAAGATGTCCTGACACCGGAGGAACTGGAAGAGTTCCATCGAGATGCAATCAAACTGATGGAAGAAAGCGAACAGCAGAAAGAGGTTGCCATTCAGGGATAAGGGTGCAATTATATATAAAAGGAACAACCGCCCCACAAGGTGGGTTGACCAAAATAAGTTGAGTAGCAAAGACCACCCTTCTACTGGCCAAAGTTTTGGGGTGGTTTTGCTGTGTAAAATTACTTGAAATGATCCGAGAGTGATGGTATAGTAAAGATAAAGGGAAAGCCAAAGAGGCGGCTACCCCAAATAGCAAAATAACTGTTTAGTACTAAAAACAGCCGTCACTATTGCAGTAGTGGCGGCTATTTCTTTTTGTTATCCTTAAAGATCTGATAGCACAGACCAATAAGAGCAACAATAAACATACAAAATTGGAATAAATCCGCATATGTAACATTCATCTTATCGCCCTCCTTTCATAACGCTGGAGGGTGAACCCTCCGGAGAGGGGCAGCCGCCTTGGCTCTTTGACTTTCCCAGAACTATATCATACCATATATTTGCGTTGTTATAAAGGTTTTGCTATGTGAAACTACTTGAAAAAGTGTAGTGAAAATGCTATAGTAGCTATGAGAAGCTAGTATGTATTTAAAGATGTACAAAGCAAAACCCCAGTAGGTGCAACTACTGGGGTTTTTGCTCAATTTACGGTAGAGCATCCGTTTTGGGCTGGTGCTGTCTATACATCCCTATCCAACCACTTGCAGATATAGTAAGAAACGATACCTGCCAATACAGAGATAAAGAATGCTAATATGTATTCATAGATCAAGGTGTACACCTCCTTCCTGCTGGAAAGAGTCGACAGCGTGATTATCATATCATATAAATTAAATATCGACAATATTCGTCCGAGTAGAGCAGTATGCTCCACTCGGATTTTTTATTCTCCGGTTTCCATATGCAGTTGAAATTGATAAATGAAAAAGGAGGATACAGATGATAAGAAAAAAGCGCTATTTAGCTGCAAAGATGGGATTGCTGGCGCTGGGATTGATGCTGCTGTTTCCGGGACAGGCAGAAGCAGCTGATAAGAAGACGATTTATAACAGCCCTTACGTATCGTTCAGCCCAGACGGAAAGGCATTTACAACCTGTGCCGGGGACCAGAATTATACATGGTATGCGGAGGATGACAGTACCACTGTATATACCGGCATAAAATCATCTTTGCGGAGTTTACGAACCGGGGAGCATTATTACAAAGTAGCCAGATGGGGAGAAGTACCCGTTGGATCGTGGAAGGTTGTACATCGTCCGGGACAGTGTATTCATGATGGTTATACCAGTGATGAAAATTGGCATGGTATTCAATTCGGTACACAAAAATGTATGCAGTATTATTATTCTGGCTGGAAGGCATTCTGTGCCGATTGTGGGGAGCCTTTGGAAGACTCAAATATATATATGAGCAGGGAGGCAGCCTCATCCATACAGTACTTAGATCTTGGAAGCGAAAAAAATCCTGTTTTTTATTATTACCTTTGTCCTTTTTGCCGGAACTTAGAGCAGGGAGTGGGATTATCTGCGCACTGGTGTAAAAAGATTTCTTGGAACCAGTATAGAATATTTTATGACCCGAACATAAAAAAATATAATGGTTATATGGATTATAGTTATCACATGTACAACAACGAAACAATATATGAAGGTGAGACAGTAACTCCTGTTACACATTTGACGGAGAATAATTATACCAGAGTTGGATATGTATTTACTGGATGGAATACCAAGCAAGATGGATCAGGAGTCTCTTTTACCGATAAGGAAGAGATATACAATCTTAGTAGTTCAGATTGGAATGATCAAAGTACATGGACAGATACGGATAGAGGAACTATTACTTTATACGCACAGTGGAGAAAAAGTGAAAGTACCCTTGTAATCGATGCTAATGGGGGAAGATATAACGGAGTAGATAAATATTCGCTGACAGAACCCTATTCTTCTAAGTATTTACTGCAAAAAAATCTAATAGTGTCACCAAATGGTTATACCGTTGCTTTTGAGACCAATGGTGGAACAAATGTAGATACCATCACGGGAACCATGCATTTCGTAGAATGGATGCAGATACAGCCATTTAATGGATTTGTGACTAACGATACTTATATGTTTATGGCGCCAGATAGAAACATAGATACGTTGAAGGCTGTGTATCAGTCGGATCCGATCACATTACCGGTTACGACCAAGGATGGCTGGTCATTCGGCGGATGGTATTATGATCCGGATTTTAGCCTGCCTGCTGGCGGAGCCGGAGATCAAATTATACCATCCAAAGATATGACGCTGTATGCGCAATGGGTAGATCTTAGGCTACAGGCGGTAGATAACTACGAGGTAAACGACGGAAAAGGTGCGGTAGATTTATCCTGGTCACAGTCTGATCAGAATAATAAGACCTATCTTGTATACCAAAAAAAAGAGGATGGAGCGTGGATCAGGGTCAACAGTGCAAATGACATCAGCAGCACGACAGTCATTGATCAGACATATACGTTTGACGGACAAGCAAAGCAATATACTGTACCGTATACAGGTCTCTATTCTATAAATGCTATGGGAGCACAGGGGCAAAGCTATGGTTCCTATACCGGAGGCTATGGTGGTAGTGTTACCGGAACATTTTGGCTGCGAAAAGGTGAGATCTTAACATACGTAGTTGGTGGTCAAAATGGCTACAATGGTGGCGGTAACGCATCTTCTTTTGGTAATGGTGGGGGCATGACTTCTGTTGTGTCCAATCAAAAAGGAACTCTTCTGATTGCTGGTGGAGGCGGCGGAGCATTTTCACATGGCAACGGAAATGCTGGTGGAAGCGCGGCCAGTGTAATTGATGGCAATGCAGGGCAAGCAGGTATGGCTGGTGGGGGAGCCGGTTATCAAGGAGGTACAGCAGGGGAAAGACTTGTACATCATCATACCTCAGCTTGCGATACGTCAAGATCTATTATTGGATCCTTTAGGAATAATAATTACTCCTATGAGGATGATGACGATGATCGGTATTATGTCAAGCAAAGAATTGCCAATGTATCGGCAGATGGCTTCAAGTATTTACATTTTAGTGGTTTGATAAATCAGCAGAGAGGCCATAGAATTAGTGCTGGTTCTGGAACGTTAAAGGTTTATAACCAGAACGGTTTGATTTTTCAGAAAAGTATTTATGATATTGAGTCATTTATTAGGACAGAATATCAAAGAGCTATAGCGGGAAATTACGGCGGTGAGAATAATTATTCCAGTTATTCTCATGCTAACTATGATTTTGATGATAACGATCAAGCTGTATATGAAGACACAGATTATGTGTGGCTACATTATAACGGAGATGGTTCTGTAACAAAGTGGAGAAAAGATGGTGCTGATGATGACTATATTCCTAATCCATCGGCAAATGCAACATCGTATTTTATACCAAGTGCAACTCGGGGTGGTTCGAGTTGGTTTTATGGAATTAACTGGTACTTTAAATATGACATACCAATTCCTGCAGGAAGCACAAATATACGAATAGAATTTGAAAGCGAGCACGAGACAGAAAGTTATCTTTCAGTGAGCGTTCAGGAAGCTGTTTTAACGGGGAGAATAGGATGTGGAATGACAGAAGGACAGGTTATTTCATCGAAACCGGCATATGGTGGCAGTAATTATATCAATTCTTCATATGCACTGATGTATGAAATGAATAGCGGAGAGCGTAGCGGATCCGGGATTGGTGAGTTGCACTCCAAGGCCATTGGCTATCAGGAAAGCCTGGATCTTGCCGGGGTTACGGCGACCGACTTTGCAGCCCCGGACAAGATATCGGATCAGGTTACAAAAGAGCCATTGGATGGAAAATCGATTCGCGTCACATGGCAGGTGCCAAGCGATAATGGTACGGATTATTACCATAAAGTGGAATCTTACCTAACGGGAAGCACATCAATGCTATGCGGATCTAATGTTACGAAAAACACGCTGGTTAGTGGCGTGATGGGATATTACTATCTCGTAGACCAAAATGGGGATACGGTTGTTACCGGCAATGCAAATTATGTACAGGATCCTCATGTAAATGTGGTAACGGCAGAATACAATCAGTATTTGCATATTGCAGCGGTCGATGTTGCCGGAAATATCAGTGAGACAACGCATATCCTCATTGACGCCAAAGATGTACTATGGAAGCTTTATACGAAGCAGCTGGTCATTGATGCATCTGCAGATAATGTATATCCGGCAACGGATAAGAGTTGGTACGTGCGTGCCGATGGCAGTACTCCATTTACCCTAAAAAATGAGGCTTATATGGATGGTACGGCAAGCCGGGGATACCAGCTTAACGAAACCATCTATGAGACTGTATCGGATAACAACAGCGTTGCCAGAAATATAATCCGTACAGCATCCATGGAGATAGCGGATACATCCATCAGGACTGATGCAAATGGATTGTCTTATTCGACGGATGGCACGTCGGTGCTGCAGCAATATTCATACTCTTATACAGTGAGATCTAACAAAAACAGAGACCTTATGGGAGTACAGAAATTTACAATCAGCAGAGATCTGTCCGGACAGACGATACAGGTTATTCCGGTTGCGGAAGCAGACAAAGAATCGGATAAAGTGTACTCGGTGCATGAACTGGATGAAAAGAATAAGATCACTTTAATAGCGGACGGAGAAGCGCCGGTGATCCGCGGATTGGAAATAATGGAAGACAGAGATCTGATTGACCGGCGGGATGGATCAATTACAATTCGGGCGAGCGCAGAAGATGAACTGAGCGGAGTAAAGGATTTTTATATCGTAATCAGCAATTCTGATAATGCTGTGATGAAAACCTACACACCGGATGAGAATGGATACATTAATATTACAATTACTAATGACGAGCCTATTTTTAGCGGAGATTTCACGCTGCTGGGGTATGCTGTGGACAATGTTGGAAACGAAAATAGTCTAAGCTATGGAACGACGGAATTTGCGTTGGCAAGCAGCGTAGAACGTATTCTTTCCCCGCACGATCCTATATTCAAATGTGGAGAAAGCGGAATACTTACGTTTACGACCTGGGGCTATGCCGACCGGGTGGAAGTTATTTTCCCGGAGAGCATGACTGCACTGGATCCGACTCTGAACAAAGTATATGACTATACAGACTGTCCGGGATATATGATCACGGAGCATTTACAGTTTATGGTGCCGCTTTATACGCCGGAGAATCAGAATCTGGAGATAACGGTACGTGCGTATAAGGGAGACAAGAAGCTGGAGGATCATCCGACAATCAGCGTAATCGGAGTATCCGGTACTGTACTGGATGAGTTCCGTACTCGTTTGAGGTAATGATAATGTCTGTGATATTGTGGATCCTGCAGGCATATGGCAGCTATCGGATAGGCTGGCAACTGCAGCTGCTGGATCCGGATCCCGGACTGTGTGATACTCTGCAGAGTAAATATTGTAAATGGCAGCATTTAATAGCTTTTATGTATTTATCGCTGTTAGGAATCGTTATGGGAGATCCGAATAAACAGGTAATGCAATTACTGCAGGCGTATATGTTAAGTTCTTTGGTATTAGCTGCATGGATTGATCACTATATCCAGCTGATTCCGGATATAATATATGCTCCTGGATTAGCTAGTGGTATATTATGGCTCATTTATGATAATCCTGGGGCAGATAGCATAATTAATTTAATTGTTTTTGTCGGTATACAACTCCTTATATTCCGGCGGCTGTATGGTGGATCCGATTGCCTGGCATATATTTTATGCGCTGTATATCTGGCTGGGAACGGATGTGGTAAGAAACTGATAGATTATTTATTGTTCATGCTGCTGACAGTAATAATAGAACTGATCGATCAGATCAGAAAAAAGAATATTTTGAAAAATGGAAGACTGAAAAGACCGGTGCCTTTGATTCCATATATAGCAGTGGCTATGCTACTTTATGGTTTTTCAAATAAAATTTAGAAGGGAGTAAGTTAGATGGAACAGGGTGTATTAGAATACGAAAGAGTAAGGGAAAAGAAAAAACAATTATTGATTAAAATTCAGGAAACAAAAGTGGGAATTCGTCACAAGCAAAATCAGTTACAATTGCTAGAAGAGGGACTGAAAAGGATCCAGGAACAAGAAGGAAGTGAAAGCATTGGAGGAAATCTGAATATCTTCCTGCGGGATTTCAGCGTGATATTAGAAGCTCTAAAAAGTGATGATGCATTTATGGAAACGAAATATGCGACGCAATCAGCCCAGGTATATTACCGTGTGGAGAAAAATGTGTTTGAAGATTACGTAAAACGGTTATCTGAACTAGAAATACAGGAGTTTATTGATTATTGTAAACAGCTGGGTTTTATACGCGTGGAAGGCAATAAGTGCTTGTTCTCAAGTGGAAAAGCGAGAGCATATTTTTTATCAAAAAAAATAATTGATAATTTAAGCATCTAAAAACAGGAAAAATGATATTAGGAAATTAAAAAAATATGATCGCGGGAATTACCGTGAAAAATGGGAGAAAGAAAAAAAGTATGAACACAGATCCTGAACGAAATTTATTTTATATTTTTTTAATTTTTCCCATTTTTTTAATAAAAAAAGAAAAAATGACAGAAAGTCTTGACAGTGCATACGGATTCTATCATTCTATTGCCACTAAGATAAGGAGACAACAGAAATGTTAAATTTGCTGATAAAAGAATACCTTGCGGTATGTGAGTATTTGCTGGAGGTTGTGACCAGAAACAGGGAATCGAAGGATACTTTGCCTATGGTACGAAAAGGCAGTCTGTTAGTAGAAAAAGAGGCACTGATAGATCTGCTGAACAAAAATAAATATGAAACAGCTACGAATAAATTAAAATACTGGAAAGATTTGGCGTGGATCGATGCGGAAGAAAAAAGGCTGACGAAAAGAATTTGTATTAATAATCAATATCGACCGCTGGTCGTCATCAATATACAGAGATATGAATGCATTCGGAATCTTAATTATGAAATGAAAAAACCATAAAATGCTGAAAAAAGTAATGTACATATATAGTGCTCATAAGGGGATTTTTAATCGTGGGAAAATGTCCATATGTAATGGCTGAAATATAGGAAAATAGTAAAAAAATATGTACGTCACGATAATAGGCTATATAACGTAGTTATATAGCATAATGCAGAGTGGAATATTGCATATGCGTGTTTGGCATGTGCAATATGGAACGACTGCATTCTATCTGTAGTCCGGATACGGACTGCAGATATGGACAGAAGCATTATGTTGGATAACAGGAGCAAGGATAGTTACTTATTATTACATTGGCAGGATAGGATGTCAGAAGAGGAGAGTACACCAGGTGAGCTGGAAGGAGAAGCAGAAGAGGAATTATGAAAATATCAATAAAGGCAGTTTTTCGGTAACAGGAGAATATGACATCCCGATATTAGAACCGGTGGAATACAAATATTGTGACTGGATCGGCTTCAATTATGCGTCTTCTGTAAAAGACCGGAGAGGGAAAGGAATTCACTTTTTTTTAGAGGATTATCAGTTTACCCGGCTTTGGGGAAATATCGATTATTATGTACCAATGCTTTCCAGTTATGACAGCATCATGACACCGGATTTCAGCCTATATACCGATTTCCCGAAAGCATTGCAGATTTATAATCACTATAGGAAGCATTGGATTGGCGCTTATCTTCAGCAAAAAGGACTTCATGTAATACCAACTATCTGCTGGAGTGACAGAGATTCTTTTCACTGGTGCTTTGACGGGGAACCTACACAAGGAGTCGTTGCTGTTTCTTCGATAGGAACTCAAAACAGCAGGAAGCGTAGAGATCTTTTTTTGGCAGGTTATTTTGAAATGATGGACAGATTACAACCGACACACGTTATCTTCTGCGGAGCAGTGCCGGAAGAATGTAGAGGGGACATTGTCAGAATCAAAGCATTTAGTGAAAGGTTTCATGAGGCAGAAATATCGCAATGGTAATAAATTTACAGTTTTTCGGTGGGCGTGGTGCCAGCAGCGGAATAAGCGAAAAAGGCAATGCATATGGAACCCAGTACAAAATATTACTGGAGTATGAAAATATAAAATTTGTCACTAATGCAGGAAAAAATTATGAAGCGTTAATGGAAACAATGACCAATGGGAGAACGTATGTACAAATTGGTGGTGAAGAGATTCTCAGAATTGTTCAGATGGATGAGAACAACCGGAGAAACAGGGTAATTGAGTTTGACAAGAAAAATAAGCAGTGGCATGTTCATCAAGGGTATTTGCATTCGGAAAACTCTGAAAATCAGCATGATCCATTAAGTATTTCAGATGTCAGACTGCTTGAAAAAGTTAAGAAAATATGGCATAATCATAGAGAGCAAATATAGTTTAAGTCGGGTAGAACACTTTGGAATGAGAGGTCTGCGTTCAAATCGTCAGTATTTGCCATAAGCCTTACGGCTCTATGATAACCATAGAGTTCGTAAGGCTTTTTTATTATAAAAATCAGAAAGGCTGGAAATGGAAGATGGGAGGCAGAGGAAGTAGTTTCGGTGTAGAAATCATAGCAGCGGTTTCACCATATGGATCTCAAGATGCCGAAATACAAGAGTTGAATGTGGCAGGTATGACACCGATGGATCGCGGCAGCCGATTTACCAATGCAGAGAAGACACTGGATTATCTGGAAAGAAAAAAACTGCAGGAGACAAGAGAGCAGGTACAGGTACTGGATGATTACGGATACGTAACGAGAGCTTTCCAGGGAGACGAACACAGCTGTGCTGTAGATGACAAAACACAGCAGTATGCCCAGGGGAAAATAGTAACACATAATCATCCCTCGGAGTACGGCGGTACCTTTTCGGATGCGGATATCTCTTTTCTCAGTCTTGGAATGAAGGAACTGAGAGCTTCAGCGAAAGAAGGTACATACAGCATAAAGGCAAAGAAAAATGCCAACCCTCACGGACTGATGAAGGCATACCTGAGAAGTGCACCAAGAATGCAGGACGCGATGAGAGAAATCGCACTGGAAATGGCACGAAAAAAATATACTTCTAAAAAAGCCTATGAGAAAGCAAATAGAAAGGCACAGTTGGAAGTTATTCATAACTGGTATCAAAGAAATGTGAAAAGATATGGATTTGAGTACAACTTTTATCCAAGGGAGGATGCATAAATGAAAGGATTAAATTTAGACGAAAATTTAAACCGGCTGATACAGGAAAATTCGGATTGGGCATGGGAACAGGCGAAGAGAGAACGGGCGGAAATGGAAAAGAAACAGAAAACGCAGGGCGGAACTGACGGTAAAAAGGATGAAGTATGACATTTTAGAGCCGTATAAGGAATTTTTATACGATCAGCTTACGGCCAACACTGCAAGAAAATATTATTCCTGCATGGTGAAATTACTCCAGGGAGTAGAGATCAACCGGGTGGAAGAACTGTCGCTGGAATACCTTCAGAAAGAACTTCCGCAGAGATTCCGGACCAAAAATGAGTTCAGCGCTGCAAAGAATGCGCTGCGGCTGTTCGGAGAGTGCTATCCGCAGCTACAGATGCCTGCAAAAGAATACTTCAAAGAAGAAAGCCTGAAAAAGAGAAATTATACGAAGAAGCCGGGAAAAGTGATTCATTTGAAGACTACTATGCGTAAGATCAATCAGATTGAGAATCCAAAATTGAAATATGCCTATCGTCTCGCTGTAATCTCGGGGCTACGGGTATCTGAACTTGCAGATCTCAGGCCTTCGGATTTGGCATTTACGGAGGGACGTATAACGGTCACAGTCCGGAATGGTAAAGGTGGGCACGGGGGTGAAATTACGTGCAGGCAGGATCCCTATTTGTATGATCGTTTACAGGACTATGTTTCTAGGGTACAGGCTACACAGGGAGAGAAGCTGTTTTATAGTGAAGCCACGATGCGAAAAGAAGCAGGACGCCTGGGAATGGAATGTCATGATCTGCGCCGCATTTATGCGATACTCAGCAGACGGGAGTTAAAAGCGGTGATGCCTGCGGCACAGGCAGACAGAGAGGTGCAGCGCAGCATGCGGCATGTAAGATTTTCTACGACAAAAAGATATCTGTATAACCGGAAACTGCGGATGGATTAAAGCGGATGGATTGCACAGGAGAAAAACAATGGATAAAGAACTTAACAGCTTGCTGGAAAGTATTTTGCTCCTTCTGATACAAATGCTTAAGGGCTTTATAATGGGTGTCTGGCATGGCCTGCGGAAAGCATTACAAAACAAGTGGTATCTGACTGGAATCGGGATCACTCTGGTGTTCAGTGTGATCTGTATCACAGAAAAAGCTATGGTCTGCAGAATGATCCCGGAAACTATCCCGGAATGGCTGCAGCAGGGAATTTATCTGATGCTGTTGGCAGCGCCGGTGATCTATCTGTTTCTGATCGGGCAGACGGGACAAAAAAATTATGACAAATGCTTTGAAGATATCGGATTCAAGGGAAAGAATGGTAAATTTCCGAAATATGCCGGTAGCAGCAAAGAGGGTAAAAAGATACTGCTTTTTTTCCAGTCTACGATTCCGCTGTCGGAATGGCGCTCCTCCCGGGAACGTCTGGAGACTGCTCTGGACTGCAGCATCATAAAAATCGAAAACGGAAGAAATAAACGGACGGTAAAGCTCACTACGTTACCGTCGGATTATAAGATCCCTACGATGGTGAAATGGTCAGAGGAATACCGGAACGAAAAAAACGGTGTCCTTACACTGGGAATCAGCGCACTGGATCCCATATCCTTTAACCTGAACCGGGTGCCGCATGTACTGGTTGCAGGTGAGACCGGATCCGGTAAGTCAGTGATACTGCGGTGCCTTCTCTGGCAGCTGATTGAGCAGGGAGCAAGGGTCTATATGATTGATTTTAAAGGCGGTGTCGAGTTTGGAAAACAATATGAACAATACGGAGAGGTGATCACTGAAAGGGAACGTGCACTACAGGTCCTGGAGCTGCTGGTCAGGGAAAATGAGTATAGACTGCATATCTTCCGGGATCTGGAGGTAAAGAATCTGGATGAGTACAACAAAAAAACGAAACAGAATCTCTGCCGTATCGGAGTATTCACAGACGAATTAGCGGAAATGTTGGATAAAAAAGGTGTCGCCAAGGAGGAACGGGAGATCTATGAGAAGATCGAGGGACGTTTATCAACGCTGGCCAGACTGTCCAGGGCAACAGGAATCAATCTGTTTATGGGCGTTCAGCGTCCGGATGCCAATGTGCTGACGGGCCAGATCAAAAATAATATACCGGTACGAATATCCGGACGTTTTGCGGACAAGACAGCCAGTGAGATCGTCCTGGGAAATACGGATGCGGTCAATCTGCCGGACATCAAGGGAAGATTCCTGTACAAGGTAGGAAATGAGACCATAGAGTTCCAGAGCTTTTATTTTGACGATGAAACAATGCTCCGTGAGGTCTGCGTGGATCAGGGAGAAATGCTGACAGAAGCACCGGTATATAAGGCACCGGTACAAAAGCCGGGAACCGGAAAGGCAGAAGCCGACGGATCCGGAAGAAAAGGAAAAAAGGTGACAGCAGTAAAAACAAGTGGTGACATAAAGAATTCTTATGAAGATCCGTTCGCAGGCATGAACAGCCAGGAAATCGAAGAGGAGATGAGGCGGATGGATGAAGAGGACCTGAATCTGAATTTTGGAGATTTTTAATGACGAAGGAGACAAGGCATGGAGAAGAACAAAAATAGGAGGACTTTTGAATTTTACAAAAAAAACGGGAAACGAGAAACAGACACCGGAGAACATAAGGAAACAAAAAGAGGAAAAAGAACAGGCGGAACTTTGCGAAAAAACACGTTGTTGTGTGTGGGCAGAGCAATATTATGGATCATGCTTATTTTCTTCTTTGTCCGGGGCGTAATCGTGACATTCCGACCAGACACACTGACGGAAGCCCAACAGGTAATCAGCGACTTTAGAAAGGAACTTGTGACGGAAAAGAAGCTGAATAATGAGGTACTGAGCTTTGCCCAGAACTTTGTATATGAATATCTTACATACACTGCAGGGGAAGAAAAGGATTATAAGGAACGTCTGAAACAGTATATCACAACTACATCAAATGTGAGCGATACGGAAATATATAAGGGTGCGCAGAAGGCGGTGTACGTGCAGGCATACCGCATGGATCAGCTAGACAAGGAACATTTTGACGTATATGTGCTGGCGGAAGTGCAGTATGAGTATTACAGGGAACAGGAAGCTACACAGGAGAGCGCAGAAACCAGAATGAAAGTTCCGGTATTGTCACGGGATGGCGAGATGGTGGTGGACGGGCTCCCCATGTTTGTAAATGATAATACGTTTATGGAAGATTATCAGATTCAGGAATACAGTGGACAGGCTGCAGACGAACAGACTGCTGCAGGAGCAGGAATGGCAGTTACCAGTTTCCTGAAGGCCTATTACGAGCAGGATGAAACAGTCATTGACTATTATCTGAGTCAGGATGCGGACCGAAGCAAATTTATAGGGCTGGATGGTCGTTATACATTTGATCGTATGCAATCCGTTCGCTGCTATCAGGAGGAGAGTATGATCGTATGCATCGCAGAATATAAAATATCTGATGTCGTAAATGGAGCAAAGCGGTGGCAGAAGGTCCGGCTCAATGTTGTAAGGGGCAGTGATGGAAAGTACTATATCCAGTCTATGTCTGCCAGAACAACGATGTAAATTTTTAATCAGTGTCCTGCGGATGAATATCATTCGTTAAGATAAATAAAAATAGGAGGAACATAATATGAGGAAAAATGAAAAGGAACAGAAAAGAACAATGCAGGGAAAAAGTATCATGATGGGAATTTCCACACTTGCATTATTGATCAGCAACAGTATGGTGGCATTTGCTTCCAGCGGCAATTACGGCCAGAATGGAGCAAACTGGATGTTGGATCAGATCTTCTGGGTAGCGTTGGTGGCATTTATCGTCGGAGCAGTTGTGATGGCGGCGAAAAAGAACACGATCGGTGTAGTCACGACTATTATTGTTGGAGCAGTTGTCTGCTACTTTATTAAAAATCCTACCACCTTATCGGATATCGGGGAAAAGATTATGGGTACTGTATTGCAATAAAGGAGCTTTGCATGGCAGAAGAAAAGAAACAGAGTGTGACGGTGTACTCTTATCGTAAAGTATGGTTTGTGGAAAAAAAGATATATGCGTTCCAGAATATAGTACTGCCGTTTCCGATAGCACCGTATGAGGTATTGGAGTTTTTAGCTGTAGTAGGAGCAATGCTGGTAATGGGCCGGATATTTCCAATCCTGAACAACATACCGGTAGTGCTCCGCTACGGCATGCTGCCGTATGTTACGGTAAAATATCTCATGAAAGTAAAACTGGATGGAAAAAATCCGGTGAAATATTTTTGCGGCTATCTGCGGTTCCTGTTTACCAGAAAGGAATGCATCGAGCGGTTCCGAACCTGCAGAGACCATGGAGTGACAGTAAGAATCAACTGGAATTGCGGCAGAAGGCTGGAATAATGGAGGAAAAGGATGTATCAGTGTCCCATTTCGTTTTTTACAAAAAATATAATTTTTAACCAGGATAAGAGTGCATGGGCGGTATATAAGCTGAGTGGTTTTGATTATGACTTTCTGGACGATGATGCAAAAATTAAGATACTGCACAAAACGGCACGTTTCCTCAGCGGAATCCTGTCAGAAGCACAGATACTTATGCTGCCCATCGAACAGGATATACAGGGGCAGTTCGAGTCTCTGAGGCATCACCTGGATAAAAAAGATCCGCTTTATGAGGGGGCACTTTTTCACCTGAATGAAACAGAAAAATATCTGGCCAAGAGTACCAGAAATCAGGGAGATGCAAATGACTATTCCTCCTACATTGTGGTGAAATTGTCGGACAGCGGGGAATATGAACTTTTATCGGATTTGAAGCAGGGTTTTCAGTATTTCATTAAGGATCCGGTAAATGCCATTAATACCTTCATGGCATTAGACACCAGGGACATACTGGAAACCCGGCTGACACATTGTGCAGACATGGCTGATAAATGGTTTTATTCGCAGAATAAAAAACTACAGCTCGTGCCGGTAGATGGTCTGGAGTTACAGTGGCTGATCCGGCGGGGGAGTTTCCGGGGAATATCCGGAAATCATTTATTCTATGCGGACAGGGATAAACATATCTGGAATCCGGTGGCAGACCAGGACGAGACACAAAATGGGGAAAAGATACTGCATCCTTACAGTAAGGATATCGTAAGTCTTTTCTCCGGGAGCATCCATCAGGAAAAAAGATATTTGAAGGTAGTACATGATAAGAACAGAGTTTCTTATCAGACTTTTCTTGTGTTTACCCATATTCCGGAAGTACTGGAGCACCCGGGAAATGAGTGGCTGTATATGCTGCAGCAGATGAATGTGCAGGCGGAGGTCTGTATTCACATCAAAACCAAGGACTATCGGGAAGCGATTCGTAAAGTTGAATCCAAAAAGATGGAGATAGACAGTCAGATGGAGCATATTGCGGGGGCGGGTGGAGACATCCCGGATGATCTGGCAGATGGAAAAGAATATGCAGATATCCTGGAAGCTGAATTAAAAAGCCAGAGATATCCGTTGCTGGAAACGGTAGTCACGATTGGCATTTCAGCAGACAATCTGGAAGAAATGGAGAAAAAGGCGGTAACAGTCCGTGGCATTTATGAAGATTTTGCTTTTGGCATAGAGCGTCCGCTGGCAGATCAACTGAAGCTTTTCATGCAGTGTATTCCCGGAATGGGAGTACTGACAGGGGATTATACCATGCCATTAACGCCAGTCACGCTGGGCAGCGGAATCATAGGAGCTACACATGAGCTGGGAGACCATGTAGGCCCTTACATAGGGACAACCGGCGCAGAAGGAAAACAGGTATTTCTGGATCTGGGCAGGGCATGCCTGCTAAACAAATCTGCATCCGCGACTTTTTATGGTAATCTGGGAGTTGGTAAATCATTTAATGCAAACCTGCTGTTGTTTCTGACGGTTCTGTATGGTGGCTATGGTCTGATCTTTGACCCGAAAGGAGAGAGAAGCCACTGGGTAGAGCAGTTCCCGCTTCTGCAGGGGCAGATTTCTCTGGTAACGCTATCCCCGGACAGAACGAATCAGGGCAAACTGGATCCCTATAATATGTATCTGGATAACCGGGATGAAGCTGATGAGCTGGCGATCAATGTGATATCGGAACTGCTGCGTATAGCGCCGGCGTCCGAAGAATATACCGCTATACTGGAAGCACAGCGTATCATGCGCGATGAAGATGTTCCATCTATGAAAAAACTGATTGCAATTTTGAAGGAATTTCCCAGGGAAGATGAACTGTCGGAAAGGGCCAGATATCTTGCAAGGCGTCTGGGACTGCAGGCAGAGACAGGAATGTCCAGACTGTTATTCGGGGATGGTTCAGAAGATGCGATCACTTTGAAGAACCGGCTGAATATTTTACAGATTGAAAATCTGAAAATGCCAAGCCCCAGCACACCGAAGGATAATTATACAAGCGAAGAACTGCAGTCTCTTGTATTGATGGCTGTGGCATCCCACTTTGCCAAGAAATTTGCCCTGGAAAAAAGGGATGTGTTCAGTGTAGTCCTGTTCGATGAATCCTGGATGCTGGGAAAGACTGCAGAGGGAGTCAAACTGTTTGATTACTTATCCCGTATGGGCAGATCTCTTTATACAGGGTGTATCTTTAATGGACATTCCGTTACGGATATTCCCAGTGAAGGAATCAAGAATACCATATCCTATAAATTCTGTTTCCAGACAACGACAGACGGGGAAGCGGAACGGATGTGTGAATACATGGATCTGGAAGCTACACAGGAGAACAAGGAGGTTTTGAAGAATCTGAAAAATGGGGAATGTCTTTTCCAGGATCTTGACAGGCATATAGGAATACTGCGTTTTGATGCCGTATTCCAGGATATCATAGATCTCTTTTCTACCACTCCGAAGGCGAGGGGGCAGGAAGCAGAACAGATAGATCAGACGGAGACAGAAGAAAGCAGGCAGTCGGAGAAAAAAGTGGAAGAAAATCAAACGGAAACAATGGAGGATGAACTGAATTTTGAGTTTGACATGGAAGAACTTTTGAAAAAGGAGTCTATATGAAAAAAGCGTTCCTTTTCAAAATAACGTTGCTGTTTGGAACGATGTTTTCCGGTATTTTACTGTTGCTTTTACTCTTTGTGGTATGCATGGATGGAGGGGCTGAGTCCAGCCTGTACATCCCGGCAGATGATGAGACAGCGGCAGCTTATCAGGCCATCTGTTCTGAAACGGGTGTGCCCTGGGATATAGCTCTTATGGCGGATGTGCTGCTTGCGGAGCAGCTGGGCCAGCGGATAGAGGAGAGAGAACCGCTGATCACGTCGCTGCAGTTCTGCATCCTCACAGTGACAGAACAGGAGGCCTATGAAGAAGAAATTACGGAAAACGGACAGAAATATCAGGTGACACGATGGCGGGATGTGGATCAGAAAATTTATGCAGGAACAGACGGAATTTGTGAATATCTGGATATAACGGAATCCTGGTTTGCTGGAAAAACCATACAGGACGTATTAAATGCCCTGCAGGAAAAAAGAGAAGAAGATCAGGACGAGGATACAGACTATCTTCCGGCATTGTCTGTAAATGAAGCATATGAAGAAATTTTAAAAAAGCGTATTGGCCTGACGGATAAAAACAGCGATACAGTTCTCAGCATGCATAACAGTCAGTATCTGGCACAGGTATATGGCTATGTTTACGGGTTTGATGAAATCGAACTGCCAGAGCTTGTAGTCGGGGATGTAACCAGACAGGAACTGACACAGGTAGCGGCATCCCTGCTTGGCCATCCTTATCTTATAGGAGGCAAGTCTCCCTCTCAGGGATCGCCGAAAGGCCCGCTTGACTGCAGCGGTTTTGTAGACTGGGTATACATACAGTGCTTTGGCACCGGTGTCAGCGGTGGTGGAGTGCCGGATGGAGTAGCCATGTCGGGTACGGCATTGCAATGGTATGCTACTGCTCCGATATCCAAGGAGGATCTGCAGATCGGTGACCTGGCTTTTTTACAGGATCCGGCAAAGCTGGGAAAGGGTAAAATCAACCATGTAGGCATTTATATCGGGGAGTACAACGGGGCAAAATATTTTATTCATTGTGCAGGAAGAGCCTACGGCACAGAGGATTTACCCAATGGGCGTGTCGGTATATCACGGCTGAGTGGCAGTAACGATTATAATCCGGTTACGGGAGGACATTTTTCACCGGCAATGAAAGGTTGTAATTTCCGGTATTTTCGAAGACCTAATTTTGCTTTTCGGGAGGATTAGCAATTATGAAATATAAGATCAAATATGTAATTTGTATAATAGCTTTCCTGACGGGTCTGCTACTCCCGGTGCAGCCAGTAGCGGCGTCCTCCAGTGCAATCGGAGAGGTACAGGAATTTAATAATCTGTCTGGCAATGCAAAATATCTGGGATCCGCATACCGGGATAATTATTCCCTGGATATTGCGGAGGTAGAGCTGTCGGATGGAATAGGAGAGTATCTGGCCGGTAAGACGATGGAAGGACTGAATGCTTTGGCGAGATTCTTCTTTTTCGTGGAAAGAATTTTGGCGTATCTTATGATTGTTGTATTTTATGTCAGTTTCAACCTCAATCTGGTGGATCTGTTTGGATCCCAGGTATCTGTAATACAACAGGCACTGAATGACAGTATTTTCCAGCCCCTCTTTTTGATGGGATGTGCCGCCGCCTTCTGCGTGCTGATCGGGAGAATGGTACGCCAGGATCTTGCAGGAGCGTTGGGGCAGATCGTAAAGGTAATAGCGATTGTAATGTTATCAATCTTGGTTGTCACAATGTCGGATACTATGCTGTCGATGGGTAACAACATAACAAAGGAAATTAGTCTGGAAATACTGGTAGGAGTGAATTCAGCGAATGGCTATTCAGATAATATTAATGCTTTTTCCGGAGAGGCTGCCGGTATCCTCTGGAACAATATGGTGCATCAGCCCTGGCTGACCATGGAGTTCGGTTATACGGCAAGTGATGATCAGGTGCTTGGTATCTTATCGTACAAACCAGATGCAACAGAGAGAAAAGAAACGGTAGCTGCTGATGGAAGCGGCAGCTTTTCCGTGGATAGGGCTACAGAACGACTTGGATTTGCATTTCTGTACCTCATCCCCTGCATTATGAAATGTGGTATATACATCATTATAGTGTTGATACAGCTGGTTTTTCAGCTCCTTTCCATTGTATATCTGTTTATGGCGCCTTTAATTCTTATTGTATCACTTTTTCCAGGATATGACGGACTGATAGGCGGATGGCTTCGAAAGATTCTGGAGACCCAGATAAGTATATTGGTTTTGTCAATGATCATCGGAATTTTAATAAAATTTGACGAACTTGTATTTGAATGGTCGAGATCCGTAGGGTTTGGATGGCTGATTGCACTAACGATTCAGATCGCAATAGCAATCGCTCTCTTCCTGAACCGGAATAAGCTGTTAATGGCAATGTCAACGGTGCAGCGGGGAGTATCCAATCCCAGATATCTGCGTAACCGGATGCGGCTTTCAGGCAACGTATATGCGGATGCGCCGAAGGCAGCAAAAGAAATCAAAAGCGCAGCAAAGTGGACTGCTGGTAAGGCACAGTGGATCGGCGGTAAAGCGGCTAGTGCGGGAGAAGGTGTGGCATCCTGGGTCGAGGATAAGAATGTTCCGGTGTCCTGGACAGTGAATCCCTTTCTGAAAAATCAGGAAACGGAAACGCAGGAAGAGACATCACCAAAAGCTACACAAAGCAGGGTGAAAAAAAGGAGTGCAGCGGGATCTATCAGAGAATCGTTTGACATGGATCCTAAAAACAGTGATACCGGACAGCGGAGAGCATCGTCAGGGCAGCCCTCACAGGAAGAAAAGAGAGACAGTGAATCTATACGCATGATATCAGAAGATCTGGTACGGAATCTTAACCAGCTTGCCATGGTAGTAGATGCTGTCGGAGACAATCTGCATGATAATATACGGGACAACGGTGCCGTGGAACGTCCGGTCTTAGGAGACAAAAAGGAAGAGGACAGAAAAGAAATTACCTTAAACGTTAAAACACCGGATGGAAACGAGCAATCCGTACACGCCGGGATGCAGAACCAGCAACCGTTGGAAGTGCAGATGCCGCTTGAAACAACCAGACATGATAATTTGCAGGAAAACAGGGAGGATGAAAGAGAAGATAACAGGAGGCCGACAATCAGGCAGCAAAGGCCTAGAATAAATGCAGAAACACCTGAAAAGGTCAAAACACAACAAGTCATTCACCACACTGAAAGAATAAGAGAGTAAATACAGCAACCGGAATACGCTGCAGAAGAAGCTGGGGCAGAAGAACCGGAGAAACCTACACAGCAGGCGAGACCCACCACGCAGGCTATGAGAAATGATGAAAAGACTGATACTGTACAAGACAGGAAAGCAGATGATCCGGCTGTACAGCCAGCGGCAAAGGTACAACCGGATAAAAAGATAACGAAAAAAGCGAACCGGCGCCCGGAAAAAAAGTTACCTCAAAGAGAGACCGGGGTTGAAAGAGAAAAATTCACGAGAAAGGGATAAAAAATGAAAAAATTAAAGGCGGAGACCTTCAGGGACTCCGCACTTTCTTTACAACACAGGTGATGATGCAACATGAAATACAACATAAAACAGAAAAACCCTTGAAAAATCAAGGGTTTTAAGAAGCGCGAGACGGGGATCGAACCCGCGACCCCCTCCTTGGCAAGGAGGTGCTCCACCGCTGAGCCACTCGCGCATATCTTACGGACAAGTTATAATATACTATAGGGCTCCGGAAATGTCAATAAAAAAAGTGTGCATCTTTTTTGTAAATTGCATATACAATTAACGCAGCAGTATTCTACGCAGCCATCCGGTGAATTTCCGCTCTATCAGGATCCAGCACAGATAAGCCAGAACAATGCTTATTACAACGCTTACGATCAGTCCGACAACAGACAATACGGATAGGGTGGAAAAGTCAAATACCACACGGTCCAGAAACATAACCGGATAGTAGTGTACCAGATACAGGGAATAGCTGATATTTCCCAACTGCACAAAAAAGCGGGGCATGGAAAGCCGCAGGCCTGCGAGAAAGGCAAGGATTAACAATAGCAGAGCCGGGAGCCCCCACTGGGGAAGCCTGAGGAACCCAATCACATTGATCCGGGGCGTAAAGTAAGCAAGCAGACAAAAGATTACCGGGATACATACCGCGGATATGAGGCTTACTGTCCGCGAAACCGGATGAAGGGTATGCCTGCGATACAAATACCGCAGCAGATAGTAAGCCAGAATTCCGAAGAGAAATTCCAGCATGACAGGATCTCCGTAAAAAATGAGGAAAGGAGAAAGTACATTACCTATCGGAGACTGCCAGGATGAGATCGCCGGAGCAAATATCTGTACCATTCCCGCCAGAATCGCCAGAAATGCGCTGCAGATCAGACCGCGGTATTTCATGCTGATGTGAAAGGCAATGAAAAACAGCAGATAGAACAGCATTTCACAGTTAATGGTCCAGCCGATCCGTACCAAAGGCTGGATCGCTCCGCTGCCGATATCAAAAGGAATAAACAGCAGACTTTTGACCAGATAGGAAAAATCGTGTCTGGTCTGTTGGAACATGGAAGGAAACAACAACAGCGACAGATAGGTGCCCAGTGTCATCAGGTAGTAAAGCGGAAGAATCCGGACCAGGCGTTTGCGGAAGAAATATTTGGTACTTTTTTCCGTGGTAAACATGATCATGAATCCGCTGATACAAAAAAAGATGTCCACACCGAAAGCTCCGAAGTTCAGAAAACGGACATGCTGAAATACCACAAAAAGAGCAGCCAGACCGCGTAAAGCCTGGATGCTGTCAAAATGCAGTTCATGAAACTCTTTATTAACTGTTATATTTTCCATAGAAATAACCATGCCTTTTTGTACTAGCTTACGAAATATAACTCCATTTTAACATTTTTGCGGGAAATTGGGAAACATTTTATTCAGGAAAAAAACTTGCGTACTGCGATATAAAATAATACAATAATAAGTGAATATAGATTATGCCCAACGGGCTGGGCATAGGAACCGGCGAACCGCAATTTGCGGAACTGGCAGAGAATAACAGGACGGTATGGATATAGATATGAGCGCAACGAGACAGCAGATGTTAGAGACAGCAGAACACCTGAATCAGCAGATGACAGACGGAATTCCTTTTACCTGGGAGACTCTGGAACAGGCACTTACCTCTGTGACAGAACAGGATGATAAGGGAATCCACGGATGGATCTGCTATTTTGCTGCCTTTTATCAACTGACAACAGGGAATCAGGAGGGCTGCCTGCATTATCTGGATGAGAGCGTCAGGTGTCTTCTGGGAACGGATCAGGAGCATCATGTAGCCAGAGTGTACAATATGATCGGTATTGTGGCACATATGCAGAACAACCTGTCGCTGGCCATGGAACAGTACGATAAAGCATTGGATTATACGGAAAAATACGATGATAAGATGGTGCACAGCATTGTACTGAGCAATATGTCGGATGCGTATTATCTCATAGGAGCTTATGAAAGAGCTGTGCAGTGCCATGCGGAATGTATCCGCGAATTTGAACAGGCGGATGACAACAGTACATACAGCAGGATCAATTTCCGGAAAATGCTGGCAGAGTACGGATGCTGCCTGCTGCATCTGCATATGGATGACGAGGCGGAAAAGGTACTGTGTAAACTGGAAGAGACCGGGCAGAGCAAGGAGGTCATACGTGAGACAAGGCTGGGTGTCAATGTATTTCTGGCTTATCTGGCGGAGCGAAACGGAGACCGGAAGAAGGCAGAAGAGCATGTACGTACAGCGGTAATGGCATTAGAGGATATGACACAGGTCTCTTCCGAATACGACAGTATTCAGAATCTGCTGCAATATGTGGAAAAGATAGGCAAGACGGAACAGATAGAGGAAGTATTGAACTGTCTGGAACCCAAAGCTGCCATTGAACAGAATAAAAGTCTGCTGTTGCAGCTTTTGTCTCTGCGGATGCGTTATTGCAGTTCCAGAATGACTCCGGAAGAATTCAAACAGAGCGCAGACACCTTCTTCCACTTGAAAGACAGCTGGGAGCTGACAGAAAACAGTCAGGTCATGTATATGATGGAGCTTAGAAAGCGATTACAGGCGGCAGAAGAGGAGCAGAAGGAACAGGAACGTAAGAGAAACCGGCTGTTGTATCAGGCAGACCATGACGAGCTGACAGGACTCTATAATAAGAGAAGCCTGAATCGTTATCTGGAGGATGTGTTTGAAGACTGTCTTCTGAATGAGAAGGAACTGGGCATTCTGTTCCTGGATATTGACCATTTCAAACAGTTGAATGATCGCTATGGACATGGAAGGGGAGATGAAGGAATCTGCGCGGTAGCGGATACTCTGAAAAAATGTTTTCCGGAGGACTATGTGGCGCGTTACGGCGGAGATGAATTCCTGGTGGTCATGACGGGACGTGACAGGGAGTATGCAGAGGAACATGCAAGACAGCTATGTATGGGCATCCGGGAATGTGAGATTCCCAATGAAGACTCTTCTGTGGAACCCTGGCTTACGATTTCCGTGGGTGGTGTCTGTGCTATTCCGAAGGAACCAAACCGAGTGTGGGATTTCCTGTCGGCTGCGGACAAAACACTTTATGACCAGAAAAATGAGCAAAAAGGAAAAGTACGCTTCTATGTGGGAGAAGGACAATACCTATAGCTCTGAAACCAAAATAAAGGAACACAACAATGGATAACAAGCAATATTCCACCCGCGAATTGTTTCGCAGGTTTGCACCTTATTTTAAAAAATACCGTTTTACCTTGTGGATGGATCTGTTCTGTGCAGCACTGACCACGGTCTGTGAACTGGTGTTGCCGTTAATTATGCGCTACATTACCAATGAAGGGCTGCGGGATCTTGCGTCCCTGTCGGTGAAGACCATACTTTCACTGGGAGTTCTGTATTTCGGACTTCGTATCGTGGATTGCATCGCCAGTTACTATATGTCCGATATGGGACACGTCATGGGCGCGAAGATCGAGACGGACATGCGCAGAGATGCATACAACCATTTGCAGAAGCTGTCCAATACTTATTATAACAATACCAAAGTCGGTCAGATCATGGGGCGGATCACCAATGATCTGTTTGATGTGACGGAATTCGCCCATCATTGCCCAGAAGAATTTTTCATCGCCGGAATCAAGACCGTAATCTCTTTTATCATTCTGGCAAATATCAATCTGCCGCTGACATTGATGATCTTTCTGTGCGTGCCGCTGATGTGCGGTGTGTGCATGATCCTGAATTTCCGGATGCGAAGTGCCTTTCGCAAGCAGCGTAACCAGATCGGAGAGCTGAACGCCCGGATCGAGGACAGTCTGCTGGGCCATAAGGTGGTCAAGGCATTTACCAATGAAGAGGTGGAAAATGTCAAGTTTGAGAAAGATAACGGCACTTTTCTGGATATTAAGAAGCTGACCTACCGTTACATGGCGGCATTCAATACCACAGTGAAGCTGTTTGACGGATTGATGTATCTGGTGGTATTGGTGGCAGGCGGTATTTTTATGGTAAACGGACGGATCGCCGCTGGTGACCTGGTGGCATATATGCTGTATGTATCCACCCTGATCGCAACAATCCGGCGTATCATCGAATTTGCCGAACAGTTCCAGCGGGGCATGACCGGTATCGAGCGCTTTTTACAGATCGTGGATGCGGATATCGAGATCTTCGATGAGCCAGATGCCATAGAACTGAAGGACCCGAAGGGAGAAATCTCTTTTGAAAAAGTAAGCTTTGAATATCCGGATGACCATAACAAGGTATTCACTGATCTGAACCTGCAGATCCACGCGGGAGAAAAGGTGGCCATCGTCGGTCCTTCCGGTGGTGGTAAGACAACGCTGTGCAATCTGATCCCGAGATTTTATGATGTCTCAGAAGGCAGGATCCTGTTGGACGGCCAGGACATTAAGCATTTTACGTTAAAGAGTCTGCGGGGCAATATCGGTATCGTACAGCAGGATGTGTATCTTTTCTCCGGTACGATCTATGAAAATATCGCTTATGGACGTCCCGGGGCTTCGAAAGAAGATGTGATCAATGCGGCAAAGCGTGCCGGGGCTCATGAATTCATCATGGGACTGAAGGACGGTTATGATACTTATGTGGGAGAACGGGGTGTAAAGCTGTCCGGCGGACAGAAACAGCGGATCAGTATTGCCAGAGTATTTCTGAAAAATCCGCCCATCATCATTCTGGATGAGGCCACTTCCGCACTGGACAATGAGAGTGAGTTCGCCGTGGCAAAATCTCTGGGAGAATTGTCGGAGGGGCGTACTACTCTGACTATCGCCCACAGACTTTCCAGTATCCGCAATTCCGACAGGATCCTGGTGCTGACGGATGACGGCATTGTGGAGGAAGGCAATCACGACCAGCTCATGGAACAAAAAGGGATCTATTATCAGTTCTACGAAACAGCCAATGCTTTGAAATAAACTAACAAAACGGGAGGTAGATCTATGAAACTTGTGTTTGTGGGGGCAGACCATGAAGTAACAGGAAGCTGCCATTATCTGGAGGTTGCCGGGAAACATATTTTAGTGGACTACGGTATGGAGCAGGGTGTCAATGTATTTGAAAATGTGCCGCTGCCGGTGGCGGAATCCATGATTGATTATGTATTCCTGACTCATGCTCATGTGGATCATTCGGGTCTTCTGCCGCTTCTGTATGCCAGAGGCTTCAGAGGACAGATCTATTCCACGGATGCTACAGCGGATCTGTGTAGCATTATGCTGCGTGACTGTGCACATATCCAGAGTGCCGAAGCGGAATGGAAGAATCGTAAGGCAAAACGTTCTGCGAATAATGCAGTGGTGGAGCCGCTGTATACCATGGAGGATGCAGATGGTGTGATCCGCCGGTTCGTTCCCTGTCATTACAATACGATCGTGGAAGTATGCGAGGGAGTAAAAATCCGTTTTACGGATATCGGACATCTGCTGGGCTCTGCCAGCATCGAAGTCTGGCTGACGGAGGACGGCAATACGAAAAAAATCGTATTTTCCGGCGATATCGGCAACAAGCACCAGCCGTTACTTAAGGATCCGACACCTACGAAGGAAGCGGATTATGTCGTGATGGAGTCTACCTACGGTGACAGACTGCATCCGAAGGATAAGCTGGATTATGTGGCAGAACTGACCAAGGTGCTGCAGGAGACCTTAGACCGGGGTGGTAACGTGGTGATCCCGTCTTTTGCTGTGGGCCGTACCCAGGAGATCCTGTATTTCCTGCGGAAGATCAAGGTAGGGCGCCTGGTAAAGGGTCATGAAGATTTCCCGGTGTATGTGGACAGTCCCATGGCGGTAGAGGCTACCGGCGTATTCCAGGAGAACAGGTGGGAATGCTTCGATGATGAGGCCATGGAATTCGTAAAAGAAGGCATTAATCCCATTGCTTTTTCGGGATTAAAGCTGTCCATCACCAGTGAGGAATCCAAAGCCATCAACTTCGACGAGACACCCAAGGTCATTATCTCCGCATCCGGTATGTGTGACGCAGGACGTATCCGGCATCATCTGAAGCATAATCTGTGGAGACCGGAGTGTACGATCCTGTTCGTCGGCTATCAGTCGGTGGGAACACTGGGCCGGGCACTGGTAGAGGGTGCTGATGAGGTGAAGCTGTTCGGTGAGACGGTTTCAGTGCGCGCCGAGATCCGGAAAATGACGGGACTGAGCGGTCATGCGGATAAGGAAGGCCTGATCGACTGGATCCGGGCCTTTGAAGAAAAACCGAAGAAGGTGTTCGTGGTACATGGAGAGGACAGCGTATGTACCGGATTTGCTGAGTGCCTGAAGATCGAGTACGGGCAGAGAGCCTACGCTCCTTACAGCGGTACGGAGTTCGATCTGGCAGGCAATAAGTTCACCTATGAGGCAGCACCTGTTGCCGTGCAGAAAAAGACGAAGCCTGCTACCGGAGTCTTCGAACGACTGCTTGCCTCTGCGAGACGCTTACTGGCACTGGTTACGAAGAGCGAGGGCGTCATGACCAACAAGGATATGGCGAAGTTCGCGGACCAGATCAATTCCCTATGTGACAAGTGGGAGATATAAGTGCATCCATAGGCACAAACAACCCTGAGTATGTAGGACGATAGTCCGGAATACGAAGGGGGGACGATTTCGAGAGTGCGAAGCACGGAGAAATCGGTTATATAACATAATAAGATTCTCCATCAGCTTCTGCGTGACTGCTTGCAGTCAAGGCTTTTGGCTGATGAGAGAATCAAACTGATATGAGTAAGCAAGGCGGTAGCCTGGAATACGAATATCAGAGCGATTTCGAGAGTGCGAAGCACGGAGAAATCGGTTATATATTAGAAGATAGAATAAGGAGACAACATGAGTTTAGCGGATCATATTTTTATCGATATGTGCAATGACATTTTAACCAACGGTACCAGCACGGAGGGCGAGAAAGTGCGCCCCCACTGGCCGGATGGTACCCCTGCCTACACTATTAAGAAATTCGGAGTAGTGAACCGGTACGATCTGTCGAAGGAGTTCCCGATCCTGACCTTGCGCCGGACGGCATTAAAATCCGCCACAGATGAGATGCTGTGGATCTGGCAGCGCAAGTCCAACAACATTCATGATTTAAACAGCCACGTCTGGGATGAGTGGGCAGATGAAAACGGCTCGATCGGTAAGGCATACGGCTATCAGATGCAGGTGAAGCATCAGTATAAGGAAGGCATGATGGATCAGGTGGACCGCGTGATCTACGATCTGAAGAACAATCCCTTCAGCCGCCGGATCATGACCAATATCTATGTGCATCAGGATCTGCACGAGATGAATCTGTATCCCTGTGCTTACGGTATGACCTTTAATGTGACGCAGAAAAAGGGAGAGGACAGGCTGACCCTGAATGCCATTTTAAACCAGCGTTCCCAGGACGTACTGGCAGCCAACAACTGGAATGTGGTACAGTATGCGGTGCTGGTGCATATGCTGGCACAGGTCTGCGATATGAACGTGGGCGAGCTGGTGCATGTCATTGCGGATGCCCATATCTATGACCGCCACGTGGATGCCATTAAGGAGCTCATCAGCAGAGACCCCTTCCCGGCGCCGAAGTTCTGGCTGAACCCGGAGATCAGGGACTTCTATCAGTTCACACCGGATGATGTGAAGCTGGAGGGTTACCAGACCGGGGAGCAGATCAGGGATATTCCGATTGCAATCTGACATGAGTAAGTAGGGCGGTAGCCCGGAATACGAATATCAGTACGGTTTCGTGAGTGCGAAGAACGAGAAACCGGTTATTATCATAGAAACAAACAGAAACGAGGTACACCATGAATTTAATTGTAGCAGTAGACAACAACTGGGCCATCGGCAGCAAGAACGAACTGCTGATCCGCATCCCCAACGATCACAAGCATTTCCGCGAAGAGACGACAGGTAAGGTAGTGGTTCTGGGACGCAAGACTTTGGAGACTTTCCCGCAGGGCATGCCTTTAAAGAACCGCATCAACATTATTTTGTCCAAAGATCCGAATTATCGGGTCAAGGATGCGATCGTGGTACACTCTATTGAAGAATTGCTGGAAGAACTGAAGAAATATGACGAAGAGAATATCTATATCATCGGCGGAGAGAGTATTTACCGCCAGATGCTGCCTTACTGTGACGTGGCCCATGTGACGAAGATTGACCATGCCTACGAGGCGGATGCCTATTTCCCGGATCTGGACAGTGATCCTGAGTGGGAGATTACCGCAGACAGTGACGAGCAGGTCTATTTTGACATTACCTATCAGTTCTTAAAGTACGAGCGCAAGAAAGCCTGAGTGCGGAAAACGATGAAAAAGAAGATATATTTGGCAGTTACGGTTTTACTGCTTACTCTGGCAGGAATATATGTGGCAGCCAGAATGATTCTGTGGGGTGGTCCCGTAAGTTTTCGCAGTTATGTGTTGTTACTGGGGGATCTGCTGTGCCTGCTGCTTCTCCTGTTTTATGTATATCTGAGAGTACCCATCAGGCTGCACCGGAAAATACGGGACAAGTGGGGAACTCCCGGGAAATGGGAGTGGCTGGAGGATATCGGCATTGCTTTGTGGGCAGTGCTGTGCCTGATCGTCACGTTTGCCGGAATTGCCTGGATTTGGTTTGAAAATGACATCCCTTCGGAGACGCGGCTCACAGAGAATCTGATCAGTGTGGAAGAGATGGAGTTCCCGGACAGGCACTGGTATTCCTACTGGCGTCCAGAGGGCGTGCTGTTTCGGAGAGAGACGGAGCTTGCCGGTGAGGATTACATTACTTATCTGACGGAATTGATGGACAAGGAAGAAAATACCCACCCGGAGGATGCAGAAACGGTAGCAAAGCAGGCGATGGAAGAACAGTGGCTTGCGGAATACTATGCGTCGGAGACGGAAAACGCGGAAGATGTACAGGATCCCTTAGAGCCTTACGCACAGGCAGTATATGATGCTGTGCTGCAACAACAGGGCTTTTCCTTCGAAGTCTGCTACAATGCCAAAGGCAATTTCTATCTGCAGCTGGGAGAACAGGAGCAGGCGGGAAAGACCTATGCATACACGCTGGTCTACAATCGTACCTCGCAGAACGGAAAATGTGAGATTTTCGTGCTGTACCGGAATCCGGAAGAGAATCTGTCCACAGAGGCAGCACAGATCGTGGAGTTTTATGCGGTCCGCAGTGAAGATCTGCAGGTCATTGCGGGGGATAAGACCGGATGGTCAGTGGTAGCGAACAGTGCATATCAGGAAGCTACCGGAGAAAAATAATTGTAGTGAATTTAATTTGAGTTTTCAGCTAAAAGGAGAAATGAGCCACATTTTCGCTGAAAAAAGCACTGGAAAGCATAAATGTGTATATTGACTTTTATTACAAATGGTATAATAATGAAAATCAATAAATTCTGTTAAGAGAAATCAACAGGCAGAGTGGTAAACCGAGGAAAGAAGGAATACAAAATGGAAAAGAAGAACATTGACTGGGGTAACATCGGTTTCGGTTATATCCCTACGGATTACAGATATGTGTCCAATTACAAGGACGGCAAATGGGATGACGGTCAGCTGACCCAGGACCCCAACATCGTATTAAATGAGTGCGCAGGTGTACTGCAGTATGCACAGACCGTATTCGAGGGTCTGAAGGCCTACACCACAGAAGACGGACATATCGTAACCTTCCGTCCTGACTTAAACGGTGAACGTCTGGAGTCTTCCGCAGCAAGACTGGAGATGCCCGTTTTCCCCAAGGAGCGTTTCGTGGAAGCTGTTACCGAGACGGTTAAGGCAAACGATGCTTTCGTGCCTCCTTACGGCAGCGGCGCAACTCTGTACATTCGTCCTTATATGTTCGGCAGCAACCCTGTCATCGGTGTAAAGCCTGCGGATGAGTATCAGTTCCGTATCCTGTGCACCCCTGTAGGACCTTACTTCAAGGGAGGCGTTAAGCCTCTGACCATCCGTGTCACCGACTTTGACCGTGCGGCACCTCACGGAACCGGTCACATCAAGGCTGGTCTGAACTACGCTATGAGCTTACATGCTATCGTATCCGCTCACGAGGAAGGCTACGATGAGAATATGTACCTGGATGCTGCTACCCGTACCAAGGTAGAGGAGACCGGCGGTGCGAACTTCCTGTTCGTTACCAAGGACAACAAGGTCGTAACTCCCAAGTCCGACAGTATCCTTCCTTCCATCACCCGTCGTTCTCTGGTATATGTTGCCAAGGAATATCTGGGACTGGAAGTAGAAGAGAGAGAAGTATACCTGGATGAAGTAAAAGACTTCGCAGAGGCTGGTCTGTGCGGTACCGCAGCAGTAATCTCCCCTGTTGGCAAGATCGTTGACCACGGTAAAGAGATCTGCCTGCCCAGCGGCATGACCGAGATGGGACCTGTCACCAAGAAGCTGTATGAGACTCTGACCGGTATCCAGATGGGCAGGATCGAAGCTCCTAAGGGCTGGATCCATGTGATCGAGTAATCTGGTATCAAAATTGAATAATATTAAAAATGCGTGTGGAGAATATCCGCACGCATTTTTTTGTCTGTAGAATTCTTAGATTTTTCTGAACTTCCAAGAAACCGTGGCACAGAAGAAAAAAATAGGGTATAATCAGAATTTAGAGACTTTGAGAAAGTAGGAAATGTTATGTTTTTTAAAAATAGATGTCATATCACCGCGGTATTGGTGGCGGGAGTGCTGGGAATAAGTATGGTGACGGGACTGACCGCCTGCGGCAGCAGTGACGGCACAAAAGTGGTATTTACCACAGGATTTGGGAAAAATGAGGTATTTCGGATCGGGGACGAGTCCTGCTCTAAGGCGGAGATCATGATCTACCTGACCACGACCCAGAATCAATATGAGAATGTCTACGGGACGGAGATCTGGAATACTTCCCTGAACGGAGTGACTCTGGAGGATAATGTCAAGGAGACAGTGCTGGCAAGGATTGCTCAGATCAAGACCATGTACCTGCTGGCAAAAGAGAAAGAGGTCACGTTGGATGAAGCCGAGGAGGCAAAGGTCGTTCAGGCGGCACAGGAGTATTATTCTTCCTTAAATGATACGGAGATCGAGGCTATGGGTGCCACGGAGGAGATTGTGGAGAATCTGTATCGGGAATATGCCATGGCAGACAAGGTCTATCAGTTGATTATACAGGACATCAATCCGGAGATCAGTGATGACGAGGCCCGCAAAATTACGGTGCAGCAGATCTTTTTTGCAACAGCATCCACGGATATGGACGGAAACCTGAAGCCTTATTCGGAAAGCTCCATTCAGAGTGCCTATGAGAAAGCCTGCGAGGTAAGAGACCTGGCGGTGGACGGAGAACACGATTTCACGGAACTGGCATCCAAATACAGCGACGATTCCGAGATCACCTATTCCTTTGGCAAAGGAGAAGCGGAGAGCGCTTATGAGGAAGCGGCTTTCAATTTGGCAACAGACGAGGTGAGCCAGGTTGTGAAATGTGAACGAGGCTATTACATTATCAAATGCATCAATACGCTGGATCGGGAAGAGACGGACGCTAATAAATTAAAGATTGTAGAAGAGCGGAAACGGGAAGTCTTCGGGCAGGAGTATGACAGCTTTGTGAATACACTGGTGCGTCAGCTCAATGACAAGCTGTGGGACGAGATCACGCTGATCATGGACGAACAGGTGACTACGGACAACTTTTTTGATGTGTATGCAAAGTACTTTCCGGAGGAGTAATTTCTGGTTTTTTACACGCTTTATTAAAATTTTAGAATTACGGAAATATTGATAAATACTGGATTTTTGACTGATTGTTAGCACTCATTTATAATGAGTGCTAAATTTGTCTTGACTTTTCAATTTTGCAGTCCTACACTTAGAATCAGTTAGATAACAGTCAGCCATGACTGTGCAATGATAGAAAAGGATGTGGTAAAAATGGCAGCAAAAAACGGTAGCTTATCAATCAACAGTGAAAACATTTTTCCGATTATTAAAAAGTGGTTGTATTCCGATCACGACATTTTCTACAGAGAGCTGATCTCCAACGGCTGCGATGCCGTGACCAAGCTGAAAAAGCTGGACATGATGGGAGAATATTCTCTTCCCGAAGGTTATAAGGGACGTGTGGATGTCATCGTGGATCCTGAGAAGAAGACACTGACCTTCAAGGATAACGGTCTGGGCATGACCGCCGACGAAGTGGAAGAGTATATCAACCAGATCGCATTTTCCGGCGCTACGGATTTCATTGAGAAATATAAGGACAAGAGCAATTCCGACCAGATCATTGGTCATTTCGGACTGGGCTTCTATTCCGCATTCATGGTAGCGGATGAAGTACATATTGATACGTTATCTTACAAGGATGGCGCCAAGGCAGTACACTGGGAGTGTGACGGCGGCACCGAGTTCTCCATGGAAGACGGAGACAAGACGGATGTCGGTACGACCATTACCCTGTTTTTAAATGAAGATTGTCTGGAGTTCTGTAATGAGTACAAGGCTCGTGAGGTCGTGAAGAAGTATTGTTCCTTCATGCCTACCGAGATCTATCTGTCCAAGGCGAACACCAAGGAGACCCAGATCATCAAGGAAGAGGAAAAGCTTCCCGATGATGAAGTCCTGGAAGAGATCGAGCCGGAGAAGAAGGAAGCGGCAGAAGGTGAAAACGCTGAAGCTGCTGAGGGAACAGAAGAGCCTAAGAAGCTGAAGATCAGAAAGCGTCCTGAATTGATCAACGAGACACAGCCTCTGTGGACCAAGCATCCCAATGAGTGCACGAAGGAAGAGTATCTGGACTTCTACCGCAAGGTATTTCAGGATTACAAGGAGCCTCTGTTCTGGATCCACCTGAATATGGATTATCCTTTTAATCTGAAAGGTATCCTGTACTTCCCGAAGATCAACATGGAGTATGAGTCCATCGAAGGTACCATCAAGCTGTACAACAATCAGGTATTTATCGCAGATAACATCAAGGAAGTCATTCCTGAGTTCCTGCTGCTGTTAAAGGGTGTCATCGACTGCCCGGATCTGCCTCTGAACGTATCCAGAAGTGCATTGCAGAATGATGGATTTGTCAGGAAGATCGCCGAGTACATTACCAAGAAGGTAGCGGACAAGCTGGCCGGTATGTGCAAGACGGATAAGGAAGAGTACGACAAATACTGGGATGACATCAGTCCCTTCATCAAGTTCGGCTGCCTGAAGGATGACAAGTTCTGTGAGAAGATGAATGATTATATCCTCTTCAAGAATCTGGACGGCAAATATCTGACTCTGCCCGAGTGTCTGGAGATCAAGCCTCAGGACGAGGAAGAGAATAAGGAAAATGCTGTAGATGAGAACGGCAACAAGGTAGAAGCTGAGGTCGTAGGGGATAAATCTGAAGATGAGGCTTCCGGGGAGAATACCGAGGAAGAGAAGAAGGAGAAGATCATCTACTATGTAACGGATGAACAGCAGCAGAGCCAGTATATTAATATGTTCAAGGCTGCCAAGATGGATGCTGTGATCCTGACCCACAATATCGATCAGCCCTTCATCTCCCAGTTGGAGCAGAAGAATGAGGGAATCAAGTTCCAGCGTATCGATGCGGATGTGACCGATGCCCTGAAGTCCAAGACTTCCAAGAAGGCTGAAAAAGAGATGGAAGAGCAGGCAGAGAGCATCAGCAAGCTGATGAAGAAAGCTCTGAAGAACGACAAGATCACTGTCAAGGTAGAGAAGCTGAAGAACAAGAAGATCTCTTCCATGATCACGCTGTCCGAAGAGAGCAGACGTATGCAGGATATGATGAAGATGTACTCCATGCCCGGCATGGATATGAGTGCTTTCGGCGGTGAGGGCGAGACCCTGATTCTGAATGCCAACCATCCTCTGGTACAGTACATCACCGAGCACCAGGACGGCGAGAACGCAGAAATGATCTGCGAGCAGCTGTACGATCTGGCAAAGCTCCAGCATGCACCCTTGTCCGCCGATGCCATGACCAAGTTCGTGGCAAGAAGCAATGACATTATGATGCTGTTGACCAAATAAAAATGACGGATTAAAAACAAAGGGAATCACAATCTGGGAACGGTTTGTGGTTCCTTTTTTGGGCTACACGGCGGCTCGGGGACAGATGCAGACCGGTACCGGAATTAGTATTTAGTGAATGCATATCACCCGTCTGTTAATCAAGTAGATGTATGATGAAGACAAAACGGATAGAAGTTAGTCTGCTTAGTATATGGGAACATGCACATATTTTTCTGACTTTGCATATTCTGTAAGGAACATTTGTTGCCTGACCGGATCAAGACAGACAAAACGGCATAGGCAGAAAGGACCTCTGTCCATGGAAACTACTTATACAGGAACACTTCAGATCAGCGTTGTCTCCGCTCTGAGGATGACACCGATACCCGGCGCGACCGTCACCGTCTCCTATACCGGGGATCCGGATTCCCCGCTGGAGACGATGACTACTGACGAATCCGGGCAAACCCCTACGATAACACTGGATGCGCCGCCGAGAGAGCTTTCTTTATCTCCGGATATTACGGCACAGCCCTATTCGGAGTACAACATTCAGGTGACTGCAGAAGGCTTTGAACCGGTACTGGTATCTGGTTCCGAAATTCTGGCAGGCGAATTTTCCCTACAACCGATCCGCATGAATCCGCTGAATGTAACAGAGGAGGAAGAAAAAGTAGTAGTAATACCTGCACATACGCTTTTCGGAGAGTATCCTCCGAAGATTCCGGAAGAAGAAATCAAACCTATGAACGAGACCGGGGAGATCGTACTGAGCCGTGTGGTGATTCCGGAATATGTGATCGTACATGACGGTGTTCCGGAGGATCCCACTGCCCGGAATTACTGGGTGCGCTATAAGGATTACATTAAAAATGTGGCCTCCAGCGAGATTTATTCCACCTGGCCGGAGAGTGCAATTTATGCTAATATTCTGGTCATTCAATCATTTACGTTAAACCGTATATTTACAGAGTGGTACAGGGGACGTGGATACGATTTTACGATAACTTCTTCTACGGCGTATGATCAAAAATGGATCTATGGCAGAAATGTGTTCGAAGAGATCGACTATCTGGTAGATTCCATTTTTACCAACTATTTGTCAAGGCCCGGTGTACGACAGCCCATTTTCACATCGTATTGTGACGGTAATCGGACTACCTGCCGGGGGCTGAGCCAGTGGGGCTCCAAGTCATTGGCGGATCAGGGATATTCCGCTATTGATATCATTCATTATTATTACGGCAATGATATGTATATCAATTCCGCAGATATTATTTCGGGAGTGCCTTCTTCCTGGCCGGGGTATGATCTGACTATCGGTTCTTCCGGGGAAAAAGTCCGTCAGCTGCAACAGCAGTTGAACCGGATCGCCAGAAATTATCCGGCGATTCCTACGTTGACACCCGACGGAATCTATGGCTCCGGTACTGCGGAGGCTGTCCGGACGTTCCAGAAGATATTTAATCTTCCTCAGACCGGAATCGTGGATTATCCTACATGGTTTGAAATCTCGGATATTTATGTGGGGGTGACACGTATTTCGGAGCCGGATGCGTAGTAAATGGGAAGTTACGCGAGTAATGAGCCGCGTAACTTCCCATTTACCATGTTGTAACAAGTGTAATTCCAACAATTTTCCCGGACAAGCATAAAAACCGCTTGACAGATAAAAATAAATAACGTATTATTGTATTAAATAAATAATACAGTAAAACAACAAGACAATGAGGGACCAGGGGAGGCATCGATAGAAACGATGCGTGACAGGTAATAAGAAACAGAAAATAAGAAACAAGAAAGGATGATAGGAATGGCGTGGGAATTGGATGCTGACAGACCCATATATGCGCAGCTGGTGGAGCGGATCCAGAAAGAGATCGTGTCCGGCAAATATCAGCCGGGAGAGAAGCTGCCGAGTGTCAGAGATCTTGCGGCCGTGGCGGCGGTGAACCCGAATACGATGCAGAAAGCTTTTGCAGAACTGGAGCGGAGCGGCCTGATCGTGACACAGCGCACCAGCGGCAGAACCGTGACGGAGGACACTGAGCTGATCGGGAATACCAGAGAACAGCTGGCAGCCGGGCATGTCCGGAATTTTATCAACAACATGCAGGAACTGGGATATCAGAGAGAGGAGATCCGGAATCTCTTCGATAAGGTACAGGCCTGACAGGGGTGCAAATTTATGATGAAAATAAAGAGAGGCGGAAATAGAAATGAATAATCTGGTAGAAATTGTAAATCTGACCAAGAAATATGGTGCCAATGTGGCTGTGAACAATCTGACCGTAAGTCTCCCCAAGGGGAAGATCATTGGCCTGTTGGGACCCAACGGCAGCGGTAAGACGACACTGATCAAAATGCTGAACGGTCTGCTGACACCGACGGAAGGCACCATCATGATCGACGGAAATTATGTAGGACCGGTGACCAAGAGCAAGGTAGCTTATCTGCCGGACCGCACGTATCTGACCATGAATCAGACAATACGGGAGATTCTGGATTTCTTTCAGGACTTTTATACAGACTTTTCCAGGGAACGTGCGGAAGAGATGTTAAAGAGTCTGGGGATCGATCCTGCAGTGAAAATGCGGACATTGTCCAAAGGTACGAAGGAGAAGGTACAGTTGATCTTAGTGATGAGTAGGAATGCCAGCCTGTATATTTTGGATGAGCCGATTGCCGGTGTGGATCCGGCAGCGAGAGATTACATCCTGCGCACCATTATCAACAACTACAATCCGGAAGCAACGGTACTGATCTCTACTCATCTGATCGAAGATGTGGAGCAGGTGCTGGATGAAGTGATCTTCATGCGCTATGGTCAGCTGGTGTTATATACATCCGTTGACAATATCAGAGAAGAGAAAGGTAAGTCTGTAGATGCTTACTTCAGGGAGGTGTTCGCATGTTAGGAAAGTTAATGAAATATGAATGGAAAAATATCTGGAAAGCCGGTACACTGATGCTTCTGGGAATGCTTGTGGTCACCGTGATTGGCTGCGTGGTATTACGCATGCCGGGAGGAGTGGTAACAGGACTTCTGGACAACAATGATATAAATGCGACACAGAGCTGGTTTGTACTCTCATCCTTTGTGGCAACACTGATCCTGTATGTGATCATGCTGTTAGCGTCCACCTGGGGCATGTTGATCTTTCTGGGCATCCGCTTTTACCGCAGTATGTATACGGATGAAGGCTATCTGTCCCACACCCTGCCGGTAACAGCTAACCAGCTGTTTTTAAGCAAGGTACTGGTCTCCGGTGTCTGGTATCTGTTCATTACGATAGGCATCGGTATCTCTGTGGTGGCACTGATCGTGTCTCTGATGACAGGACTTTTAAATATCGGTGAACTGAGTAGTGTACTGACACAATATAATGGGAATATCTGGGAATTTATGGCAGATGCTTTTTATGAACTTGGCAGAACATACGAAGAAGAGATGGGGATCAATCTGTCGCATTATGTGATCACGTTGCTCTTAACCTATGTGGCAGGACCTTTCATTACTATGGTCACTCTGTTCGGAGCCTTGACGATCGGTCAGCTGTCTTCCAAACACAAAGGGTTCATGGGAATCCTGGCATATGCCGGCCTGACGATCCTGTCTTCCATCATCGGCAGCACCGTACAGAGTGCCTTCATGTTTGGCACAAATGTCATGAGCAGCTCCGGCGGATTTTCGGTAACGACCAATATGGCCTATGACATTAACGTGATCACCAGCCTGCTCATTGCCGCCATCATGTACGGCGTATCTTATTACATCATGAACCGAAAATTAAACCTGGACTAACCGGGTCTACACCTTGCCCTCAACTGGTAAATTTGGTATAATAAATCCAAATGACAACAGGGAACGGGTGAAGGTGCATGCAGGAGATTATTGATAGAATTTTAGGAGGAAACTTCGATTATGAGAACGGTTCTTTGGAATTCTCCTGCGCTAAAATAGAGATTTCCCTGTCACAGGGGACAATATATGAGGGCTCTTTTCACATTCTTTCTGCGTCGGAAGGCTATGTAAAGGGATCCGTGATCTCGGACCATCTTCGGATGGAATGTATGACGGATCAGTTTACCGGCTCCGATGCAGAAATTTTTTACTGCTTCCACGGAGAAGATCTGGAGGAAGGGGATGTGATCAAGGGCTCTTTTTCCGTAATCAGCAACAGAGGAGAATACAATCTTCCTTTTGTGGTGACGGTGGAGCATGGGATGTTGAATTCTTCCATCGGGGCTATCCGGAATCTGTTCCATTTTGCCAACCTGGCGAAGAACAACTGGAAGGAAGCTGTGCGGCTGTTCTATGATCCGGAATTTCTGCGGCTGTTCCAGGGGAACGATGCCCATTTCTATGACAGTTACCGGATCCTGTCCACTTATGAGGGCAACGAACAAAATGTAGAGGAATTCCTGATCTGTATCAACAAAAAGCAACAGCTGGAATTCCTGACGGAAGAGAAAGAACTGGTGAAAAAACTGCCTCGCAGCGCAGATAATTACGGCGTCACGGAGAACAATCTGACCATCGTGAGGAACGGCTGGGGATATACGAATCTCCAGATCGAGTGTGAGGGTGAATTTGTCTTTACGGAAAAGGAAAACATTACAGACGATGATTTTCTGGGAAACCGTTGCCGCCTGCCGGTCTACATCGACAGCAGCCTGTGCAGACCTGGCAAAAATTTCGGTAAAGTCTACATATATAATGCTTATACTTCACTGGAGATCCCGGTCATGGTACAGCTGGGAGACGGTGTAGTGGCCCGGCATGCGGATCACAGTCATATGCAGTGCATCACCCAGATCATGAAATATTATGAAGAATCGAGACTGAAAAAGATCGGTACGGGAACCTGGCTCGCGGAGACCGGCAAACTGGTGGAGCGCATGGTGACCATGGATGAGAAGGATGTGCCGGCGAGACTGTTCCAGGCACAGCTTCTGATCACAGAGGAACGCTACAATGAAGCCGGATGGATCCTGGATCACGCGGCGGACATGTTGGAAGCCCGGGGAGCTACCGGCGGAGAACAGTGGGCTTACTATCTGTATCTGACCACACTGATCCACAGGGATCCCCAGTATACACTGCAAATGGCGGAGCAGGTGGAACAGATCTACCGCTATGACAGGACCCGCTGGCGTGTGGCATGGCTGCTGTTGTATCTGTCGGAGGAATACAATCGTTCAACCTCCGGGAAATGGATGTTCTTAGAAAAACAGTACCAGTACGGCTGCACCAGTCCGGTGATCTACCTGGAAGCACTGGCCCTTTTGAACGGCAATCCGGCGCTGCTACGTAAATTGAACAGTTTTGAACTGCAGGTGTTGAACTTCGGTGTCCGTCAGGATGCGGTAAACGACAGCCTGATCGAACAGCTGTTGTATCTGTCGGGAAGAGTCAGAGAGTATTCTCCACTACTGGGCAGAATTTTACGAAGACTGTATGAGAAAAAGAAGGATGTGCGGATCCTGCAGGAGGTGTGCAGCCTTCTGATCAAGGGAAGTAAGACGGGACCGGATGCCTTCACGTGGTATCAGATGGGTGTGGAAAGCCATCTGAGGATCACGAATCTCTATGAATATTATATGGCGTCGGTAGATCTGGATGCTGTGCTGGAGCTTCCGAAAGTGATTCTGATGTATTTTTCTTTCCAGAGCAATCTGGATTATGAACATAGTGCGTTCCTGTATGCGTATCTGTTAAAACACCGGAAAGATTATGAGGAACTGTACGAACATTACGAGCCGAGAATGGAGCGGTTCGTCATTGACCAGATCCAGAAGCAGCATATTAACAGACATCTGGCAATACTGTATCAGGAATTCCTGTCTCCGGCCATTGTAACGGAAGCTATGGCGAAGCCTTTGTCCCGTCTGTTGTTTGCCCATATGGTAAGAGTGGATGACAGCAGAATGCGTAAGGTGATCGTCAGCCAGCCGGGGAATCTGATACTGTCCGAGACGCCTCTGCAAAACGGCACGGCCTGGGTGGCAGTCTACGGGAATGATTATACCATTGCTTTTGAGGATGCATATGGTAACAGGTTCCTTAAAAATGTGGAATATACCCTGGAAAAACTGCTGGTACCGGGGAAATATCTCAGACTTCTGGAACATTATGTGCCGGATACGGCAGAACTGGATCTGTATTTCATGGAGAACGGCAGAACAGAAGAGACCATATCTTCCACAAAGCTGATGCGGATGGCAAGACTGGTGGAAAGCGATGCCGTGGAGCCGAAGCTGCGCAGTGAGATTGCGGTACAGCTGGTACAGGCCTATTTCGACGCGGATAATTTGCAGGCACTGGATGAATACCTGCAGGAGCTGCGGGGGGACGGCTTTACGGAGGAACAGCGGGAACTGATCCTGCGTTTTCTGGTGCTGCGGGGAAATTATGAGAAGGCATATGCCTGGATCGAAGCATATACCCCTTATTTTGTGGAGGCCAAGATCCTGTTGCGGCTTACGGACGGTGTGATCACGCAGTCGGTCCATGAGGGAGAGGCAGTCCTGTATGCGGCGGCATTGACGGTGTTCCGTAAGGGAAAATACAACGGTGGAATTTTAGAGTATCTGGTGCGTTATGCCACCGGTACCACGAAGGAATTGCGTGACATCTGGAAAGCGGCAAGATCCTTTGAGATAGACTGCTACAGCTTAAGTGAAAAGATATTGCTGCAGATGCTGTTCTCCGGGGCATTTGTGGGAGAGCGGATGGATATTTTCCGTTATTATGTATCCCAGGGAGCCAGACAGGAGATCGAGGAAGCTGTGCTTGTACAGAGCTCTTATGATTATTTCTGCCGGGAGAAGATCACGGAGGAATATGTATTCCGGGAGATCCGTAACTGCTATCTGCGGGGAGAAGAGACCCAGCGGATCTGCAAGCTGGCTTATCTGAAATTCTATGCGGAGAATAAGGACAAGCTGGAGCGGGAAGATGAAACTCTGGTCCGGAATTTCCTGGAGGAAATGATGAAGGACCACATTCATCTGAACTTTTTCAGGGAATATCAGGACTGCCTGCCACAGCTGCAGGAGATGAAGGACAAGACTATCGTGGAGTATCACACAAGAGGCGGCGTCCGTGCAAGGATTCATTATGTGATGATGCATGAGAACGGGCAGGCGGAGGATTACCTGTCGGAATATATGCAGGAAGTATACAGCGGTGTATTTTTCAAGGAATTCGTACTGTTTTTCGGGGAGAATCTTCAATATTACATTATGGAAGAATCAGAGAACGAAGAACAGCTGACGGAGAGCGGAAGCCTGCAGAAGAGCGATATTATGAATGAAAGTCCGGACAGCAAATACGAGATCATCAATGATATGATGATCAGCATGACACTGCAGGACGATACGACACTGGATCATCTGATCGAGGAATATTACCGCAGGGAATATCTGGATCACAGATTGTTCACATTGCAGTAAAGATAAAAAAAGACAGCAGGAGAGGAGGCGGAAGAACATGCGACTGCCGGGAAGTGATAAAGTTATAGTGGGTTATGACCTGGGGAAGGATTATGCGCAGATCAGCTGCTATGTCACAGGCAAGGAAGAAGAGATCACCACATTGTCTTCCGTTGCAGGCTCACAGGTCTATACGATTCCCCTGGTCCTGAGCAAGAGACAGGGAGTCAACCAGTGGTTCTATGGAAGTGAAGCCCTCCGGCATGCGGAGGAAGAAGAGGGAATCCTGGTGGAGCATCTTCTGAAGCTGGCAAAAGATGGGGAACCGGTGCAGATCGATGGAACGACTCTGGATCCGGTGGCACTACTGACTCTTTTTCTCAAGCGTAGTCTGGGAATGCTGTCCCAGATGACTTCCACAGAGCGGATCGGGGCCCTGATGATCACCTGCGAGGAACTGGATGCAGGAATGCTGGAGGTGCTGACGCAGGCAGTGGAGGCATTACACCTGAAGACGGATGCTGTCTGTTTTCAGAGCCATCGGGAGAGCTTTTATTATTACAATCTGTATCAGCCGGAAAATCTGTGGAAGCAGGGGAGCGTGCTGTGCGAGTATAGGGACAGTTCCATCCAGACTTATTATATGGAATGCAACCGCCATACGACGCCGGTGGTAACGTACATCGAAGAGCGGGAATTCCCTTTTCCGGTGGAAAAATCGGATGAAAAGTTCCTGGAGATCGCCACACAGCTATGTGAGAACCGGATGGTGTCCTCGGTATATCTGATCGGGGAAGAGTTTTCTCAAGAATGGATGAAAGAATCGCTACGCTATCTGTGCCGTGGACGGAGAGTCTTTCAGGGGAACAACCTGTTCAGCAAGGGTGCCTGCTACAGCATGATGGAGCGACTGCATCCCAGTGAAAACGGACAAAATCATGTCTATCTGGGACAGGATAAATTGAAATCCAATATCGGTATGAAAGTGCGCAGACAGGGAGAGGAATCCTATCAGGCACTGTTAGACGCCGGAATCAACTGGTATGAGGCGCAGAATACCATGGAGTTTTACCTGTTGGAAGGAAGAGCGGTGGAGATCCTGATCACGTCCCTGACGGGAAAGGGCAGCCGGATCGCCAGAATCGTGCCGGAAGAATTGCAGGAAGGAATCACCAGACTGCGGATTCAGGTGGAGATGAAGGATGAAACACATCTGCAGGTGGAACTGGAGGATCTTGGTTTTGGCAGCTTCCGAACAGCTACGCATCATATCTGGAAGGAAGAAATAGAGTTGTAGATCTGCCCGGGGCAGAGAAAATGAGGATGAAAAATGAAGGCAAGTCTGTGTGTAGGAGAATATTGCGAGAATGCCTATAATGTGGAAGGCCTGGATATCCGGGTCTATAGTATGGAAGAGTTGTGCTATTGCCTAAAGGAGAATGCATTCCTGTTAGACCTGTCCATCATGAACGATAAGCTGGTGGACTGGATCGGAGAAGAATGTAAAGTGTGGGAACTGGCAAAACAGCTCTACCCCATGGTACATAAGCAGGGATCTTTAAGTGTGTTCGTGGTGACGATCCTGCAATATGTGGGGATGTACGATCCGGAAGAAATCCTGCAGGTGGAGCAGGTACTGAAGCAAGGAGCCGGACTCAGCAATCTGGAGAAACGCAAGAGCCAGATCGACTATATGGTGGAAAAAAGAAAATATGCGGCAGCCATCCGCGGATATGATATGCTGCTGGAGACCTGGAACCATCTGGAACAGGAAGGCAAGGAACTTCCGGCGGGAAAAGTCCGGGCGGCGATCCTGCACAATAAGGGTGTGGCGCTGACAGGGCTGATGTTTTATGGCAAGGCGGCATATTACTTTAACGAAGCCTGGAAGACCGATCCGGACAGAGAACACCTGGATGCCTATCTGGCGGCAAAGAGAATGGAACTGACGGAGGATGCCTATGTGGCATTTGCAGCGCAGAATCCGGAAAATTATACGGAGTCCCTGGAACTGGAAAAGCGGATCGAGCAATTTGAATGGGAATGGGAACAGCAGCCAGAGTACCGACAGCTACGGCTGCGTGGTGACTGGCGGGTGAACGACAGGGTGAGATACGATGCGGAAAATGAGAGACTGACTCAGGCACTGAAAAACAGTTACCGGACAAGTGTCAGCGTATAGAGAAGACAGCAGGAGAGAATTATGGCGTGGTGGAACCGTTTATTTAAGAAAAAAGAACCGATACAGCAGGAAGAGGACTGGGAACAGCTGGTCTATACCCGCAACGGTGTGAATTTTGATGAGGAAGACCAGAGAAAACGTTACATTGTAAATTGCCTGGAGCAGATCGCAGAGGCTTCCAAGGAGATCGACCTCCTGACGGGAGAGTATACGCTGGTGACTTCTTATCTGACGGATACGGATGAGATTGAGGCCCTGCCAGCAGAGCAGAGAGAAGAGGTCAACCGGGTGGCCGGCAAGCTGGCCGGGCTGGAACAGGAACGCAGCAGATACCGGGAAAAGAAGAACCGTATGCGTGATGCGGACTTCTATGCGATCCGCAAAAGAGAGAACGAGATTGAAGAAGGCATTCAGAAGATTCGGGACGGCGAGAAATACGGCAATCTGATAAGGCAGGATCTGCACAGACTGGACGGAGAACGACATGCCTACGAATACCGGAGAAATGAGCTGGAGAATCTGATGAACAACCAACGGGGCATGGCTGTCATTTTCCTTACGGCATTGATCGTCTGTGTGATCATGCTGGTGATCCTGCAGTATGCTTTTGAAATGGATGTCTATGTGGGACTTTTTCTGGCAGTAGGTGCAGGAGCTGTAGCCATCTCCTATGTCTGCATCCGGTACATGGATGCAGGACGGGAACTGCAGCGGGTGGAGAAGACCATCAACAAGATCATCCAGCTGCAGAATAAAGTCAAGATCCGCTATGTGAACAACTGTCAGCTGATGGAATATCTGTATCTGAAGTACAATACGGACAGTGCAGCAAAGCTGGAAAAACAGTGGAAAATGTATCAGGACGAAAAGGAAGAGCGGAAGCAGTTCGCAGAGGCGGAAGCTAAGATCGAGTACTACCAGAAGCAGCTGGTACAGCAGCTGGCCGGTTACCGTGTGCAGATGCCGGAGCGCTGGATCAGCCAGACAGCTGCGCTTTTGGACAAGCGGGAAATGGTGGAAATCCGTCACGAACTGATCCAGAGAAGACAGGTGCTCCGTAAACAGATGGACTACAATCAGGAAGTAGCGGAGAGTGCAAGAAACGAAGTAAAAGACATCGCAGCCACCTATCCGAAATATGCCCAGGAGATCCTGGCCATGGTGGAGCGGTACGACCGATAAAGAATTGACAAGACACCTCTCGTTGTGTTACTATGACACCGTGTTAGCAATTTACCATGCTAAAGTATACGACGCGGCCAACAGTGAGTGGCAGAACGGGAGGATGCATTATGAAAAGAGTATTAGTGGCATTACTGGCAATCAGCATGGCAGCAGGTGTTCTTACCGGCTGTGGTTCTAAAGGATCTGAGAAAACATTTACCGTAGGTTTCGATGCGGAATTTCCCCCTTACGGATATCGTGATGACAGTGGAGAATATGTAGGCTTTGACCTGGATCTGGCAGCAGAAGTATGCAAGAGACAGGGTTGGGAGCTGGTAAAGCAGCCTATCGACTGGGATGCCAAGGATATGGAGCTTTCTTCCGGAGCCATTGACTGTATCTGGAACGGTTTCACCATGAACGGCAGAGAAGATGCCTACACCTGGACAGAGCCCTATATCGACAACAGTCAGGTATTCGTCGTAGCGTCTGCTTCCGGTGTACAGAACAAGGAAGAACTGGCAGGCAAGGTGGTAGCAGTACAGAAGGATTCCTCTGCGCTGGCTGCTCTGAACGATGAAGAAAATGCAGACAACATTGCACTGCGTGATTCCTTCTCCCAGCTGATCGAATATGCGGACTACAATACCGCTTTCATGGATCTGGAGCAGGGTGCGGTAGATGCCGTAGCCATTGATATCGGTGTGGCACAGTATCAGATTGCGCAGAGAGAAGAAGGAAAATTCGTTATGCTGCAGGGCGAGGACAACAAGCTGGCTGTAGAGCAGTATGCAGTAGGTTTCCTGAAGGGTAATGATGAACTGAGAGATACCGTACAGAAGACACTGGACGAAATGGCAGCGGATGGTACCTTCGCACAGATCGCTGAAAAATGGGGACTGACCGACAGCGTATGTCTCGGTAAATAATCAACTAAGGATAGTTAAGGAGTAGAATTCATGAGTTTGCTGACCATGAGTGCCCAACTGGCAGAGGGCTTTCTGATAACGGTGGAAATATTTGTACTGACCCTTTTGTTTTCCCTTCCTCTGGGGCTGATCGTAGCCTTCGGAAGAATGTCAGGATGTAAGGTGATCCGCATTATCTCCAAAATATACATATCCATCATGAGAGGAACCCCTCTGATGTTACAGATCATCGTGGTGTATTTTGCCCCCTTTTATGTATTCCGCATGCAGGTGGGAACGGGGTATCGTTTCCCGGCGGTGATACTGGCATTCGTGATCAATTATGCGGCATATTTTGCAGAGATCTACCGTGCGGGCATTGAGTCCATACCGGTGGGGCAGTATGAGGCTGCGGAGGTGCTGGGCTACAGCAAGGCACAGACTTTCGTGAAGATCATTCTGCCGCAGGTGGTGAAGCGGGTTCTCCCGCCAGTGACCAATGAGACCATTACGCTGGTCAAAGATACATCCATGGCATTTACCATTTCCATTGCGGAAATGTTCACGGTGGCAAAGCAGATCGGAGCGGCACAGACCAGTGTGCTTCCCCTGTTGGCAGCAGGTGTGTTCTATTATATCTTCAATCTCGTGGTGGCTTCTTTCATGGAGTATCTGGAGAAGAAGACATCTTATTACAGATAGGAGCAGTGCGGAAATATGGTCCTTTTGGAAATGAATCATGTGAAAAAAAGTTTTGACGGCAACGGGGTGCTGAAGGATATATCCCTGAAGGTTAACGAAGGAGAAGTTGTCTCCATCATCGGCCCCTCCGGTTCCGGCAAATCCACATTGCTTCGCTGTGCAACGCTTCTGGAGAAAATGGACGGTGGTGAGCTGATCTATTTAGGGCAGACGGCAGCTTCGGAGAAAACGGATAAAAACGGCAGAATACAGTGCGAATATGCGTCCAAGGCAGAATTACATAAGATCCGGAAATGTTTCGGACTGGTGTTCCAGAATTTTAACCTTTTTCCCCATTATACGGTGATGAAAAATATCATCGATGCGCCGATCCATGTGGATAAGGTAAGCCGCACAGAAGCCGTGGCGAGGGCGGAGAAGCTTTTAGCACAGTTGGGACTGTCGGATAAGGCAGATGCCTACCCTTACCAGCTGTCCGGCGGACAGCAGCAGAGAGTATCCATAGCCAGGGCACTGGCACTGCAGCCCAGGATCCTGTTCTTCGATGAGCCGACCTCGGCACTGGATCCGGAATTGACGGCAGAAGTATTAAAGGTGATCAGACAGCTGGCAAGTGAACATATGACCATGATCATCGTAACCCATGAGATGCAGTTTGCTAGAGAAGTATCCGACCGCATTATTTTCATGGAACAGGGTGTGATCGTGGAGGAAGGTTCTCCCGAAGCACTTTTTACAACGGAAAATGCCCGGGTTCGGGAATTTATCGGAAAGTTGCAGTAAAAATATATTGATTTTTTTTCGCAAATCTGTTTATCTATTAGGTGTGGGTGTATCTTGCCCACACCTGTTTCAATAAAAGACTGAAAAACATAAGAATGCGAGGACTGATGGTATGAGCGTACAGGAAATGAAACCGATCAAGGAAGGCAAAGTTCGTGAGATCTATGACAACGGAGACACCCTGATCATGGTGGCAACTGACCGTATCAGCTGCTTTGATGTGATCTTGGACAACACAGTAACAAAGAAAGGAACTGTATTGACCCAGATGTCGAAATTCTGGTTTGATATGACTGAGGATGTGATTCCCAATCATATGGTATCCGCTGATGTTAAGGATATGCCCGAATTTTTCAGACAGCCGAAATTCGACGGCAACAGCATGATGTGCAAGAAGCTGAACATGCTCCCCATCGAGTGCATCGTTCGTGGATACATTACCGGAAGCGGCTGGGAAAGCTACAAGAAGAACGGTACCGTATGCGGTATCAAGCTTCCGGAAGGTCTGAAGGAGGCAGATAAGCTTCCCGAGCCCATCTATACCCCTTCCACCAAGGCAGAGATCGGAGATCATGATGAGAATATCTCCTATGAGCAGAGTGTGGAATATCTGGAGAAGCGTTTCCCCGGCAAGGGCGCAGAATATGCGGCAAAGCTTCGTGACTATACCATCGCTATTTATAAAAAATGTGCGGATTATGCACTGACCAAAGGAATCATTATCGCAGATACCAAGTTCGAGTTCGGACTGGATGAGAACGGCAACATGGTACTGGGGGATGAAGTATTGACTCCCGACAGCTCCCGTTTCTGGCCGGTAGACGGCTACGAGCCAGGACATGGCCAGCCTTCCTTTGACAAACAGTTCGCCCGTGACTGGCTGAAAGCCAACCCTGAAAAAGGCTGGAAGCTGCCGGAGGACATCGTGGAGAAGACCATTGACAAATACCTTCAGGCTTACAAGATGCTGACAGGCAAGGATCTGTAGGGTACGGTTTTTTAGTTTTTTTTCACGGGGCAGGCAGGAAAGGTAAGGCTTACAAGTGACGGACAACATTTATATTCAGACAGAAAATAATGACAAATTAAAGGAAGAATGTGGCGTTTTCGGCGTGTATGATTTCGACGGACACGACGTGGCATCCACGATTTATTACGGCCTTCTGGCATTGCAGCACAGAGGCCAGGAAAGCTGCGGTATTGCCGTCAGTGACACGAATGGGCCCAAGGGCAAAGTCTTAAGCAGCAAAGACATGGGACTGGTCAATGAGGCATTTACACCGGAACAGCTGGAGAAGTTAAAAGGTGACATCGGTGTGGGACATGTCCGCTATTCTACAGCGGGAGGATCCACCAGAGAGAATGCACAGCCTCTGGTACTGAATTATGTAAAGGGTACTCTGGGACTGGCCCATAACGGTAACCTGATCAATGCGCCGGAGCTTCGAAGAGAACTGGAGTATACCGGTGCTATTTTCCAGACCACCATTGATTCCGAGGTGATTGCTTATCATATTGCCAGAGAGCGTTTGAATTCCAAATCGGTAGAGGAAGCTGTGGGCAGAGCCATGACGAAGATCAAGGGAGCCTATTCCCTGGTGGTGATGTCTCCCAGAAAGCTGATCGGCGCCAGAGATCCTTATGGATTTAAGCCGTTATGCATCGGCAAGAGAGACAATGCGTATTTTCTGTCCAGCGAGACCTGCGCTCTGGATACGGTAGGTGCCGAGTTCGTCCGGGATGTGCTTCCCGGCGAGATCGTGACCATTTCCCCGGAGAAAGGAATTGAGTCCGATATCACCCATGTATTAAAGCCTGCGGAGACCGCCAGATGTATTTTTGAGTATATTTATTTCGCCAGACCCGACAGCTTTATCGACGGCGTCAGCGTATACGATTCCCGTATTCTGGCCGGAAAGTTCCTGGCTATGGATTCCCCGGTGGATGCGGATCTGGTCATCGGCGTACCGGAATCCGGCAACTGCGCAGCCATGGGATATTCCATGCAGTCGGGAATCCCTTACGGCATGGGCTTCGTGAAAAATGCCTATGTGGGCAGAACCTTCATCAAACCGAAGCAGAAGAGCAGAGAAAGCAGCGTTCAGGTCAAACTGAACCCTATCCGGGAAGCCGTGGAGGGCAAGCGTGTCATCATGATCGATGATTCCATTGTCCGCGGCACCACCTCCGACCGTATCGTAAAGATGTTACGGGAAGCCGGAGCCAAAGAGGTACATATGAGAGTCAGTTCACCACCGTTTCTGTGGCCCTGCTATTTCGGCACAGACGTTCCGGCGAGAGACCAGCTGATCGCATATAACCGTTCCATCAAGGAGATCAGTGATCTGATCGGCACGGACAGCCTGGATTATCTGAAGATTGAGAGACTGGAAGAACTGGTGGGCGGTAATCTTGGCATCTGCAAGGGCTGCTTTACCGGAAAATACCCGATGGAACCGCCTGCGGAAGATATCCGCGGAGAATTTGACAAATAAACAATAACTATTCAGAAAACCGCAGAATAAGAAAAACTGATACGTCATGCCTGCATGTAAGTAGCAGTTTTCTTATTTGTAAGGTGACTCGAGTAGAGTCACCATCCCACACATGAACAAAATTAGCTGCGAAGCAGCGGGAAAGTATGAGAAGCATACGGTTTTGTGAATGTGAGGGATGGGTTTTGAATAGTTGCAATAAATTAGAAAATAAGAGGAGCAGACAAATGAGTACAGGTACAGACAGATATCAGAGCCCGTTATCCGAACGCTATGCAAGCAAGGAGATGCAGTATATTTTCTCCCCGGATATGAAATTCCGTACATGGAGAAAGCTGTGGATTGCACTGGCAGAGACGGAAAAAGAGCTGGGACTGTCCCAGGACGGTAAGCCCGTTATCACAGATGAGCAGATCGAGGAACTGAAGGCCCATGCTGAGGACATTAATTACGATGTGGCAAAAGAGCGTGAAAAACTGGTACGTCATGACGTTATGAGCCATGTGTATGCGTACGGACAGCAGTGCCCCAAGGCAGCCGGAATCATCCATCTGGGCGCAACCTCCTGCTATGTGGGTGACAACACCGACATTATTGTGATGACCGAGGCACTGAAGCTTGTCAGAAAAAAGCTGATCAATGTTATGAAGGAACTGGCGGATTTCGCTGATAAGTATAAGGCACAGCCTACCCTGGCATTTACTCATTTTCAGCCTGCACAGCCTACAACCGTAGGCAAGAGAGCAACGTTGTGGTTACAGGAGTTCTCACTGGATCTGGAGGATCTGGATCACGTTCTGGGTACCATGAAGCTGTTAGGCTCTAAGGGAACCACCGGAACCCAGGCTTCTTTCCTGGAACTGTTCAACGGAGATCAGGAGACCATCGACAAGATCGATCCCATGATTGCAGCCAAGATGGGATTCAAGGAGTGCTATCCTGTATCCGGCCAGACTTATTCCCGCAAGGTGGATACCAGAGTAGCAAACGTGCTGGCCGGTATTGCGGCATCCGCTCATAAGATGAGCAATGACATCCGCCTGTTACAGCATCTGAAGGAAGTGGAAGAGCCCTTCGAGAAGAACCAGATCGGCTCCTCCGCTATGGCTTACAAGCGTAATCCCATGAGAAGTGAGCGTATTGCTTCCCTGTCCCGTTATGTGATGGTGGATGCGCTGAATCCCGCCATTACTTCCGCAACCCAGTGGTTCGAGAGAACGCTGGACGATTCTGCCAACAAGAGACTGTCTATTCCCGAAGGCTTTCTTGCCATCGATGGTATTCTGGATCTGTGCCTGAATGTGGTAGACGGACTGGTAGTATATCCGAAGGTAATTGAAAAGCACATGATGAGCGAGCTTCCTTTCATGGCTACCGAGAATATTATGATGGATGCCGTAAAGTTAGGCGGCAACCGTCAGGAACTGCATGAGCGTATCCGTGAGCTTTCCATGGAGGCCGGACGCAATGTGAAGGTAGAAGGAAAAGAGAATAACCTCCTGGAGCTGATCGCCGCAGATCCCGCATTCCCCATGGGACTGGAGGAACTGAAAGCATCCATGGATCCGTCCAAGTATATCGGACGTTCCAAAGAGCAGGTGGAAGCTTTCCTGAAAAATGTGATCAGCCCGATCTTAGAGGCCAACAAGGACTTACTGGGTGTAAAGGCCGAGATCAACGTATAAACGTTTTCTGCTGAAGTAATTTGTGGAAACGAAAACTATTCAGAACCTCATTCATCGGTGATCTTTTGATGTTTACATGGCTCTGAATCGTTACAGAATGATAAGAAAGCAGGAGACGAAAATGGGTGGATTTTTTGGAGTCGCAGCAAAAGAAGACTGTGTGTTTGATCTGTTCTTTGGAACGGATTATCATTCCCATCTGGGAACCAGACGTGCCGGCATGGCAGTCTACAGCAAAGAAGAAGGTTACAACAGAGCCATTCACAACATAGAGAATGCACCGTTCCGTACGAAGTTCGACAAGGATGTCAATGAGATGCACGGACATCTGGGCATCGGCTGTATTTCCGATTTTGAGCCCCAGCCGCTGATGGTGCGTTCCCATCACGGAACTTATGCTATTACCACTGTGGGCAAGATCAACAATACGGATGCCATCATTAAGGATCTGTTTGCGAAGGGACATTCTCATTTCCTGGAGATGAGCGGCGGTGACATCAATGCCACGGAGCTGGTGGCGGCCATTGTCAACCAGAAGGACAATCTGGTGGAGGGCATTCAGTACGCCCAGGAGATCATCGACGGTTCCATGACCTTACTGATCATGACACCCAAGGGAATCTATGCGGCCAGAGATAAGATGGGCCGTACTCCGGTGGCAGTAGGCAAAAAGGAGGGGGCTTATTGCGTCTCCTTTGAGAGCTTCGCTTATCTGAATCTGGGATACCAGCCCGTGAGAGAGCTGGGACCGGGAGAGATCGCCGTGGTGACACCGGAAGGTGTACGAACCCTGGTGAAGCCCGGCAGGGATATGAAGATCTGTACGTTTTTGTGGGTCTATTACGGATATCCGTCCTCATCCTATGAAGGCATCAGTGTAGAGAAGATGCGTTATCAATGCGGTGCCAAGCTGGCGGAGCGTGATAATGTAAAACCGGATATCGTAGCAGGAGTGCCGGATTCCGGTACCGCTCATGCAGTGGGATATGCCAACCGTTCGGGAATTCCTTTTTCCCGTCCGTTTATTAAGTATACCCCCACCTGGCCCAGATCCTTTATGCCGACGATCCAGACCCAGAGAAATCTGATCGCAAAGATGAAACTGATCCCGGTACATGATCTGATCCAGGATCAGAGTCTGTTGTTGATCGACGATTCTATTGTCCGCGGCACACAGTTAAGAGAGACCACGGAATTCCTGTACCAGAGCGGTGCAAAGGAAGTACATATCCGTCCGGCCTGTCCGCCTCTGTTATATGGCTGCAAGTACCTGAACTTTTCCAGATCTTCTTCCGAGATGGATCTGATCACCCGCCGTGTGATCAAGGAGATTGAGCAGGAGGGCAGAGAAATCGATCTGAAGAACTATGTGAATCCCGATACTCCGGAATACGAGGAGATGGTAGGACGGATCTGCAAACAGCTGAAGTTCACCACATTGCAGTTTCAGAGATTGGATGATATGATTGAGTCCGTGGGCATCGGCAGAGAGAAGCTGTGCACCTACTGTTGGGACGGCAGAGAATAATGCGAAAAGAACTTCTAATCACTCAGAGCATAGGCTCTTTCGTGAAGAAGTTCTAAGTTTCACATGGCAAAACGCTACGCGTTTTGAATATAGATGTAGGTTATATAAAATATAATAAATATTGATTTTACTTATACCACAAAGTGTTGTATACTGTAAAACGGTGTGAGAAAGAGAAGCAGGAGTTTCTTTGGATCACCCGGAACAAGATATTGGATGTAGATTTATCACAGAAACTGTGGTAAAGAATGGAGGAAAACATGGTAAAGGCAGTTGTAGGAGCCAACTGGGGCGACGAAGGAAAAGGAAAGATCACAGATATGCTGGCAGAGAAAGCGGACATTATCGTACGTTTTCAGGGCGGCGCGAATGCAGGACATACCATCGTGAACAATTATGGTAAATTTGCTCTGCACACCCTTCCTTCCGGTGTATTTTACAATCATACCACCAGCGTGATTGGTAACGGTGTGGCATTAAACATTCCGATCCTGATGAAAGAGATCAAGTCTATCACAGACAGAAATGTTCCCATGCCCAAGATTCTGGTGTCTGATCGTGCACAGATGGTAATGCCTTACCATATTTTATTTGATCAGTATGAAGAGGAGAGACTGGGCGGTAAGTCCTTCGGATCTACCAAGTCCGGTATCGCACCTTTCTATTCTGATAAGTATGCGAAGATCGGTTTCCAGGTAAGTGAGCTGTTTGATGAAGAACTGCTGCAGGAAAAAGTACAGCGTGTCAGTGAGATGAAGAATGTCATCTTAGAGCATCTGTATCACAAGCCCATGATCGATCCCGCAGAGCTGTTAAATACCCTGCATGAGTATCGCGATATGATCGCACCTTTTGTATGCGATGTATCCGCATTCTTAGATAAGGCACTGAAAGAGGGCAAGACCATTCTGTTAGAGGGCCAGTTAGGAACCATGAAGGATCCGGATCACGGAATTTACCCCATGGTAACTTCTTCCTCCACGTTGGCAGCTTACGGCGCCATCGGTGCAGGTATCCCTCCTTATGAGATCAAGCAGATCGTTACCGTAAGTAAGGCATATTCCTCTTCCGTAGGAGCAGGTGCTTTCGTATCTGAGATCTTCGGTGACGAAGCAGATGAATTGCGTCACCGCGGCGGTGACGGTGGTGAATTCGGTGCAACTACCGGACGTCCCAGACGTATGGGATGGTTCGACTGTGTTGCCACCAAGTACGGCTGTCGTCTGCAGGGCGCTACCGATGTGGCATTTACCGTACTGGATGCACTGGGATATCTGGATGAGATCCCTGTATGTGTAGGGTATGAGATCGACGGTGAAGTTACCACTGATTTCCCTGTTACCTACAAGCTGGAAAAGGCAAAGCCCGTACTGAAAAAGCTCCCTGGCTGGAAGTGCGATATCCGCGGTATCCGCAACTTCGATGAACTGCCGGAGAACTGCAGAAAGTATGTGGAATTCATTGAGGAGCAGATCGGATTCCCTATCACCATGGTCAGCAACGGCCCTGGAAGGGAAGATATCATCTATCGTGAGAGTCCTTTGAAGAAATAAATGCTGTCAAATGCGGAGAGATAGGATAATCTTTGATGGAAAAAACATCTGTAAAATGTGAATGAGAATGGAAAGGGCATGGTGCTGGTATGAGATCAGCCCGTGTCCTTTTTGGTATACGATGAATCCGGCAGGAATTTTGATTACACAGTATCTGGCTGAATGCAAGCATTCGCAGAACGCAGTTTTGCATGGCTCTGAATAGCTACAGATTTTTACTGTGAAGGAACAAAAACCAGTGTCTGATAGTAATTTTGAGATGGAGACAGCGAGATATGATCAATAATCTGGAAGCGTATAAAGTATTTTATTATGTGGCAAAATGTGGGAGTGTGACCAAAGCGGCCGGGGAACTGTCAATTTCACAGCCGGCGGTCAGTCAGGCCATCAAGCAGCTGGAAAATACCCTGGATGCCGCCCTGTTCCACCGGGCGGCCAAGGGAGTACGGCTGACCAGTGAGGGAGAACTGTTGTATTCCTATGTGGCAAAAGGGTACGAACAGATCGAAATGGGTGTGAAGAAGGTTCACCAGATGCAGAATATGGAACTGGGAGAAGTCCGCATCGGTGCCAGCGATATGACATTGCAGTTTTATCTGCTTCCCTATCTGGAAAAGTTCCATGAACAGTACCCCGGGATCAAGGTGATCGTCACCAATGCGCCGACACCGGAGACATTGAATTATTTAAGAGAGGGACACATTGACTTCGGAATTGTCAGTACGCCGTTTCCGGAGAGACCTGATATTCAGATGATACCGGTGCGGGAGATTGAGGATGTCTTCGTGGCGGGAAGAAGATTTTTCAGCTACAAGAACCGGACGCTGGATTTTCAGAAACTGGAAAGTCTGCCTCTTATTTTCCTGGAGAAAAATACCAGCAGCCGCAGCTACATGGATGAATTTCTGGCGGGAAACGGGGTATATGTGCAGCCGGAGTTCGAACTGGCCACCAGCGATATGATCGTACAGTTTGTGAGACGAAATCTGGGTGTTGGCTGTGTGATGCGGGATTTTGCCAGAGATTATGTGGAATCCGGCTTGCTTTTCGAACTTAGATTCAATAAAATAATACCGAAGCGTCAATTCTGTGTCGTTAGGAACACGAAGATGCCTATGGCTCCGGCGGCGGAGAAACTGTTGGAGATCATGGAGCTGGACAGACAGGAAGAAGCGAAGATATAAAAGTGACGGCAAAAAGAGGATATACCGGCGGAAACGGAACTGCTTTGACTAGTAAAACGAATAGGAGAGAAGAGTTATGATACGCAATATAATTTTTGACATTGGCAATGTGTTGACAGACTATCGCTGGGAGGGATTTCTGGCGGACAAGGGATTTGATGCGGAAATGATCAAAAAAATCGCAAAGGCATCTATTATGCATCCGCTGTGGGCAGAGTATGACCGCGGTACCTGGACGGACGAGCAGGTTCTGGCTGCATTTGTAAAGGATGCACCGGAACTGGAGAAAGAACTGCATCAGGCGTTCGAGAATATCGCTGGCATGGTAACCCCCAGAGCTTACGCTATTCCATGGTTACAGGAACTGAAAGCAAAGGGATACCATGTGTATTATCTGTCCAACTTCTCACACAAGGCAGAGACAGAATGTGCGGAAGCGTTGAATTTTCTGCCGGAGATGGAAGGTGGCATCCTGTCCTACAAGGATCAGCTGATCAAGCCCGAACCGGAGATCTACCAGCTGCTTCTGAAACGCTATGGATTAAAGGCAGATGAGAGCGTTTTCCTGGATGATACGCTGATGAATGTGAAGGCGGCCGAAGAACAGGGTATCCACGGCATCCACTTCCTGGCCAAAGAGCAGGCGGAAGAGGAACTGCGTAAGCTCGGCGTGGACTGCTAAATGGTTCGTAGCGGAGGGAGCCTTAGACCGGACGAACTCCCAGAGCGGCAGAAGGCCCTCAGGCAGATATCTGCCTGAGGGCTTTCTGCCACTTCGGGAGTTCTGTTTGTATTCAAAACGCCAATTTCTACGAAAAAAATACAAAAACATAAGATTTTGCTATGTAAAAAGTCTCTATTTTCGCTACACAAGCAAAATAAAGAAATTCCGTACAAAAAATCCTGATTTCGGAACTTTTTTGTACGGAATTCGTTGTTTTGGGGCTTTTTACACCAAACTAACTTGCTATTTATTTTCGTTCTCCTTTTCTTCCGGATGGAAGTCTGCGAAGGTGGAGCGGTTTGTCAGTTTTCCAAACATCCAGGTGTAGATCCAGATGAGAAGAGGGATGGCCACGGTGGCTAGCAGGCAGGTGGCGAATAGCACGTGGCTGGCGGAGCTGTCGAAGATCGCCGCAAAAAGCGTCACGACATATAAAAGCACCAGCAGAATAATTCCAATGATCGCGAAGATCTGTTTGGAAGTCATTTTTGTTTTCTTGTTTTGTGTATTTTTATCCTGTGACATTTGTATTCCTTTCGTTATTCCCATTCATAATTCACAAAAGAGCGTAAGTGCCGGTGCGGTTCGTGGACCTCAAAAGAGCGGAAGTGCCGGTGCAGTTCGTGGACCTCAAAAGAGCGGAAGTGCCGGTGCGGTTCGTGGATCTCAAAAGCTGCGGGAGTGCCAGAACTGTCCGTGTGCCTCAGGGACTGCGGAACCGTCAGAGTTATTCGTGATTCTCAGAGGTCTCGGAACTGTGTTCCACATGTTCTTCGTTGGGTTCTGGAATCGTCATCAGTACCTTGATGATACGGTTCTGGTCGATACCCTGTACCTTCAAGTGAATACCGTTCTCCAGGGTAACTTCCTCACCATCCTCCGGCAGACGATCCAGACAGTCGATGATCAGACCGCCGATGGAGTCATAATCTTCACTGGTCAGATTTGTTCCAAGAACGTCGTTGATGTCATCCAGCTTCATGCTGCCTTCCACCAGATAAGTATCTTCTGACATCTTCTGGATCAGTTCTTCCTCGTCCTCATCGTATTCGTCACGGATCTCACCGACGATCTCTTCTAACAGATCCTCCAGAGTGATCATACCAACGGTAGCACCGTATTCATTTAATACGAAAGAGACATTGGTGGTCTTTTCCCGCATCTCATACATGAGGTCTGCGATTTTCTTGTACTCGTAAGTATAGTAAGCATCACGCAAAATGTTTCCCACATGGAAAGCACTCTGATCCTCCGTCAGGATAAAGTCCTTGATATTGATCAGACCGATAATATTGTCCTTGTCATCCTCATAGACCGGAAGCCTGGTATACATGGAATCCCGGAAAACTGCCAGAACATCGTCATAAGTAGCATCCAGACTGACCGTTACCATATTGATGCGTGGAATCATGATATCCTTGGCGTGGGCATCGGAAAAATCGAACACATTGTAGATCAGCTTGCGTTCCTCGGATTCGATGACACCGTCCTCATGACTGACGTCCACGTAGGTTTTCAGCTCGCTTTCAGTCATGGTGCTGGCTTTTTTGTTGGGATCGATATGTAACAGCTTCATGATACCGTGGGACAGCAGATCCACAATGAAGATGACCGGCGTGAGCACCTGCATCAGAAAATAGATTACATTGCAATATGTCAGGGCCAGCTTCTCAGAATACAGTATTGCCCAGGTCTTGGGTACGATTTCGCCGCAGAGCAGCACGACAATGGTCAGAACACCGGTTGCGATACCTACAGCCAGATTGATTCGCATAGCTAATGTTGTTGCCAGGGAAGATGCAGTCAGATTGACAATATTGTTGCCGATCAGAATGGTACTGATCATTTTACTGTAATTGTCCAGGACTTTGTTGACGCGTGCAGCACGCTTGCTGCCTTCCTCTTCCAGGGTACGCATCCGTACACGGTTGACCGTGGACAGCGCAGTCTCGGCAGAAGAGAAAAAGCCGGATAGAAAAATCAGAATTACGATAGAAACAAGTTGTATGACACCAGAGGTATCCAAAAAAGTTCACTCCTTCTTAAATAATAGTAGTAGGCATAAGCCCCATTTATAAGTTATTAAGCAACAATATACAATAGGACAGGAATAGTTGTCAAGTTTTCCGAATGATTTGAATATACATTTTACATAGGTAAAAAGGAGGAGCAACATGGAAAAAAGAGTAGAGAGAAAAGAAGGGGTTCCGGTGCTTACACTGGCAAAATGTCTGCTAGCATCCTATGTGCTGACACTGTTGCTTTTATGTCTGTTGGCACTTTTATTGTATAAATTGCATCTGACGGAAGGAATGGTGACCATTGCAATCTCTGCTATTTATGTCGTAACTACCTTTATGGCGGGATTTTTGGCAGGAAAAAAGATGGAGACGCAGAAGTTTCTTTGGGGAGCACTGCTAGGGGCAGCATATTTCGTGATACTGGCGGTGGTATCCGTATTGATCAAAACGCCGGAAACTGCATTGGGCAATTCCTTCTGGACCACAATGGTATTGTGTGTGGCCGGGGGGACACTGGGCGGAATGTTAGGGTAAAATACAGAAATGGACAGGAATTTAACGGTTTTTGAGAAAAAAAGCTTTTACAAATGCCAAATACATGATATAATGAGCAAAAATGAGTTGCGTGTCTGTATGTTTATATACACGCTGGCGTCTATAGGCGCTTTGAAATCATAAGGAGGCTATTTTTAATGAAGCATATTAAGACTTTAACAACCAGAGATTTAAAGGAATCCATGAAAAAGGGCGGCTGCGGCGAGTGCCAGACTTCCTGCCAGTCTGCATGTAAGACTTCCTGCACTGTAGGAAACCAGAGTTGTGAAAAGATTAAATAATCTAAGAAAATGAGAAGAGACTAACGTAAGCAGCGATTCAGGTCGCTGCTTATTCTCTGTTAACTATTCGGAGCTGGATATGACAGCGTATTCTTTGTCGGATGCTTGCATACGTAAGAAGATACGTCCGGCAAAATACGGCAAAGTAACCACATGAGCAAATAACATGCAGGCATGTTATTCAGGAGAGTCCGGAGGACGATTTTGCGAATGGGGTTCCGAATAGTTAATGTTAATGTATTTTAAGCAATAAGAAGTAGAAAGAAGAGGAATAGAACTGTGATACACCAGTATAAGAGCAACGGCTATAATATCGTTATGGATGTGAACAGTGGTTCTGTCCATGTGGTAGATGATATTGTGTATGATATGATTCCGCTGGTAGAGCCTCTGGTGACAGAAGGTATCAAGGATGCGGACACCATCAAGGCTGCTGTACTGAATCTTGCAAATATCCCCTATCCCCAGGAAGAGATCACCGAAGCGGTGGACGAGGTCCTGGAGCTGGAGAAGGCAGGACAGCTGTTTGCTCCCGATATTTATGAGAATTACATTTTTGATTTTAAGAAGCGCCAGACCGTAGTCAAGGCACTGTGCCTGCACATTGCCCATGACTGTAACCTTGCCTGCAGATATTGCTTTGCGGAAGAGGGTGAGTACCACGGCAGAAGAGCGCTGATGAGCTTTGAGGTCGGCAAAAAGGCACTGGATTTCCTGGTAGCCAATTCCGGCAACCGTGTGAACCTGGAAGTGGATTTCTTCGGCGGCGAACCACTGATGAACTGGGATGTGGTAAAGCAGCTGGTAGAATACGGCAGAAGCTTAGAGAAGTCCAACAATAAAAAGTTCCGTTTTACCCTGACTACCAATGGTATCTTATTAAATGATGAGATCCTGGAGTTCGTGAATAAGGAAATGGGTAATATCGTGCTGAGTATCGATGGACGTAAGGAGATCAACGACAAGATGCGTCCTTTCCGTGGCGGACAGGGCAGCTATGACATCATTGTTCCCAAGTTCCAGAAGGTAGCGGAGAGCAGAGACCAGATGAACTATTATGTGCGTGGTACGTTCACCCACAATAATCTCGATTTCTCCAAGGACGTTCTGCATCTGGCAGATCTGGGATTCAAGCAGATCTCCGTAGAGCCCGTTGTGGCACAGCCTACGGATGATTATGCCATCAGAGAAGAGGATCTTCCGATCTTAAAGGAAGAATACGATAAACTGGCAGTAGAAATGATCAAGCGTAAGAAAGAGGGCAAGGCTTTCAATTTCTTCCACTTTATGATCGATCTGCAGGGCGGTCCCTGCGTAGCCAAGAGACTCTCCGGCTGTGGATCCGGTACCGAATATCTGGCGGTTACTCCCTGGGGAGACTTGTATCCCTGCCATCAGTTCGTGGGTAACGAGAAGTTCCTCATGGGCAATGTGGATACCGGTGTGGTAAGAGATGATATCCGTGACGAGTTCAAATGCTGTAATGTCTATGCAAAGGACAAGTGTAAGAAGTGTTTTGCCAAGTTCTATTGCAGCGGCGGATGTGCTGCGAACTCCTATAATTTCCATGGCAATATCAATGATGCGTATGACATCGGCTGTGAGCTGCAGAGAAAGCGTATCGAATGTGCTATCATGCTGAAGGCTGCGGAAGCAGCAGAAGCTTCAGAAGAATAGAAAGGACAAAGGAAAGATGAAAAAAAGTAAAGCAATCATCATTCTGCTCTGCGCCCTTCTGGTCCTGCTGGGTGTCGGCTATGTGGATCTTTATGGCGTAGATGCGGAAGGAACTGCCAGTGCTTCAGACATCAGTCTGGGACTGGATCTGGCCGGTGGTGTCAGTATCACTTATCAGGTGGTAGGCGATGAAGAGCCGGATGCAACGGACATGGCAGATACTATTGCCAAGCTGCAGAAGCGTGTTGAGAACTACAGTAAAGAGGCTATTGTATACCAGGAGGGTACCGATCGTATCAATATCGAGATTCCCGGTGTAACAGATGCCAACAAGATCCTGGAAGAGCTGGGACGTCCCGGTTCCCTGTATTTCATTGCAGAGACAGACAAGGACGGCAATGCGAACTACTCTATGCAGGCAGTAACCGATGCACAGGGCAATGCAAGCTATGCGTACGCTCTGAATAAGACCATCGATGAACTGAAGGCAGATGGATCCATCATGCTGGAGGGTACAGATGTCAAGACTGCTACCGCAGGCTCTATCAAGGACCAGACGATGGGCAATTCCACTTATGCGGTAGATCTGGTGATGACGGAGGAAGGCACTAAGAAGTTTGAAGAGGCTACCAGAAATGCTTACGAGAAGGGCGAGACCCTGGGTATCTACTATGATGGATCCTTTGTAAGTGTTCCTTCCGTAAAAGGTGTGTTCTCCGATGGTAATGCACAGATCTCTCCTATGAACTCCTATGAAGAGGCAGAGAGCCTGGCTTCCACCATCCGTATCGGTGGACTGAAGCTGGAGCTGGAAGAGCTGCATTCCAAGGTAGTTGGCGCACAGTTGGGTGTGGAAGCAATCTCCACCAGTTTAAAAGCAGCTGTGATCGGATTTATCGTAGTGGCTGTTTTCATGATCGCAGTATATTTTCTGCCCGGATTTGCTTCTGTCATTGCACTGGGTATTTATGTGGCATTGGTAGTATTGCTGCTGAACGGCTTTGACCTGACCCTGACCCTGTCCGGTATCGCAGGTATCATCCTGTCCATCGGTATGGCAGTGGATGCCAACGTTATCGTATTTGCCCGTATCCGTGAGGAACTGGCAACAGGCAAGACTGTTAAGAGTGCCATGCAGATCGGTTATGACAAGGCGCTGTCCGCTATCATTGACGGTAATGTGACTACCCTGATCGCAGCAGCAGTGCTGTGGCTGTTAGGACCTGGTACCGTAAAGGGCTTCGCACAGACGTTGGCACTTGGTATCGTATTATCTATGTTCACTGCACTGGTAGTGACCAAGTACATTATGAAAGCTTTCTATGCACTGGGATTAAAGGATCCTAAGTGGTATGGTGTAGGTAAGGAACACAAGACTGTGAATTTCCTCGGCAAGAAGGGTATTTTCTTCGGATTGTCTCTGGCAGTGATCGCTGTTGGATTTATCACCATGGGTGTCTACAAGATGAACACCGGAGATGCACTGAATTACAGCCTGGAGTTCAAGGGTGGTACCGCAACTACTGTCACTTTTGATAAGAGCTATACGCTGGAAGAGATCAACAGCGAGATGGTACCTCTGATCGAGAGCACCACCGGCAGTGCAGTTCAGATCCAGACCGTACAGGGCTCCAACGAAGTTATCTTCAAGACCGGTTCTCTGGATGTGGATCAGAGACAGGCACTGAATCAGATGTTCGTGGATAATTTTGGCGTGGATGAGACGCTGATCACCTCCGAGACCATCAGTTCCACCATCAGTAATGAAATGAAGTCCGATACGATCCTGGCAGTAGCAGTAGCAATCATCTGCATGCTGATCTATATCCGCTTCCGTTTCAGCGACATCCGTTTCGGTGTCAGCAGTATTGCCTGTCTGCTTCACGATGTGCTGGTAGTGATCACCTTCTACGCACTGGCAAGAGTATCCGTCAGCAATACTTTTATCGCGTGTCTGCTGACCATCGTAGGTTACTCTATCAACGCCACCATCGTAATCTTCGATCGTGTACGTGAGAACATGGCAGTCATGACCAAAAAGGATGACCTGCAGGATGTTGTAAACCACAGCATCACCCAGACACTGTCCCGAAGCTTATTTACCTCCCTGACCACTCTGGTAATGGTAGGTGCGCTGTATATCTGGGGCGTGACCAGTATCCGCGATTTCGCACTGCCTCTGATGGTAGGTATCATCTGTGGTGCTTATTCTTCCGTATGTATTGCAGGTGCCCTGTGGTATGTACTGAGAAAGAAGTTTGCGCCGAAGGCAAAATAAGATTTCAGATAGTAGAATGGAATCAAAAAAGGAGTCGGAACGAAATGTTCCGGCTCCTTTTAAAGTTAAGTTATGGTTATACATTCTGCTGCAAACTGGCAAGTTCCTTTTTCAGAGCTTCGATCTCAGCGTCTTTGGCGGCATTATCGGCAGTCAACTTATCATTATCAGTCGTCAAAGTATCAATCTTTTTCAACAGATACTGTTCCTGAAGCTCTGCGTCCATTCGTGCCTGACAACGTTGTCTGACCATGTCATCCGCATTCAGATTATATAAAGTCTTTGTCGCTTCCATCAGGTATTCATCATTTTTAGCAGTCATAAGAATTTCCTCCCATGAAATAGACCGGAATAAAGCAGCCCATTTGTCAATACCATATGCTTTGTCAGCATCGGTAGCCAATTCTATATGCTTTAAGTCTACCACAGATAGTGTGAGTTTGTCACTATATTCAAAATGATCCTTAAGATTCAGTAACCGATATGTAGCATAGAACTCAGGGCGTTCCGGGAACAGGGTGTAGTCTAAAAAACCAATGTGTATCACAGGTTTTAATTCAGAATAATTTTGCCCTTTATTTAGTTGATCAAAGTTACGGCACAGATAACTCAAAGAACGCTCCGGCCAGTTGTAGAGGTTATTTACCTGCATTTCCAAATTTATGAGAGCATTATTGTTCAACAAGACATTGGTATCAAGAATAAAATCTTTGTCTTCAATGGTTGCACCTAAGGCGATTGGATTGGTAATGGTGACGGACTTAATTGCGGACGGTGGCAGATGGAGCAGAGAACTGATGAGACCGGTCAGAGCTTTTTGACTTAGCTGCAGGGCTGCGCGGAACATATAGTCATTGCGGAAACCGTAGTCAATAGGACCGGTAAGGTTCATGGAAAATACTTGTTTGTGTTTCATAGGCAGAATCCTCCTTAGTGTAATTAAAAGTTACTTGAAAAAATGGCGAAACGCCAGATATCAGAAATTTAATATAGAAATTGGATTGACTATAGCATAAAAAGAGAAGATGCACAAGGCTTTTTTTCATGCTATAATAAGCCATGTGTCTGTATAGAATGAAAGATTCTTATAGGCATAAATATTTCCAAATGTTACAAAGCAGGAGAATCTATGGAAAAATGGTATGTAGCCGCAAAAAAGGCAGATTTTGATAAATGGGCGAAGGAATTTCATATCAGTCCGGTGACGGCGAGAATCCTAAGAAACCGGGATCTGACGGAAGAGAGTGAGATACAGAAGTTCCTCTACGGGAAACTGGAAGATTGTTATTCTCCCTGGCTGTTAAAGGATATGGATAAGGCAGTGGAGGAAATTCTAAAAGCGGTAAGGGAAGGGCTGCATATCCGGGTCATCGGGGATTATGATGTGGATGGAATCTGTTCTTCCTATATTCTGACCAAAGGTTTTCAGATGCTGGGGGCTCAGGTGGACACGGCTATTCCCCACAGAATCCATGACGGCTATGGATTGAACGAGCATCTGATCGAAGAGGCCAAAAGAGAAGGTGTCGGTATGATCGTGACCTGCGATAACGGAATTGCAGCGGCACCCCAGATCGCAATGGCAAATTCTCTGGGCATGCGGGTGATCGTTACGGATCATCATGAAGTTCCATATATAGAAGAAAACGGAGAGCGGAAGGAACAGCTGCCTCCGGCGCTGGCAGTGGTGGATCCCAAGAGAGCAGACGATACGTATCCTTTTTCCGGCATTTGTGGTGGCGTGGTAGCACTGAAACTGATCCAGGCGATCAAGGAAAAGACAGGAAATCCGGGACTTGTAAATATTCAGGAGGAGTTACTGGAATTTGCGGCACTGTCTACCGTATGCGATGTTATGGAGTTAAAAGATGAGAATCGCATTCTGGTGAAGGAAGGGTTGAAGCGTATCCAGAAGGGATATAACGAAGGCTTGAAGGCGCTGATGGAAGTGAATGATATTGCGCCAGATCGGCTGAGCGCCTATCATCTGGGATTTGTGCTGGGACCCTGCCTGAATGCCACGGGAAGACTGGATACTGCCAAACGGGCATTGGAACTGCTGCAGAGCTTTACCAGGGCGGATGCCATGACTGCGGCGAGAGAGCTGAAAGACCTGAATGAGAGCCGCAAGCACCTGACAGTACAGGGAATTCAGAGAGCGGATGAGTATATTCAGGAACATCATATTGCAGAAGATAAAGTTATGGTGATCTATCTGCCGGAGGTACATGAGAGCATTGCTGGTATTATTGCCGGAAAAGTCAGAGAAAAATACCATCATCCGGTCTTCATTCTGACCAAGGGAGAAGATGGAGTTAAGGGTTCCGGACGATCCATAGAAGCCTATCACATGTATGATGCCATGACGCAGGTAAAAGAGTATTTTACCAAGTATGGCGGTCATAAGCTGGCAGCAGGCCTTTCCATGCGAGAAGAGGATATTGAACCGCTGAGAGCTGCTTTGAATAAAAAATGCACTTTGACGGAGGATGATTTTATTCCGAAAGTACATATCGATGTGGCAATGCCCATGGGGTATGCGGATGATGCGCTGGCGGGAGAGTTTGCCCTGTTGGAGCCTTTCGGCACCGGGAATCCACGTCCTTTGTTTGCCCAGAAGGGGCTGGTTTTTCAGGCGGGCTTTAAAATGGGTGCCAACAAGACCTGTGCCAGATTCCGGGTGAAGACACCGGAGGGTACGACACAGACGGTGGTATTTTTTGGAGATCTGGAGAAACTGGGAGCTTTCCTGGATGAAAAATACGGTGTTGGAAGTGAAGAGGTACTTTATGCCGGGAAAGGGAATTTCCCATTGTCCGTGGTATATCAGGTCAGCCAGAATACCTATAAGGGGAAAACAGAAGTACAGTTCGTCATGCAGAACTATTGTTAAATTTTTTATTTTTTGAACACAAAATGTACACATTTTCTCTGTAATATGTATTTCAGATAGTTGATGAACTCACTATCTCCCCCCCTCATAAGAAACCGAAAAGCCTTAGGTACGATGCCTGAGGCTTTTTGGTGTCCGGAGAGAAACTTACCGCAGTTTATAAAACCTCAAGACACATTTTAGAATTAAGTTAGAATTCGTACACACTCTGTACACATTTACCCTGTAATATGTATTTCAGATAGTTGATGAACTCACTATCTCCCCCCATCATAAGAAAATCGGAAAGCCTCAGGCGCAACAGCCTGGGGCTTTCCGATGTCTGGAAAAGCAAAATAGTTTCCGATAATGCTTGACACCACTCGGAAGTTATGGATTATAATATAAAAATATGGATAAAAATTATAAAAATATAGAAGGAATAGCAGTACAAAAATGAAAACACAGATTTACGAATGGAGACAGGCACTGAAAAATATTACCTTAAAAAATTGTGCCATAACTTTGTTGGGAAGTTTTATTCTGGCATTTGGATTATATAACGTGCACTCCATCTCCGGAGTGACGGAGGGTGGTGTGCTGGGAGCCACGTTGCTGTTGGAGCATTGGACAGGAATCTCTCCGGCGTTTACCGGAGGGATTATGAATATTTTATGTTATATCCTGGGATGGAAGCTGTTAGGCAAGGAATTTATCGCCTATTCGGCTCTGGCTACCGCAGGATTCTCAGGAACCTATAAAATCTGCGAGCAATTTCCTCATCTGTGGCCGGAACTGGCAAATATGCCCCTTCTGGCAGCACTGGTGGGAGCATTGTTCGTCGGTGTCGGTGCCGGACTGTGCGTGCGCATCGGCGGAGCCCCCAGCGGAGATGATGCCCTGGCCATGAGTATTTCCCATGCTACCGGCTGGAAGATCCAGTGGGTGTATCTGATGTCGGATCTGATCGTACTGGTAATGTCCTTAAGCTACATTCCGGTGAGACGTATCGGATATTCGTTGTTTACCGTGCTTATGTCCGGACAGCTGATCGGCCTGATCCAGAAATCCGGAAGTGCATCCCACAGTGATGCGGAGGGTCTTGCGACTTCCAAGTGTGAAATTATGGATTGATCTGGTAAATCTGAATTTCTCCGTTGTCAAAGATACAGGGCCAGGCGGAACGGAAGTAGTTTTCATCGACAGCGTAACTTGCCCGTTCCCAGGAAGAGACTTCAATATAATCGATGTCGTAAGTACGGATCAGATCTGCAGAAACAGCGGGAGTCTCATAAATTGTCCGGAAATCTTCGTGATATTCTGTGTGATAGAGACCGTGCATTGCCAAAAAGGTTCCCGCCCCGTTTAATACATTGCGCCCTGCAAGGGCGGCAATTTCATTTACATGCCTGTTGTTGGTAAGAAAACGGGATGTGGGAGAGGTATTTTGCTCGACGAATGCTGCAGCTTCCACCTGTGCGGAAGAATAAGCGGTATAATCGGATATTACCTCTCTGCACAGGGTCAGAACGGCAGAAAAGGTGCAAAGAAATACCATGCCGATCATGCAGAGGTATCGTGAAGAGGCTTTTTTCAGAGAACGCAGGAAATCAATTCCGTAATCGGCACTGAGGCAGCAGACAAATATATAAGTTATATATAATAGTTTATTATTGTCATATGTGTTAGGGGTGAAGGAAATGATTTCCACAACAAACCACAGGAGAAATGCCCCGGACATCACATCAAAATCTTCTTTTTTACAATGAATCATGGCAGGGACGAACAATAGCAGGATCGCACCCCAGTTTTTCAGATAAAACCACAAATAAGTATCGCCCTGATTTCCCCAGTTAAAATGCCCCAGCAAAAAGCCGGATTGCGTTGTCTGGCCAAAAGTCCATTCCAATAACTGCGGAAGTGCAAGAAGCAGAAGCACACCAAAGAAAACTCCCCAGGTGGTCAAAAACTTCTGCAGTGTATCATTGTTTGTACTTTTACCGGAAAAGCACCGGTACAGTAAGGACAGACCGTATAGCACGAGGGATGCCGCAACAAGGATGCCAAAACGAAAGAGCAGTACAGGTGCAACGGCAGCAGAACTTTCGTTCAGAATTTCCAGAAGAATCATACAGGTCACGAAACATCCGAGCAGAACGGCTCCCGGATGCGCTACCGGGGAAGTATTATGCGGCACGGACCGGTAAAGGCACAGCAACATCCAACAGGCACTTAAGATCAGGATGGCAACGAAAGAATGGGTATGGATCATAGGTAATGTCCCTGCCAGGATACCGGCAGGGAGAAAACATTCTTTTTCCCCGTTCCGGATGGCCCGAAGCAGCAGCCAGATGGCACAGAACAGGACCGCATAGCCAAAGAGTGTTGCACGCTGTGGCAGGAGCATATCTGCGATGATATTGACCCAGCGGATATTCCGGTCGACCAGATTGGTGGGGGTAGTGTAATAGCCGGTAAAAATATCACTGAATTTATAACCGCCTTCTCTGCTCCAGTCAATGAAATATACGAAGCCAAGACCGCCGTTATAGAAAAATAAGACCCAGGCAGCCAGAGATTTGGCGCGATCATGGAACAGAACATCGGCAATGGCATAAAATCCCGTTATGACCTGGAAAAAGGCAAAATACATAGGGAGCATATAAGCATAGCGCAGGGATGCACCAAACAGGTAAATACTGGAAGAAATACTGTCGCACAGGAAAGGATAGCAGAGCTTATCCCAGGGAGAGATGGAGTAGTAAGGAGGGAAGGTCTGTTGATTGGCAATACTTGTAATGATTCCCAGGTGCATCTGCAGATCCCCATAAGTACACTGCCCCACATGAAGACCGTCGTTCTTCGGCAGGATGGTGTGGGTGGATAACAAAATACAAAACAGAACAAAGGTACCGCCTGCTAGCAGAAGAAAGGCATAATTTCTGCGCAACAGCTGCCGGTAGTCTTTGGTGGGAGCAGTCGAAGATACTGCCGTGGCAGGATGGTAAAAGACATATAGCAGGACCAGAGAAATGACTACGAAAAGCAGAGCCATAATATGAGCTGTCATGGAAAAACCGAAGAAGAAGGCAAACAGAGCAGGAATCCACTGCAACAGAACAGAGCCGGATACACTGCCGGTCAGCAGATGGAACAGAAGTCCCTTTTTAGGAAAAATACGTTTTATGTACAGAAACCCCACACATTGAAATAGAAGAAAATAAAGTGTGCCAAGGATATTTCCGAATGCAGATCCATAGAAACCGTTCATGAGAATTCCCCCTTAAATAAAAATCAGTAATATTATACCATTGCTTCGGAAAAAGCAAAAGATGCAACTAAATTTAAGGGTGGTACATTCTGAGAAAAAAGAGTAAAATAAAATACAGTATGTGAAAAAGATTCCTGAGAGAAAGGCGGATACCTCTATGGAAAAGGATAAGAATAAGATGGAAAACAAGAAATTAACAGAGCTTCTGGAGCACTTGGAATATGAGCTGGTACAGGGAACACTGGACAGAGAGATCCCTGCGGTGGTTTATGATTCCCGCAAGGTCGTTCCGGGATGCTTATTTCTCTGCATCGGCGGAGCAAATTTTGACGGTCATGATTTTGCTGCACAGGTGGCAGAGCAGGGAGCCGGAGTACTAGTGGTGCAAAAAGACGTGGAACTGCCGGAGAATGTGGATGTGACGGTGGTCAAAGTAGCGGATACCAGATATGCCATGGCATTTATTTCTGCGGCCTGGTTCGGCCATCCGGCAGAAAAGCTGAAAGTCATCGGTATCACGGGTACCAAAGGTAAGACAACGACCACCTATCTGGTAAAGTCCATTCTGGAAAATGCCGGCTATAAAGTGGGACTGGTGGGAACCATCGAAGTGATCATCGGAGACGAACATATCCATGCCAACAATACCACCCCGGAATCCTATCTGCTGCAGGAGTATTTTGCCCGTATGGTGGAGGCAGGACTGGATACGGTTGTGATGGAAGTATCCTCTCAGGCGCTGATGCTGCACCGTACGCAGGGCTTTGTGTTCGATTACGGTATTTTCACGAATCTGGAACCGGATCATATCGGTCCCAACGAGCATGCCAGCTTCGAGGAATATCTGCACTGCAAGGGATTATTGTTCAAACAGTGCAAGGTAGGTATTGTGAATGGTGACGATGAGCACTGGCAGGCAGTGACGGAAGGACATACCTGCACACTGGAGAGCTTCGGAATGGGAGAGCACTGTATGCTCCGGGCGGAAGAACGGAAACTGGTGCATAAGCCCGGAGAACTGGGCGTGTCTTTCCACGTAGCCGGACTGATGGATTTTGATGTGGAAGTGCCCATGCCCGGTAAATTCAGCGTGTACAATGCGCTGGCGGCTATTGCCATCTGCCGTCATTTCAAGGTAGATGAGGAAAACATTAAAAAGGCGCTGTTGCAGGCAAAGGTAAAAGGCCGTATCGAGATGATCAAGGTATCCGATCAGTTCACCCTGCTGATCGATTATGCCCACAATGCCATGGCACTGGAGAGTCTGCTGACCACGTTGCGGGAATATGAACCTCACAGACTGATCAGCCTGTTCGGCTGCGGAGGCAACCGTTCGAGACAGCGTCGTTTTGAGATGGGAGAGGTCAGCGGCAAGCTGGCGGATCTGACCATCATTACCTCCGACAATCCCCGTTTTGAGGAACCGCAGGATATTATCGACGATATCAAGACAGGTATGGCAAAAACGGATGGAAATTATGTAGAGATCTGCGATCGTAAGGAAGCCATCACTTATGCTATCGAACACGGAGAACCCGGAGATATTATCGTGCTGGCAGGCAAGGGACATGAAGATTACCAGGAGATCCGCGGGGTGAAGCATCCCATGGATGAGAGAGATCTGATTCGGGATATTCTGGCGGAAGGACATATTCCGGGATCTGCAGCAAAATAATGAGGAAAACAGATTGAATACGTTATATGCGGATATCATTGTAGATATCTCCCACGAAAAACTGGATAGAACATTTCAATACCGGGTGCCGGAGAGTCTGCGGGGCAGACTGGAGCCGGGAGCCTGTGTCATGATCCCGTTTGGCAACGGCAATCGTCTCATCAAGGGTTACGTGGTGGCTTTGGGGGAAACGTGTCAGTTCGCTCCGGAGAAGATCAAGGATATCGCAGGAATGCCGGAAAAAGAGACCGGAGTGGAGGACAAAATGATTGCTCTGGCTGCCTGGATCCGTCGGAATTACGGCTGTACCATGATCCAGGCGCTGAAGACGGTACTGCCGGCAAAACAGTCGGTAAAAAAGCTGGAACACAGACAGCTGGTACGTCTGATGAACAGAGAAGAGATTTTGTCATTATTAGGAGAATGTGAACGGAAAAAACAGGTGGCCAAAGCAAGACTGTTAAAAGCCCTGTCAGAACAGGAGACAATTCCCTATGAGTGGATCACCGGAAAACTGGGGGTTAGTGCAGCCACGGTAAACAGTATTGTAAAAAGCGGCGCGGCAAAACTGGTCAGTTCCGAAAGCTATCGCAATCCGGTCAAAATGCAGTCCGTAGAGGCAGTGCGTAATACGCTGAGTGAGGAACAGCAGACCATCGTTACGGAAGTGTTTGCGGATTTTGATGCCGGAAGGAGACAGACCTATCTGATCCACGGCATCACCGGCAGCGGCAAGACGGAAGTATACATGCGGCTGATCGGAGAAATGATCGCGAGGGGACGGCAGGCTATTGTGCTGATTCCCGAGATCGCCCTGACTTATCAGACACTGCTGCGATTTTACCAGAGATTCGGTGATCGGGTCAGCGTGATGAATTCCACGTTATCCCCCGGGGAAAAATACGATCAGTGCGAACGGGCCAAAGCTGGAGAAATCGATGTGATCATCGGCCCAAGATCCGCACTTTTTACGCCGTTTCCAAGTCTTGGTCTGATCGTTATGGATGAGGAGCAGGAGAACAGCTATAAAAGTGAAAGTACTCCGAAATATCATGCCAGAGAGACTGCGCTGGAAGTGGCAAAACTGTACGGGGCCAGTGTAGTGCTGGGTTCAGCCACACCTTCCCTGGAGGCCTATTATCGTGCCGGTAAGGGGGAGTATCGCATGTTTCAACTGACCAGACGTCTCACCGGCGGGGAACTTCCTACGGTGTACACGGTGGATCTCAGACAGGAACTGCAGGAGGGCAACCGTTCTATTTTCAGCAGGAAATTGCAGGAATTAATGGCGGATCGATTGAACAAGGGCCAGCAGACCATCCTGTTTTTAAACAGGAGAGGCTACGCGGGATTTGTGTCCTGCCGTTCCTGCGGTGAGGTCATGAAGTGTCCGCACTGTGATGTCTCTCTCTCGGAACATAAGGGAGGAAGGCTGATCTGTCATTACTGTGGTTATACACAGCCGATGCCGAAGCTTTGTCCCAAGTGTGGATCGAAATATATTCTGGGATTTAAGGCAGGCACCCAGCAGATCGAAGAAAAATTAAAGGAGCTGTACCCCGGTGTGCGGACGTTGCGCATGGATGCGGATACCACCCGGACGAAGGACAGCTATGAGAAAATATTATCCTCCTTCGCAAACGGGGAAGCGGACGTGCTGATCGGCACCCAGATGATCGTCAAGGGACATGATTTCCCAAAGGTGACACTGGTGGGGATCCTGGCGGCGGATCTGTCGTTAAATGCGTCGGATTACCGGGCGGGAGAGCGGACTTTCCAGCTTCTGACCCAGGCGGTGGGCCGGGCCGGCAGAGGAGCGCTCCCCGGGGAAGCGGTGATCCAGACCTATCAGCCGGATCATTACGCCATTACCTGTGCTGCGGCTCAGGATTACGAGAACTTTTATCAGGAGGAGATTCTGTATAGAGAGCTGTCCGGCTACCCGCCGGTGGCTCATATGCTGGCAGTACAGATCTACGGGAAAGAGGAAGAAAATGCAAAACAGCTTGCCCTGAGACTGACAGATGTGGTAAAGTCTAATATAGACTTTTTGTCAGGAAAGCAAAAAGAACAGTCCAATAAGAAGATACAGGTACTGGGACCTGCCCCTGCCAACATCAGCAAGATCAATGATATCTACCGGTATGTGTTCTATGTGAAGCATGCGGAGTATGATGTCCTGGTGGAAGTAAAGGACAGACTGGAGGAAACTCTCAGACAGTGGCAGCCCAGACAGATGAGTATACAATTTGATTTTGACCCGGTAAGCGTGTTATAGGAGGTAAAGAACTGTGGCAATCAGAAACATTCGTGAATATGGGGATGAAGTACTGACCAAGACCTGCAAAGAGGTCAAGGAGATGACACCCCGGACCAAAGAACTGATCGAGGATATGTTGGAGACTATGTACGATGCCAATGGCGTAGGGCTGGCGGCACCACAGGTAGGTGTCCTGAAGAGAATCGTGGTGATCGATACCACCGGAGAGGATCCGTATATTCTGATCAACCCCCGCATCGTAGAGAGCAGTGGAGAGCAGACCGGACAGGAAGGGTGTCTTAGCGTACCCGGTAAGTTCGGCATCGTAACCAGACCCAATTATGTGAAAGCGGTAGCACTGGATGTGAATATGAAGCCCATCGAAGTAGAGGGAACAGAATTACTGGCCAGAGCCATCTGCCACGAACTGGATCATCTGGACGGTCATCTCTATGTGGAAAAGGCGGAAGGACCGCTGCAGGATATGACCTACGAGGATGAGGAAGAAGAGTAAGCTTTCCGGAAAGGAGACAGACTATGCAGATCGTATTTATGGGAACTCCCGATTTTGCCGTGGGAGCGCTGGAGGCACTGATCACACAGGGCCATGAGATCACCGCAGTGGTGACCCAGCCGGACAAGCCAAAGGGCAGAAGCAAAGAATTACAGTTTCCTCCCGTGAAGGAATGTGCGGTAAAACATGGCATTCCTGTATTCCAGCCCCGTCGGATCAAGACACCGGAAGCCATTGAGGAACTGAAAAAATATCCCGCAGATATTTATATCGTGGCGGCGTTCGGACAGATCCTGTCTCAGGAGATTCTGGATCTGCCAAAATACGGATGTCTGAACATCCATGCATCCCTCCTTCCGAAATACCGCGGGGCATCTCCTATCCAGAGAGTGATCATCGACGGAGAAGCCGAGACTGGTGTGACCATCATGCAGATGAATGCGGGACTGGACACCGGCGATATGTTGTACCGGAAGAAAATCCCCATTACTTCGGAGGACACCTTTGAAACTTTGCATGACAAACTGATGGTGCTGGGCGGGGAAGCGATCACCGAGGCACTGCCTCTGCTGGAGGCAGGCAAACTGGTACCGGAAAAGCAGGATGATACCAAGACCTGCTACGCGGCCCTGATCACCAAAGAGATGGGAAAGCTGGACTTTACGAAAACAGCGGCAGAACTGGATCGTTTGATCCGTGGACTGACTCCCTGGCCCAGTGCATATACGCATTATCATGGAAAACAGCTGAAAATCTGGAAAGCCATTCCTATGGCAACTGCGCATAAGGAAGCACCGGGCACGATCCTTACGGTGAATAAGGATTCCTTTGAAGTGGCTGCATCGGAAGGCTCCTTAAAGGTGATGGAACTGCAGCTGGAAGGTAAAAAGCGTATGACAACTCACGATTTCCTGCTGGGGGTAAAGGTACAGCCGGGAGAGCTTCTGGGCGAGCGTTAGGATACGACGAAATGAAAAGCAACGATCGGGTAAGCGGTGTTGACAGAAAGGAGACTTTCGTATGTACGGTGGCTATTACGGATATGGTTATTATTGGGATCCTACTTATTTTCTGGTACTGGTCGGACTGGTATTGTGTCTGGGTGCCAGCGCACTGGTGAATTCCACCATGCGCAAATACAGCAAAGTCCGGAATATGAGAGGATTGACGGGAGCGGAAGCGGCCCGCAACATTCTCAACAGAGAAGGCTTATACAATGTACAGATCGAGTGCCTGAACTCCGATGACGGTGATCATTACGATCCCCGGACGGATACGGTGCGACTGTCTTACAACAACTTTAACGGAACCTCGGTGACCGCGGTCAGTGTTGCGGCCCATGAGTGCGGACATGCCATTCAGCATGCCCATGGCTATGCCCCCATGAGCATTCGTGCTGCACTGGTGCCGGTGGTGAATATCGGAAGCAATTTAAGCATTCCCCTGATCTTTTTAGGAGTACTGCTCAGCTGGAACCAGACATTGATCCAGCTTGGTATCTGGGCATTTGCCCTGACCGTTATTTTCCAACTGGTGACACTGCCTGTGGAATTCAATGCTTCCCACAGAGCTATCGTGAAGGTGGAAGAATACGGGTTATTAGGCAGTGAAGAAGTAAGCGGCGGCAAAAAGGTGCTGACGGCAGCGGCTCTGACCTATGTGGCAGGAGCGGCCTCCTCCGCATTACAGCTGCTCAGACTGATCCTGCTGTACGGCGGCAATCGCAGAAGGAGAGACTAATCTTGAGTGATCATGCAACGACCGATACAAGAGAGATTATAGTGGAGATCCTGCTCAGTCTGGAAAAGGGGCAGGATTTTTCCCATAAATTGATGAAAGCGGTTCTGGATAAATACGATTATCTGGATCCCAGAGAGAAAGCGTTTATCAAAAGAGTCACGGAAGGTACGATAGAGAGACAGCTGGAGCTGGACTATTATCTGGATCGGTTTTCTTCTGTTCCGGTCCGGAAGATGAAGCCTCTGATCCGCTGTCTTCTTCGCATGAGTACTTATCAGATCCTGTATATGGACGCAGTTCCCGACAGTGCGGTGTGCAATGAGGCCTGCAAGCTGGCGGCCAAAAGAGGCTTCCGTACCCTGAAAGGCTTCGTCAATGCGGTGCTGCGTAATATTTCCCGCAGCAAGGAACAGATGCCGTTGCCGGATCCCAAGGATACGGTGAAATATCTGAGCATAAAATATTCCATGCCGGAATGGATCGTGAATCTGTGGCTGCCTGCATATGGCAGAGAAGGAACGGAAACACTTTTAAAAGGACTCCTTTCCATTCATCCGGTATCCCTGCGGTTCTCCACGGAACTGACCGAAGCGGAGAGAGAGTCACTGGCGGAGAAAATTGAGAAAACCGGTGTACGTCTGCAGCAAAGCAGGGAACTTCCTTATGTGTATCTGGCACAGAATCTGGAAAATGTAAGTGAACTTCCGGGCTTTGCGGAAGGCAAATTTACCGTGCAGGATGCCAGCTCCGCACTTGCAGTGGAAGCGGCAGGTATATGCCCAGGTAATACGGTCATGGATCTGTGTGCGGCTCCGGGTGGCAAGACGATCCTGGCGGCGGAATTTGCAGGGGAAGCAGGCCACGTCGTGTCCCGTGATATATCGGAATACAAGACGGACCTGATCCGGGAGAATCTGGAGCGCATGAACCGTAGGAATGTGGAGGTTCAGGTGTATGATGCCACGGTGCATGATCCGGAGAAGGAAAAATATGCGGACGTGGTGCTGATGGATGTCCCCTGCTCTGGTCTTGGTGTTATGGGAAAAAAGAGAGATATCAAATATCATGCCACACCGGAAAGCCTGCAATCCATCACAGAACTGCAAAGGCAGATCGTGGCAGCCGGATGGCAGTATGTGAAGCCGCACGGTGTACTGCTCTACAGTACCTGCACGATCCACCGCGGGGAAAATCAGGAGATGGCAGTCTGGATCACAGAGAATTTCCCGTTTGTACTGGAAGAAGAGAGACAGCTTCTGCCGGGAACGGATGAGACCGACGGATTCTATTATGCAAGACTGCGCAGAAAAGCGTGAGAGATAAGAAGTAAGAGAACGAAAAATGGATACGAAAAAAGATATCAAATCCCTGAATCTGGAAGAATTGAAGACAGAGCTGGAGAGCATGGGAGAGAAGGCCTTCCGGGCAAAGCAGATGTATGAATGGATGCATGTGAAGCTGGTCAGGAGCTTTGATGAAATGACCAACCTCTCCGCAAAATTCAGGGAGCAATGTAAGGAAAAATATGAATACACCTGTGTAAACCCTGTCAGAATACAGGAGTCCAAGATCGACGGAACGAAAAAATTCCTGTTTGAATTATCTGATGGCAATGTGGTGGAAAGTGTCTGGATGCAGTATAAGCACGGCAACAGTGTGTGCATTTCTTCACAGGTGGGATGCCGTATGGGCTGTAAATTCTGTGCGTCCACGCTGGACGGACTGGAACGGAATCTGACTCCTTCCGAGATGCTGGATCAGATTTACGCCATCACAAGACTGACGGGGGAGCGGGTCTCCAATGTGGTAGTCATGGGCACTGGGGAACCGATGGATAATTATAACAATATTTTGAAATTTCTGCATCTTCTGACCGATGAGAACGGTCTGAACATCAGCCAGAGAAATGTCACGGTGTCCACCTGTGGAATCGTGCCCAGAATGCGGCAGCTGGCGGATGAAAAGCTGCAGATCACACTGGCATTGTCCTTGCATGCCACCACCGATGAAAAACGAAGAAAACTGATGCCCATTGCCAACCGGTATTCTATCAAAGAGTTGATGGAAGTCTGTCAGTATTATTTCAAACAGACCGGACGAAGGATCACTTTCGAATACAGTCTGGTGGGCGGTGTGAATGATACGGAAGAGGATGCCAGGGAACTGATCGCCCTGGCGAAGCCGTTGTGCTGCCATATCAACCTCATCCCGGTCAACCCCATTAAAGAGCGGGATTATGTGCAGTCGGATACGAAGCACATTCAGGCATTTAAAAATAAACTTGAAAGTAAGATGATACATGTTACAATTAGAAGGGAGATGGGCCGGGATATTGACGGAGCCTGCGGACAGTTAAGACGCCGTCATACGCAGGAGGCGAAGAACCCGGGGGAACTCTCACAGGAGGAAGTTTGACGTGCTTAAGACGTTTTCCATAACCGATATCGGAAGGAAAAGAAAAGTAAATCAGGACTATATCTATACCTCTGAAAAACCGGTGGGAAATCTGCCGAATGTATTTATCGTGGCAGATGGTATGGGTGGTCACAATGCGGGAGACTATGCGTCCAAGGTAACGGTAGAGACCATGCTTGCCGAGATGGAGAATTCTTTTGAGAAGAATCCCACCCTGATCTTCCGCAAAGCCATTGAGGAAGCCAATGATGTAATCCGCAAGAGAGCCAGCGAGGATGAAAAACTGGAAGGAATGGGGACTACGGTTGTGGTGGCATCCTGCATGGGCAGATTCTTACAGGTGGCCAATGTAGGAGACAGCAGACTCTATGTGGTGGGCAGCAAGATCCGCCAGATCACAAGAGATCATTCGTATGTAGAAGAAATGGTACGGATCGGAGAACTGGATCGTGCCGATGCAAGGAACCATCCGGATAAAAATATTATTACCAGAGCGGTAGGGGCGGAAGACAAAGTGGAGCCGGATTTCTTTACCGTGGAATTACAGGAGGGTGAGATCGTCCTTATGTGCTCGGATGGTCTGACAAATATGCTGGAAGACGAGGAAATCCGCATGATTATCAGCGGAGCCAGAGACCTTGTGGAGAAGGCAGAGAGCCTGGTGGAGGCGGCCAATGCCAACGGCGGCAGAGACAATATCAGTGTGATACTGATCGAGCCGTGCGCGTAAATTACCCAGCTTTTTTGGAAATGGAGAGCAAGTATGATCAAAATAGGAATGATGATCGGCGATCGCTATGAGATCCTGGAAAAAATCGGAACCGGCGGTATGTCAGATGTCTATAAAGCAAAATGTCACAAGCTGAATCGCTATGTGGCGATCAAGGTATTGAAGCAGGAATTCAGCGAAAATGCTAATTTTGTATCCAAATTCCGGATCGAGGCACAGGCGGCAGCAGGACTGATGCACCCCAATATTGTCAATGTCTATGATGTCGGGGAAGAGAACGGAATCTATTATATCGTCATGGAACTGGTAGAGGGTATTACCCTCAAAAAGTACATTGAGAAGAAGGCCAGACTGTCTTACAAGGAAGCGGTAAGTATCGCCATCCAGGTAAGCATGGGTATTGAGGCTGCACATAATAATCATATTATCCATCGGGATATCAAGCCGCAGAATATTATTATCTCCAAGGACGGCAAAGTCAAGGTGACGGACTTCGGTATTGCCAAGGCAGCTACCAGTAATACCATCACTTCTAATGTCATGGGAAGTGTACACTATACTTCTCCAGAGCAGGCCAGAGGGGGGTACAGCGATGAAAAGAGTGATATCTATTCGCTGGGTATCACCATGTTCGAGATGCTGACGGGAAGAGTTCCTTTCAACGGGGAGACTACGGTTGCCATCGCCATCAAGCATATTCAGGAAGAAATGCCGTCTCCGAAGGAGTTTGTACCGGAGATCCCTTCCAGCGTAGCCAGTATTGTACTGAAATGTTGTCAGAAGTCTCCGGACCGCAGATACCAGAATATGGCAGAACTGATCGCAGATCTGAAGCAGTCCCTGATCAACCCGGAGGAAGATTTCGTGGTGAACACCGATCCGGATATGGAAGGTGGTACCCGGATGATCTCCGATGAGGATATGGCGCAGATCAAACGAAAAGTCCCTTATCAGGGAGGACGGGAATACGAAGAACCGGATCATGATGAGACCATGCGTCTGCGTTCCGATACGGAAGCCATGTATGAAAACGAAGAAGATGGCGAAGACGAAGATAATTACGACTACGACCCCAAGATGGAGCGTGTGACCACAATCCTGGCAATTGTAGCCGGTGTGGTGATCTGTATTATCCTGATCGTTCTGGCAGTGAAGATCTTCGGCGGCAAAAATGAAGGAAGCAGTGACTCTGATGCAGGACCGATCATTACGACCGAAGAGACGGATGCCACAGAAGTGGAAAAGGTCTCCATGCTGGATGTAAAGGGCATGAAGGTAGAAGATGCAAAGAGCACCCTGACCAGTCTGGGAATCCTCACAGAGGTGACTTATGAGGAGTCCGACACGGTAGCGGAAGGTATTGTTATCAATACAGATGTCAGCGTGGGAGCACAGATCGATAAGGGCAGCAAGGTAACCCTGAAAGCCAGTGCAGGAACTCAGGGTGTGGAAGTACCCAATGTGGTGAATCTTACTTTTGATGAAGCCAATACACAGCTGGTAAGCAAGGGATTCCTGGTCAACAAGACAGAGAACTATTCCGATACGGTAGAGTCCGGCCGGGTGATTTCCCAGACCCCCTCCGAGGGCAACAAAGCACCAAAGGGCAGTGTGATCACTGTGACAGTAAGTCTGGGTAAGGAAGATACCAAGATCCGTGTGCCGAATCTGATCGGTCTGTCCGAGCAGGACGGCACGGTAGAAGCCATCGAGGCAGGACTGACCGTAGGCAGTGTGACCTATATCTACAGTGACGAAGTGGGAGAAGGCATGATCTGTTACCAGAGCTATTCCCATGGCTCCTATGTGGAGCAGGGAACTTCCATTGATATCAAGGTCAGTCAGGGAGCTCAGAAGGTGACTTACAAGTGTAATGTCAGCATTGCGGCACCGACGACTTCGGAAGCACCCGGCTATGTATCGGGAATGGAAGTCAGCATCAAACTGGTGACGGATGACAATAACGTACTGCTGGATACCAAGACCAGCACTTTCCCGGTAGCTACCAATTTCAACGGTATGACTGCCTCCGGTGGTACGCTCACCATAACGTATCAGGTGACAAGCGAACCGACCACCACAACGAACCCGGATACCGGGGAGCAGGTGACGGTTCCCGGAACGACAGAAGACCGTTCCTTTACCAGAAGAGTTGAGTTCGTAAAGGAATAAGATCAAAGGCGGGAAGCTATGAAGGGCAAGATTATAAAAGGAATCGCCGGGTTCTATTACGTCCATGTAGCGGACGATGGCCATACAATGGGCACGGTGTACGAATGCAAGGCAAAAGGAGTCTTTCGCAAGGATCACAGAAAACCCCTGGTCGGGGATGACGTGGAGATGGATGTCCTGGATGAGGCACAGAAAAAAGGAAATATCAGGGAATTGCTTCCCAGACACAGTGAACTGATCCGTCCGGCGGTAGCTAATGTGGATCAGGCGCTGGTGATCTTTGCCATCACGAAGCCACAGCCGAATTTTAATCTGCTGGATCGTTTCCTGGTCATGATGCAGCAGCAGGACATTCCCTGCATTATCTGTTTTAACAAGCAGGATATTGACGAGGAAGGCAAAAAGGAAGATTATCGTGCCATTTACGAACAGGCGGGATTCCGTACGATCACGGTCAGCGCAGCCAGACAAGAAGGGATAGATACCATTCAGGAGCTGCTTCGCGGCAAGACCACTACGGTGGCGGGTCCCAGCGGTGTCGGTAAATCCTCTCTGGTAAACTGCCTGCAGTCCGGCACAGTGATGGAGACCGGCTCCATCAGTGAGAAGATCGAGCGGGGAAAGCATACTACCAGGCACTCCGAACTGATCTCCATTGCACAGGATACGTATATTCTGGATACCCCGGGATTTAGCTCCCTGGGGTTGTTTCGGTTGGAGAAGGAGCAGCTGGCGGAATTTTATCCGGAGTTTGCCCCTTTTGAAAAATATTGCAGATTCGGAGGCTGCTCCCATATCTCTGAGCCGGTATGCGGTATCAAGGCTGCTGTGGCAGAGGGAGAGATCCCGCAGATACGTTATGAGAACTACTGTCTGCTCTATGATGAACTGAAAAATCAGAGAAAATATTAATTATGAGTGAAGTGCAGAATAATCTAGGGGAAAAATTCAAAGAGACCATTGCGGAAGCAATGAAGACCGGAGATTTTCATGCGTTGAACACGCTGGTGACGGATACGGTCAACGATGCCTTGCGGGAGGCGGATTTCCAGGCAAATCTGTCCAGGGAAGCCACGGAAAAAAAGGTGTGGAATTCCCAGCGCAGCTGGCAGGATAAAAGGCGGGAGGAAGTCAAGACTGAGGCAGAGATCCAGGCAGAACGGCAGCAACGGGAAAAACAGCAGGAGGAGCGCCGCAGGCAGAACGAAGAATGGCACCGGCAGCGCAGAGAGCGGGAAAAGCAGTGGGAAGAACAACGGAAGGCTCAGGCAGAGCAGAACCGTGCACGGAATCAGGCACAGCCGGTGACACCCAGAAAAGCTACTGCGGCAGAAATGACTTCTCTGGTCAAAATGGAAAAGAAGGGAAACGTGTCCGGAACATTGTGCACTGTGTTCGGCGGGATCGGACTGGGGTTCAGCGGACTGGGACTTCTGGTACAGCTGTTACTGGCAGCTTTTCAGGCAGCATCTCTGAGTGCGGCAATCCTTCCGGGAGTATTGTCTCTGGTATTTTTAGAGATGATATCTTATGGCAACGGACAGCGCAGAAGATTAAAGCGTGCGGAGAAATATCTGGAGCTGTGCGGCACCAAAATGTATGGTGTGATCAACGAAATGGCCCGCTATACCGGAAAAAGTGTCCGCTATGTCAGAAGGGATCTTCGTAAGATGTTAAAAGCCGGAATGTTTCCGGACGGACATCTGGATGATAAAGAGACCTGCTTTATGCTCAATAATGTGATCTACCGTCAGTATCTGGAGACGGAGAAAGCCTATCTGGAGCAGAAGAAGAGCAGTGAGCAGGAAAAAAAACAGAATACAGCGGACACCGACACACAGGATACGGAGCAGAGCCGCAGAGAGCAGGAGCTGCACAGTATGGTGGCAGAAGGAATGGAATACATCCGTCATCTGCGGGATCTGAATGACAGGATCGAAGGAGAAGCGATCTCTGAGAAGCTGTACCGGCTGGAAAATCTGTTGAAGGAGATCTTTGACCGAGTGCAGGAGCATCCGGAGCAGATGCACCGGATGCATAAACTGATGGATTATTACCTGCCTACTATGTTGAAACTGGTGGAGCAGTATGCGGAATTTGATGAGATCAGCAGCCCGGGAGACGATATTCTCGATGCTAAAAAAGAGATCGAAAAGACACTGGATATGATCAATCAGGCATTTGTTACATTGCTGAACAATCTGTTCCGGGATGCAGCCTTTGATGCATCGGCGGATGCACAGGTATTGCAGACGATGTTGGCTAAGGAAGGGCTGACGGAATCGGATTTTGTAAGAGAAAAAAGTGTATGACAGCAGGAAAGTAATGCTGATGGTAAATAAAAAATCATGAGAGAGTATGGAAAGGCGGGGTTATAAGTATGAATATGGATCTGGATGCAGCAACAAAAGAGGCACCTACCCTTACACTGGATCCCTTTGCGGAGGCAAAGGCAGAGATCGTGGAGAAGAAGCCGGAGGAACTGGTAGAGGAGCAGGCTGTTCCGGAGATGGAACTGACACCGGAAGAACAGAAAATGGTAGATGATTTTGCGGGACAGATCGATCTGACCAATACCCAGGCGGTATTGCAGTACGGTGCGGGGAGTCAGAAAAAGATCGCAGATTTCTCTGAGACAGCACTTAGCAATGTCCGGACCAAGGATATGGGCGAGGTTGGACAGTTGTTGACGGATGTAGTGGCACAGCTCAAGGATTTTGATACAGAGGAAGACAAGGGATTCTTCGGCTTGTTTAAAAAGAGCGGGGATAAGCTGAGTAATCTGAAAGCAAAGTATGATAAAGCGGAAGTGAACATCAGCAAGATCTGTGATGCCATGGAAAATCATCAGGTGGTGCTGCTAAAAGATGTGGCGGTACTGGACAAGCTGTATCAGCTGAATCTGAATTATTTTAAAGAACTGTCCATGTACATTCTGGCAGGTAAAAAGAAACTGACACAGGCGAAAAACGTGGAACTGCCGGAACTTCTGGAAAAAGCACAGAAGAGCGGACTGCCGGAGGATACGCAGGCTGCGAAGGATTTTGCAGCAATGTGTGAGAGATTCGAGAAGAAGATCTATGATCTGGAACTTACCAGAGCCATTTCTCTGCAGATGGCACCCCAGATCCGACTGATCCAGTCCAATGATATCGCTATGTCCGAGAAGATCCAGTCCACACTGGTGAATACGATCCCTCTGTGGAAGAGCCAGATGGTCATTGCCATCGGTCTGGATCATGCCACCGATGCAGCCAAGGCACAGCGTGCAGTATCGGATATGACCAATGAACTGTTGAAGAAAAATGCAGAAGCACTGAAAGTGGCATCCGTGGAGACAGCGAAGGAATCTGAGAGAGGTATTGTGGATATCGAGACCCTCAAGACCACGAACCAGACACTGATGACCACACTGGATGAAGTCATGAAGATCCAGGAGGAAGGCCGTGCCAGAAGACAGAGCGCAGAGGAAGACTTACAGCGGATCGAAAATGAAATGCGGGATAAGCTTCTGGAGATGAGCCAGTCATCCCATACATGATTTTTACATAATTTTAAGCAGAGAAATCTTGACGAAACAACCAGAGGAAATTAAAATAAAATGTATGTAGGTTAATTAACGGAAGGAGCAGGAAACAAATGAAAAAACTGGAAGAAATGCTAAGGGAGAAAACGATTAAAAATAAGCTTTCTTTTGTGTTCCGCATTATGGACGTTTTATATGTGGTGCTGGCACTGGTGTCAGTTGTGGGATTGATACAGTCAAAAAACTATGTGGGAAGCGTAATTGTTGTGATCATAGTTGTATTAGCTATTGCATTTAATGCAGCTATGTCAAAGATGCTTGCCAAAATGTTGGTAGAGCCTATTGAGAGTCTGGTAGTGGCATCTGAGAAGATTGCTTCCGGTGACTTTGAGATCGGCACTCCTTATGAGTCCGAGGATGAGCTGGGACGCTTATCCGACAGTTTTGAGACCGCAGCCGGTATTTTGAAAAAGGTTGTATCAGATCTGCAGGATATTGTAGAGCATTTTGCTGAGGGTAATTTTGATGTACATAGCAACTGCCCCGATGCGTATGTAGGACAGCTCCGCAATGTACTGGATGAACTGGATGATATGGTGAACAAGGTCAGTGAGACTATGCACGGTATTCAGGGATCTTCCGAACAGGTGTCTGCCGGAAGCAATCAGCTGGCTGTCAGTGCACAGGATATTGCAGAAGGTGCTACCAGTCAGGCTGCAGCTGTTGAAGAACTGGTGGCTACCGTAGAAGAAGTAACGAATCAGGTAATGGAGAACACCAAGTCTACCGATATCGTTCACGATAAGGCAAAACAGGTAGGTATCGAGGCAGCCAACAGCCAGCAGAAGATGGATGAGCTGGTAGATGCCATGAAGAAAATCGATACCACGACCCAGAATATCGAGAAGATCATCGCAGATATCGAGAATATTGCATCCCAGACCAATCTGCTGTCTTTGAATGCTTCCATTGAGGCAGCAAGAGCAGGGGAAGCCGGAAGAGGTTTCGCAGTCGTGGCTGACCAGATCAGACAGCTGGCAGAAGAGAGTGCAAATTCCGCAGTAGAGTCTAAGAAGCTGATCGAAGAATCCATGAACGAAGTAGGAGTGGGTAACAGGGTTACCAGGGAGACCAACGAAGCAATGCAGAAGGTTATGACCGAACTGGATCAGATCATCCAGGAGGTTGCTAATATCCGTACTGCATCCGACAGACAGGCAGTATCTGTCAACAACATCAAGAAGGGTGTGGAGGACATCAACGATGTTATCCAGTCCAACTCCGCAGCAGCAGAGGAGACTTCCGCTACCAGCGAGGAGCTTTCCGCTTCCGCTACTACTTTGAACGAGTTGTTAGAGCACTTCAAACTGCGCGGTTAATCGGAGGATGTTTTCCCAAGATCGTAATAGAGAGAACAGAAGAACCATAGCTGAAACCACAGCTGTGGTTCTTTTCATATCGGAGGAGTAATGAGTAATAAGGAAATGCTTCATAGAAAACAATATGGGATAGCGGCGGTAGTGGCCGGTCTGGCGCTTGCAGTAAGTATGACAGCCTGTGGTGCACAGAAAGGGACTGAGGGGACGGAGAGCGTGGAAACTATGGAAAACGTGGATCCTGTGGTTCCCGAGAGCGTAGTAGCATCCGCGGAGACAACAGAAAATGAGAAAAACGCAGAGGAATTCGGTAGAGAAACGCTGGCGGAAACGTCTGTGCCGCAAGGGGCGGCGAATAGTGCAGGACATGAAATGGTGACTTCGGGGACCGACAAAGTTCCTGGGGGAGAGGTTGCGGTGTCGCAAAGCGGTATGCCGACAGAGGCCGCAGGCAGTCAGACAGAAACGGTAGCCGGTCAGCCGGAGGCTATACAGAACCAGCCGGTGGAATATACCGACTTACAACAGATCACTCTGGATCCGGACTGGGAATATGCGGATCATTCGAAGATCAATACCGGGGCGGCGGTATTGTACCGGGCACCGGAGGAGTGTGGACGAAAGGGAATCATTATCGGAGTGAATGCGGGACATGGCACCGCCGGTGGGGCCAAAGTAAAGACGTTGTGCCATCCGGACGGTTCGGCCAAGACTACGGGAGGCAGTACGGCAGCGGGAGCTACAGAAGCTGCGGCAGTGTCCGGAGGCATGACATTTCAGGACGGGACACCGGAGCGAACGGTTACTTTGCAGATGGCACAGATCCTGCGGGACAAACTGTTGGCCTCTGGCTATGATGTACTGATGCTCAGGGACGGAGAGGATGTGCAGTTGGACAATGTGGCCAGGACCGTGATCTGCAATAACGTGGCAGACTGCCATATCGCACTGCACTGGGACAGCGGTGACGGCAAGAATTACGACAAGGGATGCTTTTACATCTCTGTGCCGGAAGTACTGAAGAGTATGGAACCGGTGGCATCCCACTGGCAGCAGCACGATGCTCTGGGAGCGGATCTGGTGGAAGGGCTGCGGGGACAGGGAGCAACGATCTATGGAAAAGGAAACATGAGCATTGACCTGACCCAGACTTCTTATAGTACGATCCCTTCCGTGGATATGGAACTGGGAAATGCATATTCCGATCACAGCGATGCTATACTGGATCAACTGGCGGAAGGATTACTGCAGGGGATTAACGTTTATTTTCAACAGCAGTAAGATTGGTTAGAGCGGCAATGCATTGATCGGAGATGGACTTCAAAAGAAATCCCAGCACTGCCATCAGCAGCAATTCAACGAGAAACAAACCTAAAACACCCACCATACCGCGCATATAGGGAATAGCTCTCGGAGTGATAAAATAGATAATGATATGGTGGACCAGAAATACTTCATAAGAGTAGTTACTTATCGTACGGAGAAATCGGCCGTTTCCTTTTTCGAGAACCGGTTCCAGGCATGCAGCGGAAATCCAGAAGGCAACGGCCAGTATCGTTATTTTCAAACCGGTGCTGATGGGAAGTGCAAAAGGGCACAGAACAAAGAAAATCACCACCGGCAGGGATAAGAAAATCCATTTAGGATTGAATTTTTCATGATAATAACCAATCATCATACCGATTACGAACTCGTAGCCCTTCAGGAAGAAGTTCATATGGATGGGGACGGAGAAATCGTAATGAAATAAAACAATCAAATAAATCCCGGTAGCGATGATAAAAAAGAACTTTTCATTTTTTATCATAAAAAATCGAAGCAATGGAAAGATCAGATACAACAGAATAAGACATCCCAGAAACCATTCTCCGATGGTAAGGGAAAAGGTGCTGATCCCGTGCATGCTGACCCAGGAATCCATTCCAAGAAAAGTAAAAACAATTTTCCACGCAGGAATTCCTTCAGGAAAAATATTGTGGACGGAATGGCTCTGGAAAAGGAGAAACAGGAAATAAACAATGTAAAGTATATAAAAGGGAATCAGGATGCGCAGAAATCTTTTCTTATAATATTTTGCGAGGCTGAAGTTCTCCTTCGCGGTATAGGAGAGACTGGCACCAGATAACATGAAAAATACAGCAACACCCAGGGTTGCCAGATGCATATTGCTGTTGGAAAACAGAGGATTGAGTCTCTCTACAGGACAGATTCCGGAGAGATAGAGCTGAAAGAGCAGATGATAAAAAATAATGAAGCAAAAGCAGGTACATCTAAGCAAATCAAAATAATGTATTCTTTTCATTAATTTTTCCTCTTTGGTTTATGATATTGCATATTATAGCATATTTTTATTTCGAAAGAAAAGTATTTAGGTGTTTGAAAAAAACACATATTATGCTATAATTTTAGATTATATTGTTCAACTAATAAACAGAAAGGCAAAAATTCCGTTTATAGAGGGATTTTTGAACGGGTAAAGATAAAATGAAGCTGGGAATCGTTGTAAATTAGCCTTTTTTCATAAATCTATATACCTCAATAAAAGTCCGTAAAACCGCATGGTTACAAGGTTTTTTGAAATTGTAAATTCATAAAACTTCATACAAAATCATATACTTTCATGCCATTTGGGTGTAGAAATGGGTGTAAAAAGATAGTCGAAAACCAGAGTCCAACGCATTTTATGTATTGATAAATGGGCATACAGATTTCTACGGATAGAACCATATAGCATGATAGAACAGAAGTTAAAATATTATAATGTACCGCACAGGCGGCGTTACCTTATCCCAACAGGGAAACAAGGAACGCCGCTATTTTTTTACCCTCATGTTACGCAGTAGGGGCAAAAAGAGCTTTGCTACATAAGGCTTTGCGGGTGCGGTTTTCACACAGTAAGGGATTGATACCTAAACCCTCAAAATTGCTGTTCTACTGCGTAACAAATATGAAGCAAAGGAGTTGATGAAGCTATGGCAGTTTTCCGCGTGGAGAGAAACACAGGATATACGGTTATGAGTAACCACCATTTACGCAATAAGGAGCTTTCCCTAAAAGCAAAAGGGCTGTTATCACAAATGCTGTCCTTGCCGGAGGATTGGGACTATACCCTTGCAGGACTGTCCTATATCAACCGGGAAAGTATCGACGCTATCCGCACCGCTGTATGGGAGCTTGAAAAAGCCGGATATATCACAAGACGGCAGGGACGCGACGAGAAAGGTAAAATGACCGCTATCGAGTACACCATTTACGAACAGCCACAGCCCCCGGCATTGGATTGTCCGGTATTGGAAAATCCAACAGCGGATAACCCGATATTGGAAAATCCAATGCAATTAAATAAAGATATACAAAAGACTGACTTATCAAAAAAAGAAAAATCAAATACGGATTTATCAAATAACCATTCCATTCCTATCCTTTCCCCTAACCCCTCTCCTTTGAGGGAAGAAACGGTAGAGCCGGAACGGAAAGGAACGGAAGCGGCAGACGCATACAGCGTGTATGAGGAAATCATCAAGGACAATATCGAGTATGAGCATTTTATCAAGCATACCAACATTGACAGGGAACGCTTGGACGAGATTGTGTCCCTTATCCTTGAAACGGTCTGCACCAAACGAAAGACAATTCGTATCGCCGGGGACGATTATCCGGCAGAGCTTGTCAAAGCAAAGTTTATGAAGCTGAACAGCAGCCACATTGAATTTGTCTTTGACTGCATGAAAGAGAACACCACGAAAATCCGCAACATCAAGCAATATCTGAAAGCGGTACTTTTCAACGCACCCAATACCATAGACAGCTATTACACCGCCCTTGTCAACCACGATATGTACGGCGGCTATTAAAAAACAGGAGGATTTTAGTATGGCACAGAAAACAGGAGCTTTGATTTTTGATGAAACGGCAGACCGTTACGACATTCGCTTTGACCTTAACGACTACTACGGAGGATTGCATTGTGGGGATTGCTTTGAAGTGTTTGTACGCGGCAAATGGAAGCCGACCCGCATGGAGTACGGGAACAACTGGTATCTTGTTGGTGTGAGGGCTTCGGATTTGAACGGGCTGCGGGTGCGTATCTAAAGGCGGCATGAAAAATGTACGCCTTATTTTTATGCCCCGAAGCGGCACACCACCCTAACCAAACTATGAAAGGAGGGATTTCATGCAAGATGAAGTCAATGAAAAAGTCGTGTCTTTAGCAATCAAAACATCTAAGCTGACCGCCGAAGTGCTGCAAAAGGCTATGAAAGCCCTGCTTGCCAAAGGCAAAGGGCAGCTAACCAAAGCCCCGCATGGAAAAATCACTATGCGGCAGCTTATGAAGCCGGGAGAAAAGGTTTCCAACATTGAGATTACCGACCAAAATATCAAAGCCTTTGACCCTATCGCAAGGAAAAACGGGCTTGATTACAACGTCAAGAAGATTGAGAACGGCAAGCCGCCGACCTATCTTGTGTCTTTTAAGGGCAAGGATATTGACGTTATGACCGAAGCATTTCGGGAATTTACCGCAAAGAAATTAGGCAGGGATAAAAAGCCCTCTATCCGCAAGCTGCTTTCCACTCTAAAAGACAAGGCGGCAGCTCTGAACGCACAGAGGGACAAAGTGAAGAAAAAGGACAGGGAGGTATCGCTATGAAGCCGGAACTTAAAAAGCTGCTTATCCTAAATGCCCCCTATCTGCTCTTTGTCTATCTCTTTGACAAAATTGGACAGGCGGTGCGGCTCTCTCCGGGAACTGACCTTTCCGGCAAGGTGCTTTCCCTTGCAGACGGCTTTTCTGCTGCCTTTACAAACCCGCTTCCGAGCCTTGCCCCTATGGATTTGCTTATCGGTATTGTGGGGGCTGTCCTTATCCGGCTTATGGTGTACTTCAAAGGTAAGAACGCGAAGAAATACCGAAAAGGTATCGAATACGGTTCTGCCCGTTGGGGCAACGCCGAAGATATAAAGCCCTACACCGACCCGGTATTTCAGAATAACGTGCTGCTGACGCAGACGGAACGGCTTACCATGAACAGCCGCCCGAAGCAGCCGAAGTATGCAAGGAATAAAAATATCCTTGTTATCGGGGGAAGCGGCAGCGGAAAGACGAGATTTTTCGTGAAGCCCAACTTAATGCAAATGCACTCAAGCTACGTTGTAACCGACCCGAAGGGTTAGATTTTAAGAATACAGAGAAAATAGGTCATTAAAAAATGAAGTGTTTTCTGTGTGTTCTTATTTTTTAGCATTATGAAAGGAGCTGAGAAAATGGCTAAAGATAACAGAATAACAGCACTTTACGAGCGTCTGTCCCGTGATGATGAGATGCAGGGCGAATCCAACTCCATAACAAACCAGAAGAAGTATCTGGAAGATTATGCAGTGCAACATGGCTTTGGTAATATTCAGCATTTCAGTGATGATGGATATTCAGGAACGAACTTCAACAGACCGGCATTCAATTCTTTGCTGACAGAGATTGAAGCCGGCAGAGTGGGAACAGTGATCGTCAAAGATATGTCCCGATTTGGCAGAAACTATCTGCAAGTAGGTTTCTATACGGAAATGATGTTCCCTAAGAAAAATGTCCGTTTTATTGCAGTAAATAACGGAGTTGACAGTGCCAATCCGGCAGATAATGATTTTACACCATTTCTGAATATCATGAATGAGTGGTATGCAAAAGATACCAGTAAGAAAATCAAGGCAGTGTTCAAGGCAAAAATGCGAGACGGAAAACGTGTCAGCGGTGCAGTGCCTTATGGATATTACAGAAAGCCTGAGGATAAGCAGACATTGTATGTTGATGAAGCTTCTGCTTCGGTTGTCAGACGCATTTTTCAGCTTGCTTGTGATGGAATGGGTGCAACCGCAATAGCAGATACCTTGTCAGAGGATAAAATCCTTATTCCTTCGGCTTATGCGAGACAGAATCATCCTGAGGATTGCAAGTGTACGAATTACCATGACCCTTATACATGGAATGCTACAACAGTGGGCTATATTTTGAACAGACGTGAGTATTTGGGGCATACCGTTCTTGGGAAGACAACGAGGGATAATTTTAAGACAAAACGGAAAAGAATTGCAAATGAGGACGAACTGCTTGTCTTTTACAATACACATGAAGCTATCATTGATCAGGAAACATATGATAAAGCGCAGAGAATGAGAAAAAGGGTATCTCCAAGGCGAAACAGTGAAAAGCCTGCGCACAGGCTGTCAGGACTGCTTTATTGTGCGGATTGTGGAAGCAGACTGGCATATATCAATTCAAAGCCAAAAGATGGGAAAATATATGACAGCAATCAGGCATTCCGGTGTAGCCGGTACCACAATAAATATCATTCATGTACTGGTCACTATATCAAGGCAAGCACAATAGAAATGCTGATTTATCAGGCAACTAAGAGAGTGTCACAGTATGTCCTTAAAGATGAAAAAGAGTTTGTAGAACAGTTGAAAGCACAGTATGAATTGCAGTGTGAAAAGGATAATACAGATGATAAAAAGGAGTTGTTAGAAGCAAAACGTCGTATGATGGATTTGGATGATCTGATAAAAGGTCTGTATGAGAATTTCACACTGGGGCGATTGCCGGAGAGACAGTTTAACCGCCTTATGACAGAATATGACACCGAACAAAGCAGCCTAGAGCAGAGAATTTCAGAACTTGAAACTGCTACAGAACGTATATCCACTAAGGCAGTGCAGATTGATAAATTTGTGCGACTGGTTAAGAAATACCGAGATTTTGAGGAACTGACAACACCTATGCTTAATGATTTCATTGAAAAGGTTGTAATTCATGAAGCAGAGGGTGGCAGAACAAAAGACCGTACTCAGCAAGTGGATATTTATTTCAATTTCATTGGAAATTTTGTTCTTCCACTCAGTGAGGATGAAGTGGAAGCCTTGCAGTCAGAGGAAGCACGCAGAGCGGAAGAGATTGCTGAAAGAAAGAGAAAATCTTCTAAGAAATCTACGCAGAAAAGAAATCAGAAGCGTGCAGAGATCAAGGCAAAAGCAGAAGCTGGAGATCCTGAAGCTATGGCAGAATATAAAGCAATCCTTGAAAAAGGCAGACAGAACAACCGTAAGAGATCTGAAAAAATGCGAGAATTGAGAATGTCTGACCCTGAATATCGGGCGAAGATGGAAGAGAAAGAACGCTTGGCATTGGAAAGGGAAAAGAAACGTCAGGAGCGTGCTACAAAGAAGAAAAAGATTGCTTTGGCAGAATTAAAGGAGCAGGCAGAAAAAGGCAATCAGGAAGCCGTCAGAGAGCTTGAGGAGAGTAGAGCTATTGCAAGAGAACGTTCAAGGAAATCAGCAGAAAAGCGTAAGCAGAGAGCAGAAAATGACCCTGAATATGCAAAATATTTGGAAGAGAGAAATGCAGAATACAACAGACGGCATACCGCAAGAAGAAAGGAGCAGATGGAAGCCTTGAGAGCCAGGGCGGAAGCCGGAGATCAGGAAGCAAAGAGTCAGCTTGCAGAGCGTAAACAGTATCAGGTTAGAGCCACAGTGAAGAGCTACAGAAAAATGCGTGAAGATGCATTGAATGGAGACCCTATTGCAAAAGAGAGATATGAAAAAACACTGGCTATGAGACGTGAAGCGTATCACGCAAAGAAAAGTGAACAGACAGCCTAAGAGTAAGCATAATATCACAATATAATAGTTGCAGAATTGATGAGAATAAGCGGGAGCGATGCAATTATTGTAATGGACAATGAAGTATGGTATTATATAGATGGTTTACCAAATCGAAAGTTGTGGAGGTGAAATGAATATGATGATGTTCTTAAAATTAAGAAATATCTGAGTTCATAGAACTATGTTAAATAGTTTTATGTATAGGCAGAACCCGAAAAACTATTTAATAAAGGAGATTGTGCAATGATATTTCAAGATAATGTAATCAAAGAGTACTTAAAAAATGTTTATTTTATAACGGGAACACCTTGTGGAGGAAAGACAACCGTTTCACGTGTGTTGGCGGAAAAGTATGGATTTGAACTATTTGATGTTGATGAGAGATTCGACGAGCACAAAAAAATGTCGAACCCATTATTTCAGCCTGCGATGAATACGTATTTTAACAGTGCAGATGAATTTTTTGGAAGAACAGTTGAAGAATATAAGAATTGGCTGTTGAATAATACTCGTGAACAGTTAGAGTTTGTTCTTCTTGATTTGATTCGTTTATCAGAAAATAAGAAAGTTTTGTGCGATTGTCATCTTACAGTTGCTCAGGCACTCGCTTTTTCTGAACCAGCGAGAGTTGTTTTTCTCATAAAAGACCCATCTAATCTTGTTGATGAATATGGTAATCGACCAGATCATCAGGGATTTTTTCAGTACTTAAATTCAGCGACTGATATAGAAAAAGCCAAACAAACTGTGAATATTACCTTATATGAACTCAATGTAAATCGCATAGAGGAGATTAAAAGCAGTTCTTTCTTTTGGATAGAGAGAACTGTGGATAGTACAGTTGAGAGTACATTAACTTGTGTCGAAAAACATTTAGGTTTAATATAGTTGAAGAAAGACATTCGATTATAGCACATTTTGTTTAATGAATTAGTGCCACAAATTGAGAAGTATTCTTGATTTGTGGCATCTTAATAAGGCAGAATAAAGGAATAAAAAGAATCTTAATTCTGTTAAACGCTATTGACAACTTCATATTTAGTGAATGATAACAATTTATAATTTAGTATTGGATAAAGAATAAAAAAGGAAGTAAGTTATGACGAATAAAGAAATAATGGATATAGCAATGCAGCAATCTGCATATGACACAAATGCAAAGGTTTCTGACTTCCTTCAGGATACAAATGTATTTGTTAAATCTGGAGTTGGACCTTTGGCAAGAAAATATTATAAAGAACCTATCGCTTGTAATTTTGTGTCTTATGGAAGCAATGTAGTTGCATCTGTGAAAGATGAATTTAAAGAAATAGTTGAAACATATCTGAGTAAGTTTGAATTTTATCATTGTTTTGAGACGCCTAACATGCACTGGCTTGATGAACGGATGAAAGAAAAAGGATATAGAGTATGTTTTATGGCAGAGTATTTTTTGCCGGATATGGAACGATTGAAAAGATTAGAGTGCAATTATGTCCTTAAAGTGTTAGAACAAAAAGATTTTGCAGATTTGTATCTTCCAATGTGGGGGAATGCATTGTGTGCAGATAGAAAAGAGTTAGATGTTCTGGGAGTTGGAGCATATGATGGTGAGAAGCTTGTAGGTCTCGCAGCGTGTTCAGCGGATTGTGATAATATGTGGCAGATAGGTGTCGATGTTTTGCCTGAATATCGAAGAATGGGAATTGCTTCATCACTAACAAGTAATCTTGCAATTGAAATAATTGAAAGAGGCAAAGTACCATTTTACTGCTGTGCGTGGTCAAATCTTAAATCGGTAAAAAATGCATTGCGCAGTGGTTTTGTGCCTGGATGGGTGGAAATGACGGTAAAAGCAGCAAGCTTAGTTGATGAAATGAATAAGTAATAAATTCCGATTTTCAGAACAATAATAAATCTTTATTGCTATTTAGTGAGGTGTAAATATGTCAACTGGAATTATGATAATTGGTCCATCTGGAAGTGGAAAGACAACACTTGGAAAAATAGTTGCACAGAAACTGGGATATCTATATTTTGATGTGGATGATTATATTTGGAAACAGAATACAGATAGTCCATATACACAAATGTATACGAGGGAAGAAAAGATTAGCAGACTGAACACTGATATTGCTCCATATGAACATTTTGTTATGGCTGGTTCGATGAGTTCCTTTCATTATGCATTTGATGATATGTTTAAAATGATGGTATTTCTTTATGTTGAACCAGATATTCGAATACAACGAGTTCATAAAAGAGCAATAGAGCGATTTGGAAGAAGAGTACTTGAAGGTGGAGATATGTATGAATCCCATATGAAATTTTTGAAAGATAATCGAAGTTATGAAGAAGATGGATCACCAAATATGAGAGAACAGAAAGAATGGATGACAAATATGTCGTGTGTAAAAATTGAATTGGACGGTGCTACGGACCTTGAAAGTAACGCAGATATTATTGTAAACAATTGGAGTGGGATAGTGGAATAAATTTTAGTTTATTCTCTCAATGGGGATAGCTTTGAAAATTGAAATTTTATCTATGTAAAGAACCCACAAATTTCAGGTTGTCGGATTGTAAAGGCAGAGCCTTACGCAAGGTGCAGGAGAAAGACTCCGCTCGGGTTAAGGGCGAAGCGCCTTAGCCGGTCAAGGGTGCAACCATTGCCCAGTTAGTGGCGTTTCGCCACTAAGTACTGGGTATTGCTTGTAGCAAAGCTTCACAAGATTAAGCAACTTTGTTGCAATTCCCTTCGGGAAAAGAACTAAATATTGTTACGATAAACAGACTGAGTAGAGAGATTTACTTGGTCTTTTTTTATGGAAAGAAAGGAAAGATTAGCATGAAAGCAACTAGGCACAATGGACGGTCAGGCAAGCATGGAACCTATGACGCAAAGCACAATGACCGCAGATTTGATGTAGAAAATAGTGAGCATATTGACGCAGAGAGAACGAAGATGAATGTGTACTGGGATTGTTATCAGGGGTACAGCCTGCCGAATGATAAGGACGAGCGGGCGAGATTCACTTTTACGGAAATAGAAAAAGCATATTATGTTGAGAAATATTCAGACCATGTGGACGGTCAGAATGAGAGAAACCGGAAAGCAAGACACTATGACCGAGTAAAAACGATTGATGCTATTCTTGAAAATAATAAAACGTGTCCGGAAGAAACTTTATTACAGCTTGGAAACATGGACGGTGCGGTGTCTGCTGATGTGCTTGCACAGGTCAGTGCAGAATATTTCGAGGAATTTAACAGACGGTATGGTTCCCATGTTCATATACTGGACTGGGCTTTGCATCTTGATGAAGCAACACCACATATTCATGAACGGCATGTATTTGATGCTGTGAATCAGTATGGAGAATTATGTCCCCAACAGGATAAGGCATTGGAAGAACTTGGCTTTGAACTTCCGAAGCCGAATGAGAAAAAGGGAAAGTACAATAACCGGAAGATGGTTTTTGATGAAGAGTGCAGAAAACTATTTATCAGCATCTGTCAGAATCATGGACTGACGATTGATGTTGAGCCGGTGTATGGCGGTGCAAGCTATCTGGAGAAGCAGGATTTTATCATCATGAATCAGAAGAAACGCATTGAGGAAAAACAGGCTGTTCTTGATGGTCTTGTGATGAAGATAGAGGACGTAAACGCAGTCATTGAAGAAGCAGTAGACCTTGCTTATGAAAAGGCTTGTGAGGTTGTCACAAAGCGTGTGAAAGAGGAAACAGTGAAGCATGATGTTGATGTTGTAAAGGACTATGGAGAACTTTTACAGCAACAGCCGAAAGACAAACTCAGTGATAAATCAAAGTCGGTGGCTTCCAAGGTCGTAAATGCGATTGTTGCCAAACTGGAAAAAGCATCACAGGCACTTTTGGGAAATATCATCTCTGCCCTGAATGAGCCGAAAAATAAGGTTAAGGCAAAGGAACAGATTAAGGAACAGGCAAGGGTTTCCATTCAGGCAAAACTGAAAGAGAAACAGAAGCAGGTTATGGAATATGAGAAAAAACAAGATGTGCATATCAGAAAAAAGAATATGGAACTTTAGGAAGCATTTGTAATCCATTAGTGGAAATACAGATGCTTTTTTATTGTCCGGAAAGGATTGTATGGGAGTATTTGATGAAGTAAAGGAAAGAGTGACCGCAAGGGAAGTCATGGAGAGAGCAGGCATTGTTTTCAATCGAAATAACATGTGCAGATGTCCGTTTCATCAGGACAAAACAGCGAGCATGAAAGTAAAACCGACAGATAAAAAATATTTTTGTTTTGGTTGTGGGGAAAAGGGAGATGCGATTGATTTTGTCGCTAAATATTATAACCGGTCACCAAGAGAAGCAGCCATGCAGATAGCTGACGAGTTTGGGATTATCTATGACAGTTCGGTGCGATCACCGCCCAAGCCGGTAAGAAGAGAGAAATCTCCAATGCAGATTCTTGAAGAAACGAAAACAAAGACATATCGGGTGCTGTCCGACTATCTTCATCTGCTGAAAGAATGGGAGCGGAATTTCAGACCGGAAAGCATGGAAAAGATTGATGAAAGATATGTGGAAGCTGTGCAGAATCGGGAAAAGGTTGAGTTTCAGCTTGATACCCTGCTGTGGGGTACGGAAGATGAAAAGGAAGCAGTGATACACGATTTAGGAAAGGGGGTGGAAGATATTGAGAGAAGAGTCAGGGAATATCGCAGGAATCAGGGAACAGTTAATCACAACAGACAAAGGAGCTGTGAAGCAGTGCATTAGAAATGTGGTTACAGTCCTTGAGAACGACCCGAAGTTCAAGGGAGCCATTCGTTATAACATGATGACTGACAGAAACGACATTGTAAAAGATTTAGGATGGTATCGGGAAAGTCCAGTCCTGACGGATTCTGACATAGACCATATCATGCTGTATCTTGAAGAAAATTACAGTTTGACAACGGAGAAAAAGATAAAATCGGCAATCAATGTAGTGGCTATGGAAAACAAGTACCATCCCATTCAGGAAAAACTTAATTCTCTGGTTTGGGACAAAAAAGAGCGTATCAAGGATGTGCTGTATCACTTTCTTGGAGCTGACAGAAATGTTTATGTTTACGAAGCAATGAAAGTTCTTTTGTTGGGGGCGATTTCAAGAGTGTTTCGTCCGGGGACGAAATTTGAATATATGCTGATACTTGTGGGCGGTCAGGGAGCCGGAAAGTCAACTTTTTTCAGATTCCTTGCCATGAATGATTCGTGGTTTACCGATGATCTGAAAAAGCTTGATGATGAAAATGTGTTCCGAAAAATGCAGGGACATCTAATAATAGAATTGTCGGAAATGATAGCGACAGCCAGTGCAAGGAGCATTGAGGATATAAAGTCATTCATCAGCAGACAGAGCGACATTTACAAGGTTCCTTATGAGACACAGCCAAAGGACAGACCGAGACAGTGCGTGTTTGGTGGCACTTCCAACGCTATGGATACGCTTCCTCTCGACAGAACAGGCAATAGGCGATTTATGCCGGTCATGGTTTATCCTGAGAGAGCGAAGTGTCATATTCTTGAAAATGAAGAGCTTTCAAGAAAGTATATCGAGCAGGTGTGGGCGGAAGCTATGGAGATATACAGGTCAGGAGAGTTCAGGCTTATGCTAAGCAGGAAATCAGCCGAGTATCTGAAAGATTATCAGAAGCAGTTCATGCCGGAAGATGCAGATGCAGGAATGATACTTGCGTTTCTTGATAATTTCAAGGGGGACAGGGTTTGTTCCAAAATGCTTTGGAAAGAAGCTCTTCACAGGGATTATGAGCCAAAGAGAATTGAATTGAAACAGATTTGCGACATTATGAATAATTCGGTAACAGACTGGATTATGAGTGATGGTGCCATGCATTTCGGTGTCTATGGCAAACAGCGTGGCTGGGTTCGTGCCGGTTTCTCTCAGGGAATCCCCGACAAAGCGGACAGCGATGGTTTTATGGCAGTACCGAAGCAACTGGAATTAGAAATACCATTCAAGTAACAGAATTGATGATGTTACCTTTTTGTTACCGGTTCTGTTACCCAGTGAAAGTATTGACTTTACTGGGTTTTCTCTTGTAGGTAACAAAAGTAACAAGAAAATAGAAAAATAAGTAAAACACAGGTAGCAGATACAGGTAGGGTGATTTGAGAGGTCTTTTCGGTCATGTTACCTTTTTTGTTACCTGTCCCTTGTAGGGGGAATCTTGGAAAGGAGAGGTGCGAATGCAGGAAGAGAAAACAGCGGAAAATAAAGCAAATTATATTGATGGTGGCAGTTTCAGGACGAGGATAGGAAACACTACTTACCTTGTCGGGGTGTTCTTCAACAATGCAAAAAAGGTAACAATAGAGGACAGAATGAAGAATTTAATCTGTCAGGAAGTGACAGCAGGCAATTTCTAAGGCTGTACACCACAAAAACAACTCATTTTTTAATGAATTATCATTCTCTGTATTGACAAAACGCTTCCTAAGGGTACGGTTTTAGTCGAGTGCGGGAAGCTCTTACAGCGCGGCGGGTATCGGATAAAGGTGCTGAACACGATAAATTTTAAGAAATCCATGCGTTACAATCCCTTTGCCTATCTCCGCAGCGAAAAAGACATTTTGAAACTGGTAAATATCTTGATTGCCAACACCAAAGGGGACGGGGAAAAAGCCGGGGAGGATTTTTGGGTAAAATCGGAACGGCTCTTTTACTGCGCCCTTATCGGCTACATTTGGTACGAAGCCCCGGAGGAAGAAAAGAACTTCACGACGCTGCTTGAAATGATAAATGCCAGTGAAGCCCGCGAGGACGACCCGGAATTTCAGTCCCCCGTTGACCTCATGTTTGAACGGTTGGAGGAAAAAGACCCGGAACACTTTGCCGTCCGGCAGTACAAGAAATTCCTGTTATCTGCGGGAAAGACACGAAGCTCTATCCTCATTTCCTGCGGTGCGCGGCTTGCCCCTTTTGACATTAAGGAGCTGCGCGACCTTATGGAAACCGACGAAATGGAGCTTGACACCATAGGCGACCGCAAGACCGCCCTGTTTGTTATCATCAGCGACACCGACGATACTTTTAACTTTGTCGTGAGTATTCTTTACACGCAGCTTTTCAATCTCCTTTGCGACAAGGCAGATGATGAATACGGCGGCAGGCTGCCCGTCCATGTGCGCTGTCTGTTAGACGAATTTGCAAATATCGGGCAGATACCGAAGTTTGAAAAGCTCATAGCCACCATACGAAGCCGGGAAATCTCCGCGTCGATTATCTTACAGTCACAAAGCCAGTTAAAGGCAATCTATAAGGACAACGCCGATACCATAGTCGGCAACTGCGACACTACCCTTTTCTTGGGCGGCAAGGAGAAAACCACCCTCAAAGAAATGTCGGAAATCTTGGGGAAAGAAACCATTGACAGCTTCAACACTTCCGAGAACCGGGGGCGCGAGGTATCGCATGGGCTGAACTATCAGAAGTTAGGCAAGCAGCTTATGACGGAAGATGAAATAGCGGTTATGGACGGCGGGAAATGTATTTTACAGCTTAGAGGGGTGCGCCCGTTCTTCTCTGATAAGTACGACATTACAAAGCACCCCAACTATAAATATCTTTCCGACTATGACAAGAAAAATACTTTTGATATGGAAAAGCATTTAAGGCGCAGACCCGCCCTTGTGAAGCCGGACGAAGTATTTGACTACTACGAAATCAGCGAAAGCGATTTGCAGGAGGACACCGACCATGAATAGACGTATCAGAAAGAAAAAGGACAAGAAAATCACAGAAGCCATAAACGGGCTTGTTTTGATTGCTGAACGACGGGAACAGCAGCGGCAGGCTGCTATCCGACAATTTGTGAAACGGTGTGAAGCCCTGTATGAGCAGCAGCGAAAAGAAAGGAGGAATTGACGCAGTAACAAAGAAAAAGAGAACTTGCATGATACGCGCCCCTACAAAAATTCCTATCGCCCACACTGACAACTGAATACCGCCGCGCGGCAGACACTTACGCAGCGCGGGGACTTATGACCGCGGCAGTTTGAAAACTGACCGCCGTTTTTTATGCCCTTTTACGGGGCAAGCCGCATTTGCGGCAGAAAGGAGTTTTATGGAATTTTTCAACAGCGCAATCGGCGTATTACAGACTTTGGTTATCGCTCTTGGAGCAGGACTTGGCATTTGGGGCGTTATCAATCTCTTGGAGGGCTACGGAAATGATAATCCGGGAGCAAATGCTCATGTGCCATAAAGTAACACACAAGAATTTGATAGACAGCAGCCCATTATTCCGATATTGCCTTACGCACGCATCTTGTAACTTTTTCGTTAAGACTATTGACTCTGATACCTCGAAAGAGATATAATATAGTTGCTACTTAGCAAGCCTAAGTAGCGAAACTAAAGAGAGGCGACGATATGAATAACAAATATGTCCAGCAATTCAAAAAAGGCTCTCTGGAAATGATACTCTTATGCCTAATCGGACGCAAGGAAACTTATGGATATGAAATTATAACCGAATTGAACAATAGTGCGTCTGTTTTGGGATATGCGAAAGAGGGAACCATTTACCCTATTCTGTATCGTTTACAGGAAGCAGAACTAATCAAATGCCGATTGGCTCCGGCTGCGGCAAATGGCGGCTCAAAAAAGTATTATTCTTTAACTGATAAAGGCAGGAATGTACTTGATGAACTAATCTTATTTTGGTCAAGCTATGAAAACTGCGTAAACGGCTTTATAGAAAGTTATCAACAAGCGAGGGTGTCCAAATGAAAGAACAATATATCAAACAGGTTGAAAAGGAACTATCTTTACCACGCAAAATGAAAAAAGAGGTTGTGCGTGACTTGAATGAAGTTTTTGCGTCTGCTATGGAGCATGGAGAAACAGAGCAACAGGTTATCCAACGTTTGGGCACACCAAAAGAATTTGCAGACAGCACCGCAGAACAGTTTGGCATTGATAACACCACATTGAAAAAAAGGAACGGTATCATTTCTACTCTTGTTGCGCTTGTTATCGCGGTTGCTGCCTTTTCGGTATATGCTGTTGCACAATCAGGAAAAGTACCAGAAGGAGCAATCGGACAGGCAGACGCGACAACAAATATACAGATTGAGGGCGCATTTGCCTTTGATGTTTCACAAATCCTTTTGACTATTGGGTTTGTAGCAACGGCTATTGCTGTTTTGTTAATTATTAGAACCATACACAAAAACAGGAGGTAACCAATGAAGAAGTATATTTCTGTATTCGCAATCATGCTTATGATTTTTTTGGCTGCGTGTTCTAATCAAAATATCTCATCTGCACCAACCAGCAATGAGAGCAATACACAATCTAACAGTGTTACAAAATTGGAAGAGGGCGTTTGGCCTGCGAATGAGTACACGGAGGGGCTTCCTGTTCCGCCTGGTACGGTTGCATGGGCTACACTTGATACAGAACATGGGAATTGCAGTATCAACCTTACCGGCGTTAGCGAAAACGACTATAACGAGTACATGGAGATTTTGAACCAAGAAGGCTTTTCCGTAATTGAAAATGTGTCAGAGGAAATCGAGGGAGAAAACTATGTTTCTATCGGAACACTTTTGTCAAATGAAGAAAAGTGGATAAGCATCAGCTATGTTCCAGACAGTTTCGGTATCTACATTTCTTTTGTCAACAACTGAATGAACATAACGAAATAGCAAAGCCAGTCGAGCCAGTCAACGGTTAAGATGAACGGCGCATACGCGCCGCCGTTGACAGCCCCGCCCGCCTTTGCTGGCAGGCAATCAAGGGGTGGACAGCAAGGAGTGCTGCCCGCCCCGTACTATTATTCAGAGAGGGGGAATTTCCATGACCGAGATTGAAGCCTATCAAGAGTATATCCGGTGCAAGCACAACGCCTTTTGTAAAGCCGTTATTCGGTATGCCGCCATCGGGAAAATCATACGGCTGCGGCAGAAATGGGAACGGGAAATTTCCCTTGACTATCTGACAAATGAGAAGTTTGTCCAGTTTGCCGAGCCGGAGCCGGACGAAGAACACCCCTTTATCGTCTGCGGCCAGACCGTCCTGCTCTGCAACGTCACCCTTGCCGCTGCACTCTCGACTTTGCCGGAACAAGCGCAGGAAGAAATCTTCCGCTACTATTTCCTGCACCAGCCGCAGCGCGTGATCGGTGCGTACTTTGGTCAAACACGCAGCACAGCGGGGCGGCATATCCAACTTGCCTTGCAGCGGTTACGGGAGGAAATGGAGGTGAGCCGCCATGAGTAGGCTACTTCCCTATGAAACCATTGTCAAAGCCCATGAAGGCGACCCGGAAGCCGTGGACGCAGTTCTTTCCCACTATGCCGGATATATCCGATACTTTTCCAAAATGAACGGGCAAGTCAATGCCGAAGTTGAGGACTATGTGAAAGAACGGTTGATTGCCTGTCTGCTCAAATTCCAATTTGACTACCCGCCGGACGAGCCATAAAAACTGAATACTTGCCGCCCACCGGCGGCCATCGAAAGCAGTAAGTCTTGAAAAAGATTTACTGCTTTTTTCTATTCTATTTCCGGCCATTTTGCCCCTTGCCGGTTGCAGTAGTGAGTGAAAAGAAAAATTCTCTACCCCGCCAGTTGCCAAAAAGCTGTTGCCCGGATTACAGGAGCAAAAGGAAATTTGAGAAAATCCCCGTCCAGCGGGTAGATGACGGTCTTTGAAATGTATCTTTAGCGGAAAGGAAAAAAGACCGCCTACAGCGGGCAGCAAAGCCCTTTTCGAGCGTTATATTAGCGGAAAATGAGAAGCCCCCATATGCGCCGGGGTTTGCAGTTACGGAGAGCAAGTTTCTACCACGGTGCCAAAATCCGCAATTCTGCGGTTTTTGCCCCTCGCGGGAAACTTGTTGGGGAGTGCCTTCCCCAAACCCTGCTTTGCGGCTTACGCCGCTTATCCCCGCCGCGCTCATGCGGCAAGAAAGGAGGTCACGACCATGCGAAAGAAATACAACACGCCCCACCGCAGCCGCGTTGTGAAAACCCGGCTGTCCGAAGATGAATACGCCGACTTCACAGCGCGGCTTGCGCCCTATGGTATCAGCCAGTCCGAATTTCTCCGGCAGGCGATACGGCGGGCGACCATACGCCCCGTAATCCATGTGTCGGCGGTCAATGATGAACTGCTTTCCGCTGTCGGGAAGTTGGCCGCCGAGTACGGCAGGATCGGCGGCAACCTCAACCAGATAGCCCGGTATCTGAACGAGTACGGCGCACCTTACAATGCGCTGTCCGGCGAGGTACACGCCGCCATAGCCGACCTTGCCGCCCTCAAGTATGAAGTCCTCAAGAAAGTAGGTGACGCGGTTGGCAACACTCAAGCATATCAACTCTAAAAACGCCGACTACGGAGCCGCCGAACAATACCTGCTTTTTGAGCATGACGAGTTTACCATGAAGCCCGTCCTTGATGAATCCGGCAGGCTTATCCCCCGCGAGGACTACCGGCTGTCCACGCTGAACTGCGGCGGGGAGGATTTTGCCATTGCCTGTATGCGGGCAAATCTCCGCTATGGAAAGAACCAGCGGCGGGAAGATGTGAAAAGCCACCACTACATCATCAGCTTTGACCCACGGGACGCAGCGGACAACGGCCTGACCGTAGACCAGGCGCAGGCGTTGGGTGAGAAGTTTTGCGCCGAGCATTTCCCCGGCCACCAAGCCCTTGTATGCACCCACCCGGACGGCCATAACCACAGCGGCAATATCCATGTGCATATCGTCATCAACAGCCTGCGGATAGAGGAAGTGCCGTTCCTGCCCTACATGGACAGGCCAGCCGATACAAAAGCCGGCTGCAAACACCGCTGTACCGACGCTGCCTTGCGCTACTTCAAGTCCGAAGTCATGGAGATGTGCCACCGGGAGGGGCTTTACCAGATCGACCTCTTGAACGGCAGCAAGAACCGCATTACCGAGCGTGAGTATTGGGCGCAGAAAAAGGGACAAGCCGCGCTGGACAAGCAGAACACCCCCATGATTGCAGACGGTATCACGCCCCGGCAGACCAAGTTTGAGACGAACAAGGAGAAACTGCGGCAGACCATAGGTCAAGCCCTTGCTACCGCCACCAGCTTTGACGAGTTTTCCTCTCTGCTCTTGCAGGAGGGTGTGGCCGTTAAAGAGAGCCGTGGGCGGCTTAGTTACCTCACGCCGGACAGGACAAAGCCCATTACCGCCCGCAAGCTGGGCGACGATTTTGACCGCGCCGCCGTCCTTGCCGTTTTGGAGCAGAACGCCGCCAGAGCCACAGAAAAGGCCGCAGCCATACCCGAATATCCCCGGCAGGAGAAAACCAGCATACAGCCCACAAAAGCCCCACGAACCGTCCCGAAACAGGACGGTGTGCAGCGGCTTGTGGACATTGAGCAGAAGAAAGCCGAGGGCAAAGGCCGGGGCTATGAACGCTGGGCGACCATGCACAACCTCAAACAGATGGCCGCGACGCTGAATGTGTACCATCAATACGGCTTCACTTCCCCGGAGCAGTTGGAAGCTGCCCTTGATACTGCCTATGGGGAAATGAGCCAGACCAGCGGCGAACTGAAAGCATTGGAAACGAAGCTACAAGGGAAAAAGGAGTTGCAGCGGCAGGTACTTGCCTATGCCAAGACCAAGCCCGCCCGCGACGGGCTGAAAGCGCAGAAATCCGAAAAAGCCCGCGCCGCATACCGGCAGGCAAACGAGAGCGATTTTATCATAGCCGACGCAGCCGCCCGGTATTTCAAGGCGCATGGCATTACCAAGCTGCCCGCCCGGAAAGCGTTGCAGGCCGAGATCGAGCAGCTTATCTCCGAGAAAGACGGCCTGTATAACACCTACCACGAACAGAAACAGCGGTTCAAGGAGTTGCAGACCGTCAAGCGGAACATCGACCAGATTTTGCGCCGGGAGGAACCCCACCGCAGAAAGGAGCAGAGCCATGAGCGATAAGTTACCGAGAATGGACTACCGCCAGCACCGGCGGGCGCGGCGGCTGGTACATGAGTGCTGTAACTACGACGAGGGGAACTGCCTGCTGTTAGACGACGGGGAGCCTTGCGTGTGCGTCCAGAGCATTTCCCTTTCCCTCATGTGCCGCTGGTTCCGTGTGGCTGTCCTGCCCCTTGACGGGGAACTGGCCGCAGCCCTCTTGCACCGGGGGAGCCGGAAACGGTGCGCGGTCTGCGGGGCGGCATTTGTCCCCAAATCCAACCGGGGGAAATACTGTCCCGACTGCGCCGGACGCATGAAGAAACTCAAAGCCGCCGAGAGAAAGCGGAAACAACGGCAGAGATGTCACGCTTTAGGGGCGTTCAAACCCTTGTAAATCAAGGCTTTTTTGCCCGCCCTCAACGGGGGCTTGATATATTTTATCCTTTTCCCCCGAAAACGCCGTTCTAAATGCGTACAAATGCCCCAAACCCACCCAAGGAGGAACTATGTCAGACAACCGAAAATATTACTACCTCAAACTGAAAGAAAATTACTTTGACGAGGACGCCATTGTGCTGCTGGAAAGTATGCAGGACGGTATCCTCTACTCCAACATACTGCTGAAGCTGTACCTGAAATCCCTAAAAAACGGTGGGAAGTTGCAGCTTGACGAAAATATCCCATTGACCGCGCAAATGATTGCCACCATTACCCGCCAGCAAGTCGGCACTGTAGAGCGAGCCTTGCAGATTTTTATGAAGCTGGGGCTGGTGGAGCCGCTGCAAAACGGCGCGCTGTATATGAGCAACATTGAACTGCTGATCGGCCAGTCCTCTACCGAGGGGGAGCGAAAACGGCGGGCAAGGCTGGCTTTGCAGGAGCAGAAAGCCTTGCCAAAGGCCGGGGCGGACAAATGTCCACCATATCAAGCGGATATTTGTCCACCAGAGATAGAGATAGAGAAAGAGATAGAGATAGAAAAAGAGAGAGAGCGAGAGTTAGACACGGGACAGCCCGCCCGCACCGCCTATGGCCGGTATGGAAATGTCTTTCTGACCCAATCAGAACTGGACGGACTGAAAGCAGACCTGCCCGACAAATGGAACTACTACATTGACCGGCTATCCTGCCATATCGCGTCCAGCGGCAAGCGATACCGCAGCTATGCCGCCACAATCTACAAATGGGCGCAGGAGGACGCAGCCAAGAAAGCCCCGAAAAAGGGCATACCAGACTACTCATGCAAGGAGGGCGAGAGTTTATGAAGAACGAAATCAACACTGTTTTGGAGAATATGACGGCCACCACCCCGGAGCGGTCGGACTACACCGGCGAGGACGGTTTACTGTACTGCGGCAAGTGCCATAAGCCCAAAGAAGCCTACTTCCCGGAGGGCAAGGCATTGTTTGGGCTTGACCGCCACCCGGCAGAGTGTGACTGCCAGAGGGCACAGCGGATTGAGCGTCAAGCCGCCGAGCATCAGCGCAGACACCTTGACACCGTGGAGGAACTGAAACGACGGGGCTTTACCGACCCCACCATGCGGGACTGGACTTTTGAGAACGATAACGGCAGAAACCCGCAGACCGAACTGGCCCGCCGGTATGTGGAACACTGGGAGGATATGCGAACCGACAATATCGGCTGCCTGTTCTGGGGCGGCGTGGGAACCGGGAAAAGCTACCTTGCGGGCTGTATCGCAAACGCCCTCATGGAGAAAGAAATCCCCGTCCACATGACAAACTTTGCCCTTATCCTCAATGACCTTGCCGCCAGCTTCGAGGGCAGGAACGAATACATTTCCCGCCTTTGCCGCTATCCGCTGCTTATCCTTGACGATTTCGGCATGGAGCGCGGCACCGAGTACGGGCTGGAACAGGTTTTCAATGTGATTGACAGCCGCTACCGCAGCGCCAAGCCGCTGATCGTCACGACCAACCTCACGCTGGACGGACTGCGAAGCCCGGAGGACACCGCCCATGCCCGTATCTATGACCGTCTGCTTTCCATGTGCGTCCCGGTGCGTTTTACCGGCGACAACTTCCGGCAGGAAGCCGCCCAGCGGAAAATGGAGAGCATGAAGAAACTGATCGTTGGCTGAAAGGAGTATTGCCTATGGCAGATAAGAAACCCCAAGAGCGCCGCCCCGACTGCGTGACGGAAATCCGCATGGGCAATTCCGTCCTTGTCGTGTCCGGCTATTTCAAGAAGGACACTACCACCACCGCCGCCGACAAAATGGCAAAGGTATTGCAGGCCGAAGCTGCTACACAAAAACCGGCGATTTGACCGGGCATAAAGAAGCAGATTTTGCAGTTTTACCGCTATACAGCCAGCCCCCGCCCGTGGTACAATGAAGCTACGGAATAGTGGGGCTGGCTGTCGGAAACGGAGGATTTTATGATAAGACAAGCCACCCAAAACCTCATTACTGCCCTTTATCCGAGATTGTCCCACGAGGACGAACTACAAGGCGAGAGCAATTCCATTTCCAACCAAAAGCGAATTTTGGAAGCCTACGCCAAGCAGAACGGCTTTACCAATCTGCGCTGGTACACCGACGACGGTTATTCCGGCGCGAACTTCCAAAGACCCGGTTTTCAGGCCATGCTTGCGGACATTGAAGCCGGGAAAGTGGGAACGGTCATCGTTAAGGACATGAGCCGATTAGGGCGAAACTACCTGCAAGTGGGATTTTACACGGAAATGCTGTTTCCTCAAAAGGGAGTGCGGTTTATCGCAGTCAACGACAATGTGGACAGCGAAAACGGCGGCATGGACAACGATTTTACCCCGCTGCGCAACTTATTTAACGAATGGCTGGTGAGAGATACGAGCAAGAAAATCAAAGCAGTAAAACGGTCAAAAGGCATGAGCGGCAAGCCCGTCACCAGCAAGCCGGTGTACGGCTACCTCATGGACGAGGACGAAAACTACATCATTGACGAGGAAGCCGCCCCGGTGGTGCGGCAGATTTACCAGCTTTGCCTTGCCGGGAACGGCCCGACCAAGATTGCCCGTATGCTGACGGAACAGCAAATCCCCACGCCGGGGACGCTGGAATACCGCAGGACGGGCAGCACCCGCCGCTATCACCCCGGCTATGAGTGCAAATGGGCGACCAACACCGTTGTCCACCTGCTGGAAAACCGGGAGTACACCGGCTGTCTGGTGAACTTCAAGACGGAGAAACCCTCTTACAAAGTCAAGCATAGCGTGGAGAACCCCATAGAGAAACAGGCGATTTTCCCCGACCACCATGAGCCGATTATCGACACGGAAACATGGGAGCGTGTGCAGGAACTCCGCAAGCAGCGCAAACGCCCGAACCGCTACGATGAAGTGGGGCTGTTCTCTGGTATGCTGTTCTGCGCTGACTGCGGCCATGTGCTGTATCAGCAGCGGTATCAGAACAAAGACCGCAAGCAGGACTGCTACATCTGCGGCAGCTACAAGAAGCGCACCCGCGACTGTACGGCGCACTTTATCCGCACCGACCTGTTGACCGCCGGTGTCCTCTCCAATCTCCGGCAAGTGACCGAATATGCCGCCAAGCATGAAAGCCGCTTTGTGAAGCTGCTGATCCAGCAGAACGAGATCGGCGGCAAGCGAAAGACCGCCGCAGCCACCAAGCAACTTGAACAGGCGCAGGAGCGTATTGCCGAAGTGAGCCGCATTATCAAGCGGCTGTATGAGGACAATGTGAACGGCAAAATCAGCGACGAGCGTTTCATGGAACTGTCGGCAGACTATGAGCAGGAGCAGCGGGAACTGAAAGAGCGCACCGCCGCCCTGCAAGCTGAACTGGACAAGTCGCAGGCGGCAACGGTCAACGCCGAGAAATTCATGGGCATTGTCCGCAAGCACCTTGCCTTTGAAGAACTGACCCCCACCCTCTTGCGGGAGATGGTTGAGAAAATCGTGGTGCATGAGTGCAGCTATGACGAGAACGGCACCCGCAGGCAGGACATTGAGATTTATTACAGCTTTGTCGGCAAGATTGATTTGCCGGAATAACCGCCCGACCTATCCGACACAATGGCCAAGTGCCGGATAGGAACGGCAAAATTTTTTACACTTCTATTACTTCTTTATCGCACATCAATAAAATCACAGGGCATAAAACAGTTCATGGCTAATTAAAGGGAACAAAAAGAAAGGAAAAGCACAATCCAGACGGTATCAGCGGCAGGCTACAAGAATAAATTGTGATTTCACAAGATTGGTGTTATAATAAGAGAAAAGTTCCTGCCGGGGCAGTCGTCCCGGTGGTATGGATAGAAAGGCAGGAAAACAATATGCACATCAGCTATAAACCACTCTGGCACACACTGTTAGAGCGTGATATGAGGAAAGAGGATTTAAGGCTTGCCGCTGGTATGACAACGAATATGATTGCCAACATGAGCAAAGAGGGAAAGCACATCAGCATGGACACATTAGCCCGTATCTGTGAAACGCTGAATTGTGAGATTACCGATGTGATTGAGTTAGTACC